>Ga0207416_1003008_pt1 | contig 16950 bp, 16 predicted proteins | sample PaiPotPPM11metaG_FD_184107 | JGI IMG/M metagenome (GOLD analysis project Ga0207416, IMG submission 184107) | Iron sulfur acid spring bacterial and archeal communities from Banff, Canada, to study Microbial Dark Matter (Phase II) - Paint Pots PPM... ...
GCCTCGTCCGCGCGCACATCTTCTTCCCCGAGGAGAAGATAGACTTGCGGGGTACCCTGCCGGGCCGGCGTTGCCGCGGGCGCGGGGGCGCTTCCGGAGGAGCGTCCATGGGGGCCGGCGGCCCGGGGGCGGGAGCGCGGGGGTGTCACGTGCCGGCCACGGCATGCTGCATGAACTTCATGATAGCACATCCGGGGAACTAACCAGGTGACTTCGGCGCTTAAGAGCGCATGCGTGCCGGTTGATCGAGGGGAGCGCTCATGGGACCGGATCGAGCGGTCATTTCCACCCTTCTCATACTCGCTGCGGTACTCACCTGTCCCGCCGCGGGCGGCGCGCAGCCCGACGCCCTACGGCAGGTTCAAGACCCCCGCCAGCGCTTCACGATCAGCATTCCAGCGGCGTGGGAGGTCCGGACCTCCACCGGAGATCCGGCGGTCGAAGCCAGTTCGCCCCCCTCGCCGGGGGACCTCCCGGATACCGTCAATGTGATTGTGAGGGATCTGCCCTGGTTCCTGACCCCCCAGGCGTGCATCGGGAAGGCCATCCAGATCATGCGGATCGGCGGCACCCAGTTCAAAACGCTGGACGAGCATCCTGAGGAACTGGGCGGGCTGCACGCCTACGTCCACGCGTACACCTGGCGCACGCGCTCGGGCGCGGATCGGCGAAGCTATCAAGTGTGCGCGATGCTCACCCGACGCGCGTTTCTGCTGATCGGCACGACGGCCAACTCGCCTTCACACGTCCGCGACAACCTGCCCGTGCTCGAACGGATCATGGACACGTTCCGCCCCAAAGGCGTTCCGCGCCTGGCACCCGAGAAACCCACGCCGGATCCCGGGGACGGGGACGCGGGAAACCGGTAAGCCGGTGGAAGCGATGCGCCGCTACGTGACCCTCGTCTTTGCCGCCATGCTGGTCTGGACAGGCGGTATCTTGCCCGGCCGGCCGGCCGCGGGCGCGGCCGTTCCCCTGCTGCCTGCCGGCGCGTTCGAGATCGTTCCGGGGGACTCATCCGTAACGTTTGCCGTCCCGGACAACCGCGGCGGGTTCACCGGGCACACCACGCGGATCACCGGCCGGGTGACGATTGAACCCGAGGCGGCGGGTGAAACCTACACGGCCCAGGTGGCCGCCGTGATCGACGCCCGCAGCATCACGACGGACAGCGCGATCCGCGACGGGGCCATGCGGACGACATACCTGCGCACCTGGGAGTTCCCCACGATCACGTTCACCGGCATGGTGACTGCGCATCCCGGGCTCGGCGTCCGGCCGTTCCCGGCCGCGGTGGCCGGGCGGCTAACGATCCGGACCGTGACGCGGGACGAGGCGTTTTCGGCAACGGTGATCGCCCTCGCCCGGGAGTACCTGGCGGACGTCTCGACGACAGTCCGGATGGCGGACTACCAGATTCCGTACCCGCGCACGTTCATCTTCGTCGCCCGGGATCCTGTCACAGTGAAGCTGCACATCCTCGCGCGACAACCCTAACCTCCGGGCGCGGGAGGCCGGCCCGGGGCGCCCGGGGCGCGGCGGCCCCCTTTGGACGGAGCCGCCTTCTCTACCGGCGCACGCGTGGCATGGGGCGGGACCGTCTCCTCCTCGTAGCGGCGCGAGGCGATCTCCTCGACGACGCGCTCGGTGAACGCGGCGAGCGGCTGGCTGCCCTCGTCGCCCCGGGCGCGGCTTCGGACCGAGACGGCCTGATCGTTCTCCTCTCGATCACCCACGACCAGCATGTACGGCACCTTCATCAGCTGGGCTTCCCGGACTTTGTGCCCCATGCGCTCGCTGCTGGCGTCCACCTTCGCGCGGATGCCCCGCTGTCGCAGCGCCTCCTGGACCCGGCGGCCGTACGGGAGGTGCCGGTCGGCGATCGGCAGCACGCGGACCTGCTCGGGGGCGAGCCACAGCGGGAACGCGCCGGCGTATGCCTCGATCAGAAATGCCATCATCCGCTCCAGCGTGCTGATCACAGCCCGATGGATCATCACGGGCGGGTGCGGCTGGCTGTCTTCGCCAATGTACTCGAGCCCGAACCGCTCCGGGAGGTAGAAATCGATCTGGACCGTCGAGATCGTCTCGTCCTTCCCGAGCACGTTCGCCACCTGCACATCGAGCTTGGGCCCGTAGAACGACGCCTCGCCCACGGCCTCGACATACTTCACGCCGAGACGGTCCATCGCCCCCCGGATCTCCCCCTCCGCGTGGTCCCACATCGCGTCGTTCTGGACGAACTTCGCGCGATCCCGCGGGTCTCGCAGCGAGAGCCGATACCAGAAGTCCCGCAGACCCAGGTCCCGGTAGGCCCGCTGGATCAGCCGGACGACCTCGGTGAACTCGTCCATCAGCTGGTCGGAGCGGCAGAAGATGTGGGCGTCGTTGAGCGTCATCGCCCGCACCCGGGCCAATCCGGACAAGACCCCCGATCGCTCGTACCGGTACATCGTCCCGAGCTCGGCGATGCGGACCGGCAGATCGCGATAGCTGTGCTGGCCGTGTTTGTAGATCATGATGTGGTGCGGGCAGTTCATCGGCCGCAGGATCAGCTCTTCGTCGTCCACCTTCATGGGCGGGTACATGTTCTCGCGATAGTGGTCCCAGTGGCCGCTGATCTTGTAGAGCTCGATACTCGCGAGATCGGGCGTGTGGACGTGCTGGTAGCCGAGGCTCTCCTCGAGATCGATGATGTAGCGCTCGAGAATCCGCCGCACCGTCGCCCCCCGCGGGAGCCAGAGCGGCAGCCCCTGGCCCACCTCCTCAACGGACGCGAACAGGCCGAGTTCCCGCCCGAGCTTGCGGTGGTCGCGGCGCTTCGCCTCCTCCAGACGGGCGATGTACGCGTCGAGCTCCGCCTGCGAGGGGAAGGAGATCCCGTAGATCCGCTGGAGCATTTCCCGATGCTCGTCACCACGCCAGTACGCCCCCGACGTGCTGAGCAGCCGGACGGCCTTGATCACCCCCGTCGACGGCAGATGCGGGCCCCGGCACATGTCCTGAAAGCCGTCCTGCCGGTAGAAACTGATCGGGTCGTCCGGGATACCCTCGAGCAGCTCGACCTTGTACTTGTCCCCCGAGGACGCAAACTGCCGCGCCGCCTCTTCCCGTGGCACGGCGATACGCTCGATCGGCTCGTCGCGCGCCGCCAGCTCGCGCATCTTCTCCTCGATCCGCGCCAGATCGTCGGGCGTGAACGGGCGCCCGATATCGAAATCGTAGTAGAACCCGTCGTCGATCGGCGGCCCAATCGCGAGCCGGGCTTGCGGGAACAGCTCCCGGACGGCCTGGGCCAGCAGATGAGCCGTGCTGTGCCAGTACACCGACCGGCCCGCCGGGTCGGCAAACGTCAGCCACTCCACAGCCGCGTCGCCCTCCACGAGGACGGCGAGGTCCTGTTCCTTGCCGTTCACGCGGGCGGCCAGGGCGTCGCGGGCGCCGATGTCGCGCGCAATCTCCGCCAGCCGGGTGCCGCGGACGTACGTCCGAACCGCCCCATCCGGAAGTCTGATGCTGACCTGATCCATGGCCCGTCCCTCCTCCCAGTCCCTCCTGCCCCCCGGTCTGGGGCGGCCGTGAAAAATGACATGCCCCCATCCCAAATGGGACGGGGGCATCCGCGGTTCCACCCATGTTCCCCCCGGCGCACCGGGGGGCGCTCGTCTCGCGCGCTCACGGGCGCACCCGGCAGGCTTCACGGTTCTCAGATCCGCCTGCGGCTCCGGGGTGGTGTTCCGCCTGGCGCCCGGGCGGGGCTCGCAGCCTGTGACCCCGCCTCTCTCCATTCGGCCGCCGGCCGACGGACGCGTCCCCGTCATCGCCAGTCTAGCGCCGTCCATTATAGCACAACAAGGGACTGCTCCACGGACCGCCGAATAAGGTACCGCTTTGCAGACCTAATCGCGATATTACCAGGGGGAGGGGAAAGTATGTTCAAACCGCCGCGATTTTCACGCAGCGCCGCGTTGGCGCTCGTGATCACGGTAACCCTGATCGCCGGTGTCCTGTTCGTGCCCGGCTCGTTGACGGGGTGGGCGGCAGCGCCCACGACGTTCATCTGGGGCAAGTCGGGGGACGCGGACACACTCGACAACACCGTGAGCAGTAACGGCGAAACGTCAGAGGTCACCACACAGATCTTCAACCTGCTCGTTCGCGCCAAGCCGGGCGAGACCGACATCGAGCCCGACCTGGCCACGAGCTGGTCGGTGTCGCCGGACGGCCTCGTCTGGACGTTCAAGCTGCGCCAGGGGGTGACGTTCCACGATGGGACACCGTGGAACGCCGAGGCGGCCAAGTTCAACTTCGACCGGTGGGCCGACCCGAAGAACCCCTACCACGCCGTCAAGGGGTTCGACTACGAGTACTGGAACGACTTCATGGCCGACGCGTTCAAGGAGGCCAAGGTCGCCGACCCCTACACGCTCCAGCTCGTCTTGAAGAAGCCGAACGCGCCTCTCGTCTACAACCTCTCGATCATCGCGTTCGAGTTCAACAGCCCGGCGTCGATCAAGCAGTACGGCGGGCAGGGCATCGGCCAGCACCCGGTGGGGACCGGGCCGTACAAGTTCGTCGACTGGGTCCGGGACGATCACGTCACGCTGGTCGCAAATCCGTCCTTCTTCCGCAAGGGCCTCCCCAAGACCCAGCGCGTGATCGAGCGCGTGATCAAGGACAACGCCGCGCGGTTCCTCGCGCTCAAGGCGAACGAGATCCAGGCAATGGAAGCGCCCAACCCCGACGACGTGAAGGTCGCGATGCGCGACCCGAACCTCAAGGTGGGCTACCGGCCGCCGTTCAACACCGGCTGGGTCCGCTTTAACATGAACAACCTGCTCTTCAAGGACATTCGGATCCGCAAGGCGGTGGCGATGGCGATCAACCGAAAGGCGATCGTCGACGGCCTGTACGGTGGATACGGCGAGGTCGCCGACCAGCACATGCCGCCCACGATGTGGGGCCGGGCGAACGTCGCGCCGATCCCGTACGATCCGGCGGAGTCCAAGAAGCTGCTCGCCGAGGCGATGTACCCGAACGGGTTCTCGTTCGACTTCTGGTACATTCCGGTGAGCCGTCCCTACTTCCCGAACGGCAAGGACATCGGGACGGCGATCGCGAGCGACCTCGGCAAGGTCGGGATCCGGGCCCGCCTGCAGACCGAGGACTGGGCCACGTACCTCAAAGACCGCAAGACGAACAAGTTCCCGATGTTCATGATCGGCTGGATCGGGGACAACGGCGATCCGGACGACTGGCTCGGGTTCTTCTTCCCGAAGTTCGACGCCACCAATGCGTACCTGTCCTACAACAACCCGTCTGTCTTCGACAAGATCAACGCGGCCAAGGTCGCCACGAGCAAGGCGGCGCGCGCGGAGCTGTACGCCGAGGCCGAGGCGCTGGTCATGGGGGACTACCGCGACGTCCCGATCGGGCACGCGCGGGTGCCGCTCCTGATGCGCAAGAACGTCCAGGGGCTCGTGGGCCAGCCGGACGCGAACGAGTACATGGAGACGGTCTGGCAGCAGTAGTCGGCGGCTTCTCAGGCCGGGGCGGCGCCGCGAAGCGCCGCCCCGGCCGGTCCGATACCGTATGGGCCGCTACATCCTCCGCCGCGCGATCGCGCTGATCCCCATCCTCCTGGGGGTGTCCGCGGCCGCGTTCCTCATGATTCACCTCCTGCCGGGCGATCCGGCGACCGTGTATCTCGGCGAGCACGCCACGCCGGAGTCAATCGCCCGCGTCCAGCACGAGTTCGGGTTGGACAAGCCCCTCCCGGTGCAGTACGTGATCTACCTGTGGGATGCGGTCCGCGGGAACTTCGGGGAGTCGCTCGACAGCCACCGGCCGGTCATCGTGGAGTTCTGGCCGCGCTTCCCGGCGACGATCGAGCTCACGCTCGGCGCGATCACGATCGCCCTGCTCGTCGGCGTCCCCATCGGCATCCTCTCGGCCTCACGCCCGAACTCGATCCCCGACCGGCTGGGCATGGGCCTGGCGCTCGTCGGAGTGTCGCTCCCGGTGTTCTGGCTCGGCCTGATGCTCGTGTACATCTTCAGCGTCTACCTGCACGTCCTGCCGACGTCCGGCCAGCTCGGGGTCACGTATTCGCTGACCTCGATCACGCGGATCGACGTGCTGGACGGCGTGCTCACGGGGAACTTCGCCGCCGCCGGCGACGCCCTGCGGCACCTGATCTTGCCGAGCGTCACGCTCTCGACGTTCTCGATGGCGATCATCGCCCGGATGACGCGCGCGGCGATGCTCGACTCGCTCCACCAGGACTACATCCGCACGGCGTACGCGAAGGGGCTGGCCGGCAAGGCGGTCGTCATCGGCCACGGCCTGCGGAACGCGCTCCTCCCGGTCATCACCGTGATCGGCCTGCAGGTGGGCTCGCTGCTCACCGGGGCGATTCTCACCGAGACGATCTTCTCGTGGCCAGGCGTGGGGCGGTTCATGTACGACTCGATCCTGTTTCGGGACTACCCGGTGATCCTCGCCGGCATCCTACTGTTCTCGATCGTGTTTGTGCTCGTCAACCTCCTGGTGGACGTCCTCTATGCTTTCCTCGACCCCCGAATCCGCTACGCCTAGCCCACCGGGACCGGAGCCCGGAGGCGCCGCCGCCCGAGGGGGGCGGCCGTCTCGGAGGGGGGCCCTGGGTGCGGCGGCGCGCGCCGCGGGCCGGTCGACGTGGCGGCTCGCCAGGCAGCGGTTCTGGCGGAACGCGAACGCCCGCACCGGCTTCTTCCTGATCGCGTTCTTTGCGGTGATCGCGGTGTTCGCCCCGCAGATCGCCCCGGAGGGCTACGACCAGGAGAACCTGCTCGGGCGCCTCAAAGCCCCCTCGGCCGCGCACTGGTTCGGCACCGACGCGCTCGGGCGGGACGTGTACAGCCGGGTGCTCTACGGCGCGCGCATCTCGATGACCGTCGGCCTCGTCGCGGTCTCCGGCGCCCTGGGAACCGGCTCGGTGCTCGGCATCACCGCCGGGTATCTGGGGGGGCGCCTGGACGGGTTCATCATGCGGGTCATGGATGTCATGCTCGCGTTCCCGTCGATTATCCTGGCGATCGGGATCGTCGCGCTGCGCGGCCCGGGGCTCAACAATACGATCCTGGCCGTGAGCATCGTCAACATCCCGATCTACGCCCGGGTGGCCCGTGCGTCCACGCTCGCGATCAAGGAGCAGGAGTATGTCACCGCGGCCCGCGCCATGGGTGCACCGCGGTGGCGCGTCCTGCTGCGGGAGATCCTTCCGAACGCCGCCTCCCCGCTCGTCGTCCAGGGGACGCTGGGGGTCGCGGGCGCGATCCTCGATACGGCCGCGCTCGGCTTTCTCGGTCTCGGCGCGCAGCCGCCCACCCCGGAGTGGGGCTCGATGTTGAGCGACAGTTACAGCTACCTGCTGACGGCGTTTTGGGCGGCGCTTGCGCCGGGCGTCGCCATCGCCCTCGTGGTCCTGAGCTTCAACCTGGCCGGCGACGGCCTCCACGACGCGCTTGACCCGCGCCTGACCAGCACCTTCTAGCGCGCCCGCGTAGCCCCCCCCGCGCCCCCCTGCCCGTCCATTTCCAACCGGCACGCCGCGAGCGCCCGCTCGGCCGCCACTTCTCCGGACCGGATACAGTCGGGAATCCCCACCCCGCGGTATGCGCCTCCCGCGAGGGCCAACGCCTCGTGCCGCGCCGCGTGGGCCTCGATCGCGGCCACCCGGTTCAGATGCCCGATCAGGTACTGCGGCATCGCGTCGGGGTGACGGTGGACCCGCGTGAGGCGCGGCGCCCCGGTAATCCCGAGCGCGGCCGCGAGATCGCGCTCGGCGGTCTCCGCGAGCGCACGGTCGTCCCGATCTAAGATGCCGGGCGCGAGCGCTCCCCCGAGGAATGCCCGGAGCAGCACGTGGCCGTCCGGCGCGCGCCCGACAAACTTCACACTCGAAAACGTGCAGGCCAGCACCGGGCGCCGTTCGGCCGCGGGGACGACGAATCCGAACCCATCGAGTGGATGCGCGACCTGCTCCCGACGGTAGGCAACTGTGACAGCGGCCGAGGACGCGTACGGGATCCGGTGCAGCAGGGCCGCCAGCTCCGGGTCGAGACCGCGCAGCAAGCGCCCGGCATGGTGCGCCTCGGTCGCGACGATGATCCCGTCGGCGTCAAGCGCCGGCCCTCGATCAACCAAGACGCGGTACCGGCCCGCGCTCCCGCCCGCGCCGTCCGCCCGCTCGAGTGCCGCGACCCGCGTCCCGGTGCGGACGGCGGACACAGGGAGGCGCGCGGTGAGCGCGGTGACCAGCGCCTCCATCCCATCTGCCGGCGCCACAAAGAGAGTCCATCGCTGGCCGGTGATCGCGCCGGGGCCGGGGCGATCCGCCCGGGTGTGCCGCAGCCCCCGGATCACGCTCCGGTATCGCCGCTCGAGCTCGAGGAACCGGGGCATCGTCGCCGCCAGGCTGAGCGTCTCCGGATCCGCAGTGTAAATCCCGGCGATCATCGGCTGGGCCACGCGCTCGAGCACCTCGCGTCCCAGCCGCCGCGTGACGAACTGGGCCAGACTCTCGTCGCCGCGTGCCGGGCGGCTCGGAAGGACCAGGTCCATCGCCATCCGCGCTTTGCCCGGCCACGAGAACAGGCGCGAGCGCGCCACCGGCCCGAACCGGGCGGGGGCCATGAGCGCGAACCCGTCCGGGAGCGGATGAAGCCGGCCGGCGTGCATCACGAACGTCCGGCGCAGGGCCGGCCGCGTACCGATCAGGCGGCTCGTGAGCCCGAGCCGCGCGCACAAGGCGAGGCCCCAGGGTTTCTCTGCCAGAAACGCGTCCGGGCCGGCCTCGACCAGATAAGCCCCGGCGCGCTCGGTCGCGATAATTCCGCCAAGGCGGGGCCGGGCCTCGCAGAGCACAACCTCAACCGGAACTCTCCCCGCCGCGGCGAGCTCGACGAGGCGATGCGCCGCGGCGAGCCCGGCGATACCGCCGCCAACGACCACGATCCGGATGGGCCGGGAGCGGGCGTCAGCCACGCCTGGTCACGCCTCTCCGGGCTTGCGGGCCGGATGCGCGCGGACGAGCTCGCCGAGCATGTGAATGAAGGCGGGATGGTCCCCCACGGTGCCGGCCCGGTGGAACGCGACCCCGGCGGTGCGCGCCGTTTCGCGGGCCTCGGTGTCAAGATCGTACAGCACTTCGATGTGGTCCGACACAAACCCGATCGGGACGACGACAACCGCCCGCGCTCCCTCGGCGGCCAGATGGCGGATGACCGCGTTCACGTCCGGATCGAGCCAGGGGTCGCGGGGATCCCCGCTCCGGCTCTGGTATGCGACGAACCACCGGGCCCGGCCGAGCCGCGCCGCGACGGACCGCGCCGAAGCCGTGAGCTGCGCGACGTAGGGGGCCCGTGTCGCCATCGCCTCCGGGATGCTGTGGGCGGTGAAGACGAGCGGCACGTCCCCGCGGTGTTGGGGGGCCACCGCCTCGAGCGCCGCGCTCACGCGGTCCGCCTGGGCCTCGATGAACCCGGGACGGTCGAACCACGGGAGCAGATAATCCACGTCCGGAGCCCCCGGGCCCACGCGCGCCCGCGCTTCGGCGACGTTCTCCTGATACTGCTCCCAACTCGCGTAGCTCTGATGGGGGGCCATGATGATCCCGAGCGCCCGCTCCACGCCGCGGTCGCGCATCCGCGCGAGCGCCTCGTGGAGGTACGGCGTCCAGTTGCGCATCCCAACGAGGACCGGCAGGGGGACATCGTGCTCCCGGAGATCCGCCTCGAGCGCGGCGGCCTGCCCGAGCGTGAGCTCGGTCAACGGTGAGTGGCCGCCGAACAGCTCGTAATGGTGGGCGACCTCTTCGACCCGCTCCTCCGGGACGCGCCGGCCGCGGAGGACGTTCGCGAGGTACGGACGCACGTCCGCGGGCCGCTCCGGACCGCCGTAGGCGATCAACAGTACCGCGCCACGGGTCGACGCCGTCGCGGGACTCACGACCGCCGGCTCATCTCGTGGACCGCCTCGACCACCGCCGCGGCGTGCTCCCACGGCGTTTCCGGAAGCACGCCGTGGCCGAGGTTGAAGATGTGTCCGGGGCGGCCCGACGCGCCGTCGAGGACCCGCCGGACGCCTCGCCGGATCTCCTCGGGCGTCGTGAGCAGGAGGGCCGGATCGAGGTTGCCTTGCACCGCCACGCCATCCCCCAGCCGGCGCCACGCGTCGCCCAGGTCCACGCGCCAGTCGAGGCCGATCACGTCTCCGCCGGCCTCCCGCATCAGCTCGAGCAGGCCCGCGGTGCCTGTTCCGAAATGAATCACCGGCACACGCCGGGGGAGCTCCGCGATGACCTGCCGTGTATGGGGCAGCACAAACCGCCGGTAGTCGTCCGGCGACAGGCAGCCGATCCAGCTGTCGAACACCTGCACCGCATCCGCACCGGCGGCGATCTGGCCGCTCAGATACCGCGACGTCAGGCGCGCGAGCCGCTCCATGAGCGCGTGCCACGCCGCGGGATCGGCGTGCATCAAACGCTTCGTCTCCCGGAAGTCGTGAGAGGGATGCCCCTCGACGAGGTACGACGCGACCGTGAACGGCGCGCCGGCAAACCCGATCAGCGGGACGCGTCCGGCGAGCGCCTGCTTGGCCAGGCGGACGGCCTCGAACACGAATGGAACACCCTCCGCGGGATCCACGTCCGGCAGCCTCGCGATGTCTTCCCGCGTCCGGACCGGCCGGTGGATCACCGGGCCCTCCCCTTTCACGAACGCGAGCCCGGTTCCCATCGGCTCGGTGACGAGGAGGATGTCGGCAAAGATGATCGCCGCGTCCACGCCGAGCTTCTCGACCGCGAGCACGGTGACCTCGGCGGCGGCCTCCGGCGTCTTGCACAGCTCGAGCAGGCTGAAGCGGGCCCGCAGCGCGCGGTACTCCGGCAGGTACCGGCCGGCCTGGCGCATCAGCCAGACAGGCGTGTGCGCGGCGGGCTGGCGGCGGCAGGCAAGAAGAAATGGATGCGACACCGCTGAATCCACTTCCCTAGTATAACGCGTGTTGGTCCTCTCGCTGAAGGCTGAAGGAGGAAGGTTTGGACCTCGGGGTGACCGGGCAAAAACGAGCCCGGGTAGCCGGTCAGCCGAGCAGGCCCGCCTTCTTTCATCTCTCGACAGGAGTCGTTTCCTCGGGAGGGACGATGACAGCCACATCGCGCACGGACGACGCACGGAGCCGGGCGTGAGCCCCCGGCCGGCCAGGGGGGCGCGAGAACGCCTCGTCCGGCGGCAGTCCCATCCTCTCATGCGGGTGCTCATGATGCTCGGCCCGGGCCTGGTCGCCGGGGCCGCCGACGACGACCCCTCGGGCATCGGCACGTATGCCGTCGCCGGGGCCGCGCTCGGTTTCAGTACGCTGTGGACGATGCTGATCACCCTGCCGATGATGGCGGCGACCCAGTTTATCACGGCGAAGATCAGCATGGTCACCGGCATGGGGCTCGCGGCGGTATTGCGGCGGCACTATCCACGCTGGCTGGTGTACACCGCGGTGTTCGGGCTGGTCGCCGCCAACACGGTCAACGCGGGCGCCGACATCGGAGCGATCGCGGCCGCGATCAACCTGCTCGTCCCCATCCCCATCGCCGCCCTGATCGTCCCGATCGCCCTGCTCATCCTCGCCCTTCAGATCTGGTGGTCCTACCGGCTGATCGCGAATACGTTCAAGTGGCTGTCCCTGGCCCTCCTCGCCTACGTCGGCGCCGCGTTCCTGGCCAGACCGCATCTGGCGGACGTCCTGCGGGGGACCTTTGTGCCCACGCTCAGGTTCGACGGACCCTTTCTCGCGGTGCTCGTCGGCGTCCTGGGCACGACCATCTCGCCGTACCTGTGGTTCTGGCAGGCGGCGCAGGAGGTGGAAGAGCAGATCGCCGCGGGACACACGACCCTGCGGGAGCGTCAGGGGACGACGAACGCGGAGCTGCGTTACGCGGCCTGGGACGTCAACATCGGCATGGTCTTCTCCAATCTCGTCGCGTACTTCATCATCCTGGCGACCGCCGCGACCCTGTTCAAAGCCGGGCACACCGACGTCAAGTCGGCGGCGGATGCGGCCGACGCCCTACGGCCGCTTGCCGGCGACGCCGCCCGCTTCCTGTTCGCGATCGGCTTGATCGGCTCGGGGTTCCTGGCCGTCCCCGTCCTCAGCGGCTCGGCCGCGTATGCGATGGCCGGGGCGTTCGGGTGGAAAACCGGCCTGGATCAGAAGCTCCATCGCGCCAAAGGGTTCTACGGCGTCATCGCCGCGTCCACGCTGGTCGGTATGCTCATCAACTTCGTCGGCATTAACCCGATCGACGCCTTGTTCTTCACGGCGGTCATCTTCGGGTTCCTCTCGCCGCCGCTGCTCGTGTTGCTCATGCTGATCTCGGCCAACCGAAAGGTCATGGGCGAGCGGGTCAACACGCCGCTGCTCAACATCATCGGATGGGCGACGACGCTGGCCATGACGGCGGCCGCCGTCGGACTCATCGCGACGTGGGCCAAGTGAGCAGCCGGACCCACGCAGGCGCGCGCGACCGCGGGGCAGAACCCTCACCCGTATGGCGCGCCGTCCGATTACGGGACCTATCGCGGAGGGCACCCTCGTGTGGGAGCCGACGGCGGAGGAGCGGACCCGGGCGGCGATCACGCGCTATCTGACGTGGCTGCGGACCGAGAAGGGCCTCGCGTTCGACTCGTATGCCGACATCTGGCGCTGGTCGGTGACGGACCTCGAAGGGTTTTGGGCGACAATCTGGGAGTTCCTCGAGATTCGGGCCCACAAACCCTACACGCGGATCCTGACCGACCGCCGCGTGTTCGGCGCCGGGTGGTTTCCGGGCGCCGAGCTCAACTACGCGGAGCACGCGCTCCGCTACCGGGACGATCGTCCGGCAGTCCTGTTCCGGTCTGAGGATCGCCCCACAATCACCCTGACATACGCTGACCTCTACCGGCAGGTGGCGGCCGTCGCCGCGGCGCTCCGGCGTCTCGGTGTCCGCCGCGGCGACCGCGTCGCGGCCTACATGCCGAACATTCCCGAGACGCTCGTCGCCTCGCTCGCCGCGGCGGCGCTGGGCGCGATCTGGTCAAGTTGCCCGCCGGAGTTCGGCACCCGCAGCGTCGTGGACCGGTTCCGGCAGATCGAGCCGCGGGTGCTCTTCGCCGTGGACGGCTACCGCTACGGCGGCAAAGCGTTTGACCGGATGGACGCGGTCGCGGAGATTCAGCGCCAGCTGCCCACGCTCGAGGCGACGGTGCTGCTCCCGTACCTCACCGACGCGCCGGCCGCCGGGACGCTGCGACACGTTCACCGGTGGCACGATCTGGCCGCGGGCACGGACGCGCCCGAACTCACGTTCGAACCGGTGCCGTTTCACCACCCGCTGTGGATTCTGTACTCATCGGGGACGACCGGCCTGCCCAAGGCCATCGTGCACGGGCACGGCGGCGCCCTCTTGGAACACCTGAAGTGCCTCGCCTTGCACCTGGACCTGGGCCGGGACGACCGGTTTTTCTGGTTTACGACGACCGGGTGGATGATGTGGAACTTCCTACTCAGCGGGCTCCTCGTCGGCGCCACTCTGATCCTGTACGATGGGAGCCCGGCGTACCCGGACATGCGCGCCCTGTGGCGGCTCGCCGAGGAGACGGGCATGACCTACTTCGGGACGAGCGCGCCGTACATTCTCGGATGCATGAAAGCCGGGCTCACGCCGGGCCGGGAGTTCGACCTCCGCCGGCTGCGCGGCCTGGGCTCAACCGGCGCGCCGCTCTCGCCGGAGGGGTTTCAGTGGGTGTACGAGCACGTCCACCGCGACCTGCTCCTGGGCTCGATCAGTGGCGGCACCGACGTGTGCACGGCGTTCGTGCTGTCGTGCCCCCTGCTCCCGGTGCGGGCCGGGGAAATCCAGTGCCGCGGACTGGGCGCCAAGGTCGAGGCGTTCGATGTGCACGGCCGGCCGGTCATCGACGAGGTCGGCGAACTGGTCATCACCGAACCGATGCCCTCGATGCCCGTGTTCTTTTGGAACGACCCCGAGATGCGGCGCTATCGCGCGAGCTACTTCGAGACGTATCCCGGCGTCTGGCGGCACGGCGACTGGATCAAGATTACGCCCGAAGGAAGCTGCGTCATCTACGGCCGTTCGGACTCCACCCTGAACCGCGGCGGGGTCCGCATCGGGACCAGCGAGTTTTACCGGGTCGTCGAGGAGATGCCCGAAGTCCTCGACTGCCTGGTCGTGGATACCGGGCAGCTGGGACGCGAGGGGCGGCTGCTGCTCTTCGTCGTCCTGTGCGAGGGAGTGACGCTCGAGGACGGTCTGCGGGCACGCATCAAGCAGACGCTGCGCCAGGAGCTCTCGCCGCGCCACTCCCCGGACGAGATCTACGCGATCGGCGAAGTCCCGCGCACCATCAACGGGAAAAAGCTCGAGGTGCCGGTCAAGCGAATCCTGGCCGGGACGCCCCCCGAGCAGGCCGTGAGCGAAGACGCGATGAGCAACCCGCAGACCCTCCGGTTCTTCGTCGAACTCGCCCACCGCATGGCTGAGCCGGCCTGACTCGGCCGCGCCCCGGCGGACACCCCGGGACACGGCCCGGGCCCGGTATGTATGGGCCGCCCGGCTGCCGCTGTTGTGGTACCGGCAGGCGCTTAGGGCAGCCCCGCTACGAGCTTCTTCACCTCATCTTCGGTGAAGGCCCGAAGTGTCTCGGTTCGAATGAAGCCCCGGGAGGCCGCGGCGAGGGCACCCTGCGCCGCCACCTCATCGTTGGGCGCCTCGACGATGATCACCGCGTCGTACCGGCCCATCACGAGATAGAAGGCCTTGATCTCGGCGCCTCGCGCGCGCGCCCCCTGCCTCGCCTCCGCCAGCCGGCCCGGTCCCCCCTTGACCTCTTCAGCGCCTTTCTGCGTGAATTTCGCGAGCATCACGTACGTCGGCATTGTCCTCTCCCTTCCAGGCCCGATCGCCGCGGGGCCGCGTCCGGACTCACTTGCAGGCGTTCTCGATCGCGACCGAGACGATGCTGGCCATGGTGAAATTCTGGCTGACCGTGGTTACGTGCCGGCTCACGGCGTTATACACGTCCTCCGATCCCCAATCGCTGTGCCGGTCCAGGCAGTTTACGGCGTCGGTCACGTACTGATTCCCGGTGTCCTTGACGAGCCAGATCATGTCGGCAACGCCCTGCACATACGCCCGCTGATACTCGGGTGTCTTGCCCCCCCACTTGTTATAGTTCATGAAGTTCGTGGTCGCAAACGCGGCCGACGCGCCGATCAGCAGTCCGATCACCACACCGATAGCCACTCCGACTTTCACCCGACGACACCCCCCGTTGCAGATCTTTCAGTATCCAGAAGCCCGCATGCCATTATAGCCGGGAACATCCACGTGTGGCAATCTACTCAGTCCAGTCCCCAACTGTGAACTCGGTTCGGGACAACCCGGAACATCACTCGATCCGGCGGGATCTCGCCGCCACCCCACAGACGCCTGAGTTCGGGGTGGTACTTCGCCAAGAGCGCGTGCACGAGCGCTTGCCGCTCCCTTGACTCAGGAAGAAACTCAGCACGACCCTGGATGATGACGCCTCGCGTCCCCGACAGGGTTCCAGCTTCGGCGACGACGCAGACCCGCGAATCCCGGCGGAGGTTCCGGACTTTCTGCGTGTCGGCCACGCTGATCATAGTCAGGGCGTCGGGTCCGTGCAGGAACCACACGGGCATCGCGAGAGGCGAACCGTCCGCCTGGACTGTCGCGAGCACGACGACTTCCTTCGTCGCGAGGAACAGCTGGATGCGCGGGTCGCTCAGCCCCTCGGTCATCTGATCCCCCCTGGCGAGCGCCGTGCGTTCCTTTGTGTCACCCGTGTCGCTTGAAAAGCTGCACGGCGCGTTCGTGCTGCTCTGCCGCCGCGCGGGTGTTGAACGTTCCGAGATTTCGCCGCCTTCCGGTCTTCGGGTCGAGCGTTCGTGAATACAGTCGATACTTGCCGGACTTCAGCTTGCGAATCATGCGCGGCCTCCGCGTCCCAAGAATCTCGGCTTGCGAGCTCGAGAGCGCCTCAGTCGCGCCGGCGGCTTAGGCAGTGTGAACGCCCTGGCGGGTGCCAACTGCACCGGCTTGAGCTGGGATCGCACGACTCTCTTAAAGCGCGGGGCGATAACATCCTTTCGCCGGGCGACGACTCGGTAGCTGAACCAGAGGGTGCTGGTGCCCCGCTGCTGCTCGCGCACCTCAAATCCGTCGCGACCGCGGCGGCTCACGTAGAGACCGCGGGACTCACCCTCGGGGGAGAGAAAGATATGGTAATCCCCGGTGCGCACGACGGCGGCAAAGCCTCGATCCAGCCTGATCCGAGCCTTACCCCGGATGAGCCGGGCCCGGCCGAAGTCCTCGAACCAGCTCTCTGGGCTCTCCAGAGAGTACAACGCCCGGTGGGAGCCGTCCGGGAACGCGACGACGGCGTGCTTGTTTCCAGACACGTTGAGCGAGCCATCGATCTGTACATTACGATCGCGTCCTATGACGAACAGGTTTCCGTCGATAGTCACGTCTCCCCCGAATGCTCCGGCGACTCCGTTGGCAGAATTTGGAGGCTCTGTCTTGGCGGTCTTTCGGCCACGCGCGAGCGCAAAGAACGCGTAATTTGCCTTCGTCAACGCCGCAACGCCGACCGCATTGGTCGACTCTCCCCAGACGCCGACGCCAAGGCCGGGAGCAGGGTTGGGCTCACCGATGGACGACCCAAAGACGCCAAACCCCGAGATGGACGTTCCGGCAACGCCGGAATGTCTTCCGGAGGTCCCGAATACACCGGGTTGAGCAATAGAGGTTCCGATGACGCCGGCGCTGTTGTCAGAGAATCCCCAGATGCCGGATCCGTTAATCGACGACCCGGAGACCCCGCTCCC
>Ga0207416_1003010_pt1 | contig 16938 bp, 17 predicted proteins | sample PaiPotPPM11metaG_FD_184107 | JGI IMG/M metagenome (GOLD analysis project Ga0207416, IMG submission 184107) | Iron sulfur acid spring bacterial and archeal communities from Banff, Canada, to study Microbial Dark Matter (Phase II) - Paint Pots PPM... ...
CGATGGCGGTGTCGAGCGCCAACCGGCACAGCCTCCCCGCGGCCGCGACGGCGGACGAGGCGCAGACGCAGCTCGGCGACGCGATCGCCGTCTACCTGGACGGCGGGCCGTGCGCGGACAACGTCCCCTCCACCATCCTCGACCTGACGGGGACGGTGCCGAGGATGCTCCGCGCGGGCGCGCTCTCCGTCGACGACCTCAGGAAGGTCGTCCCGGTGATCGACCTGCCCGCCTCAGGCAAGACCGAACCCGAGCTCAGCCCGGCGGACCGGCGGGCCGCGGAAGCGATCGCCGCGGCTAATGCGGCCAACGCCGCGAATACCGGCAAGCCGGACGACCTGGCGGACGATTCCGCGCCAGACGACTGATCGCCGGCCGCCATGCGCGAGTATCTCTTCATCCTGATCATCGCGGCAGTGGTGACCTATCTCCTCACGCCGCTGGTCAGGCAGGGTGCGATCGCGATCAACGCACAGCACGCGCCGCGCGAGCGTGACGTGCACACGAAGCCGACCCCGCTGCTCGGCGGCGTCGCGATGTACGGCGGCCTGGTGGCCGCGCTGCTCGTCGCCGACCGGCTCAGCTACCTCGCGCAGGCCTTCCCGCCGTCGCCGCACGGGCACCCGAGCACGATCACCGGACTGCTGCTGGCCGGCGGCCTGCTGGTGATCGTCGGCATCGTCGATGACCGCTGGGGCCTCGGCGCCAGCTCCAAGCTGGCCGCCCAGATCGCGGCGGGCGGCATCGTGGTGTGGTCCGGCGCGTACGTGCCGTGGATCCCCTGGCCGGGCACGACCTTCCTGCTCGAGCCGGCCCTGAGCTACGTGGTGACGATCCTCATCATCGTCGCCACCATCAACGCGGTGAACTTTATCGACGGCCTCGACGGCCTCGCCGCCGGCGTCGTCGGCATCTCCGCGCTCGCCTACCTGGTCTACTCCTACGAGCTGACCCACTCGGTCGGCATCGCTTCGCAGTCGATCCCCGCGGTCGCCTCCGCCGTCCTGGCCGGCGTGTGCATCGGGTTCCTGCCGCACAACTTCAATCCAGCGCGGATCTTCATGGGTGACACCGGGTCGATGCTGATCGGCCTGCTGCTCGCCTACGGACCCATCTCGTCCGCCGCCGGGCTGGACTATAACCTCCTGGTCCACTACACCGGCGGGAACCCGGTCAACCGGTTCCCGACCATCCTGCCGCTGCTCATCCCGATCGCGATCTGGCTGATCCCGTACACGGACATGCTGCTCGCAGTCATCCGCCGGACGATGAAGGGCATGTCGCCGTTCGACGCGGACCGGCAGCACCTGCACCACCGGCTGCAGAACATGGGTCACTCGCACCGCCAGACCGTGCTGCTCATGTACCTGTGGGCGGCACTCTTCTCCGGCCTCGTGGTCGGCCTGTCGGTGCTGCGGATCGCCCTGATCTGGTTCGCCGTCGTCACGCTCGTCGCCATCGGGGCACTGGTGCTCGCCACGGCGCCGAAGCTCCGCCCGTGGAACGCCACCGGCAGCGGTAAGCGGGAGCGGCCACGAGGAACCCGCATCCGTTCGGGCGATACGCTTTCCGCAACCCCCGATCTCGCCGCACCTTTCGCCGGGCCGGTACCCGGCGCGCTGCCGCCTCCCGCCCCGTCGGCAAACGGAGTACCGACCAACGGGGTGCCGGTAAACGGGGCACCGGCCAACGGAGTCGCGGCCAACGGACTGGCGGCGGGCAACGGCGCGCACGCCAAGCGGCCGCTGCCGAACCGCAGGCCCGCCGGCCCGGCGCCGGTGCCGCCCGCCCCGCCGCCCTGGTCACATCGCGGCTGAGTAAAGTCCCTGCTCCCGAACGGGAGTGTGCTCCACGTCCTACCGCACACCCCACTGATTTCCCCGCGCTCGCCTCCGGGCGCCCTAGGGCCGGTGTTTTCTCCCTCGTCACTCAGTCACTCCTTCGTCGCTCCTTCGCTCCTCAGTCCGAAAACACCGGCGGCGCCCCTCGACTCCCGCCCCCCCGGGGCAATGGCGGCGATATGTGGTTTAATCTCCTACAACCTGCGGTTACGCCGCCCTGGCGGAGGATTCCCGCGGACGCCGGGTTTTGGGTCAAAGCACTGACATCGGCACCCTTCGTTAGGGAGGGGTCCCCTCGTGCACCCGGCCGATAGTCATGTAAAGTCGTCAGTCAGGTAAAGTAAAAGTCAAGAACCTTGTGATAGCCTTCACAAGCGTTCAGCTAGTACACAGGGAGTCAGTCAATGACGACGCAGTACGCCCGCGTTGTTCGGTGGTCGCTCGCGCTGACAAGCGTGGTCGCCGCCGTCGCGGTGGTGCTGTGCGCTGCTCTCGGCGGATCCAAGGGCGCCTACGGCGCGCTGATCGGCGTCGGGGTCGTCACGGCCTTCTTTGCCATCAGCATCATCGTCGTCGGCCGCGCCGCCCGGGTGAACCCGATGGCGATGATGGTCGCCGCGCTGGGCACGTTCCTCGGCAAGATCATCGCCTTCATGATCGTCCTCGCCCTGCTGCGGCACTCCACTGCCTTCAACGGCAAGATGCTCGGCTTTACCGCGCTCGCCTGCATCCTCGCGTGGTCGGCGTCGCAGGTCATCACCTCGATGAAGCTGAACATGCTCTACGTCGAACCCGACGGGAAGAGCTGAGGGGCGCGCCGTGATCACGGGCATGCGAACCGCTCGTCGTCCTGAGCGGGTCAGCGCGCTGCGCGCTTACCCTGCCGACGCCGCGAGTGACGGGCTCAGCAAGGGCACCGGCTACACCGTCTTCAGCTACCTGATCGCCGGCATGCTCGCCTACGGCGGCATCGGCTGGCTGATCGGTCACTTTACGCATATTTCGCTGCTTTTCCCGATCGGCATGCTGGTCGGGCTCGCTATCTCGGTCGGCTGGATCATCTACCGGTACGGCCGGCCACACGAGCTGGGGACCACCCCGAAGGGAGACGATCGGTGACCGGAGTTCTTGCGGCCGCCACGCCCGCGAACTGCACCGTTAACAACTCGCACCTCCACAACGGGTGCGGGTACCCCGCACCGGGGCTGAACAACTTCGAGTTCAAGCCGCTGTTCACGATCGGCTCCTGGGGCTTTACCAAGCCCGAGTTGCTCGCGATCATCGCCGGGCTCGCGGTGATCGGGTTCTTCTGGGCGGCGTTCCGCAAGCCCAAGATGATCCCCGGCCGGACGCAGTCCCTGGGCGAGCTTGCCATCCTCGCGGTGCGAGACCAGGTCATCCGCCCGGCGCTCGGCAAGAAGGGCGACTCGTACCTGCCTTACATGGTGTCGCTGTTCTTCTTCATCCTGATCTGCAACTACATGGAACTGATCCCGGTCTTCCAGTTCCCGGTGATGTCGCGGATCGGCTTCGTCTGGCCGCTCGTCCTGATCATGTACGTGCTGTACTGGTACCTGGGCTTCAAGGCCAAGGGGTTCGTCGGCTACTTCAAGTCCTGGATCCCGGAGGCCCCGTGGCCGATCCTGATCATCCTGGTCCCGGTCGAGATCCTGAAGTACGTCGTCGTCCAGCCGTTCACCCTGGGCGTCCGGCTGTTCGCGAACATGTTCGCGGGGCACCTGCTGCTGACGATCTTCATGCTCGCGACCTGGTACATGACGACCCTGTCCTACACCCTGATCTTCGCCGCCGGCTCGCTCTTCATGGTGTTCTTCGTGTTCCTGCTCGAGCTTCTCGTGGGCGTCTTGCAGGCATTCATCTTCACCACGCTGATCTCCACCTACATCGCGGACTCGCTGGAGTTCGGGCACTAAGCCGTCCCCAGTCACCTCACCCCCAGATCCAGCTCAACAGCCCGGCGGAGACCTAGCCGCCGGACCGAACGCAAAGGAAAAGAGTCAATGATCGACGCGTCTTCCGTCCTCGCCGCCACCCAGACGATTGACATCCAGCGTCTGGGCGCCCTCGGGTACGGCCTCGCGGCCATCGGCCCCGGCATCGGCATCGGCCTGGTCTTCGGCCACGCCATCGAGGCCATGGCCCGCCAGCCCGAGGCGGCCGGCCGCATCACGCTTTACATGTGGATCGGCTTCGCGCTGACCGAGGCGCTCGCCCTGATCGGCCTCGTGGCGCCGTTCATCTTCGCATCCTGAGGACCAAGGACAGCTAAGCAGGGAAAGGACAGGCCAACATGACGATTCCCCTCGCGGACGCGGCGGCGCAGGACCCGCTGATTCCCACCTGGCCTGAGCTGATCATCGGGACCGTGGTCTTCGTCATCGTGTTCGGCGTGCTCGCCAGGATGCTGCTGCCACGGATCATCAAGACGCTGAACGAGCGCGAGGACGCGATCCAGGGCGGCATTAACCGAGCCGACGAGGCGCAGGCCGAGGCCGCGCAACTGCTTGAGCAGTACCGCGCGCAGCTCTCCGACGCCCGGCAGGAGGCCTCCCGGATCCGCTCGGAGGCCCAGGAGCAGGGCGCGCAGATCATCGCCGAGCTGCGCGAGCGCGCCGAGGCGGAGTCCCGCAGGATCACCGAGGCCGCGCAGTCCCAGATCGAGGCCGAGCGGCAGCAGGCGCTGATCTCGCTCCGGACCGAGGTCGGGTCGCTCGCGACCGAGCTGGCGAGCCGCATCGTCGGCGAGTCGCTCACCGACCAGGCGCGGCAGAGCCGCATGGTCGACCGGTTCCTCGACGGTCTTGAGACGCAGAGCAACCGGGTCGGCCAGTAATGCGCGGCGTCAGCAGGGCCTCGTACGCCGAGCTCCGCGACAAGCTCGGCGCGGTGGCGGTCGGACCCGCGACCGCCGAGCAGATCGGCGACCAGCTGTTCGCGGTCGTCCGGCTGCTCGACTCCGAGCACGGGCTGCGCCGCGCGCTCGCCGACACCGGCAAGCCGGCGGCGGAGAAGGCGGGCGTGGCCAGGCAGCTGCTGCACGGCCGGGTGTCCGAGGCGACCGAGGACCTGGTCGCCGACGGGGCGGCGGCGCACTGGGCGAGCTCGGGCGACTTCGCCGACGCGCTCGAGCAGCTCGCGATCGAGGCGCTCACGATGTCCGCGCAGTACGGCGGCGCGCTGGACGACCTGGAGGACGACCTGTTCCGGTTCGGCCGCCTGGTCTCGGGTCAGACCGGGCTGCGGGCCGCGCTGATCGGTCCCACCACGTCGGAGGCGAAGACGTCGCTGCTCACCGACCTGCTGTCGAACAAGGTCAGCGGGTCGTCGATGAGCCTGATCACCCAGGTGCTCACCCACCCGCGCGGCCGCTCGCCGCAGGCGGCGCTTGACCTCGCGGCGTCGATCGCGGCGCGGCGGCGCGAGCAGCTCATCGCGGTGGTGCGGGCGGCCACGGAGCTGTCCGTGGCGCAGCGGCAGCGGCTGCTCGCCTCCCTCACCGCGACGTACGGGCAGGGAATTCACCTGAACGTCGTGCACGATCCGGCGGTCATAGGTGGCGTATCCGTCCAGATCGGGGATGAGCAGATAGACGGGACCGCGGCCAGCCGGCTTGCCGGGATCCGCCGCAGGCTCGCGGGCTGACGCCAGCCGTGCTTGATCTAAACCGCGACTTTTATTCACGAACGGAATGAGGAAGATGGCGGAGCTGACAATCCGACCGGATGAGATCCGCGACGCGCTGGCGCGGTTCGTCGACGAGTACGAGCCAGCCGGCGTCGAGCGCGAAGAGGTCGGCACGGTCGTCGAGTGCGGCGACGGCATCGCGCGCGTCGAGGGTCTCCCCTCGGCGATGGCGAACGAACTGCTTGAGTTCGAGAACGGCGTCCGCGGCATCGCGCTGAACCTTGAGATTCGCGAGATCGGTGTCGTTATCCTCGGCGAGTTCTCGGAAATCGAAGAGGGCCAGACGGTCAAGCGCACCGGCGAGGTGCTGTCCGTCCCGGTCGGCGACGCGTTCCTCGGCCGCATGGTCGGCGCGCTCGGCGAGCCGCTCGACGGCCTCGGCCCGATCGAGAACACCACGCTGCGCGCCCTGGAACTGCAGGCGCCGACGGTCGTCCAGCGGCAGCCGGTCAAGGAGCCGATGCAGACCGGCATCAAGGCGATCGACGCGATGACCGCGATCGGCCGGGGCCAGCGCCAGCTGATCATCGGCGACCGGCAGACCGGCAAGACCGCGATCGCGATCGACACGATCATCAACCAGAAGGCCAACTGGGCCTCGGGCGATCCGACCAAGCAGGTCCGCTGCGTCTACGTCGCCGTCGGCCAGAAGGGCTCGACGATCGCCGGGGTCAAGCAGTCACTCGAAGAGGCCGGGGCGATGGAGTACACCACCATCGTCGCCGCGCCCGCCTCCGACCCGGCCGGCTACAAGTACATCTCGCCCTACACCGGCTCGGCTATCGGCCAGCACTGGATGTACCAGGGCAAGCACGTGCTCATCGTCTTCGACGACCTGTCCAAGCAGGCCGAGGCGTACCGCGCGATCTCCCTGCTGCTGCGCCGCCCGCCGGGCCGCGAGGCCTACCCGGGTGACGTCTTCTACCTGCACTCGCGGCTCCTCGAGCGCTGCGCGAAGCTGTCCGACGACCTCGGCGCCGGGTCGATGACCGGCCTGCCGATCGTCGAGACCAAGGCGAACGACATCTCCGCGTACATCCCGACGAACGTGATCTCGATCACCGACGGGCAGATCTTCCTCGAGAGCGACCTGTTCAACGCCGGCGTTCGCCCGGCCATCAACGTCGGACTCTCGGTCTCCCGAGTCGGCGGCGCCGCGCAGGTCAAGGCCATGAAGACCGTCGCCGGCCAGCTCAAGCTCTCGCTGTCGCAGTACCGCGACCTCGAGGCGTTCGCGGCGTTCTCGTCCGACCTGGACGCGGCCTCCCGCGCGCAGCTCGACCGCGGCGCGCGGCTCGTCGAGTTGCTCAAGCAGCCGCAGTACTCGCCGTTCCCCGTCGAGGAGCAGGTCGTCTCGATCTGGGCGGGCACCACTGGCCAGCTCGACGACGTGCCCGTCGAGGACATCCGCCGGTTCGAGTCGGAGTTCCTCGACTTCATGCACCGCTCGTACGAGGGCCTCATGACCTCGATCCGCGAGACCAACGTGCTCACCGACGACAACATCGTCACGCTCAAGGAGGCGATCGACCGGTTCCGCCGGACGTTCGAGGTGACCGGCGGTCAGCTGCTCGTGGCCGACGATGAGAGCGTGCCCGCGCTCCGCGCCGACGAGGAGCAGCAGGAGTCGATCTCCAGGTACGAGCCACCGGCCCCGGCCGAAGGGGAGTAGGCGGCACCATGGCAGCACAGCTTCGCGTGGTCCGGGCGCGGATCCGGGCGGTCAAGTCGATCGCCAAGATCACCCGCGCCCAGGAGCTGATCGCGTCGTCGCGGATCATCCGGGCGCAGAACCGCATGCGCGCCGCGGAGCCGTACGCGCGCGAGCTCACGACAGCCGTTGAGGCTGTCGTGAGCCGCTCGACGACCATTGACCATCCGATGATCAACGAGCCCGAGTCCATCACCCGGGCCGCGCTGCTCATCCTCACCAGCGACGGCGGGTTCGCCGGCGCCTACAACGCCAACGTGCTGCGCGAGGCCGCCCGGCTCCGGCAGCGCAACACCGACGCCCGCGTAGCGTCGATCAACTACGTCGCGGGCCGCAAGGGCATCTCCTGGCACCGGTTCCGCGACCTCGAGCTCGCGGAGCAATGGTCGGGGTTCTCCGCCCAGCCGACCTACGCCGACGCCGAGCGGCTGGCGACCGCCGTGCTCGACGCCTTCGAGCGGGACCCGAAGGACGGCGGGGTCGACGAGATCTTCCTGATCTCCACCGAGTTCGTCTCGATGCTGACGCAGCGGCCGGTGGTCCGCCGGCTGCTGCCGCTGGAGATCGAGGAGAAGGAAGGCGAGCGGCCTGGCGGCCCGCTGCCCTCGTACGAGTTCGAGCCGTCCACCGACATCGTGCTCGACGCGCTGCTACCGCAGTACGTGGCCAGCCGGATCTACTACGCCATGCTCGAGGCGGCCGCCTCCGAACTGGCCGCGCGCCGTCGCGCGATGAAGGCCGCGACGGACAACGCGAACGACCTAATCGACCGGCTCACCCGGGAGGCGAACAACGCCCGGCAGGCCGAGATCACCCAGGAAATCAGCGAAATCGTCGGCGGGGCGAACGCGCTCGCTGATGCGAACGCAGGGAGTGAGTAATCATGACCGAGACCCTAGAAACCGAGACCGCGACCGGCACGGGCCGCGTCGCCCGGGTCATCGGCCCGGTCGTGGACGTGGAGTTCCCGGCCGAGGCGATGCCGGAGATCTACTACGCGCTGCACGTGGACGTCGCCTTCGCTAGCGAGGGGGAGTCGGCGAGGACGCTGACGCTCGAGGTCGAGCAGCACATCGGCGACAACATGGTCCGGGCGATCGCCCTGGAGCCGACCGACGGCCTGGTGCGCGGCGCCGAGGTCATCAACACCGGCGCGCCGATCTCGGTGCCGGTCGGTGAGGTGACCAAGGGCCACGTGTTCAACGTGCTCGGCGACCCGCTGGACGTGCCGAAGTCGTCGCTGAACATCACCGAGCGGTGGCCGATCCACCGTCTCGCCCCGCCGCTCGACCAGCTCGAGTCCAAGACCGAGATGTTCGTCACCGGCATCAAGGTTCTCGACCTGCTCACCCCGTACGTGCGCGGCGGCAAGATCGGCCTGTTCGGCGGCGCCGGCGTCGGCAAGACCGTCCTGATCCAGGAAATGATCCGCCGGGTCGCCAGGAACTTCAGCGGCGTCTCCGTCTTCGCCGGCGTGGGCGAGCGGACCCGTGAGGGCAACGACCTCTTCCTCGAGATGACGGACTCCGATGTCATCAAGGACACCGCCCTGGTGTTCGGCCAGATGGACGAGCCGCCGGGCACCCGGCTCCGGGTCGCGCTGTCCGCCCTGACGATGGCGGAGTACTTCCGCGACGTCCAGAAGCAGGACGTGCTGCTGTTCATCGACAACATCTTCCGGTTCACCCAGGCGGGTTCCGAGGTGTCCACGCTGCTCGGCCGCATGCCGTCCGCCGTGGGTTACCAGCCGACCCTGGCGGACGAGATGGGCCAGCTGCAGGAGCGGATCACCTCGACCCGCGGTCACTCGATCACCTCGATGCAGGCGATCTACGTGCCCGCCGACGACATCACCGACCCGGCCCCGCACACGGTGTTCGCCCACCTCGACGCCACGACCACGCTGTCCCGGGCGATCACCGAGAAGGGCATCTACCCCGCGGTGGACCCGCTGGACTCCACCTCCAGGATCCTGGATGCCCGGTACATCGGCCAGGAGCACTACAACGTGGCCAGGACCGTCCAGCAGATCCTCCAGCGGTACAAGGAGCTGCAGGACATCATCGCCATCCTCGGCATCGACGAGCTGTCGCAGGACGACCAGATCACCGTGCAGCGCGCCCGGCGCATCGAGCGGTTCCTGTCCCAGCCGATGTACGTGGCCGAGCAGTTCACCGGCCAGCCCGGCGTGTTCACGCCGCTCGAGGAGACGGTCGCCTCGTTCAAGGCGGTCACCGAAGGCAAGTACGACAACGTGCCCGAGCAGGCCTTCTACATGGTCGGCGGCATCGAGGACGTGGAGCGCAAGGCCAAGGAGCTGGAGCGCTCGTGACCCTTCACGTGGAGCTGCTGATGCCGGACCGGTCGCTCTGGTCCGGCGAGGCAAGCATGGTCATCGCGAAGACGATCGACGGCGACCTTGGCATCCTGACCGGGCGGGCGCCGGTGTTCGGCATCTTGTCGCCGGGCAGCATGGTGCGCATCCAGCCGGCGGAGACCGGCGATGAGTCCGGCGGCGAGATCCGGGCCGCGGTCAGGGACGGCTTCGTGTCCGTGACCGACAACCGGGTGTCGATCCTCGCCTCGGTCGGCGAGCTCGCGGACGACGTGGAGGTGTCCGTGGCGCAGGCCGACCTGGAAACCGCCTCCGCCGAGGCCGGCTCGACGGCGGCGGCCGAGGAGTCGGTCGAAGTCAGATACGCTCGCGCCCGGCTTCGGGCCGCGGGCGAGCAGGCCTGATCCCGGCCGGGTAAGGATTCTGGCGGAGCGGCGGTGGGGAGAGCGCTAACGGACGCGGTATGGATCTTCGCGGTCGTCCTGGTGCTCATCGTCCTCGCTGCCGTCGCCCTCGCATCCCGCCGCTACCTCCTAGAGCGCAGCGGCGGCACCGTCGACTGCGCGCTGCGCCACCCGGCCGGAACCGGCGCGTGGCGGCTCGGCGTGCTGTCCTACCAGCACGACGAACTGCGCTGGTACGGCGCGCTCGGCATACTGCTGCGCCCAGAATGCGTCTTCCACCGCCGCGCCCTGGCCGTAACCGCCCGCCGCCCCGCGGACCCGTCGGAGGCGGTAACCCTAGGCACCGACCGCATAGTGGTCACGGTCTCCGTCAGGCAAACCGAAGCCCCCGATTCCCCCGCGGGCGAACCAGTGGACCTAGCCATGACCGACCAGGCCCTAACGGGCTTCCTAGCCTGGCTAGAGGCCTCCCCGCCGGGCTCCTACCTAGGCGACTTGTCGTAAGCGAACGTCCAACGCGCCTCACGCCTGGGATTTCTCGGCATCTTGGCCGGAATTACGGGGTTACGCTGCTTTCCGGTTGCGTGGCCGGCGCACCGGTGGCGCCCTAAACGGGCGCCGTCCCCCGTACGTGTGCACATTGCTGGTCTAAAACCCGAAAAGGCGGGTTGCGGTCGGCGGCTGGCTCGGGTTTGTCGCTGAGGTTCGCGCCTAGCTGCGGGTTGGCGGCGCTTTCCCGCCTTGGTACAGGTTCGCGGCGGCCCTCGTCCCTGGCGCGGTCTGCGTGACGCAATCCGTCTCCGCCGGTATGTGGCTCCGTGTTGGCGGTAACGCGGAAACTGGCTCTGTCTCACGTCTCGTGATGACAACGGCGTGGGCAGCTGGCCCACCCGCGGCGGCCCAGGCCGCGGGGTGGGCGGGCGCCGCCCGTCGCCGGGCCCTTTCCCGTCCCGCAATCACGCCGACCGGCCCGCGTGACCGCGGGTCAAACGAGGAAAAAGGCAAAGACGGAGCGCATTCCGGCTGCACAAAATCGAACAAAGTACCCTCAATTGCCCCGCCCAGAGGTGATCGCGGGTCAAAATTGGCGATATACGCCCCGGATGACCCGCAATGAAGAAAACAGCCGACCGGGGCGCGGGACAAAGCACCGCAAAGCACCGCAACCGGACGGCGCCGCGGGGCCGCCCACCCCGATGACCCGCAATCTAGCCGCCCGCCAGCCGCGGCGGGCAGCCGGGCTCCGTGCTCAACCGGCAGATATCCGGCAATTCCTGTCATACCAAATGAACGCCCGTCCGCACGACCAAGTCAACGCCACCGCCCAAAAGCAGGCCCGGATCCCCGGCGAAAACCGATCCCCGCCCGCAGCCCGCACCACCGACCATGGCCGCCGCGAACCTGTACCAAGGCGGGAAAGCGCGGACCGACCAGCACCGAGGCGCAGACCTTAGCCACAAACCTGAGCCAACCGCGGACCGCAACCCGCCTTCCGGGTTTAAGCCCAGAAATGTGCACACGTACGGGGGACGGCGCCCGTTTAGGGCGCCACCGGTGTGCCGGCCCTGCAGCCAGCAGCAGCGTAACCGCCGACAGCAAGACAAACCACGCCCACAGCCAACCCACAAACTCACCGTTCTCCCCCCGGCCGCCACAGCACATCCCCCACCCCCTCGTTAGCCGTCCGAGCCAGGATGAACAGCAGGTCGGAAAGCCGGTTCAGGTACCGAGCCGGCCAGGAACTGATCGTCTCACCGTGCTCAGCGCACGCGGCCCACGCGGTCCGCTCCGCGCGCCTGGTCACGGCGCGCGCGGTATGCAGCAAGGCCGCCCCCGGCGTGCCGCCCGGCAGGACGAACGACCGCAGCGTGGGCAGGGCCGCGTTATACGAGTCGCAGGCGGCCTCCAGGGCGTCCACGTAGCGAGCGTCGATCCGCAGCTGCGGGTACTCGGGCGGGGTCGCGGGCAGGGGAGTGGCCAGGTCGGCGCCGCAGTCGAAGAGTTCGTTCTGGATCCGGCGCAGCAATTCCACCATGGAAGCGGGAAGGTTGCCCAGGGTGATCGCTACCCCGAGAGCGCAGTTGGCCTCGTCCGTGTCGGCGTAGGCCGCCAGGCGCGGGTCGGTCTTCGCGACCCGCGCGCCGTCGGCGAGTGCGGTGGTGCCCTCGTCGCCGGTGCGCGTGTAGATCCTTGAGAGCACCACGGGAGTGTCGCGGCTGTCGTCCGTCATGCCCAACACCGTAACTGAGTTACTCTAAGTAGTCGATCGGTCGATGTGATCATGGCGTTTACCTGGGTATTGAACCGGGCGTACAGATAAGAGGGCTATGAAAGTGACACTCGGTAGTCACAAGCGCCAACCCCATGGTCCGGCGGTTCTCGGGGGCCCGCCGGACCATGGTTTGCCCTGGTTACGGCGTCGTTACCCGATAGGGTAACCGTGTGTTCGACTACGTGATCGTGGGCGGCGGAAGCGCGGGCTGCGTCGTGGCCGCCAGGCTTGCCGAGGATCCGGGCACCCGCGTGCTGCTCCTCGAGGCCGGGCAGGACGCAGGCAACGCCGAAGAGGCGCGCGTCCCCGCCGCGTACAGCCGCCTCTTCCGCACCCAGTACGACTGGAACTACAGCACGGTCCCGCAGGAGCGCGCGGGCACCCGCGCCGTCTACTGGCCGGCCGGCAAGGCGCTCGGCGGCTCCTCCGTGATCAACGCGATGACCTACGTCCGCGGTCACCGCGACGACTACGACGCCTGGCGGAGCACCTACGGCTGCACCGGGTGGGGCTACAACGACCTGTTCCCCTACTTCCGCCGCGCCGAGAACAACGCGCGCGGCGAGAGCCGGTACCACGGCGCCGGCGGCCCGCTGCCGGTGCAGGACCTGCGGCACAAGTCGGAACCCGCGCAGCTCTTCGTGGAGGCGGCCACCAGGCGCGGCGCCGTGGCCAACGACGACTTCAACGGCCCGCAGCAGGAGGGCGTCGGCTTCTACCAGGTGACGCAGCGGGACGGCGTCCGGTGCACCGTCGCCGACGCGTACCTGACCAGTAAGCAAAGCAACCTGACCATCATCACCGGTGCCCTCGCGACCGGCGTTCTCGTCGAGGGCGGGCGGGCCTCGGGCGTGACCTACCGGTTCCAGGGCCGGGACGAGACGGCCCGCGCCGAGGCCGAAGTCATCCTGGCCGCCGGGGCGGTCGGCACGCCGAAGCTGCTCATGCTGTCGGGCATCGGCCCCGCCGACCACTTGCGCGAGGTCGGCATCTACGTGCTCGCCGACGTGCCCGCCGTGGGCGCGAACCTGATGGACCACCCGTCCGTGCCCGTGCTCTGGTCGACCCCCGGCGTGAAGGGCCTGTGGGAATCCACCAGGAACAGGGACTTCGCCCGGTGGCGGATGACCCACAAGGGCCCGCTCACGTCCAACGTCGCCGAGGCGGGCGGCTTCGCCCGCAGCGACCCGCGGCTGTCCGCACCCGACCTGCAATGGCACGTGCTCCCGGTGGCGTTCCGCGAGCAGGGACTGGCCGACCCGGCCCGCCGCGCGATGACCGTGCTGGTCACGCTGCTCGACGTGGCCAGCCGGGGCCGCCTCAAGCTCGTCTCCCGCGACCCGCGGCACCGGCCGCTGATCGACCCCGACTACCTGTCCGACGTGCGCGACCTCAACGCGCTCGCGGTCGGCGTGCGGATGGCGCGCGACTACGGCACCGCCGCGCCGCTTTCGAAGATCTGCGCGGAACAACTCGCACCGGGCGACGACGTCACCACCGACCACGAAATGCGCGACTTCATCAGGAACACCCTGGTCACCGCCTACCACCCGGCGGGAACCTGTGCCATGGGCGGCGACGTGGCGCTCTCGGCGAGCGGCTACGACAGCGTGGTCGACTCGCTGCTCCGCGTCCGCGGGATACCCGGGCTGCGCATCGTCGACGCGTCGGTGATGCCGACGCTGCCTCGCGGCGGCCTGCTCGCCCCGGTGGTCGCGATCGCGGAACGGGCCGCCGACCTCATCGCCGGCCGCGCACCGCTTGCCGCGCAGGATCCGAACGCCGCGCCGGACCCCAACGCGGCCACGGCGTTCCCGGCGGCCTAGGCCGGGTAGCTAGGCGGGGCCGCGGGGCTTCTTCGGCCGGTACAGCCGGCCGTGCAGCATCGTCACCAGCTTGACGATCCGCTCCATATCCGTCGACGTCCGGCTGAACGTGGTGGTCCGCACCATCGGCTTCATCCACTGGCGCGTGATCGCCTTGGCTCGGGAGAACTCCCGCAGCCCGTCGGCACCGTGAATCCGCCCGAACCCTGACTCGCCGACGCCGCCGAACGGCAAGGCGGGCACGGCCGCGAACGAGATCACCGAGTTCACCGAGGTCATCCCCGAACGCAGGGCCCGCGCCACCCGCAGCCCCGCCTTGCGCCGCCGGGTGAACACCGCGGAGCCGAGCCCGTACGACGACGCGTTGGCGAGGCGCACGGCGTCGGCGAGCGAGGCCACCGGCGTGACCGTCACGGTCGGACCGAAGGTTTCCTCGCGCACCGCCGAGCTGTCCTCCGGCACGTCGACGAGGATCACGGGGGAGACGTACGGCGCTTGCACCGAGTCGAGGCCGCCGTAGACCGGGTGCCCGCCCCGCGCTACCGCGTCGGCCAGGTGCCGCTCCACGACGTCGACCTGACCGCCGAGCGTCATCGGCCCGTAGGCGGCGGAGGCGTCGTCACCGGGCCGCAGCCGGGAGACGCGTTCACCGAGCTTCTCGAGGAACGGCTGGTACACGCCCTCCACGACGTACACGCGCTCGACGCCCACGCAGGTCTGCCCGGCGTTGGACATCGCGCCCCACGCCGCGGCGTCCGCGGCCGCCTCCAGGTCGGCGTCGGCGGCCACGAGCAAAGCGTCCTTGCCGCCGCACTCGGCCAGCACGGGTGTCAGCGTCTCCGCGGCCGCCGCGAGCACCTTCCGCGCCGTGGCGGCCGACCCGGTGAACGCCAGCTTGTTCACGCCGGACTTGGCGAGCTCCGCCCCGGTCGCGCCAAGCCCGGTGACGAGCTGCAGCACGGGCTCGGTCTCGCCGAACACCTCGGAAAGCACCTCGCCGAACGACTGCACCAGCCACTGCCCGACCCCGGTGGTCAGCTCCGAAGGCTTGAACACGACCGCGTTGCCCGCGGCCAGCGCGTAGCCGATCGAGCCCATCGGCGTGAACACCGGGTAGTTCCACGGCCCGATCACGCCGATCACGCCGAGCGGCTGGTACTCGACGGAGGCCGCCTGGTTGAGCATCGCGATGCCGGAGCCGACCCGCCGCGACCGCAGCACGGAACGGGCGTGCCGCGCCGCCCAGTCCAGGTGCAGGATCGTGTTGACGATCTCAAGCGTCGCGTCGTCGAGCGGCTTGCCCGTCTCGTCGTGCACCAGCTGCGCGAGCCGCCCCATGTACCTGGTGAGGTGCGACTTCCACGCCAGCAGCCGCAGCTTGCGCTCGGCGAAGGACAGCCCGCCCCACCAGGCCGCCGCCGTTCGCGCCCGGCGCACGGCGAGGCCGACCTCGCGCTGACCGTCGACCCCGTACGTCGCGAGCACCTCGCCCGTCGCGGGATTGACCGAGTCGAACGTCTCCCGCGACATGCCCCAGCCCGTAACGGGGGGTGAAACCGCATGACCTGCCATGTACGCAAGTAAACCATCGAGTAGCCGCCGGCATCATCCCCCGATGCCTGCCCGTAACGCGGGTAACGTAGGCAGCGTGCCCGCCCGCCCGTACACGATCGTAAGCTGCGCGGTCTCCGTCGACGGCTACCTGGACGACGCGTCGGCCGACCGGCTGATCCTGTCGGGGCCCGAGGACCTGGACGAGGTGGACGAGCTCCGCGCGGCGGCCGACGCGATCCTGGTCGGCGCGGGTACAGTCCGCGCGGACAACCCGAGGCTGCTTGTCCGGGACGCGCGCCGGGTGGCCGCCCGCGCGGCGGCAGGCAGGCCACCGCACCCCCGCCGCGTGACGCTGACCGCCGCCGGCGACCTCGACCCGGCGGCCCGCATCTTCACGGGCCCGGGCACCCCCCTCGTCTACGCGACCTCCGCCGCCGCCCCGGCGGCGAGAAAAAACCTGACGGGCCAGGCGGCCGTCATCGACGCGGGCGAGGAGCTGTCCCTGGCCGCCATCCTTGAAGACCTTTACTCCGAACGACTTGTGGCAACTCTCCTAGTCGAAGGCGGCTCGAGAATCCTGCGCGACCTCCTGGCGGGCGGCCTCGCCGACGAGCTGCGCCTCGCCATTGCCCCGTTCTTCGTGGGCGACCAGAGAGCACCCAGGTTCGCCCCGCCGGCCGATTACCCGTACACCAGGGATCACCCGATGACCCTGCTGTCCGTCCGCCAGGTGGGCGGGGTGGCCGTCCACCAGTACCGGCTAACGAAAGGTTCAAATTAGGCCAAGTGCCGTATCGAGCTCCCGCCCGCTCGGCTACGTTGCGGCCCATGGGACTTTTCGACATGTTCGGCGCACAGGACGCCTACGGGCAGGTCTACGACGACCAACGCCCCCCGCATGAGGTCACCCACGAGCTGCTCGCCGGCGCGGCAGGCTTTGAGGCCATGCGGATGTACGAGCACCACCGCGAGGCCGAGGGGATCACCGAGCACCACGAGCTCGGCAAGGAACTGCTGGCCGGCTTCGCCACGGCCGAGGTCGACAAGCATCTGGAAAAGGGCTACTACGACCACCTGGACCGCGAGCAGCTCCAGTACCAGGCGCAGCAGCAGGCCAACTTCCTGTACGACCAGCAGTACGGCCAGTACAACCCCAACTACGATCCCCAGTTCGCCGCGCAGCAGTACGGCCAGCCAGTCCCCGACCCGTACTACCGCCCGTACTAACCCGGCAAAACGTAGTCCCGGCCCGCCCCGCGGGCCGGGACAACACTCCCAGACCGTGAGCCC
>Ga0207416_1003011_pt1 | contig 16929 bp, 15 predicted proteins | sample PaiPotPPM11metaG_FD_184107 | JGI IMG/M metagenome (GOLD analysis project Ga0207416, IMG submission 184107) | Iron sulfur acid spring bacterial and archeal communities from Banff, Canada, to study Microbial Dark Matter (Phase II) - Paint Pots PPM... ...
ACGGCGAACGGCGCGCAGAGCGACCCGCCCATGATGATCAGCAGCCCGGCCGCGTACCCGAACAGCGGTACGCCGTCGAGAGCGGGGAGACGCGTGCACGCGAGCGCGAGCGCGAGCGATCCGAGTCCGGCCAGCGCCGCCCGCGCCGCGAAGCGCGGCCGGCGGCGCTCGAACCCTTGCGCGCGCATGGTGATCGCCGGCGGCGTCGCCGCCGCGTCGAGGGCGGGGAACGCGGCCGCGGCGATCGACGCGACGACGCCGAGCACGAATGCTTTCACGAAGGGCAGGGCGCTGAACGCGACGTCATCGGCGTGCGATGCCGCGTAGATCGTGTCGACGGTGCGCGACACCGCGGCGACCGAGAACGTCGCGAGCACCGCGCCGATTGCTAGTCCGAGCAGCGATCCCGCAACGCCGACCAGCAGGCCTTCGGCGACGAACGTTCGGAACACCGCGCCCCGCGTCGCGCCCAGCGCGCGCACCGTGCCGACTTCGGGACGCCGTTGCACGACCGAGATCGCGACGGTGTTGTAGATCAGATACATCCCGACGAGGAGCGCCACGTAGGCGAGCGCTTCGAGGTTGAGCCGGAAGCTCTGGAGCATCCGCGCGATCTCGTCCGTGCGCGTCTTCGGCCGGATCGCTCGCGCACCGGGCGGGACGATCGAGCCGAGAATCCGTTCGACCGCGGCCAGCCGCGCCGGGTCCACCACCAGATCGATGCGGTCGAGCAGTCCGACCTTGTCGAAGAGTTCCTGAGCGGTTGCGACGTCGACGAACACGACGCTCGAATCGATGCCGACCGTCCCCGGCGGGATGATTCCTGCGACCCGCAGCGTCACCTCACGATCGCCGGCGAGCGCGCGGACGTTCTCCCCGACGTGCCAACCCAAACGTTGCGCCAGCCGCGCGTTGACGAACGCGCCGTGCCCGTTCACCAGCGTCCACAGATCGGCGCCCTGCCGGCCGAACGCGCCCGGCGCGTGGCCGGCATCCGCGGTGCGCCCGGGCAGCGGGCGCAGCAGATCGACGCCGAGCACGCGCAGAATCTCGCCCGAGAACGGTACACCCGATTGCGCGCCGACGGTGAGCGTGTCTTCGATCGTCGGTCCGGCGTACACGACGCCCGGCACGGCTTGGATGCGCAGCAGGGAGCGTTCGTCGAAGCCGTTGCCGATGCCGAGCACTTGCAAGTTCACCCGGCTCGACACGACGTTGACGCTCGACGCGAACGACGCCACCGCGGTGGCGTTGGCGAGATCGATCGCCAAGCCGATGCCGACGCCCAGTCCGACCGCGACCAGCGTCACCAACGCTCGCAGCGGATTGCTCCGCAGCGGGCCGAGCACGAGCGCGCGGAACAGCGGGGTCACACGATGCGCCCGTCACGCATGTGGACGACGCGATCGCAGATCGCTGCGGCGTCGTCGCTGTGCGTCGCCATCAAGATCGCTTGTCCGCCGTCGGCGAACGACCGCAGCAGCCGCAGCACGGTCGCGCCGGTCTGCGAGTCGAGATTGCCGGTCGGCTCGTCGGCAAGCAGGATCGCCGGCCGGTGCACGATCGCGCGCGCGACCGCGACGCGCTGCGCTTGTCCGCCGGAGAGCTGCGCCGGATACGCGCGCGCCTTGTCGGTCAGGCCGACGCTCGCAAGCGCCGCGGCGACCCGCAGATCGATCTCGCCGCGCCCCCGGCGCTGCAGCACCAGCGGCAGCGCGACGTTGTCGTCGGCCCGCAGGGCGGGCAGCAAGTTGAAGAACTGGAACACGGTGCCGACCCGGTCGCGCCGCAGCCGGGTCAACGCGTCGTCGTCGAGCGCGTGGGTCGCCGCACCGTCGATCGAGACCGAGCCGGAAGACGGCAGATCGACGCATCCGACCAAATTCAGCAGCGTCGACTTGCCGCAACCGCTCGGTCCGACCAGCGCCACCATCTCGCCCTGCTTCACGTCCAGCGTGACGCCGTCGAGCGCGCGCACGAGCTCTTCGCCCGAACCGTACAGCTTGCTCGCGTCGCGCACGATCACCGGGTGCACGGCGGCGGTGCTCACCGCCGCTTCAGCGGGCACGTTCGGCCGGCATCAGCGTGATTCGACCGCGCGAAGCAGCAGCGCGGCGTTGATTCCGCCGAAACCGGCGGAGTTGGAGAGCACCGTTCGCGCGCGGACCCGCAGGGGTTCGCGCGCGATCGCGAGCGCGCAGCCGGAATCGGCATCATCACTATTGACGCTGCGCGGTACGATTCCGTGCTTCATCGCGAGCAGCGAAAGCGCGGCTTCCCAGGCGCCGGACGCGCCGAGCGCGTGACCGTGCTGGCCTTTGGTCGCCGTCACCGGAATCGCGTGCGCCCGCCGGCCGAAGACCAGTTCGGTCGCGATCGCTTCGGCTCGGTCACCGAGCGGCGTGCCGCTGCCGTGCGCGTTCAGCACGTCCACCTCATCCGGCGCGACGCCGGCTTCGCCGAGCGCGCCGCGCATCGCCGCGGCGTTGTGCATCCCGTCCGGCCGCGGCGCCGACATGTGGTGTGCGTCGTTGCTCAAGCCGTACCCCGCGATCTCGCCGTAGATCCGCGCGTCGCGCGCCCGAGCGTCGTCGAGCCGCTCCAACAGAAGGATGCCGGCACCTTCGGCCATGACGAAACCGTCGCGCCGCGCATCGAACGGACGACTCGCCGCTTGCGGGTCGTCGTTCCGCTGCGACATCGCGCGGATCACGGTGAACGCGCCGTACACCAGCGGTGAGAGCGGTGCCTCGACGCCGCCCGCCAGCGCCGCGCGCACGTCGCCGCGGGCGATCGCGCGAAACGCGTCGCCCAGCGCCACCGCGCCGGACGCGCACGAGTTGCCGTTCGCGACGGTCGGGCCGTGCAAGCCGAATTCGATCGCGACGTTGGACGTCGCGGCACCGCCGAACACCGAGATGGCCAGCAGTGGCTTCACGGCTTCCAAGCCGCGCTCGCGAAAGACGTCGTGCTGCTCGTCGGCGAAAGCGAGCCCGCCGAGCGCCGAGCCGAGATACACGCCGACCTCGGTCGAGCCGGGGTGATACGCGGCGTCCTCGAACGCGAGGCGGGCCGCCGCGATCGCGAACTGCGAGAAGCGATCGGTCCAGTGAAGGCGCTTCGCCGCCAAGAAATCGCGCGGTTCGAAGTCGTCGACCTGCGCGGCGATGCGCGAGCGGTACGCGCTCGCGTCGAAGCGGGTCAGCGGCGCGACCGCGACCCGCTCGGAGAGCACCCCGTCCCAGAACGCCGCCACTCCGATGCCCAGCGGCGTGACGACGCCGATCCCGGTCACCGCGACGCGATGCAGGGCCGTCACGCGGGCTCCGCGCGCGCCGTCCGCTCGGCGAGCGCTTTCACACGCTCCAGCGTCTTCGTCGCGACGCCGTGGACGAAGTAGTCCGAGACGAGATGTTTCCCCAGCCACCCGGCCGCGACCGGAAAACGGAACGCCAGCCGGTGTTCGATCGTGACTCGCGTCCCGCCGGGGATCGGCTCGAAGATCCACTCCACGTCCATCCCGCGCGTCCAGCCGCGAACGTGATGGAACGCGATGTGCGGCGTGCCGGGATCGTTGGTCTGTTCCGCCACCCAGCGAAGCGGAAAGATATCGCGCCACGCGCTCATCGCGACGATGCTCGTCGCGCCGTGTTGTTCGAGCACGCGCACCCAGCGATAGTGCGGGAGGATTCGCGGCCAGCGCGCGGTGTCGGCGCCCAGCGCGTACACGATCCGGACCGGCGCCGCGACGTCGACGGTATTGCGCATGACCGTCATGCGATCAGCCTGCCCAAAACCGACGGACGAAACGCCCGCTGCGGCGGCACGACGCCGGCGAGCGCTTCGAGCAGCGCCGCACCGGCGTCCGGAAAGCGCGCCAAGCGGTTTGCGGCGCGGCGGGCGAGCGGTGGAACGTCGACCAGGAGCGCGACCGTGCGGCACAACCTCCTGCGCCACGCGACGTCGGCATCACGCCAGCGGCCGTATGCCGCGAACGGCGCGGTATCGCCCTCGCTCCTGCGCAGCGCCGCGAGGATGGCGTCGGCTGCGCGCTCCGCGCCGGTCAGCGCGAGAAAGACGCCCTGCCCTGTGAACGGATCGAGGAAACCCGCCGCGTCGCCGACGAGAACCGCGCCCGGCGCCCACGCACGGCGTACGCGGTGGGCGAGCGGCCCGATCGAGACGCGCGGACCGATCCGCAGCGCGTCCGCGAACGACCGCACCCCCCGGCCGAGCTCGGCCGCTGCCCCGCCGACGCCCGCGTCGACGTCCGCCGACCAGCGCGCCAGCCGCTCGCGCGGGACCACCACCATGACGTTGGTTCGTCCGTCGCTCAGCGGGTTGAGCGCGAAGTACGCACCGCGGCCGACGTACATCTCGACGAAGCCGTCGAACGCCCCGAAGCCGGCGTAGTGTCCGCCGACCGCATAGCGCGCGCCGCGCGCGACGGGCGCGGTGAGGCCCAACTTGCGCGCGACGAGCGATCCGATGCCGTCGGCGCCGACGACGACGCGCGCCGGGCGGTCTTCGAGATCGCCGGCGGGGGTGCGCACGCGGACGCCGATGCAGCGGCCATCCTCCACGAGCACGTCTTCAACCCGCGCCTGCTCGATCGCGGCGCCCGCCGCCGCGGCAGCATCCAGGAGAACGGTATCGAGGTCGGCCCGCGCGCAGGCCAGTGCCGGCCCCGGAAAGGCGAGGGCGACCGCGGCGGCGCCGGCCGGGACGAGGCGCACGCCGCGCAGTTCAGAGCCGACCGCACGCACGTCGTCGAGCACACCCAAACGCGCGAGCGCCTCCATGGCCCCGCCGTTGAGGTACTCCCCGCACACCTTCGTGCGCGGAAACCGCGCCCGTTCGATCACCCGCACCTCGACCCCGGCACGCGCCAGCAGCAGCGCCGTCACGCTCCCCGCCGGCCCTCCACCAGCCACGACTACGGTCTCTGGTTTCACCGGTGTGATGTATCCGACCGGTGTGAAGTATCCGTGAGGGTCATGCGGAAGAACGGTTCGTTCGTGAGGTGCGGGGTGTGCCAGCCGGCTTCGCGGGCGAGGGCGAGCGCTTCTGTTGGGGTGTAGGCCCGCCGCACCGAGAGCGGCGCGTCGTGACGGGTGAGGCGGTTGCGCGTGGTGCGCGACCAAAGCCAGGTGAGGCCGAACGCGACGGCGGAGCGGCGCAGGTCGCACACGACGGGGCTGATCCGCGCGACACGCCGCAGTTCACGCAGCAGCGTGCGCGCCGCGGCCGGCTCGAAATGGTGCAGCGCGAGCGTACACGTGACAACGTCGAACGAGGCGTCGCCGAACGGAAGCGCCTCACCCTCGGCGCGCACGAACCTCAGCGCGGGATGATTCTGCGTTCGGCGCCGCGCGATCACCAGCATCTGCTCGCTGCGATCCAGACACGTCACCGTCACCGCGAGGCCACGGCGCGCGGCATCGTTCGCGAGCGCGAGCGGAACGTCTGCCGCGCCGCTGCCGACGTCGAGGATCGTGCCGGCACCAAGCGCGCACACGGCGCGAACGACGGGCGCGCTGCCGCCGAACCACGCGTTCGCGAACGCGACGTCACGCAGGTTGGCCTCGAGTTCGCCCGGATCGTCGACGGGCTCGTCCATCAACTCGCGAGCGATCGCGCGCCGCACGCGAGCCTCTCGTGTTCCACTAGCGCACGGCGCGGCTTATTTCTTGTACCACTCCGCGTTGATCTCGACGTAGTTCTTCCACTGCTCGGGAACGTCGGAGTCGGCATAAATCGCCTCGACGGGACAGGCTGACACGCAGGCCCCGCAATCGATACATACCTCGGGATCGATGAAGAGCATCTTGTCGTCATCGCTCCCGTGGATGCAATCGACCGGACACACGTCGACGCACGACTTGTCCTTGGTACCGATACAGGGTTCGGTAATGATATAGGCCATCGCGGGGGAGAGGGTTGCCCGAGCGGCCGTGTGGCTCCTACCGACAAAAGGCGCAGTCGCGCGAGAAATGGCGCGGCGCGCCCGTCCCGATCGGACGAGCGCGCCGCTTTCCAAGGACACCCAGCGCCTAATACGTCGCGCGTCGTCCCGTGAGGGCGCGAATGATGAACAGGAGGATCACCGCTCCCACGAACGCGACCAGGATGCTCCACAGGTTGACGCCGGTGGCGCCGGTATGACCGAACGCGTTGAAGACCCAACCGCCGATGAACGCGCCGATGATGCCGATGATGATGTCGCCGAGGATACCGCCGGGGCCCTCGCCGGGCACGACGTACTTCGCGAGGAATCCCGCGATCAATCCCACGACCAGCCAGCTCAAAATACTCATGTGTCCCTTGTTCCCTTCCCTTGCCTCGAAGTAAGGCGGCCCTCGCCGCGCTCGCCACTTGTACTTTCCCCGGAAGCATATTGGCCGAAACAGCGCACGGCTCGCCGTCCGCTTGCGTTTGCCGGATATGAAGACGATCACGGCCGTCGCGGCTGCCCTCGCCATCCTCGCGGTGGCGGCCCCCGCCGGCGCGCAAACGACCCGTCCCGAACCGCGCCCGGCGACGCTCACGGTGAACGGAACGGGCGCCCTCGACCGCGCACCCGATCGCGCGTTCGTCTCCGTTTCGATCGTGACGAACGACGACGTCGCCGGCCGGGCGACGTCGGCCAACAACAGCGCCTTCAATGCGCTCACCGCGAAGCTGGCGGCGCTCGGCGTGAGCGGCCCGGCGGTGAAAACCACCGCGTACAACGTCTCCTTCAACCAGCGTCCGCCCCAGCCGAACCAGCAATTCCCGCAACGCTACGGGTACGTCGTCAGCCGCTACGTGACCGTTACGACCGATCGTACCGATCAGGTCGGCGCATTGATCGACGCGGCCACGTCAGCCGGCGTCACCGACATCGGGTCGGTGAGCTTCGGCCTGCGCGACGGGCGTGCCGCCTATCGAGCCGCGCTCGCCGTCGCCATGGCGGACGCCGACGCGCAAGCCCACGCGCTCGCCGACGCAGCGCACGTGCGGCTGATCCGGGTCGCCTCCGTCTCGGCCGGCTCCGCACTGCCCGTTCCGCGCCCGGTTCCATACCAACGGATGGCCGCGACGGTCGCGGCGCCTCCCGTGCCGACCGAGGTCGCACCGAGCGACCTGACCGTCACCGCGTCCGTTGGCGTCACCTACGAAATAACGCCCTAGTCGGCCCGAAACCGGGCCGTCCCGGGACGGGTAGGTTGAAAGGCAATGACCGAAACCTGCGAGGTCTGCCGCGCGAAGCCGGCCAGCATTCATGACTACGCGCTCCGGGGCGGCCGCTGGGTCGCCGCCGACCTCTGCGCCGACTGTCTGAAGCAGCGGCGGCGCACGCCGTTCGCGATCTTGGGCGCGGCCGCCGCGGCAGCGGCGCTCGTCGGCGGGGCGGCCCTCGCCTTCGATACGCTCTCGCGCAAGGGGCACCCGGAAGGCGAGCCGTCGCCGGCTTCCCCAAACCCGTCACCGTCGCTCGGTAACCTGAGCCGCGTTTTCGGCGCCGGCTCGACGCTCGCGCAGTACTCGCGCGACCTCACCGATGCGGCACGTAAGGGCGAACTCGACCCGGTGATCGGACGCGACACCGAGGTCGAACGGGTCGTCTCGATCCTTGCCCGGCGCAGCAAGAACAATCCGGTCCTCATCGGCGAGCCCGGGGTCGGGAAGACGGCGATCGTGGAAGGACTCGCCCAGCGCATCGCCCGCGGCGACGTTCCGCAGTCGCTGCGCGACAAACGGGTGCTCGCGCTCTCGCTCGGACCACTCGTCGCCGGTACGAAGTACCGCGGCGAGTTCGAAAGCCGCGTCAAGAAGATCCTCGATGAGGTCAAGCGCGCGGGCCGCGACATCATCCTCTTCATCGACGAACTGCACACGCTCGTCGGGGCCGGTGCGGCCGAAGGTTCGCTCGACCTGAGCTCGATGATCAAACCCGAGCTCGCCCGCGGCGAACTGCAGTGCATCGGTGCGACGACGTTCGATGAGTACCGCAAGTACATCGAGTCCGACGCCGCCCTCGAGCGCCGCTTCCAGCCGGTGCAGGTCGACGAGCCGACGATCGAGCAGACGGTCGCGATCCTGCGCGGCCTGCGCCCCAGGTATGCGGCGCACCACGGCGTGACCATCGAAGACGAAGCGCTCGAAGCGGCGGCGGCGCTCGCCGCGCGCTACATCGCCGACCGCTATCTGCCCGACAAGGCGATCGACGTCGTCGACGAGGCCGCGGCCACTGCTGCGATGCGCAAGGAACGCACCGTCGACGCCGAGCGCGTCGCGGCCGTCGTCTCCCGCTGGACGGGGATCCCGCAAGGCACGATCACCGACGCGCAGCGCGCCGGCCTGTTGGCACTCGAAGAAAAGCTCAGCGCGCGCGTCGTCGGCCAGGACCAAGCCGTGCGCGCCGTATCCGAGGCGATCCGCCGCGCGCGCGCCGGGCTCAAGGATCCTCGCAAACCGGTCGGCGGCTTTCTCTTCATCGGATCGAGCGGCGTCGGCAAGACCGAGCTCGCCCGCGCGCTCGCCCAAGCGCTGTTCGGTACCGACGACGCGCTGATCCGCCTCGATCTCTCCGAGTACACCGAGTCGCACACGATCTCGCGCTTGATCGGCGCGCCGCCCGGCTATCAAGGTCACGACGAACCGGGACAGCTGACCGAACCGCTGCGGCGGCGTCCCTACTCGGTCGTGCTCTTCGACGAGATCGAGAAGGCGCACCCCGACGTCGCCGCGATCCTGCTGCAGATCCTCGACGACGGCCGGGTGACCGACGCGAAAGGACGCGCGATCGACTTCCGTCACGCGATCGTCGTGCTGACGTCGAACCTCGACCAGGCCGAGCTCGAATCCACGTTGCGCCCCGAGCTGCTCGACCGCATCGACGAAACGATCGTGTTCGCCGAGCTCGGTCCGCAGCAGATCGAGCGCATCGTCGAGCTGCAGATCGCGCTCTTGGCCCAGCGGGTCGGCGCGCAGGCGATGGAACTCCAACTCTCACCGCGCGCGCGGCGCTTCCTAGCCGACGAAAGCGCGGCGCAAGGGAGCGGCGCGCGCTTCGTGGCGCGGGCGATCGCCCGTCACGTCACCACCCCGCTCTCGGAAGCAATTCTGCGCGGCCGGCTCGCCGGCGGGCATACCGCGCACGTCGACTACGACGGCCACGCCGTCACCGTTGAGGCCGCATGAAACGTCTCGTTCTCGCACTCGTCCTGACCCTCGCGACGAGCACCGGTGCGCTAGCCCAGACCGTGCCGCTCGGCACGCCGCTCACCATGGTGCCGCAGCCCGGCACGAGCCAGACCGCCAACCTCATCTTCGACGCGATGATGGCCGTTGCGCGTTCCGCTTCGACGAATCCGCCCGCTTCGCAGGCAGCGTCACTCTCCTATCAGCACGCCCTGCAGAGCTACAACACCGGAGACATCGCAAACGCGAACGCCCAAGCGATTGCGGCGCTGAACGCCGCGAATGCTTCGCAGGCGGTGCCGACTCCGGTCTTGCGCTCGACGATCCCGCAGACGAGCGCGATGCAGACCTCACCCTTCCCGCTGCCCGGCGGCAGCGTCGCGCAGATCGACGCCGACGCCTTCGTCGCGCAGGCGCGCGGAGCCGTCGCGGCATGCAGGGCAGCGAAATCGCCGAACACCGCCGCCGCCGCGACGAACCTGGCAGCGGCGCAGACCGACGATCAGGCCGGACGCTACATGAACGTCCGCGTCGAAGCCCGGGCCGCCGTCAACCTCTGCGCCTCGGCCCGCTGACGCGGGCGGCGCCGCTACTTCAGCGCGTCTTTGATCGCGGTCTCGATTTGGCCGGGGTCCATCTCGCCGATGCGGTACGTCTTCACGACGCCGCGGCGGTCGATGAACACGTGCACCGGCATCGCGATCGCTCCGTAACTCTTGCCGACCTCACCGCTCTGGTCGAGCGCGACGGCACCGTACGGACGGTCGTACTTCTTCTGGAATGCAACCGCCTGACCGGGCGCGTCGAGCTCGTCGATGCCGACGACTTGCAAACCGGCTTTCGCGTACTTCGCGCGCAGCTTCCCGATCGAGGGCGCCTCGGCGTTGCACGGACCGCACCATGACGCGAAGAAGTTCACGTAGAGGGCCTTGCCTTTGTAGCCGTCGAGCGCGACCGGCTTGCCGGCCGGCGCCGGGAGCGAGAAGGCGGGCGCCGGCTGCCCGACGCGGGGCACCGCCAGAGCAGCCGCAGGGATGAGGGCGAGGGCGAACGCCGCCGCCGCTGCTGAGGAACGCACGTTCTCAACAACGCCGGCCGGGCTCCAGAGGTTCGGCTCCGCGGGTTAGACGACGGTCGGGAACTTCACCGTGGCCGCGTCGAGCTGCATCTGCGCGATCAATTCGTCCACCGAATCGAACCGCTGCTGGGCGCGGACGAAGCGGAAGTCGCGCAGCGCGAGCTCTTCACCGTACAAGGCGCCGTTGAAGTCGAGCAGCCAGGCCTCGACGGTGCGGGCGGCGCCGTCGAACGTCGGGTTCGTTCCGATCGAAACCAAGCCGGGATAGTCGCGCCCGTCGTGCCGCCCGGTGATCCGGTAGACGCCGTCCGGCGGGAGCAGTTTGCCCACAGCCACGACGACGTTGGCGGTCGGAAACCCGAGATCGTGGCCGCGGCCCGCGCCGAACGACACCGCGCCGCGCACCGTATACGGCGCGCCCAGCATCCGGTCGGCGCCTTCGAGGTCGCCGGCGGCGATCGCCGTGCGAATGCGGGTGCTCGAGACGCGCTCCCCGCCGTCCAACTCGTTGGGGACCGGGACCATCTCGCGGCCGCGCTCGCTCAGATGCGCCTGTGCGAACGCGACGTCGCCGGCGCGCTTGCTGCCGAAGCGAAAGTTCGCGCCGACGACCATCGCGCGCGCGCCGATCCGCCCGACGAGCGTCTCGTCCAAGAATTGCTCCGGCGAGAGTGAGGCGATCGAGGCATCGAAGGTCAGGACGTACGTCTCGTCGATGCCGGCGCGCGCGAACGCGTTGATCCGCTCCTCGAGCGTCGCGATCAGCGGCGGCTCCGTCCCCGGGCGCAAGAACGCGGCCGGATGTTCGCGGAACGTCAGCACCGCCGTTCGTTCGCCGGGCCGCCGCCGGCGGAGCGCTTCGCGAACGATCGCTCGATGCCCGCGATGAAAGCCGTCGAAGAACCCGATCGCGACGACGCGCGGCCGTTCGGGCGCGTGTTCCGGCAGCGCGTGGTGAATTTTCACGAGAACACCTTGCGCGGCGCGAGCAGCGCGCCGACCGTTTCGCCCACGCCGACCAGCGCGCGCGCCGAATCGCGAACGAAGACGTGCTTGTCGGGCGGCGGTTGCGCGAGCGGCACGAGTCGTCCGGCGCGAAAATCCGTCGCGTGCCGTCCGTCGAGAACGATGGTGGGAAACGGGATCACCCGTTCGGGCGAGACCAGCGCGGCGTCGGGATTGCTGCGCACTTCATCGAGCGTCCGGCTTTCGGAGAGCACGAACGGACCCGACGCCTCACGCAGCAGCGCGCCCATGTGGCCGACGGTGCCGCACGCGGCGGCGAGATCCTCGCACAGCGTCCGCACGTACGTCCCTTCGCTGCACGCGATGCGCAGCCGCACGACGTGTCCTTCGCGGCCCAACTCGTTCAGCGCGTAAATCGTGACGGTACGCGGTTGACGCTCCACCGTCTTCCCGGCCCGTGCGAGTTCGTAGAGCCGCGTCCCGCCGCTCTTCACCGCGCTGTACATCGGCGGAATCTGCGCGATAGGCCCCACGAACGCGGCGAGCGCGCCGCGCAGCCGCGCGTCGAGATCGTCGGGCACCGCGCGTTCGACCAGCGTCTCGCCGGTCGCATCGCCGGTCGTCGTCGCCCGGCCCAGCACGAGCGTGCAGACGTACGCCTTGCGGCGGTCTGCGATCAGCGGGATCAGCCGCGTCGCCTGCCCGAGCGCGATCGGCAGCACGCCGGCAGCCTGCGGATCGAGCGTCCCGAGATGTCCGATCGCAAGCTTCCCCGCCGGATCGCGGTAGATGCTGCGCAATCGCGCGCCGAACTGCGTCGACGTCGGTCCCGCCGGTTTGAACAGGTTGACGAAACCGAGCACGACGTCAGCGGCGTCGTGAGGGGCGGTGCGCGACCACCATTACAGACCTTGCGCGCGCAACGCGGCGTGCACGCCGTCGATCGCCGCCGGCAGGTCACCCTCGAACGTGAGGCCGGCCGCCATGAAGTGGCCTCCCCCGCCGAGCGTCGCCGCGGCCGCCTGCACGTTGATGCGGCCGCTCGAGCGCAGACTTACCCGCACCGCGCCGTCGTAATCCTTGAACAGCGCCGCCGCTTCGACGCCTTCGACCGCGCGCAGATGCTGCACGATCTCCTCGGTGTCCTCGCCGTCGGCCTGCGCCTCGTCCAGCATGCGCTGATCGACGTAGGTCCAGCAATACCGGCCGTCGTCCTGCAGCACCGCGCGCTCGAGCGCCATTCCGAGCAGCTTCGTCGCCGCGAACCGCTTGTTCGCGAAGATCTCCTCGGTGATCAGCGGCTTGTCCGCGCCCAGCTCGACCATCTCGGCCGACATCCGCAGCACGGCCGCCGTCGTGTTCGTGTGCATGAACGCGCCGGTGTCCGTCATGATCGTGGTGAGGATGCAGGTCGCGATCTCGGGCGTGATCTTCACGTTCAGCGCCCCGAGCAAGCGCAGCACGCACGTCCCGGTCGACGCCTCGGTCGGGATCACGTAATTCAGCGCACCGAAATGCGAATTGCCCAAATGATGATCGACGTCGAGCATGTTTTCGCGCGCGATCGCCGGCAAGTACTCGCCGGCGCGCGAGAAGTCGCTCATGTCGCAGAACACCCACAGCGTGTCCGCCGGCAGATCGGCCGGAACGTCGCGCGCGACGTGCTCCGCGTCCGGCAGAAACCGCAAATTGCGCGGAACCGGATCCTGCTGAAAATACCCGACCCGCTTGCCCAGCTGCTTCAACGCGAGGCCGAGCGCCAGCCCGGCACCCAGCGTGTCGCCGTCCGGCTTCACGTGGGAGACGAACATGAACGAGGAGCGCCGCCGCAGCTCCGCAACGACGACCTCCGTCGAATCGGAGACCGGCGCGACGCCGGTCGCGCCAACCGCGCTACTCATCGATCACCTTCGCGCGCTCCAGCGTCTTGTGCAGCGCAATCGCTTTCTCGGTCGAGCGGTCTTCCACGAACGTCAGCTCCGGCGTGTATCGCAAGTCGATCGCATGCCCCAACTCCCCCCGCAGAAACCGAGCCGCACTCTCCAACGCATCCATCGTCTGCCGCGCCACATGCCGATCCCCGATGATCGACACGAACACCTTGCAGAACTTCATGTCTTGCGTAATCTCACACCGAACGACCGTGACGAACCCCAGACGCGGATCCTTCAACTGCTCGCTGATGATCGTCGCCAACGCCCGCTGAATCTCACTATCGATCTTCGCCTGCCGCTGCTGTTTCATTTTAAAGGCGCTCCGCTCACGCTGCGCACCCCCCACGCTGCGCGTGGGGCCCCCGGATTCGACCTCGCAACGACCGTCGGCACGCGGAAGATTCTGCTGCGCTCGGTCCATGACCGGCACTGTCGGCGCGTTCGTGGCGGATGCTCATGCCGGTCATACACTAATCACACGGTGTCGCTGCCCAAGCCATGCCGGGTCACGACGTTCGGAATCGCGCACGCCGCGCCACCGCATTGCCAAGAAGACGCCGAGCGCAACCGGCACAAAGTTCGCCGCGTCCCACAGCCTACCGGCGTGCCACGCGACGAGTGTAAACGCCGCGCAATACGCAACGAACCCGAGCGTGACGAAGAAGTACTTCCTCACGCCGCGTCCCGTCCGACGTCAAACCGTGCCTGGCGTTCGTGGCGGGGATGGTTTCTCGTCGGGGCGTTTGAGAAATTCGCGGAGCCAGGATGGCGAGAGCGAATTTTCAACCGAGCAGCAATTTTCCAAGGATGGAAAATTGCGGGCGTCCCCGGCGAGGAACCATCCCCGCCGCGAACGCCCGCCACCATCGATGGCATTACGCTGGCTGCAACTCCGGAGCGACGAGCTCCGAGGTCCAAGCCTCGATGACGTCCCCCGGCTTGAGGTCGGCGAAACGAGCGACCTGGATGCCGCATTCGAAGTTCTCGGCGACTTCCCGGACGTCGTCCTTGAACCGGCGCAGCGACTCGATCTCGCCATCGAACACGACCGCCGCATCGCGGAGGACGCGCACCTTCGAGTTGCGCGTGATCTTGCCGGACTGCACGTAGCAGCCGGCGATCGATCCGACCTTCGAGACCTTGAAGATCTCGCGAACTTCCGCGCGCCCGAGGACGATCTCGCGGAACTTCGGCGCAAGCATGCCGACCATGGCCTTCTTGAGGTCGTTCTCCACGTCGTAGATGACCTGGTAGAACCGCAAGTCGACTTGCTCGGACTCGGCGAGCCGCTTGACCGACTCGTCGGGCCGGATGTTGAACCCGATGAGCACGGCGTTCGAGGCCGAGGCGAGGTTGACGTCGTTCTCGGTGATGCCGCCGACGCCGGCGAGGATGACGCGCACGTCGACCTCACCGTTCGAGAGCGATTCGACACGGCCGCGCAGCGCTTCGACCGATCCTTGGCCGTCGGCCTTGAGGATGAGGTTGAGCGTCTTGCGACCGCCGTCCGCCGGCATGAGCATGAAGGTCTCGAGCGAGACTTTCGCGCCGCCGGTGCTGGCCGCCATCCGGACGTCGCGACGCTTGGTGGAGCGTTTGGCGGCAGCCTCACGCGCCGTCTTTTCGTCGGAGACGACCATCAGGGTGTCACCGGCCGACGGAACGTCGCCCAGTCCCATGATCTCGACCGGCATCGAGGGGCCGGCCTTCTTCGTCTGCTTGCCCTTGTCGTCGATCAGCGCACGGATCTTGCCGTACGTCGGTCCGACCACGACCACGTCGCCGACGCGCAGCGTCCCGGTCTGGATGAGCACCGTCGCGACCGGGCCGCGACCGCGGTCGAGGGCCGATTCGATGACGACGCCGCTCGCCCGGCGATGCGGGTTGGCCTTGAGCTCCTTGAGGTCGGCTTCGAGCAGCACGGTCTCGAGCAGCTTGTCGATGTTGTTGCCGGTGCGCGCGGAAACCGCCACCATTTCGATGGTACCGCCCCACTCGACCGGCTGCAGGCCTTCGTCGGTGAGCTGCTGCTTGACGCGATCCGGCTGCGCGTCTTCCTTGTCCATCTTGTTGATGGCCACGACGATCGGCACGCCGGCCGCTTTGATGTGCGAGATCGCTTCCTTCGTTTGCGGCATCACGCCGTCGTCGGCGGCGACGACGAGGATCGCGACGTCGGTGACCTTCGCACCGCGCGCGCGCATCGCCGTGAACGCTTCGTGACCGGGAGTGTCGATGAAGGTGATGTTGCGGCCGTTCTGCTCGACCGTGTACGCGCCGATCTTCTGCGTGATGCCGCCCGCTTCGCCGGCGGCGACGCTGGCGGAACGGATCTTGTCGAGCAACGAGGTCTTGCCGTGGTCAACGTGGCCGAGCACGGTGACGACCGGCGGCCGCGGCTGCAGCATCTCCGGCTTGTCTTCTTCTTGCTCGACGACGACTTCGTCGCCGGCTTCCTTGACGATCGCGTTGAAGCCGAACTTCCGCGCGACGGCCGTGGCCTGATCGGAGGAGATGTTCTGGTTGATCGTCGCCATCGTGCCCATGCGGATGAGCTCGCGGATCACGTCGGCCGCCGGCACGATCATCGAGGTCGCGAGTTCCTGGACCGTCAGAACGTCCGGGATCTCGATCGACTCGAGCTTCGCGTTGGGATCCTCGACGCGGTCGATGTAGGCACCGCCGCTGCGGCGGCGCTGCTTCTCGAGCCGCATCTCCGCATCGCGCGCCTTCTTCGCTTCGAGCTGCTCGCGGGTGGAGCGGCCGCGGCCGCCGCCGGGACGGCCGCCGGGGCCGCCGCCGGATGACGGCATGGGGCCGACGCCCGGCGTGATCGGCCCGTTGCCGGCCGGACCGCCGGGACGCGGTCCGCCGAACGGACGCGGACTCGCGGTCGCGCCGGGGATGGCACGGAATGCACCGTTGCCGGCCGGACGACGGCCGACCGGTGCGCCAGGGGCGCCGGAGGCCGGCGGAGCGCCCGGCGCTCCCGGCGGACCCGCGGGAGCGGGACGCGCCTGCTGATATTGGCCGGGGACGCCCTGGCCGGGGCGCGGCGCGACTCCGGGGCGGCCGGGGACCTGCCCGTTGCCGGGCGGCGTGACCGGACGCGCGGGAGGACGCACGGATGCCTGCCCAGCCGGGACCGGGCGGAGCTGCGGGACCGGTTCCGATGGGACCATTGGGCGGCGCGGCATCGGCCCGGGCTGGCCGGGCGGCGGCGCCACGCCGGGTCGCGGGGTTGGCCCCTCGGGGCGCTCCGGAGCGGCTTCGGGACGGGCCGGGGCGGCTTCCACGACCGTCGCGGCCGCAGCCGGCTGCTCCGGTTGCGGGGCCGGCGGCGGGGGCTGGCGGCGGACCGGCGGCGTGTTCGGCACGGGCCGCAGCTGCGGGATCGGAGCCGGCGCGGCAGGCTCGACGGCGACGGCAGCCGGAGCTTGCGCGACCGGGGCCGATACGGCCGGAACGGGCGGCAGAACAACGGCGGCGGCGACTGCCGCGACCTCGGCGACCGGCACCGAAGGTGGAGCGGGCGGCGGGGCAACGGCCTCGACGGCCGTCGCCGGCGCGGCTTTGACCGCCGGAGCGCGCTTGACCGGAGCTGCCGCTACGGCGGCAACCGGGGCCTCGGCCGGCGCAGCCGCCGCAGCGGCGGCGGGTTGGGGCGCGGCAGGAACTGCGGCAACCGCAGGTGCGGGGGCCGGTGCGGGCTTCGGAGGGGCCTTCGCGCCCTTGAGCTGCGCGCGCAGCAGGTCGGCGACCTTG
>Ga0207416_1003012_pt1 | contig 16926 bp, 13 predicted proteins | sample PaiPotPPM11metaG_FD_184107 | JGI IMG/M metagenome (GOLD analysis project Ga0207416, IMG submission 184107) | Iron sulfur acid spring bacterial and archeal communities from Banff, Canada, to study Microbial Dark Matter (Phase II) - Paint Pots PPM... ...
GGCCTTTTCGGTAAATCGCTCAATTTTCATCTATACACACCTCGCGAAAGGTTATGAATACATTTGATGGTTTGTAGTATAGCATATGTGAGTGCTGCATCGCAAGAAAGTTTGAGTGTGAGCTTATCAAAGTTGATGAGAGGGCGATGCTTGCCATCGCCCTAACCTTTCTCGTTGTTGACTTGGGTCCCGGTTCTTGCTAAGATGACGTGACCAGAAGACTGTAATATGCAGAGGATAAACTATGGCAAGCCTTGATGAGTTGAAAGTAGCCCTGGAGCAATTGGTAGCGAAGGCGGCGCGCGTTGAAGCTGAGGTACGACGCATAGCGCCAGGAAGAGCGGGTAGAGGAAAACCGGAGGAAACGACAAAAGATCAGCTCATCGAGCCTTTCCTGGACGCGCTCGGTTTTGACGCGGATCACCGAACACCCGAAGCCTCGATGCGCCGTCAGGGCATTGGGCAACTTATCTGGGTAGATTACTCCTTAAAGAAGAACACGGATGATCGCAAAGGGCTGGCGCTGCTTGAGGCGGAGTCGCTGCTGGAAGAGGATTTGTGGAAAAAATACCAGAAGCAGATCCGCCGTTATCTGCATGATTACCAGTTGTCATTGAGAACCGAAGACCCGGTCAGGTGGATTATCCTGACGAATTTTCGCGAACTCTACATTCTCAACATCGCCGATTATGAGCCATTCTTCAAGCTGACATACCGGGATTACGTTGAACACGCGCCGCTGCTCTACCGGCTACTCAATCGCGAACAATTCGGCCACGACCAGATTACCAGCATCTACTATGAAAAGCGGCATGTGCCATTAGGAAAATCCTTTTTGAACGATCTGAAACTCTGGCGGTTGTTGCTGGCAAATGGACTAAAGCAGTCGCAGCCGGAACTGTCATTGGAGCAGGCAAAAACGCTCTCTCAGCAAATTCTGAACAGGATCATCTTTATTCGTGTGTTAGAAACTTATGGCCTCCATCCTTATTATTCCCTCGTGCGCGAATATGAGAACTGGCAACGGGAAGTACGCAACACTGATAGGTTTCCCTTTTTCGATCAGCGGTTAATGACGACATTCAAGGATATTGAGATAGATCTGAATACCGAACTCTTCAAAAATACGCTGATCGAGGAAATATGCGCGAGTTTAACCGATATTTTGGGCCATACCATCACACAAATTTCCATGCCGAATAAATACATTCGCCCGCTCGTCGATCCAGATGTCTACTGGCCTGAGAAGGATAGCGAGATTCGCGAACTGATCGGGGATCAGGTGGGGCAGCAGCGTTTCGCTCTCAGTACGCCCTATAACTATGATTTTCATACGTTGACCCAGGACATTATCGGACAGGTCTACGAGCAGTTCCTGGCTCACCATCTTATCGAGGACCACAACCATGTGCTGATCCGCACCGATCAGACGCTCAGGCAGCAAGAAGGAGCCTATTATACGCCCACGTATGTTGTTCGCTACCTGATTGAAGGTACATTGGGCAAGGTCACAGCGCGCCATTTTGAAGAGGCGGCTCGTTGCCTGCAAGGCCGGCGGTACAAAGACGCGCAGGCTGCCATCAACCACCTGAAATCGATCAAAGTCCTCGATCTAGCCTGTGGAAGCGGCTCATTTCTCATCGCCGCGTACAACGCCTTCGTCAATGTATACAACGAGTGGAACGAACTCCTGGCAAACGTGATGGCAAAGGACTTTCAGAACAACTGGTTCGCGTTCATTGAGGCGGGACTGGAAAAGGAGACGAATCCTGGCGACACGGTACTGCGCCATAATATTTTCGGCATCGATCGTGACCCGCAGGCCATTGGCGAAGCTAAATTGAATATGTGGCTCTTGCTGCTACGCACTCAGCCCGGCGATTACATGAGGAGCAGCGATGAGCCGCCGCAAAGACGGCTTCCTGATCTTTCCAGGAGTTTTGTTGTTGCCGATTCGCTCGATCCCGCGCTTGACATTGATGCGCTGCTCGGTACGGAAGCCCAGCAGCGTATTATCCTGGGGAATCCTCCGTGGGGAGCGCATGTCTCGCTGGAGAAATCGTCAATGGATAGATATCACCTGGCGAAGGGGCAGTATGACTCTTATGATCTGTTCATCGAGCGTGCGACGCAAATGCTCCGCACTGGCGATCTCTTCGGATATATCGTCCCTGACAGCATTCTTCAGTTGCCGCAGCATACGCCATTGCGAGAACTTATCTTGCGCAACTATCACATCGAGAGCTTGATAAAACTGGGCGAGGGCATCTTTGAGGATGTGTTTCGGGCTGCTGTGGCGTTCATTTTCAAGCGCAGCGATAGCGTCGCGCCTGATCACTTGCTGCGCAGTCATATTATCGTCAAAGCCGAGCGCGATCAGTTGCTCAAATCGTCTCGTCACAATGTGATACAAGAACTGCTTGATCACGACGGGATCACGATTACCCAGGCGAGATTCAATCAGAACAAAGAAAAGGCGCTTGACATTTTTACCAGCGACGATGACTTGAAAATCATTCAAGCAATTGACCGTGATCCGCTGGACTGGAAAGCAGTAACCACATCAAGCAGGGGCGTCGAGTTATCCAAAAACGGGTACGTTATGGCGTGTCCCCATAGTGGCATCTGGCGTCCGATACCACAAAAGCAGAAAAATGGCGCTTACCAGCCAGTGAAATGCGAGGGCTGTCGTCAGATGATTCGCTATGAGGATTGCCCTAAATCCACCATCATTACACCTGTGCATACCACACTGAACAATCAACCCATTATCGTGGGAGAAGGGATCAATCGCTATCAGATCATGGAAACCCGCTTTATTGATACTTCGAAAGTGAGGGCGTTTCCACATTGCCCCTGTCCAGACCTGCGCGATCCCCACAAAAGCTGCTCCTTCTGCGATTTGACAGCGCCTCCATTTGTGCCAGGAGAAATACATCGTTGTCAGCAATGCGGTCAAACTTACACAGAATCTGATGTGCAAAAGTGGACCTATCTCGGCATTGATTACAAATCACCGGACCTCTACCAGGGGGAGAAACTACTTGTTCGCAAAACAGGACGCGGTATCTATGCTACCATTGATCGCACCGGAGCCTATACCAACCAGGTCGTTTACATCTTTAAGTTACGGAATGCCTTACCCGAGCAGCACAGGCCATTACGTCTAAGCTATATGCTCGGCATTCTTAACTCGCGCATGATGTTGTATCGCTATTACAAGAAGCTTGGGGATATTGAATGGAAAAGTTTCCCCTACATGACGCAGAAAACCATCATGGAACTGCCGGTGCGGCGCATCGATTTTAACGACACCCGGCAGGCTTATTTCCATAACCGCATCGCGGATATCGTCGATGCAGTCATTGCCACCGGCAAGCCCCCGACGCCGGAAAAGGACGCGGAAATCGAACAACTTGTGCGCGACCTGTATGGCGTGAACAATCCTGTCGCGAATGCCCTCGTTGATGCTGAGCTTGCGCGCATTAGCCAGTTCGGCTCGTTGCTCGGCTCATCCGCCGAAGAGAGCGACGCCGAAAAAATGCCGTAGGGGCGCGGGCTTGCCCCGCCCGCGATGTTTGTGCCTTCGTGCATTTTCGGGCGGGGCAAGCCCGCGCCCCTACGGCATTCCCCTAAAGGATGGAGAACCGGTGAGTGCAATTCTTGCGTTTGTGTCTTGCAAGTGCTATCATTACGGTACGATAAACCACATCATTCCATTGGTGTGAGAATCCTCTGCACATTCTGTTTTTACCGGCGGTCTGCGGACCGTTCGTTACCTGACATAAAGAAGGAGTACGATGGTGACACCATTTAATCCACGCGACCCGAAATGGTCCAAAGAGACGAAAGAAATTTTGGAGCCGCGCGGCGTTTATGTGCCTAACGTGGTTGAGACCACGCCCCGCGGCGAGCGCGGCTGGGACATTTTTTCGCGCCTGTTGAAAGAGCGCATCATTTTCATCGGCACGCCGATTGATGACACTGTTGCCAATATCACGGTGGCGCAGTTGCTCTATCTCCAGAGCGAGGACGCGACCAAAGACATCAACATGTATATCAACTCGCCCGGCGGCAGCATCTATGCCGGCCTGGCGATCTACGACACCATGCAGTGGCTCAAGCCGGATGTCTCTACCGTCTGCATGGGCATGGCGATGAGCATGGGCGCGGTGCTGCTGGCGGCGGGCGAGAAGGGCAAGCGCTACTGCCTGCCCAACTCCACGGTGTTGATCCACCAGCCGCTCGGCGGCGCGGAAGGCCAGGCGGCCGATATCGAGATCACGGCGCGTGAAATCTTGCGCCTGCGCCGCAGCATCTACGAAATCCTGGCGAAGCACACCGGCCAGACGCCGGAGCGCATCATGCAGGACTCCGACCGCAACTACTACCTGTCTGCTCAGCAGGCAGCGGAGTACGGCCTGGTTGATGATGTCCTGGCCGAAGAGGTATAAGAGGTAGGGCTACAACCATACGTGTGTACAACCAACCGCCGGTTGGTTGTACACACGTATGGTTGTAGCCCTATGCTGTGACCAGGTAGGCGATCTATTAGACATCTTCACGAAAGTAGGCGAACCATGACGCCGCGTTTCCGTAAATGGCTGTTTGAGACGTTGAATCACAATCGTTATCTCTATCGTTTCGCCAGCACTGTACCTTTCGCAGGCCAGTGGCGCGCGTGGCAGCGTCTTGTCTTGCCGCGCATTACCGGCCATGACGTGCTGGAACTGGGCTGCGGCCTGGGCGATCTGCTGGCCGATATGGCCGAGGCTGGTCATGCCTGCCACGCCGTCGAGCAGTCGCCGGAGATGGTGGCGGCGGCGCGCGAGACGCTGCAACAGCGCAAGCTGGACAAGAAAGCCTGGGTCATCCAGGGTACGGCGCAGCGCCTGCCTTTCAGCGATCAATCTTTCGATACCGTCGTCAGCACGTTTCCTTCCGAATATATCTACGACTCCGACGCCATTGCCGAAGTCGAGCGCGTGCTGCGTCCTGGCGGTCGGTTGATCGTCGTTGAGGGCGCGAGCCTGTTGCCAGTGGGTCTCTTGCAACCGTTCCTCTTGCTCATTCATGCGCTCGTCTACGGCCCGTCGGCCCTCTTCGGCTCGCGCAGTCGCGACCAGACGCCCGATCCCGATGGCTATGAGCAGCAAGCTGGTGTCCCGCTGCACACGAACCGCGAGACAGGCACAGGCACAACGACCACAGAGATACCCGATGCCGACTTCGGCCAGCACATTCCCCTCGAAGCGAACCACCTGCGCCGCCGCTCTGAACTCGTGCGCAGCCGTCGCTGGGAAGCGTATGTGACGATCGGCGAGAAATAGGGCAGGGACAGCCGCTGCCCCTACATTATGCCCGTCCAACCGTGAAACTATTAAAGATCGTAGCGCGTGTCTTTACATGATATATTGCTGAAGAGCGTATATTGTTTGTAGGCAGTGAATAACGCTGTCAAAAGGTTGGAAAGGAAATTGATGATGAAACGTTTTATGATCGGCCTGCTTATGGGCGCCGGCATCGGCCTGCTCATCGCGCCGGTGCGAGGCGAGGAGATGCGTCGTCTGCTGGGCGAGCGCTTCCAGGAACTACGCGGCTACCTGCCGGAAAACATGCCGTTGAATGAGTATGTGTCGCAAGTTTCCGATCGTGTTTCACAAACGAGTAGCAATCTGAGGGGCTATGCACAGCAGGCAACTTCAGTGGTGAAAGATACGGGCAGCAACCTGAGTGATATTGCCAGGCGTGCCGCCGGTGAAGTGAAGCAGACCGGAAAAGATGTGGCCGTCACCACAAAGCAAACTGCCAGAAGTGAGTAACGCCATGAAAATAACCGAAGCACAATCGCCAAATGGCGTCGTTACCATGGATAAGATCAAAGGGGTGGCACAGTCGGCAATGGGAACTGTTCAAGACAGCGCCCAGTCAGCTTTGTCAACGGCGCAAGATACGGCGCAGACCGGGTTAACCAGGGCGCAGGAAGCGCTGTTCGTGGGCCTGGAAGCGGCACAAGAGCTGTTGCAGAAAGGTCAGAAGAGCGCGACAAAGAATCTGAAGAAGGCTCAGAAGAATGTCAAGCCGCTCAGGGACACAGCCCAGGATTCTATCCAGTCAGGTTTAACCCAGACGCAGCGCGCGCTGCAAAAGAGCGCGAAAAAAGCGAACAAAAGCTTGCGGCAGGCGCAGAAGAATATCAAGCCGCTCAGGGACACAGCGCAGGATTCTATCCAGTCAGGCCTGGCACAGGCTCAGACCGCGCTGCAAAAGAGCGCGAAAAAAGCGAGCAAAGGCTTGCAGCAGGCTCAGCAGAGCGTAAAAGACACGCGGGACGCTATGCAGGATCAGCTTGCGCGTGCGGCCCGCAGAAGGAAACGCGCAAGAACGCTTTTCCGCATGGGCCTGCTTAGCGGCCTCGTGCTGGCGCTGCTGTTCGCGCCCTGGCCCGGTTCCGAAACCCGCCGCCAGGTTGCCGATTTCTGGCGAGGAATTTTCCCGCCGCAATCGTAGGGATTCTGCTCATGAAGCGTGGCGAATTAATTCGCCACGCTTCATGAGCAGAATCCCTACGATCTGGCTCCCGCCAGCGGCATGTACTGGCTGGCCTCGGTGATTGCTGGCCTGTCCATGCCGCCAGCGTTGAACCATTCCGCTGCTAGTTTGATTCCCTCCAACAGTTCGACGCGCGGCTCAAAGCCCAATTCGCGCCGCGCCTTGTCGATACTGTGACGATTATCGCTGCCGAACATCATCGCGCCCAACTGCGTCACGACGGGCCTTGTGCGCGTCGCGCGGGCGACCACCTTTTCCGCCACAATCGCGCCGTAGTAGAGGGGCAGGTACGGTATGTGCCGCGCCGGGCGCTGGCCGCCGGTGGCGTCGGCGATGGCGTTGAACATCTCCGATTGTGTGAGCGGCTTGTCGTTGGTGATGTTATAGACGTTGCCGGGAGCGTTGTCGTGATAGCCTGCCAGCAGGAAGCCTTGCGCCACGTCGGTCACATAGCAGAAAGGCAGGGCGTTGTCGCCCGACCCGATGATCAACCCTTTGCCATTTTTCAAGCGCTGCGCCATGCGGCCAAAATGCAGCTTGTCGCCGGGGCCGAAGAACGTGCCGGGCCGCAGCACCACCGTCTCCATACCGCTTGTCAGCAACATACGGCGTACCAGGCGGTCGGCCTCGGTCTTGGTGATGCTGTAGGGATCGGGATCGGGCCGCAGGGGATCGGTCTCGACCATGTAGCGTCCATATCCCAGACCGTAGACGGTGTGCGAGCTGGTATGCACGTAGCGGCGCACGCCCGCCGCCTGGGCCGCTTTGTAGAGGTTGACCGCGCCATCGACGTTGACGAGGCGATAATCGGCCAGGGGGCGATAGACGCCCATCATGCCCGCCAGGTGAAAAACGAGATCGGTATTCTTGACGGCGGCGGGCAGCGTGCCAGCATCAGTAATATCGCCGCGCGCGATCTCGATGCCCTGCTTTTGCAGGCGCTCAGCGTTTTCAACGGGCAGCACGAGCGCGCGGATATGCTCGCCGCGCTGCTGCAGCGCCTGGATCAGATGCCCACCAAGTAAGCCGGTAGCTCCGGTAATCAATATGTTCATATGTTATGTTCTTTTCTAATGCATGAATTATGACGCCATTATATGTTATCGGTCTAGCTATTGATTCAAACGAAAGGAAATGAATTGATGGGGATAGATCGCGCTGAAAGTACCATGTAGCATTATCGGCAATCTTCTTAATCCTTCTGAAACAAGGACTGATTCTGTCCCCCTTCAATGGTATACTTCAGCCAAGAGACAAGTCAAGAGAAGGAGCAATCATGACAAACCTGGAGATTGCGCACCAGCGACTTCACAGCCAATCCATTGCGCCAGCAACATTTGAAAAGCCAGTCGATGTAGTGGCGTGGCTGGGCGCTGTCCAGGCCCAGGATTACGCGGCGGCCAAATGGGCGGTCGGGCTTCGTATGCAAAACGCGACCGAAGCGGATATTGAGCAAGCATTCGCCGCTGGAGCTATTCTTCGCACTCATGTCATGCGCCCTACCTGGCATTTTGTCGCCCCTGCTGATATTCGCTGGCTGCTTGCACTCACTGCTCCGCGCGTCAATGCAGCGAACGCTTACTATTACCGCGTACTTGGATTAGATGATGCCATCTTTACGCGCGGTAACGCTGCGTTGGTAAAAGCATTACAAGGCGGGAAGCAGCTTACTCGCTCGGAACTCATGTCCGTACTGCAAAAAACCGGCATCGCTACGGATGATTTGCTGCGATTCGCCTATATCATCATGCACGCTGAATTAGACGGGATTGTTTGTAGTGGCGCACGGCGCGGCAAGCAATTCACCTATGCCCTGCTTGATGAGCGAGTGCCACAAGCCGGAACGTTAGAGCGGGATGAAGCGCTGGCTGAACTTGCCAGGCGCTACTTTACAGGCCATGGCCCCGCGACCTTACAGGATTTTGTGTGGTGGTCGGGACTGTCCACGACTGACGCCAGGAACGGCCTCGAGATGGTCAAATCTCAATTGTTGCAGGAAACGGTAGACGACCAGGTCTATTGGTTCTCGCTGTCTGCGCCACCCGCAAAAGATTGCTCTCAGACCGCATATTTGCTGCCGAATTATGATGAATATATTGTTGGCTATACAGACCGCAGCGCCGCAATTGACGCGGCGCGCACGAAAGATCTGGACCCGCGAAGCAATGTCCTCTTCAGTCACACGATTGTGATAGATGGTCGGGTTATCGGCACCTGGAAGCGCACGCTGACAAAGGACGCGGTCATTCTCGCCCCAAATCTCCTTACTCCGCTGAACGAGGCCGAAACTCGCACCTTCGCCACGGCAGTAGCACACTATGGCGCGTTTCTTGAACGGCCTGTCAAGGCAAAGTTCCAGGAATGACACGAAAAAGCTGGCAAGCGCGCGCTTGCCAGCTTTTTCGTGTCATTCCTTTTAACTGACGCGCTCGCGGGCGTAGACGGGCGTACACCATTGCTCGCGGTATTCGGAGCGGCGACCGCGCACGACATCGAAGTAGAGTCGCTGTACCTCGCGGGCGAAGGGGCCAACCTCGCCGCTGCCGATAGGCCGGTGGTCTACCTCGACGACGGGAACGACTTGCGCGCCTGTGCCGCAGAGGAAGATTTCGTCGGCGATGTAGAGTTCTGTGCGGTCGATTTGCCGCTCGCGGGTGATGCGGCCAAACTCGCGCAAGGCCAATTCCATGATGGTGTCGCGGGTGACGCCGAGCAAGATGTTTTCGGTAGGGGAAGGCGTGACCAGTTCGTTGCCCATGAGCAGGAAGATGTTTTCGGCGCTGCCCTCGGAGACATGTCCGTCCTGGTTGAGCATGATGGCCTCGTCGAGGCCGTCCTGCATAGCCTCGCTTTTGGCGAGCGCGGAGTTGACATATGAGCCGAGGATTTTGGCGCGCGCCGGAATGGAGTTGTCGTCGATGCGCCGCCACGAGGAGACGCCGCAGCGCAGGCCGCTCGTATCCACGTAGTTTCCCATCGGCTCAGCCGTGAGAATGAAATCGTCTTTCAGCCCGTGCAGGCGCACGCCGATGGTCGTGTCCGCCTTGTAGACGACGGGGCGCAGGTAGACATCTTCGCGCTGCCCATTCTGCCTGACCAGTTCCTGACTAAGCTCGATCAGTTCATCGACGGTATAGGGAAGCGCCATCTGCATGATTTTGCACGAATTATGCAGGCGCTCGTAGTGTTCGCGCAGGCGGAAAAGGTAAACTTGCTGGTCTTCTTCGTTCCAGTAGCCGCGTATCCCTTCAAAGCAGCCGGTGCCATAAGCGAAACCGTGCGTGCGGACGGAGATCACACCGCGCTCGACGGGAACGAACTCACCATTCATAAACAATACTTTTGCATTCATCTTGTGTGCGGCGAACAGCTTCGTTGCTCTCGCCTTCCTCCTTTTCTTGTTTCTAGCGTTGGTCCTAACAATATAACGTACCTGGGACTAGAAACGAACTAGGGAGCGCCATTGCTCCTAATAAACAAGACTACAAAATCGTCTTACCGAGAGCCGAGAGGACGAGTTCCACGGCCAGGATGGCGGTGGCGTTCTCGCGGTCAAGGATGGGGTTGACTTCCACCACGTCCATCGCGACGAGTTGGCCGGATTTGGCGACGAGTTCCATCGCCAGATGCGCTTCGCGATACGTCAGCCCGCCGCGCACGGGCGTGCCGACGCCGGGAGCTTCGCGCGGATCGAGAGCATCGATATCCAGGCTGAGATGGATGCCGTCGTTATTGCGCCCGGCAATGGCTATCGCCTCTTGCATAACGGCGGACATGCCGCGCTCGTCGATGTCGGGCATGGTGAAGACGTGGATGTGGTTGTCGCGCAGCAGCGCCCGTTCGCCGATATCGACATCGCGCGCGCCCACGATGACGATGGCTTGTGTGTCCAGTTTCGGCCCCCAGCCGCCCAGGTGGGTAAGGTTGTAGTGTCCCAGACCCGCCAGTGCGGCCAGAATCATGCCGTGAATATTGCCCGAAGGCGTGGTCTCGTCAGTGTTGAAGTCGCCGTGCGCGTCAATCCACAGCACGCCTATCTTGCGATGTACCTCGGCGACGGCGCTGACCGATCCAAGCGCGATGCTGTGGTCGCCGCCGAGTACCAGGGGAAACTCGCCATCTTGCAGCGCCTTGCCGACGATAGCCGCCAGTTCTTCACACGCCTTGACGATGGGAGCGAGATATTTTACCTTGGGGTTGCCAGCCGGTTGATTTTCGGGTTGGGGAATAACGATGTTGCCAATATCGTGAGCGGTATGTCCAAGTTTTGTCAACAAATCATCGAGGCCGGCATAGCGGATGGCGCTGGGGCCGATATCTACGCCGCGCCTGTCCGCGCCTAAATCCATAGGCGCGCCAATCACGCGAATATGCATTCCATTCCTCCTGTTCGCCATTGAACAGTTTTATCTTCTGCCATAATTATAGATGGTGAAAGGTGGTTTGTCTAGCTCAATTGCACCCATGCAGGGGAGCCAATGGTTTTTTTAGCTTATCCAGGAGAGTTGTGTCGCGCTCCTGGTTTGCTGCTCTGGAACATGCAGAGGATCTGGCCCGGATCGTTCAGCGTATGCTGCCAGGAAGGCATCAATCGAGGGCCAGAGCGTAATCTCGGTGCTTTCTCCCATCTCTGCCAGCGTTTGACGTGTTCGTAATGCCAGCGCATCTTTGTTGACCTGGGCAAATAACGCTCTTAAATCGACGCGTTGCAACACTTTTTTGGTGATCGGGCGTTTGGCGTCGATAAACACAATAGCCTTGATAAAGTCCAGACAGGTGGGATAATTGAGCAGGCTGGCAAGAAAAGCCGCTGCCATAGACGAGTAACAGGGGATGAAGTAACAGGTATCGTCAAGCATGACAGGACGGCCATCGATCGGCCCTATGGCTCTGAACCTGGGCGTTTTGTGCAGTCCTGAGATAGCGACTTTGTATGGGGCGAAGGCATAATCCCCGATGCCGAACATGGCGAATGGCGGCTGGCGCGTGTAGATCGACGACTTGCGCCGCGCAAACGTCTCGTAATGTGCCATCAGATAGTTCCACAACAGCGGAGCGGTATACTTCAACGCGCGCGTATCCTCACCCAATACTGCCTGGGTCACAATAACCATCTTTTGAGAGCGATCAACCGGGCCGTTGAACAGGTCTGAACTTTTGACAAGCGGATACAGATGGGTCGGTTCAATAAGAACGCTCTCTCCGAGTTTGTTAGAGAACTGTCCGGCAGCGTCACGGGTCAATTCCATAACGGAGGCGGCGTCGTGCTTGAGTCCCTGCCGCCAGGCAAGCGGAAAACTGCCATCGATGGATTGCACCGCTTGATAGCTTTTCATATCATTTACCAGTTGGTTGCCAACAATGCCGAGCGTGGATATCGACTCAATAGCGCAGAGATCAGGGTAAATATCGGCTTCATAGCAACGTTCTCCTGTCCCGATCTGCACGCAAAATAAGCACGCATCGACCGCCGCGCCGAACCACTTTTTCGCGTCGATGAGCCAGAGAGAAGCGTCAGTTACAGGGAGTTGCTGGTCAAAAGCGAATTGCAGCACGTTGCGCGCGACCGACGTTTTGCAGAGCAGCGCGATGGTAGGCTGCTCCACCGTCAGTTCGCGGATGAGTTTGAGCCAGATAGCTTCCGCGATGTCGAAGTTTGACTCGCCCGTCATCGCTGCAATGCCGCGCAGCCGCTTGATATTGGCTTTCGCGGGCAGGTTGCCGCTCCCCAGCGTGCCAAGTTCAGCGTTTGTGACCCACGGCGGATTACCCACCACCAGCAAGGAGCCAGTTTCGCACCATTGCAGGTCTCTCTGAAAGTTGAGACGAAAGATGTCAACGTTTTTAAGAATTACGCGCGTCGATGAACCTTCGTAACCGAACTTTTCCAGCTCTTCCAGGTAGTCCTGTTGCAATTCGATAGCCTGTATTTCACGCGGCGGCGCGGCGAGGTCGAGCAGCCCTTTGACAAAGTTGCCCTGCCCGCATGTCGGCTCAATCGCCCGCGCCCACTGCTTCCCAGATCGGCTCAGACAATCGAGTACCAGTTTTACCAGTGGCAATGGCGTTTGAAAATCGCCCAGTTCTCTACGCAAGTAGATTCTCCACTCCTTCAAAGGTTCCCGCTCCGCCAATAGCGCGTCCATATTGTAGTCGCCATTGCAGCGCATTAGAAACGGTGAGATAGCCAATTTCGGGCGGCTCGCGCATAATCCGTTCCGCAAGCATCTCGCGTCCATCTTCATCTAACGGAAGATTGCGCTCCTCTAAGAATGCTACCACATCATCCTTATTGCCGTTCCGTCTCAGTATTTCTCTGAGACCATAGGTCATCTGGTAGTCTCCCGTTCGTTCGCGCGCAATAAAGATGGTATGGTGAATATTCAATTGCGCTGCCCGTACATCGTGCTGATCAAGCTTCTCATAAACAAAAACGAGCAGATGATAGCCTAACCCATACACTTTCTGGCTGGCATCGCGAAAAGGACACGAAGATTGTGGCTGCCTGATCGATGTCGCCTTGATATCAACCTCTAAAGCAGGCAAATCGATACCACTGGCAGCATTGCCAGCAATAGGGTTGTAACGCTCAAATAAATATTCTCGAAAAGTTTGCTCGATATGCGTGCCTACAGCCTTCCCATCCGTAATGCCGTAGAGCGCGGGGATAGGAGTTGCGCTAAGAAGACGCGCAAAATGTTGCGCCTCGGTTTTCAATTGTGTCAGCGTGAGTTCGTTCATTTTCCTTTATCGCACATTCATTGTCTCTCGTTCAGTTTAAGATTTGCCATTATACTATCATGGATTGCCAATGCGAACAAGAGTTTCGATCTGATGGGATTACATAGTTCATTAGAACGCCGTATAATGTGGAATAGTAAAACACGGGAGCTTATCGTCATCAACGCTGCAAACCGTGAGCTTTTTTTGATAAAGTAGGAAATAATATGGACAGAAAGCAAGCAGAACAACTTGCGAAACGTATTCGAAACGAGGCCCCTTACCTTATTGTGTCAGTAGAGCTTGTAACATCGATAGTTGGACAAAACTGGGCTGTTCGCATAATTGCCCGTAGTACAGGATTATTTTTAGGAATTATGGAAAGCCCTACAGCATGGAATGAACTTAAACCATATCTTCTAAAAAAGCTGCCTCCAAATAGTTGATGCTCATATAATTTTTCAATTTTATATGAGCATCAACGAATGAAGATCATATTGTTCATTACACCGCCTGCCACACCCGCACCACACCATACGACGATGACGCAATGCACGTGCCATCGGGAGACCATGCTACGGCATCCACAATGCCGAAATGCTTATTGTATGTAAATAGGCCTTGCCCAGTGTTAGTATCCCAAACTTGCACTGTTTCGTCGGTTGAACCTGAAGCGATCCTATATCCATCAGGCGACCATGCTATGGATGTTACACCACCAACAATTCCCTCGGTATGTTCTGAGTAAGTTATGAGAATCTGACCCGTTGCCACATCCCATACTTTTGCTGTATTGTCCCATGAGGCAGAGGCCAATCTACTTCCATCAGGCGACCATGCTAAAGAGGTTATACCCTTTGAATGCCCCGTATAGGTGAAAAGGCGACGACCTGTGGTAGTATCCCAACCTCGTATCGTCTGGTCCTGTGAGCCAGAAGCAAGTTTGTGTCCATCGGGCGACCACGCAACGGCAAGCACTTCCTTCGAATGCCCAGAATACGAGAAAAGGCATCGGCTTGTGGCAACATCCCACACCTCCACTTTATTATAATCAAAGCCAGCAGCGAACCGACGCCCATCGGGCGACCATGCTATAGCGTTCACGCCACTAGAATCATCATCGTGAGAGACAATTTCTTGAACAGTGGAGAAATCCCAGACCTGAACGGTGTGATCATCAGAACCCGAAACAAGTCTGCTCCCATCAGGTGACCATGCCACACTGTTCACGATATAACTATGCTTATCGAAGACAAAAATCTCTTGACCAGTTGAGGCATTCCAAACTTTTACCTTATCATAGCTTGCAGAAGCGAGCCTAGTGCCGTCCGGAGACCATGCTACAGAATTCACGCTATCGGAAAGACCTTTACAGTTAAAAAGGTATTGCCCAGAAATAGTATTCCAAACCTGTACACTGTCATCTGATGACCTGGATGCGATCTTACTACCATTGGACGACCATTTTACGGAGGCCATATCGGTAAAAGGGTCTTTGTAAGAATGTCTATAAGTTAAGAGACTTTGACCAGTGGAGGCATTCCAAATTTGCACTGTGTTGTCTCTAAAGTAAGCAGCAATCCTACGTCCGTCAGGCGACCATGCTGCTTCAGGCGGCCAACTATTGTAAGGACTTCCAGGACGCCCTGTGTAGGTTAAGATGCACTGGCCGGAGGAAGAATTCCAAACTTGCACCATTTGGTCAGCAGAGCTAGAGGCGACCTTGCTCCCATCGGGCGACCATGCCACGGAAGTTATATCGTCCGAATGCCCCTTGTACGTGAAAAGGTGCTTCCCGAAGGAGGTGTCCCAGATCTGTACAGTTTTATCAGTTGAAATGGAAGCGAGCTGTCCTCCATTGGGCGACCATGCCACACTGCTGAAATGCCCAGCGCAAGAGAAGACACATTGCGCAGATGAGGTATCCCAAATCTGGAGCGTTTTATCACTTGAAATGGAAGCGAACTGACGTCCATCGGGCGACCATACTGCGCGTCTGAAATGCCTAGCGCAAGAGAAGACACATTGCGCAGATGAGGTATCCCAAACCTGTAGCGTTTTATCGCTTGAAATGGAAGCGAACTGATGTCCATCAGGCGACCATGCCATATCTGTGAAATGCCCAACGTAAGAGAAGATGCGTTGCCCAGATGCGGCATCCCAGACCTGCGTCGTTTTGTCCCATGCGCTGGAGGCAAGTTTACTTCCATCAGGTGACCATACTACCGTAGTCACCCCATTCATCCGTCCCCCAATATGCTCTTTATAAGTTAAGAGATGTTGGCCGGAAGCAGTATCCCAGATTTGTACTGTATTGTCCTTCGATCCGGAAGCAAGTTTACTCCCGTTAGGTGACCACGCTACGACAGTTATTTGGCCGTTGTGTTCTCCGTAGGTTCGAATTGGTTGCCAAGTGGTTGTGTCCCATATCTGCACTTCTCCTGTTGCATTACCCGACGCCATGAATTTGTCATTCGGCGACCATGCGAAGGCACTCCACCCTCCACAATGTCCCTTGTACTTGAGCAACGTTGTACCAATAGGCGGCTTCTTGCCTGTCTCTTCTAGCATTTTAGCAAATGCTTGTATATTATCGAAGCGTTCCTTCGGATTTTTCGCCAGTACCTGCATTACCACCTGCTCAATGGCTGATGAGATGCCAGAGGTTTGTTCACGCAGCGAAGGGATAGACTCATAGTTATGCTGATAGCCAATCTGGATTGAGTCGCCTTCGGTGAAGGGAGGTTGTCCGCAGAGCCATTCATAGACCATAATACCGAGTGCGTACTGATCGCTGGCTTTCTCTGGTTTGCCTCTGAATGCTTCTGGAGCCATGTAGTACGGCGTGCCGCCGATATTGTATGACGATTGTAGCGACGAGCGGCCCGTTTTTGAAATAACAGCGATGCCGAAATCGCCGATGAGCAGTTCGCCTCGCGAGCCAACCAGTATATTATCCGGTTTGATATCGCGATGAATGATATTGTGATCGTGGGCATATTGCAGGGCGGCGGCGATCTGTTTGACGTATTCTACGACAGTGGGCAGAGGGACGCGAGCGCCGCGCGGGTGGCGTTTGCGCAGGGAGCCGTTGGCGGCATAGCTCATAACGATGTAAGGGATGTTGTTGTTCAGACCGTAGTCTAGGACGCGCACGATGTTGGGGTGTTCGAGGCCGAAGATGGTGCGGGCTTCGTTGCGAAAATGCTCGATCTCGTCCGGCGTCAGTTTCGCGGTCAGCACTTTGACGGCGGCCTGCGTTCCCATGTGGATATGCTCGCCCAGGTAGACTTCAGCAAATCCGCCGTAGCCGAGCAGCTTGATAAGCCGGTAATTGCCAAACTGCTGGTGCGGATAGCGCCCCTCGTAATCGGCCATTGTTCGCCCTCGTTTTCTGTTCTGATGTATTGTTGCCGCTATAGTATCATGGATTGCCGATACTAACAAGCAATTCATTGCGCCCGACGGGGTGGCGGGGCAACGCGCATCGCATGGGTATCCGTGGCCTGACGCCGCTCCGCCGGGCGCAATGATGAACATTAACAAATTAAAACCGTAATGGTATCCTCTGAGAAAGAGTCATTTTCTGAGGAGGATCAACCATGAAGCAACCGCGAGAAGTGCAACTGAGTGAGGAACAGCGTCGGGAACTCG
>Ga0207416_1003013_pt1 | contig 16922 bp, 21 predicted proteins | sample PaiPotPPM11metaG_FD_184107 | JGI IMG/M metagenome (GOLD analysis project Ga0207416, IMG submission 184107) | Iron sulfur acid spring bacterial and archeal communities from Banff, Canada, to study Microbial Dark Matter (Phase II) - Paint Pots PPM... ...
ACCTACGGACCGGGTATCACCGTCCAGGGCGTCGGGATGGGTGTCTACAACGGCCAGTTGGAGGTGAGCGTGCATGTGGTTGCCGGCCCCACCGCCATTCCCGCCCTCGCCCAGCGGTTACGCCACATCATCGGCACCGTCGTTCGGGAGCGCACGGGACGGTCCGCGGACACCATCAACCTCTACATCGACGACATTGTTCTGGGTGGGTGAAGGATGAATGTGTTCAACCGGCTGCTCGCCATCCTGTTCTGGCTGCTGGTGCTGGGGCTCTCCCTTGGCGCTGTGGGCATTGCCAGTGGGTTGCTCACGGTGCACACGGTTGATCGGGTGCACTTCTATGCTCCGCTCCATCAGGCGCTGGTTGATTTCCACACCCGACGGCCGCAATGGGCACAGACGGCCAAGGTTGCTGCCGCTGGCGCTATTGCCGTCGTTGCCTTGCTGCTCGTGCTGCTGGAGCTGAGACTGCCACGACGAGAGCGGACCCTGCGGCTGGTGGAGAATCAGGACGGCGAGGTGGCCATTGGCTACAACACAGTGCGCAAAGTCGCGGAACTCGCGAGCATGGACGTGTCGGGCGTGCAGCGAGCCCGGTGCCAGATCGCACGGGACAAGGAGTCGCTGCGGGTGCGCTGTCGAGCAACGGTCGATCAGTACGCCAACGCCGAGCTGGTGGGTGGTCAGGTCGAGGCGGCCATCAAGCAGCAACTGGAGCAGACCCTGGGCAGGTCGGTGGAGCGGGTGAGTGTGCGGATCGAGCCGCAATCGGCCAAGGCTCCGGTGCGGGTGAGATAGACGAGGAGAGCAGAATGGTAACAGGTAGTGCAAAGCTTGGTGGTCTGATCGCGGGACTGGTGTTTGGGTGGATCTGGATTCATGACGGCTTCCCGGACGCGGTCTTGGTGGCGCTGACCGGATTGATCGGATACTACGTCGCCGCGGTGCTGAGCGGGGACATCGATATCGTGGAGGTGCTTGCCCGGCGCGGCCGGTGAGGTGCGTAACATGGGGCAGATGAACGGTGAACAACCGGTTGGAGGGAGAGGTCGGGAGCAACCCTTGCCACCATCGGTCCCAGCGGCGCGATTCGGCCAAGAGGAGTGATGGAACAGCTCTTGCTCCCCCAAGAGAGGGAGGGGCGTCCCGGACAGGGAAAGGAGGATCCAGATGGAGACTACGCCCTCAGACATCGCCAAGGGCATGCAGGTCTACGGCACCGACGGTGAGCAGCTGGGCACGGTGGCCGAGGTGTATACCGAGTCACCAGCACAAGCCGAGGCTGCTGGCTCCGAAGACACTGCTGGTGGAATGGGCACGCTCTACATCAAGGTCGAGCAGGGAGGAGTCCTGGGGCTGGGAACGAAGGACCTCTACATCCCCTTCGCTGCGCTGACAGAGGTGGTGCCAGGGGAGGCGCTGACCGTGACCGGCACCAAGGATGAGTGCAGCGATCGGTACGGGAACAAGCCCGACATCTTGGGGTCATAGAGCGACGAACGGTCTGATAACGCCCCGCCGGCTCAGCCCCTCAGGACAAGTGCGTTCGTCCGTGTGACTGCATGAGGGCGACAGAGTCTAACCCGCTCGAACTCCCGCTTCTCTGGCCCTGCCACCTAGGGCAATCGTGGACCTTTGGGCAGAAGAGCCGACTGAGCGATGTAGCTCTCGACCGATGCACGGATCTCGGCGACCTGCTGCCTGCTCTCCCGGTATTCCTCTTCCCCGAGGAGCTGCTCCCGTCGCAGCCGTCCTAGGAGCGACTGGAGTTGGTCACAAGCATCGAGCGTCTGGTGCACCTCACCAAAGGTGGAGAAGTGGCCGAGTGCCGCTGGCCTGCTCACCTGCCCCATGGAGACCTCCCGCTCGTTTGCAGGCTCCTGCGGCAACTTCCATGCCACATCGGTCGTAAACTCTCAATCTCGGCACTGTCTGCCACGATATCGTCTCGAAGCTTGGCGTCCAGCTGGTCTACCTCAGCGATTTGCCGTAGGAGCTCGTCCTCGCCGTAGATCCCGTGTCATTGGGGCCGGTCTGCCATCCGCTGGGGCACGGTTCCATCACACGCGGGACCGATCGCCTCGCCTGCCCTGCTGGCTTCCGCCAGACTGCCGAATGCCACGACTTCGGCGCCAAGCACCAGGATGAGCGAGAAAAAGTAGATCCAGACCCCGAGGACGATGATGGGGGCGAAGAGAGCACCGTACCGCTGCGGATGAAAGAGGACGACATAGAGCGGCCACACATAGCTGAGGATCTGGAAGAGGAGCGCCGCGACCAGTGCACCTTTCCAACATCGTGCATGGTGATGACGGCCCACTGCCCATCATCTCTCGTTTCGCCTGTCACTCCCAGCTCGACCGCTGTCCCGCAAGGCGAATGCTGGACGGCTGGTTCGGTTCTTGTCGGTCTGGCACCTGGGCATTGGATTCAGGCAAGCTGGGACTGCAGGTCTGGAAAGGAGGATACCATGAAGATTCTAGTGGGTCATTTGTGTTGATCATAGCCGTTGCATCATGCGGCCTGACGTCGGCGCACGGGCCGCCGGGTGTAGGCACCTGATCCCCCGAGGGTATGCCGCCGCTGCCGGGCTCGCTCCCGCCGGGCCTTCCGCTTCTCGCCCCAGATGAACGGCGTCGGCTCCCGGTTCCACCCGCGGGCCGCTGCCTCCAGCCAGGCGATGATCTCCTCCGGGGTCTTGGGGTGCTGACCCTCCAATTGCGATCCCGCTGCCGGAACCGGTGGATTCCTCCTCGCGGCGTACGAGCACATGAAGACAAGCATCCTCGATCCCGACGAGAAACGCTTCCTCCGCTATGAAGCACTCAGAGGCTGGGAGATCGTCGACGCCACTGCTCGGCTATGCGCGATGAACCTCCTCCTCCACGGCATCGGCACTCCTCAGGGCGACAGCCTGGTCACCGTCGACGACTCCTTGCGGACGACGCCAACTGAACACTTCGACATGGTGCTTACCAACCCTCCGTTCGGCAAAAATTCGTCGTACAAGGTGGTCAACGCTGAGGGAGAGACCGAGCGCGAGGACATGAGCTATCTCCGTGAAGACTTCTGGGCCACGACCAGCAACAAGCAACTCAACTTCCTCCAGCATGTGCGCTCCCTCCTCGAGATCAACGGGCGCGCCGCGATCGTCGTGCCCGACAATGTCCTCTTTGAGGGCGGCGCCGGGGAAACGGTGCGTCGCCGGCTGCTGGATCAATGCGATGTACACACCCTGCTGCGTCTCCCGACCGGAATCTTCTACGCTGGCGGCGTGAAGGCCAATGTATTGTTCTTCGATCGCAAGCCGCCGTCAGAGTCACCGTGGACCAAGAGGCTTTGGATCTACGACCTTCGAACAAACCAGAGCTTTACGCTGAAGACGCGCCAGCTCATGCGGACGGACCTCGACGACTTCGTCGCCTGCTACAACACCAGCAACCGACAGGAGCGCTCCGAGACGGAGCGTTTGGGCTGAATGGGCCTCGTTCGTGGAGTAAATCATGCCGCTGCCAGCATGCGCATTCCGGTCGAAGCGCTCGATGTAGAGCGTTCGGTCACCGGGTATGCGGGAGCCGGGCAGCGGCGTGAGTCTCAGGATGTATGCCATCATTCCTCCACGCTTGCGGTGCGGCTCATGAGTCACCTCGCCGTACCAACCCTGCCAGCTCCCTGCGGGCGGGCGGCTGCTTGAGTGCTTCCAGGTCCGCCATGGGGATACGCCAACCCGTCCGCCGCGGCAGTTGGTAGGCGTGCGGAAAGATGCCCTCACGGAGCCACACCCGGATCGTCTCCGGATGGACCTTGATGAGTGCCGCCGCCTCCCTGACCGTGAGATCGCTCTGCATTGCGGCTACCTCCACTGTGTCTACTGGTCGAGTTCGGTAGATTCTAGCATATTCTGGACTGTAGATACTGGCAAATTCTGGTTTATTGTGGTAACATTGGCGAGTAGGACATCATCACAGGAGGCCCAGCATGCCAGTTCAGACGCGCGGTCCCATTACCACGACCACCCCGTGCAGCGCCTACGTCACCGATCCGGCCACCTGGCCAAGTTGCGCTACGACGGCGAGGAGGATGGCCACCTTTCCTACCAGATGCCCAGCGAGACCATGCCAGGCGTCGTGTACACGCTCAGGTACAACCCGGTGGCCAAGACGGTGCGCTACAGCTGTCCGGCCGGCATAACGCGATGTGCAAGCATGTCCGGCTGTTCGAGCTCCGCAATGGCTGGGCGACGGAGGGGCGGGCATAATGCCTCATGAGTGCGACCATGAGTGCTACCGTCTTAGAAAAAGCTCAAAAACGACCCGTAGCGCCACGGCACGGGCCGGCGTGGCGTATAGAGACCTTGTGAATTCCGTGTTGCCGACGGCGGCACACACGACGAAGACCAGGCAGTAACAGGAGGAGAGCCACCATGGCACAGCATCGAGGACACAACGAGGGAACGATCTCAAAGCGGGTTATCACTCGCAAAGACGGCACGAAGGTCACACGGTACATCGCCCTGATGCCTGCTGATAGCTCGGGACAGCGTCCGTCGGTTGGGTCGTTCGGAACCGTCAGAGAAGCCCGCGAGGCGCTCTCTTCCGGCAAAGTAGCACGCGCGCAGGGGATAGTGGTCACAGGAAAGGTGCCGACGGTCAAAGAATGGTGCGAGCAGTGGTTCGCCGGCCGGACGCGGATCGGGTATGCGACGCGCAGGGGTTACCGCGTCTCCTTGGACACCGTGTACTCTTACATCGGCCTGATTCGGCTTACGGATCTGACGGAGCAGCATATCGCCGCCATGTGGAGCAAACTGGAGCGAGGGATCGCCGCCGACGGATCATTGGTGCCCCCACTGGCGCTGACCACCGTACAGAAACACCATACTCGGCTCAAAGCCGCCCTCAACGCCGCGGTGGCGAGCCGGCACATCCAGCTGACCTACAATCCGGCAAAGTCGGAGCAGGCGCGGCCGGGCAAAGGTGCACGCAAGCAAATCAATCCTCTGAGCGAGGATGAGGCGCGGGCCTTCATGGCAGCGGTTGCGGACACGCCCGATGCGGCGCTGTTTACAACCCTGCTCACCACGGGTATGCGGCTGGGCGAGGCACAGGCGCTCCGCTGGTGCGATGTGGATCTCGATCGTAGTACTGTCGGAATCCGACAATCCATCCACTTCGAGACCGGTACGGGCTGGGTCGCAGGCGAGACCAAGACGGGAAGGAGCCGCCTGGTGTCCATTCCACCGGGCACGGTGGCTGCGCTACGGAAACAGCGCGCTCACCAGAAAGAGATGTGGCTCGCAGCAGCTCTCGTTTGGCAGGATGACGGCTATGTCTTCGCCCGACCCGATGGTAGGCCGCTGGCCGCTGCGTCCATCACTTCCGCCATGGCGAGGGCCTGCGATGCTGCCGGTATTGCCAGGCGCTCGGTGAAGGACCTGCGCCACACCTACGCCACGCTGGCGCTGACTCGGAATGTCCCGCTGAGTTTTCTCTGGCAATGAGGAAGAAGCTCCCGCGGGCCGCCGTACGGTTCCCGTCGAAGCGGCGAAGCGCTCGCAGCTCCCAGTAGCCTGGCGAGGATGCCACCAGCCGCAGATGCACACGGGTCTGGTCTCGATTGCAGTCCGTCATATCCAATTCCTGGCGACTGGATTGTGGGACGTGGCTCCGCCGACTCGCATGAGTCACCCGAATGTTCTATGTAGCTCTGTGGTCATGGTCGATTCGGGCCATCATGCCTATCGCCCGAGTGGAGTTTGGCCCCTCTGGTGCCCAGGTGTCCCACTCCTTCATTCTGCCACTAGATACTACTAGAGTCAATATGATAAATTTAGGCGTGGATCGAAGAAGCGCGATCCTCTGGGAGGCAGTGTGACCGGTAAGATGGTGGCAGTACACGCTGAGGAGGACCAGGTGCAGGGACGTGAGATGCTCACGGTCCTGCAAGTCGCAGCGTATCTGCAGGTCCACCAGGAAAGCGTCCGCCGCTGGCTCCGTGAGGGACAATTGCGCGGAATCAACTTGGGCGGCAGGGGCGGCTGGCGTATTCGACGTGACGAGCTGGAGCGATTCATTGAGGAACTCGAGCAAGGCGGACGCTCGGAGTAGGTCGGCAGATGGAGCTACGCGGTCCTGCGTGGCCGCCTCTCGGAACGAACTGAGCCACACCAACTAGCCGGAGGCACTACAGTATGACAGTGGGAATTGGCAACGGACACTGGAAAACAGCGCTCATCTACTGCCGCACAGCGACGGAGGGCCAGGGACACACCACGGCTCTCGACCGCCAGGAAGCGGCCTGCATCGACCATGCCCAGAGCCTGGGATACGCCGTTGGCAGGATCACACGCGAGGTAGCCAGTGGCATCAGGCTGGCAGAGCGGCCATTGCTGACCCGTGATAGAGAGGACCTGAAGTCGGGTGAGTTTGGGGCGCTGATCGTCTACTCAGCCGACCGCCTGTCACGCGATCAGGCTCACGTTGCCACTATCGCCGCAGAGTGCCGAACCGCCGGCGTTGACCTGGTAACCGTCGTGCCGGCCGCAGGTGCGCTGCCATGGTAGCGGAGCACAACGGCCACAAGGGTGCGGCACTGATTTACTGCCGCGTGTCGACGAAGCACCAGGAAGACGATGGGACCTCGCTGGACTCTCAAGTGGAGGCATGCGTCAAGCACGCCACTTTCCTCGGCTACACCGTGGGACGGATCACACGGGAGGTCTACAGCGGTGCGGAACTTCATGACCGGCCGCTGCTTGCTCGAGACCGGGCCGACGTGAAGGCCGGCAAGTTTCAGGCGCTCGTCGCTTACACGACTGATCGACTTGCGCGCGACCCAATTCACGTCTTCATCGTCGCCGAGGAATGCGACCGCGCCGGCGCTGAGCTGATTTTCGTCACCGAGCCCCTAGACCGATCCGACGAGGGCCAGCTCCTGCAGTACGTTCGCGGCTATACCGCCAAGATCGAGCGCGAGAAGATAAAGGAACGGTCGCTGCGAGGGAAGCGCACGCGCGTGGAGAACGGCAAGCTCCTGAACGCCGGCACCGAGCTGTACGGCTACCGGCGTGACAAGGTGCGTGGTGTGCGCGAGGTCATCGAGCCCGAGGCGGCCATCGTCCGCCAGATCTTCGACTGGTATACGAGCGAGCGGGTCTCGCTCAGGGAGATAGCACGGCGGCTCGAGGCGCGCGGTGTCCCGTCGGCGGGAAGGGGGAAGTACACATTCCGAGACGGTCGAGAGGCCCGGTGGACGCCTTCCCAGCTCGTGTATATGATGCGCAACCCAGCCTATAAGGGCGAGACGGTCGCCTGGTGCACCGCGTACAATTTTCGCCAGAAGCGGCACACCCGGCGCCCCCAGGACGAGTGGGTGATGCTGCCCGAAGGGACCACCCCGGCGCTCGTGTCACCCGAAGTGTGGGACGCGGCGCAAGCGCGTCGAGAGCCGAATCGGGCCGCCGCGGCGCGGAACAAGCACCGCTTCTACTTGCTGCGGGGACTTATCACGTGCGCCGAGTGTGGCCGACCACGGTCACCCGTGGCGAGCCATGAGCATCGGCGGTATCGATGCCGCAGTCTTGAGACGCTTGGGGGTTCGTGTGGAGGGCACATCGTTCCTGCGGATGCGATCGAGGCGTGGGTGTGGGACAAGGTATCGGCGGTGCTCCGTGATCCATCGATCATCGCCGCAGAGCTGGAACGGAGAAAGGAAGAGGGCGGCGACGACCTACTGCAATCGGATCTCACCGCGGCCAACCGGGCGCTTGCCAAGATCGAACGGCAACAGGAGAAGCTCCTGGGCCAGTTTCGGCGAGCAGAGGACGATTCCTTCCCCTGGGAGTTGGTGCGGCGGGAGATCGCGCGGGCAGAGCATGAGAAAGATCAATTCCGCGCGGTCATCGCGGATCTCAAGGCACGGATTGCCGCTCAACAGTCGGCGCAGCAGCAGCTTGAGGCCGTCTCTGCCTACTGCGCACGCGTCGCCACCAACCTCGACCGGTTGAGTGAGGGTGAAAAGCGACTCGCGCTGGAGGCGATGCGCGTTCAGGTCGTGGCCAACGGCAATGACTGGCGCCTTACCGGCAGCGTGCCGATTGAGAGCGGTGACAAGGGGTTAGTTCTGTCTAGTCCATGTTGGTAGACGTCCCTGACGGCCACGACCCGATTCTTGGTGTTCAAGAGAACAACGCGCAAGTGTTCCTGCTCCAGCAAACCCATCTGAAGCTGAAGCATGCTCGCGACATCCTGTGGAGAGCGAATTTGTACCAGTTCGCCTGCGTCCGCCAGAAGCAAGCGACGCCCCAGCTCGAGTGCTGCCTGGATGGAGACTGCCTTGGCCGTCCCGATGCCCTTCACCTGCGCAAGCGCCGAGAGCGGCGTTCGTGACAGGCCAACCAAACCACCGAAGGTCACGAGCAGCTCGTTGGAGAGACTGAGCACATCTTGACCCTTCACCCCAACCCGCAACAGAATGGCAAGAAGTTCAGCCGTCGCCAGGTGCTCAGCACCAATTTGAGTCAGCTTCTCGCGAGGCTGCTCGCTCGCCGGCCATTCCTTCATGGGCAGGTGGTAGCGTTCGCCCTGCACCTGGTTCTATCTCCGATCCGCCAAGTGTACTCGCCAAAGTAGCCAAACCGCACATACGTGCACAAATTCGTGTCCACTTCTGTGGCCGGTGGTGGATAACGTCAGCGTGCCGGTGAAGGCGTTGTACCTCCGCTTCCAGCGCTGCTGATCACCCGCTGTCTTGACGTAACGGCACGGTGGATAGCGCCGTCAAAACGCCTAAAAATGGCCTACCGACGCGTCGATACATTACCAGAAAGAGACCATACGCGGCCGGCCTTTGGCAACACGTCCACGTCATGCGTGAGCTCAACTCACTCAGGCAGCGAAGGAGGCACCAACATTCGCTTTCGGGCCATCGCCTTTGCGTCGGCTTTCGTAGTACTCGTTGGCAGCATCCTCGGAAGCCATTTCCTGCTCAGATCCATCGTCGGAGCCGGGACCGGCCACCGCTCCGCGCACATCGCTTCCGGCGTCACGAAGCCGGCGCCGACGCGTCCACCACTACCGACAGTCGGACTACATCCAATTCGCGAACGATTACCGCCGTCGACCGTCCCAGCTCGATTGACTCCTCTGCCCACTGCCTCCCCAATCACCACGGTGCCTGTCGTCGTGGCTACCCCAATGCCGACGTTTCCAGAAGGACAGCAAGTTTCGGAAACTGTTGCGCCGCAGCCCGTGCCCGCGCCTGCTTCATTTGGGCCGGTGGCGAACCCCAGAATTGCCAGCGCCGGAAATTCTTCACCGCCATTCGGAGCCACCACCGAAGCGGCCGGCATCAGGCTCTCCAATTACTGGATCGCGCCCACCTCTGCGCGGCCCGGTCAGACGCTCACGATCCACTACGTCATCGACAATTCGACAGGCGCCACCGTGCACCTCTGGCTCGGCGCCTCGATCAAGCCCGGGCACACCGCCCGCTGGTCGTCTGAAGCGATCAGCGATCCCAGTCATGATGTCGTCGCCACGGTCCTGGTCGGGCTGACGACGCACATGCGATATTTCACGTTGCCGCCGAACATCCCGCCCGGTGTCTACGACGTTGCATGGGGCCTGCGAGACGGGCGCACCGGAGAGCGGATCGCTCTGGCGGCGGCCCCCGGTTCCCTGCGGGTTAGCGGCTAGCTTGACTATTGCTTGAAATGTGGAGAGGCAATCACCAGGCCACTCGTATCGTCAAAGTGCTGATTTACTGGCCTTTGGAGAACGAGCATGCGCAGGAGAGCGGTGCAGTTGCCTGGATCATCTTTCTCGCGTGGATGTTTCTCGGCATCGCCGCGTCGTTCGAGGATCTCGTCTTCGGACTCGGCCTATCGATCGCCGGGGTCTACGGTGGCGCCGCGGTCCGATACCTCATCGTCAACTGGGAGAGACCAGGCCGTGCCGCCAAGTAACGGTGCAAAGATACGGCGGCCCGCTCACCAAACGCGGAGTCCGTGATGCGTCCCCCGATCGGTCGCGCAACAACGAACTACCCATTGACTGTCTCGACCACGTGCCCTAGACTGTTACCACCGACAAATACCGTCAAATTGAATTACATCTCTTGAAGAGGGGGAGGGAAACGTGTTGCACCGTGCCTCGCTGAAATCATCGGTCATTATCGCCATGCTGGCTGCCGGCCTGGTATCGGCTCTCGTTCCCGGCACCGTCCTAGCTGCCGGTCCGGTGCTCGCCAGCTCGGTCACCGGAAATTTCTACGTGGCTCCACTGGGATACGGCGAGGGCCCATTCGTCCCGCCAACGCAGCGGGTATTCACAGAGCAGTTCCATGCCATTGACTTCAATCCTGGATCGCCACCCTGCCCCACTACCGTGGGGATTTTTACCCAGCCTTTTACCAACGTCGTCCCGAACTACTCGACCGGGTTCTGCTCCCTCGAAGTCGCGCAAGGCAATGGCTTTCATGCCGGCGTCAATTTCCCCTCACCCTCGAATGCACCTACCGCCTTCGAGGCGACCTTCAGCACCTCATATGCCGTCGCTTCCCCCGGCAGCGTAACTTTTCAGCTCACCGGGGACGATGGATGGGTGCTTGGCTTTGGCCCCAGCGGCGCAAACCAGCCCACCGGATCCATCGGTAACCCCATGGTCAATCCGCTTCCCGCAACCTTCGAGCACAATTATCTGGTTGTTGCGGCCAGCAATAAGTTACAGGGACCATTTACCTACAACGTCACGGTGAACTTCCCGGCCGCGGGAACGTACCCCCTGGAAATCGACTACGCCGAAAACGGTACCGGCTCTCTGTCGATGGTCTTTGCCAACGCGTCGGGCCAGGCCCTGGCATATCCACTCCAGCCGTCGACAAGCACAAATGAGGTAGCGGGCCGTAATTACGGGCACGTCGTCGTCTCCCTCCAGTCTGTCACCAATGCCCTGGGTCACCCCTCCGGAGCCCTGTTCTATCAGGACAGCCGGACCCCGCCGAGCGTCACGGTGAACAACCCAACGTTCACCACGATCTCGTGTACCTCCCATCAGTCCGTAACTCTGCTGGGCAGCGCAAGCTATAACCGGACCACAAAGGTGTCCTTCCAGATCTATCTCGCGCTCACATCCGGGAATCCGTACAGCCCAGGCACCTTCGAGATCCAGCTCAGCAATGGTTACGACTCGGGCGTTCTAGCTCTGTCGAAGGCGATCATCGCCGGTTGCTGACGTAGGCTGCAGGTCGAACGAAATTCGAAGTCACGATCGCAGTTGCCGCGCGATAGTCGCACCAATGCTTGAATGGCGTAAGGTTTATGCGCCGGCGGGGATGGGGACTTCCGCCGCAACCGTGGCTCGGGTCTCCGTTCCAGCGCGTAGCTCGGTGCTCTGTCACCGATCAGGGCGGGCCGCAGCAGCCCGTTCAGGGCTTCCGCGCGTCGGGTACCCCGCCGCAGGCTTGGGTGTGAGTCCCGGGTACCCCGCCGCAGGCTTGGGTGGCCCCCTGGGTGCCCGCTGAGAACCGGCCGGGGAGAGCCCAGCTGCCTCCCTTCCAGCCTGGTTCGGGTGCTGGGGCGGTGCCTCTCCAGCCGCTGAAGCAGGAACGAGCAGCTCTGCCCACACCGGCCGAGTCCGACCCTGAACGGGTCAGACCGGCCTGCGCTCATCGGCGACACAGCGCCGAGCTACACCCTCTGTCGACCATGCTGTCTGTACGGACGTGTCCCCTCCTTACAAAAAGGCCCTTCCCGTCGGGATATCGGTGCGCACGGAACCGTTCCGCTGTCTGTCGCGGACGCGGCAATGACCACCTCGCGGGGACGGCGAGCAGATCCGAGCTAAGGGCTTAGTTCCGCGCGATGACCGGTCGAGGGCCCTCGAGCTACCAGCGGCTGCGAGGCTGATAGCAATCGGAACAGTAAACGGGCTTGTCGCCGCGAGGTTCGAAGGGCACGAGCGCTTCCTTGCCACACCGCGAGCAGGTCGTCGAGTGCATCTGGCGCTGCGGCCGATCATAGCCGCCACCATCACCGTACGATCCCCTTCCTGAGCTGGTGCGCCGCTCTGCACGGCAGGTGGGACACCGTTTGGGGTCCTGATAGCCCCGCCCGGCGTGGTATTCCTGGTCCTCAGCGCTGAAATTGAACTCATTTCCGCACTGGACACAGGTCAACGATCGATCGGTGTAGCTCATGTCTTCCATCCCTCTTGGAGTTAACGTTCGGGCAGGGCTGGAAGAGCACCACGAGCGATGTCGGCCCAGCGCGTACCGAACCATTACTTCTTCCGGTTTACAGCGGCCACCTACCTACTGTCAAGTGCGGTTCGCTCGATTACGCGGACTCGCCGCTGATGGCAACCGGCAGCTTCCTCTCAACTGTGCAATACGGACAGACCGTCCAGTCGAGCTCGACCAGCTTCTCGCAGTTCAGGCAGACGTCCTTGAGCTTATTCAAGCAGTTGGGACAAATGCGGTAGTCGTGCTCGACTCGGTGTCGGCAGTTGGGGCAGATCGGTCGCTCTTCGATTTCCTGCAGTAGCGCTTCTTCTTCCAGCGAACGCTCGTACGCCTGCATCAAAGTTTCGTGCGGTCGTAGGATGAGATACACGACCAGCCCAAAGACGGTGAAGAGCAAAACCAGGAGAGTGGCGAAGGCCCAGACGAGCTTGTCCCTCGAGCGCGAGCGTATGTCCATAAACGTCCAGACCACAATGCTGAACCACACCGCGAGTCCGAACGCCACAATTCCGGCGATAACGACCGGGCCGATCTCCCTAATAGTGGACATGAGTACTCGTCATCCTTCCGCGCTTTTCGGTTTCCGGCTGGCGTGAGTATAGTACTGGATGAATAGACATTTGTCAAAATGAGCAGCACGCCCCGCATCCGCACCTTCCTTGCGATCGAGCTGCCGGAAGCTCAGAAGACGAGGTTCGCCGCCATGGAGCGCGACTTCGCGGAGCACGCCTCCATCCTGAAATGGGTCACGCCGAGCCTTCTCCATATTACCGTGCGCTTTCTGGGCGGCGTTCCCGAGCCGGTGCTTGCAGCCGTGGAGGAAGCGGCAAGACGAAGTGGCTCCGCCATTGAACCCTTCGTCCTTCACTTCTCCGGACTCGGCGCATTCCCTACCGAACGCGTTCCTCGCGTGCTGTGGGTCGGGCTGCGCGACGATCCCGGAATGGTGTCTTTCAGGAAGCTCTTCGCGCATCTGGAGCATGAGCTTGTCGAGCGCGGATTCGAGCCCGAGGAGCGCGCGTTTTCACCGCACCTGACTCTGGCACGTGTGCGAGACGGCGCGACGACGGTAGAGCGCAGGCTTTTGGGCGATACCCTGGATAGAATGAAGGCGGAGCGTCAGATCAACGGCCGGTTCGAAGTGCACGGTCTTGCCGTCATGCGTAGTGATCTGGGGAGAAATGGCCCTGCGTATACGCGCATGACTCTTGCTCCGCTGGGACCGGTCCGGTTATAGGCTTGACCCGTACTCGGGCCCCGACTAAGCTGGCATTGGCCCGGCTTTCCCACTTCCTTGCTCCCACCCGCACTTCTCTTCAGGGGGAATGCTTTGGCTCTTCCTAATCCCGACTCTGGCGACATTGACCCCGCCGCGCGGGTCGACCAGCTGCGCCACCAGATCGAGCAGCACAATTACAGCTATTACGTCCTGGACGCGCCTACCGTTTCAGATGCCGAGTACGACGTGTCTATGCGCGAGCTGCGCGAGCTGGAACAGCAATACCCGGAGCTTCAGACTCCCGACTCTCCCACGATGCGAGTCGGTGGCCAGGTTGGCCGGGGATTCAGACCGCACACACACCCCAGGCCGATGCTCAGCCTCGCCAATGCGTTTTCGCACCAGGAATTGGATGCTTGGTTTCAGCGCGTGCGCAATCTGGTTCCGAATGGTGCGATACACTTCGTGGTCGAGCCAAAAATCGACGGTCTTGCCATCGCACTCACCTACCGCCGTGGCCGGCTCCGCGTTGGCGCCACACGCGGAAACGGGATTCAGGGGGAGGACGTCACCCCAAACCTGCGCACCATGAGCGAGGTGCCTGACCGGCTCCAGGGAGACTCCGTGCCGGATGGCCTTGAGGTGCGCGGAGAAGTCTACATGCCGATACAGGCGTTTGAGGCGCTCAACCAGCGCCGTGCAGCAGAAGGTGCCTCGCTCTTCGCAAATCCCAGAAATTCTGCCGCCGGGTCGCTGCGCCAGCTCGACCCCGAGATCACGCGCCATCGCCGCCTGTGTCTGTTCGCATACGCCATCGGCTATGTGGATGGCATTCAGATTGAGGGTCAGTGGCCGACGCTGCAGCTCTTGCAAGACTGGGGGTTCGTCGTAAACCCACTGGTGAAGCGCGTGGAGACGCTCGGAGAAGTCAAAGCCTACTGTGATTGGATGGAGGCAGAGCGCGATCGTCTGCCCTACGAGACGGATGGCGTCGTGGTCAAGATCGACGACGTCACGGTGCAAGAGGAGCTCGGGGTGGTCGGTCGCGAGCCTCGATGGGCCATTGCCTACAAGTTCGCTCCTCGTGAAGCCACGACGCGATTAAATGACATTCAGGTCAATGTGGGACGGACCGGCGCCATAAATCCGTTCGCCGTACTGGAGCCGGTCAATGTCGGCGGTGTGATCGTGAGACTGGCCACGCTCCACAACGAATATGACATCCAGCGCAAGGACATTCGTGTTGGAGACCGGGTTATCATCCGCCGCGCGGGTGATGTCATTCCTCAGGTGGTGAAACCGGTTCTAGAGGAGCGGAGCGGCACGGAGCAGGTCTACTTCCTCCCAAAGGTCTGTCCCGCGTGTGGGACGCCTCTGGTGCGTCCCGAAGGGGAGGCGATGAGCCGCTGTCCCAATATCGAGTGCCCCGCGCAACGATTCCGCTGGATCGAACATTTCGTTGCTGAGCCGGCCATGGATATCCGCGGACTTGGTGAAGCGTTGGTGCAGCTTCTGCTGGATCAGGGCTTGATCCGAGATCCGGCAGACATCTACGCCCTTACCAGGGAGCAGCTGCTCACGCTGCCTGGAATCAAAGAGAAGAGCACGACGAATCTGCTGGCATCGATCGATCGCAGCAAGCGCCGGCCGCTCGCAAGTGTCGTGTTTGCTCTCGGTATCCGCTACGTCGGGGCACAAACCGCCGAGCTTCTGGTGGGTGCCTTCCACGATCTCGACGCGATCGCGTCCGCCTCGGTCGACGCACTTGAATCAGTGGACGGTATCGGTCGCAAGACTGCGGAGAGCATCGCAACCTGGTCCGCGCAGCTCCCGAACCGGCGCCTCTTGGAGCGGCTGAGATCCGCCGGGATCACCTGGCAGGAGCGCCCGCCGGACCACGCGGTAGCCGGTCCCCTCATCGGCACCACAGTATTGATCACAGGGCGACTTGAAGCACTGTCTCGCGGCCAGGCCGAGCAGCGGCTGAAGGATCTGGGAGCAAAGATCGCACCCGGCGTCAGCAAATCCCTCGACTATCTCATCGTCGGAGCCGAGCCGGGCTCCAAGCTCGACAAAGCGAAAAAGGTCGGGACCAATATCGTCGACGAAAGCTGGCTGCTAGAAGTCTTAGAGCAATACGCGATGTCATTGAGCCAACTGGAACAGTAGGGGCCGGCTCCTGCCGTGCCCGCCCCGGCTCAATGCTTGTGCGCGGTGCTGTAGAAGTACAAAGAATACTGTAGCGCGGGACTCCGTTCCCGCCTGACGTGGCCGATTCGGGAGACGTCACGGGAATTTATGCGATGGCTGGGCGGCGGCAACGGAGTGCCGCGCTACATCGTGATGTTCCCGGGTTCGGCTATCGAAATAGGTCCAGCTCGCGGGGGCGCTGGAGGTCCCGCGCGCTTCCCTCTTCTCTCTTGGCGTCGAGCCCACGGACGAGGACCGCCGGAATCCCTTCCGCCGCGGGGCCCATCAGCAGCGAGGCGGCGGCGGCAATCTCGTCGGCGAATCCAATCACCGTGTGCTGAAGGCTGTAACCGGTCAGGTCGACGTCTCCCCGGCGATCCTTCAGCGCCGTCAGTCCTGCGACTCCGATCGCCACTCCAACAGTGCCTTCGCGAAATGCACGTCCGTGACTGTCATTGATCACGACGCCAACCCAGACTCCCGTTCGCTCGAACACACGATTCCGTAGCGCTCTCGCCGAGGCATCAGGATCTGTCGGTAAGAGAGCGACGTCTTCGCCGTGGCTCGATTGCTGGACGTTAGAGCGGTCGATTCCCGCGTTCGCGCAAATGAATCCGCGGCGGTCTTCGACCAGGATAAGGCCTTTGCGCACGCGGATGATCTCACGACTCTCTCGTAGGATGAGCTCCACCAGGCGGGGATCTTTCGCCGACTGCTCCCCAAGATCGATCGCCTGCGCCGATGGTTGCACATCCTCCAACCGCACGATGCGGCCCTCAGCTTTGGAGATGATTTTCTGGGCAACTACCAGCACGTCACCGCGCCGGAAGGCTCCGGCCGGACCGCTCATCGCTTCGACGATCAGGTCCGGCACCGAGTCGCCTGGCCCGATCAGCGGGAGGCCTTCCACCGGAATGAGCGAGAGCACTTACGGCTGGGTAGCCACTCTTACGGCTCGGGGCGAAAATTCCGGGCGCCAGGAATCGTCAGGGAGGCGCTCAAAGTGAAGGCGCGGAAACCGTGCGCCATACACCTTATCCGCCGTCCCTTCGGCGATACGCAGAATGAGGTGTGGATCGCTTGGATCGAGCTTCATGAGGCGCGCCGCGATGCCTGTGGCCGGAAGATTGGCGTCATAGACTTGTTGTGTCACGGTAATCCCGATATCAAACTGCTCGGTTGATCCCAAGATTCGGGCCACCTCGCGCGCCACGGTCAGTATGTTCTCCTCAGACCACATGTCAGGCGTGAGGAAGATACGCAGCATAGCTAG
>Ga0207416_1003014_pt1 | contig 16919 bp, 12 predicted proteins | sample PaiPotPPM11metaG_FD_184107 | JGI IMG/M metagenome (GOLD analysis project Ga0207416, IMG submission 184107) | Iron sulfur acid spring bacterial and archeal communities from Banff, Canada, to study Microbial Dark Matter (Phase II) - Paint Pots PPM... ...
CTCGTATCGCGGGCTTGGTACCTATTCGGCCAGATCGCAATAGGCGGCCTCGTATTCCTAGCCGTAGCTCGCATGCTCGACGTAGAAGAACTCACCCTCGCCTGGAACACGATCCTCGCGAAATTCGAACGCAACGTCATGAGCCCGCCAGAAAACAGGGACGCTCCAATTGCATAAGCAAAGGGGAACAAGTTCAGTGCAGAGGGTCCTGCTTGCGCAATTGTACCGGTCGATGGCCATGAAACGCCCCGGGACAGGCGGCTTCAACGCATATTCGAAATTGGAGAAGCAAAGCCGCGATTCTCTTGGGATGGCGCGGATTGACCTTCCCGGCAGGCGGGGGCCTCTGCTCGGCTTGGGGACCGCCCGATTTGGGCCTTGCGAAGCGCATAATGCGCCCAGCTCCAGGACTAGGCATAACAAAGAAGTTTTATCGTGAAGGAAGATCGCACTTTACGCATTTTGGTGCCGGCATACAACGAGTCAGAGCGCATAGCGCCGATGTTGACCGATTACTGTGCGCAATTTCATGACATCGCAACGATAACCGTAATAGCGAACGGATGTACGGACAATACTGTCCAGATCGTACAATCGCTGCGATCCGAGTTTAACAACTTGGAAGTTCTTGTCATCAACGGTCGAATTGGTAAGGGAGGAGCAATTCGCGCTGGCCTACATCTCGGCGATGAACCCTACATTGCGTTTGCCGATGCGGACGGGTCCACAAGTGCAACGGAATTCTTAAGACTGTTCGACAGTTGTTTGCGTATGGAAGCCGACGGAATCATCGGGTCTCGCTGGCTCCCTGGAGCCTTGGTCGAACCGCCGCAGCCATTAATGCGCCGCGTAGCAAGCCGCGCGTTTAACATGCTCTCTCGATGGCTGTTCCGGCTTCCATTTGCTGATACCCAGTGCGGCGCCAAAATATTTAAGCGAGAGGCTGTTCGGGCCGTACTATCGAGCCTTGAAATCGCAGGATTTGCTTTTGATATCGACTTGCTTTACAAGATGCACCGGAAAAAATTCCGCATAATTGAGGCCGCCACTCATTGGGCTGATCGGGCAGCGGGAACGAAGGTGCATATCATTCGTACCTCGCTGAAAATGCTACAGACTATTCTGCGGATTCGTCTGCAGCAGTCGAGCCTCTGGCACTTGCCATTTGCGGAATTCTTTGCGCGTGACGCCGTAATACCGGTAAAAAAACGAACTAGAGTCTTAGTGCTTTCGAATCCACTTGCGTCCCCCCCCTCGGCCGCACATCTTCATGCGGCGCTATGTAATTTCGAGGAACGCGGTTATGCGGTAGTTTTTGCTTCGGAGATATTCGGCACGGTGGCCCGCGGGAACCAGCCATTTGGTGCAATAGGCTTCACAATCGGATTTCTGCGTTGGTACGTCAGTCGCGGCCACCGGGAATATGACGCGATCCTTGAGATCGCTGGCGATTCGCCATTTTGGATTCCAGTCTTTTCGTCGAAGACAACAGTCGTTCTTCATGATAGCAGCGCGCGCCTCAGCGCCGTCGCTAGCTGGATTTATCGAACGTGGTATCAGCACTCTGCCTTTATCGACTATGCTGGCGAATGGGAAGAGAATGCCCTTGCTATCACAGGTGCGTTACTAGACGCGGTAGGATTCGGAAGACTATACGGGGCTGCATTCCACGAATCGCCAGATGGTTGGACATTGTATTTTACGGACATGCAGTCGGGCGACGTTGCATCTCAACTGTTAAATTAGACGGTCGGATGAGATATCTAATAATTGCTCCGCAGGGGCTGGGTGACTCGTTGGAAGCCACGCCTATGATCGCCGCGTTGCGGGATTATGCGCCAGGGGCAAAGATTGACGTCATCGTCCTTAGGAGTTCTTCCAAGGAGCTCTTCCAAGGGCTCTCGCCAATGGTTGACGAGGTTATCTACCTGCGGTACTGGGAAGCCGGGCGGGCGGCCTTCATTAGGGATCTTCTACAGGCGCGGCGTCACAGACAATACGATGCTTCGTTCCTCTGTTACCCTGCCGCCCGCTTTGAGTACCAGATTCTTAGCGCAGCCTTTCGTGCTCGCCGTCGCTACAGTCACCAGTACAGCGGAAACGGTCGCCTTTTTCGGCTTCTTTTTCGACAGGTTGGAGTAGCGATAGGTCCAGAGCACAACGTATTGCGGAACATGGGCCTATTGAAAGCCGCAGGTCTACCATTTTCCGAGCCCGTGGGCTACACGGTTCCGGGAAACTGGAAATCTGGCCGCGCTGTAGAACGGCGCATCGCGTTCCATGCGGGCTCGATTAATCACGATGCCTTTGCACTCAAACGCTGGCCCGAGCAGTCCTTTGCTGATCTCGCACGACGTTGGAAGAACCGCGGATACGAAATTTGGTTCGTCGCAGGACCCGACGAGCGCATAGCTTCCATTGCACTGGCGGATGCCGTCGGCGCAAAGGTCTTCGAGGGGTCCTTGCCAGAGCTTGCGCATTTCCTGCGAACGTGCAAATTGATGGTCGCGAACGACACCGGCGTCGCGCATCTGGCTGCGGGACTCGGAACACCAGTGGTTGCCTTATTCGGCCCTACACCGATCGAAGGCGGCCCATACGGGCCCCGCACCCTTAGGCTGCGACCATCGACCTGCCCGCCGTGTTTCACGCCAGAACTCGGAATTCCAGAGTGCCCAAAGAAGCTGAATTTTGCCTGTCTGCGGGAATCTCTGAGCTTGGATTATGTAGATGCTGCCCTAAGAGTGTTCAACGATCAATTAGAGGGTTGATCGTAGAGATTAGTCGGCATTGCCTAGTTGTCGATCCGCGACCAAATGCGACGCATTAGACTAGTTCGTTATCGCTGGAGTCGGAGTTTAAGAGTAGCCTCAAGCGATCTAGTCGCGCCCGGCAAAAAGGACCAGCAGGGCCACTAGACGGAGAATGCAACCACTTAGAAAAGAAAAAAACTTAGCTTGCATTGGGCATGAGAGGATGCCTGCCCGACAGCGCGCTGCGTTGGCGAATGGATACGCGCCGGATTTCGGCGATCCCGGCCATCATAACTATAAGTGCTGATGCGACGATAGCGAGCAAGTGCTCGGATTCGGGCGCGTACCAGATAGTGACTACCCCATTATAGCCGCTGGGTAAGATCCATCCATTCCCAAGACCATCTAGCGCCACATGATGCGCGTTGGAAATGCTAATTTCCCAACCAGGGCTATAGCTGTCGCGTAGCACGATCGCCGAACCCGGGGTCGCACGCACATTAGCCCGGATTCGTGTTGGCGTGGATGCAAGAATAACGGCGGATCCGAATGCCCCGGACATTCCGCTTGAGGGCGGTATGGTCGCATTGACCGCAATCTCAGAAATTGCAATCGGCGGCATGCCGACAAGTGTCGGGTGCGAGGCGCAACGCAGTGTCGACCAATGCGCATCGAGATGTTCTACTAACGTGCAGCCTCTAGCAGTTACGCTGCCATTTTTCGTACCGACGATAATTGTCGAAGCAGGAACATGCAGTAAGGCGGCGGACCGAAGCGTGAACGCGCCGCTTTGCATGGCGTACATCCACGTCGGTAGCGTCGTCCATAGGGCTGTTCGCGCCCAGTCTCTGCGGGGATCAGGGCTCGCGCCCAATAGATTAGGATCAACGAAGCGATGTGAGACAACCGGCCGGAGATCGCGAGCCCCGACGTACCTAGTCGCCAAAGTCCCCGGTGAGCTTGAGAAGGGCTCAACAACGAGGCGTTCTGCGCCGCCTACGCTTTTCATTCGACTAGCTATCGGCATCTTGGGAATCGGAAGCAGGCCTCTTAGCGAAGGCTCGATGACGGATCGCGCATCTTCGTACACGCCAGGGATCGGCACGATCGAACCGATCCCTGCTCGCCGGGCTGCTACGGCAAGCTGCGACGACCCGCTATCGGCAAGTCGCGCAATGTACATCTCCGGATAGTCTGCGGCGGGGCTAGCGCCGCTCGGCTGCGTTCCATATCCCATGAGGAAGGGCGACAGACCGCCGCGTGCTACGCGCGAAGGCGACTGCGGAAAAGACGCCGGAACCGGTAAATAGCGATAGCCCTGAGGTGCTGTCTTGGAGAACATCTCGGCCAGAGCTGGAGACGCGCGGGGAATCGCCACCGATGAACGGACCGCGGTGGCGAACGCCACAAAAATGATTCCTATGGCGAACACACGATACAGGTTCAATGTCGACGCCTGAATATTCCGCTGCCCCAAAGCTATGGCGACCAACACTGCGTAGCCGAATCCCGTGAGCGCAGCGAAATTGTATAGTTCGCGGAAAAGTGCAAAAGCTTTCAGGTGATCGAAGGCGTACTGCAAAGGAATGGAAAGCGCGCCGTCAAGACCATTTGTCATGAAGACCCCAACCACGGCGCATCCCGCGAAAATCCAACGCTCGGAAAAAGTTCGCGCTGTAACCACGGCATAGAGAGCAACGATGGGTATGATCCACCACGCGGCGCGTACAGCCCAGGGAAGCAATGTAGTGTCGTATCCGCCGGTATAGCCGAGTGCTCTGACGGCTTCTGAGAATCCGGTACTTTGGGCGAATTCCCAGTGGCGAAGCGGAACGAACACGTTTAGTGAGGCTTGCCCTTGGGTCGCCAGCAGTATCCATTGCGGGGCGACGGTGACAAGAGCTGCACCGAGCGCGATAAACCAGCCAACAACCGGTTTCGCGCCGCGTCGAAATATGCACGCGGCGGCGAGCGCGAGATTGAATATGAAAAACTGCTGTTGCGCTGATCCAATTCCAATTAGGACGCCAAGCCAGAGCGCATCGACGGGTCGCTTATACGATAACGACCGAGCAGCGATCCATGGGAGGAAAGCGTACGAGAGAAAAAAATATGTATGGCCCGCCTGTAACTCGTTCAGCATTACGGGCGAACCCATGAAAGCCGCGATCGCGGCACAACGGGCGAAGCGCGAGGTAGCCATGGGTTTAAGCAGCCGGCGCATTCCCAGGCCACCAACGACGAGCATCGATGCTAAATAAAGTAGCAGCCCGATGCGCACGCCGGCCAGATAGCAAAGTCCCGCTGCCGCCAGCGTTGGGAGCCATGGCTCTGGATAGACAAGGGGTTGGCCAAATCCATTTGGATTCCACGCATAAAATGTCGCCGTTAGAAATGGCGCCAGCTGCGATCGATTTATTGGCCAAATCCAATCTTGCTGAAAAGCGGGAACGCCTGGCTGCGTTGCAATGAACCATGTGATCGCTGCAGCAAAAACGCCAATAACCATAATTTCAGGCAGGTCGCCACGCTTTGCTAACGCTATGAATCTGGATGGCAGGCTCATGTGCGGCGTTCCAGCAGCCGCTCGTTGCCCGATAACGGTCTGCGAAAACGTTCTGATTCATTTAATCGATTCGGGGCGCCTCTGATTGACCTTCGCATACACGGTTCACTCGATACCACGAGGGACATGCTCCGAACTTCGGAATCGAAGCTCGGCCTAAGATTCAAAACGCCGCGAGACCCTCGCGCGCTGCGCATTCGCTAATTTTTCCTTCGCGCTTGAATAACGGAAATAGCAATCGCCACGGCTAACGAAAAATAGGCTGCATTTCCCGCAAAATCGTCAATCCAGGGGGCTGAAGCCGCGTGAGCGGCAATGCTTAAGCCGATAAACGCCAGTGCGAATATCGCAGCCCCAGACCTCAGCGTTTCCATAGTACACGCATCCACAAGTACGGAATCAACCCAAGGCCGACAATGGCCATTAGCACTTCTAGCAGACTAACGACATTGAATACCAGTATCGTGCCGTGGCCTGCAATTTCCCAACCGTTAAGCCATCCATCGACCGTCACGTGCGGCAGCAACGCAATATGGGGTTTGCCCGTTATTGCGATCCAAGTCCGGCTGAACGATTGCTCATCGGTAAGGAGGCCCGCATTAACGCCTGGGGGTGCCGTTATTATCGTTAATAAACCAAGCAGTTGGAACGCCGAAACAACGTGCCTGCTATCATGATTATCTTCCGGCCTCGAAAGCGCGACAAGCGAAGTTCGTATGGGTTGTCGTTCTAGCGCTATGTGAATACCCGGCGCAACTAGTCGAGAAGCTGCATGGCCACTAACGAACGGAATTTGGGCGAGCTGCGGACCGAGCCCGATCGTAAGGGCATGCATGGGTTGGAGCAGTCGCATAAGTATATGCGGTCGTTTGGTCTCACCCTGCCGCAAGGATGTAGCGACAAGAACATTCAGTAGTTGCTCTTTGTTACACGACATGGCCCGAGGAACTGGCAGGCGCTCCTCGAGATATCGCCCGGGAATAGGGGCTGTGCTCCTATACGTCACACGTTCCGTAACGCCGTTGCATTCACTAGTTATGCTCATGTTGGCAGAGGCTATATTATCGCCTCGCATCTCAATATCGATAACGCTTCCTGCCTCTATTTGCACGCCGGGGGACCAGTTGTTCGTCGATGTCGATGCGGTCGCACCTAGGGGAGGCCCATGCGCCGTCAGACGCGACTCCGCGAGGACGGCACTGCGGTTCGCGCTATAGAATGAACCAGCCGCAAGGCTGTAATCAATATAGGAACGTTGCAGCATTACCTTTGCGAGCTGTACCGGAACGTTGTTACTTGCGAAGCAGTTGCGCGCAGCGACTGTTACATTCAGCACTGACAATCCTGGGACATAGCACGCGTAAAGCGATCCAGCGTACCGCAGCACAAGTACGCGGCTAAGGTTTACGTCCGATGCTGGCGATAGTGCAGTAGTTTCGAGTACTGGATCGTCTCGCAATGGGACGGCTGCCAATAGGCTAGATATGACAGCATGGGGGCGTCGGGCCGAAAGAAAAACGGTGCCCTGCGGAACTGCCCGTATTCTCGCGGTGACGGGCTGCGAGGAAGCGAACGTAACGCCGGCTGGACTCGGTTGCTCAAAGGGACCGCGGAGTAGGAGTCTCGACAGCCCGGGAGCTACGACGAAGTGGGAGAGGCGCAGTGCCGGACTACCGTGGCGTAGGCAAGCGCGCATGGTGAACGCGGGGTTACTTGGCGGTAGCAAATACGCGGATTCTGCGGCTGCGCTGATGCAAGGATGCGAAGCGCCCTTTCGTAATCGACTTTTAACAAACATAGTTGTAACTACCGGCTCTTCTGCAGGGTTGAAAAGGTACACGATGGAGTCGTTTTTTGAAACGGCAATTGTTTCAAAAGTCGTCACAAAACTATGCATCTTAGAGATGCCGGCTATATTTGGTGCGAGTAGGTTTAGGGATTCAAGGGGCTGCCGCTTCGGCTTGTTATCAAAAGCAACAGTCACGTTAGTTGCGCCCGGAAGCGCCATCTGCACGGATTTGTGCCCTAAGACAAATACGTCGTGTGGAATCGCATTGTGTTTGCACGTAAGCGCGCATCGAACCACGTTCTCAAAGGACGCCGCGTGCGCGCCCGGCACCGACTGAGCGATGCGCGGCAGGTCGCCCAAGCGCGCTCGCAATTCCAGGAAATCACCGGCCTGAGTTTCCGGATTGTAGTTGCCGGTAAAGAATTTAGTATAGATTGAAAACCTTTGCGACACCTTGGGCAAGCTATAAAGGGTAAGCTTGCCGAACTGGCGAGCATCGGCGCGTTTGCCTAGAAAATTTAACTTATAATCGTGGATGCTGGCGCTTTGTTGCGCGAGATCGTCGCGGCAGAGGATATAGCGAATCCCCAAGCTTTCTAGTGCGGGAACGAGCGCATCGGAGCGCGCGGCCAATAACTCACGAATTCGGGCCTTTACGCTTTCAAGTCGTGGGTCCACGAGATAGTCGAGGGACGGGCCGAGCAGCAACGAGGGACGAAAAAAAAGGCTTGCGGGGATCAGGTCGACACCCACATAACCCCAGTCGTAGCTAGCCTGATACGAGTTGTCTGCCGGCAAAACCAGCACCGCCCCAGGATTTCGCTCGGCATTGAGATAGGTGGCCGCGTTACGCCAGTACTGCGGCAAGGCCACATAGTGACGATTCTCTGAATGTGCAGAGAAGACTAGGCCGTTGAGCATGGGTGACGCCGAGAAAAGGGCTGCTCCCGCGGTAGCCGCGACCATTGCGATAGTGGGTAGCCGCGAGCGCCACGAAGTCCCGCGGTCGCGCTCTGAAATGTGCTGGACGACTTGGGCCACTATTACTGACAGGGCTAGTAGGGCCGCAATCGTTAGCCCCCCGCCTTCGATGAGGAGGAAAAAGGGCGGTATCTTATAGATCAAGCCATTGATCTGCTGGAGAGGCGGATGAAGCCCTTTTGCTATGAACATCGCAGCTAATGCGAGTAAACCGAAAAAGCGGAAGGTGGGCGAGGATGCTATACGTTTGCTCAGTAGGGCTACGGCGAGCACTATAACGCCAAAGAATCCTGATGAATAAGTTAGAAGATTGGCATCGTACGCAGAGGCATAGGGAATATATGTGGGATAGCTCCACGTCCACACATTTACGAAACGAAGATTATTGAGCAAGGACGAATTGGCAAAGGTCCAGGCCACCGAACCGGCTTGGGTTGCATGACCGATGCTATTCCCGAAAAGCGCAAAAAATTCGGGGATCAACCACCATCCTGCGGCCAATGTACAAAGAACAAGTGACGTGGTAGTCCATCCGGCGAATCCGTCGCGCGAACGCCTCAGTAAAAATAGCCACCAGGCGGCCAATACCAGAAGCAGCTCAAAAAATAACTGAGGTGTGCTGGCTACCCATGGCAGGACGCAGAACGTTAGCGTGGCCGCGATCGCGGCAATCGCTGCGCGAGATCTTTCGTTGGTTGCGGCCTTGTAAAGCATCCAAAAGAGCCACGGCAACACGGCGGCAAATGCGCTTCCCGTAACCCATGTGACCAGAAGCTGGGAATATGGGTTGAGCGCATAGGTCCAAGCGGCGCAAAGCGACGCTACAAAGCCCATCCCCATGCTCCGACACAATGCGAAGATACCAAGCCAGCCACCCGCGATCATTAGCCAAAATAAGGCGACCTGTGCGATTCCTGCATTTGTGGCGGACGTCAACAGGTACTGAAGAAAATAATACGTTGTAAACGTCGTTAGGTCGAAACTGCCGAATGGGCTAGTCGCATGACTCCACGCGAACACTGTCTTATTCAAAAGTACTAGAGGGGCATAGTTTGGGAAAAGGTCCCCCTCTCCGATGACATGTCCCGGTCGATACCAGTGCGCCGCCATCCAAGCCAGGGCGATAATGCTGCATAGAACCGCAACGGTTGGCCAGATCTTGCCGACGTCTAATTTTCGAATGGCCCCGCTTTTCTTAGCCGATCTCCCCCCCAATATCACGTCCACAGGCTCCGCCGTCCAAGTCCCACTAACCTGCCGTGGAAGGGGTAAGTACATCGTTTCGTAAAAGGAAGGCCGCGCGTCGGTCGCTGCCCCGCGTCTTTTAAGTGAGCAAGACAAATTTTTAAAACGGAGGACCATGAAAGTCGTCATTTTAGCGGGCGGTCTGGGCACGCGTATCAGCGAGGAGACCTTAGTACGACCAAAGCCGATGGTTGACTTAGGCGGTCGGCCATTGCTATGGCACATAATGAAGACGTACGCCGCGCATGGGCTGGTCGAATTCATCATATGTTGTGGCTACAAGGGCTATATGATCAAAGAGTATTTCGCAAATTATGCCCTTCATCTCTCTGACGTCACCATCGATCTTGGCAAGAACAACATCGTTGTGCATCAGTCGTCTGTCGAGCCTTGGCGCGTCACTCTTGTCGATACTGGTGACCTAACCATGACGGGCGGCCGCTTAAAGCGCGTAGCGCACTACATAGGCGACGAGGACTTTTGTTTCACGTATGGCGATGGTGTGAGCGACGTCAACGTTTCCGAGCTAATTGAGTTTCATCGGACGCGCGGAACCCTAGCGACGGTCACGGCCGTTCAACCCCCGGGGCGCTTCGGAGCCCTCCAACTTGACCAGCAGAAAATAGTAGCTTTTAATGAAAAGCCCAAAGGGGATGATGCCTGGGTGAATGGTGGCTATTTTGTTCTCTCGTCTAAGGTAATCGACTATATTAGCGGGGATGAGTCCGTATGGGAGCGCGAGCCCCTGGAGCGAATTGCATCCGAAGGCAATCTTTCTGCGTACCTACATCGCGGCTTCTGGCAGCCGATGGATACGCTACGCGACAAAGTTGCACTTGAAGAGCTTTGGAACAGCGGCAATGCTCCATGGAAAGTGTGGAAATGAATCGCCATTTCTGGGCGGGGAAACGCGTTTTAGTTACAGGAAACACCGGCTTTAAAGGCTCGTGGTTGACGTACTGGCTCGCGTGTCTGGGCGCGCGCGTAAGCGGTCTTGCGCTGGCTCCCGAATCGCAGCCGTCTCTTTACCATGCGGCGAAGTTGGATGCGGATGTGGAGACCTTCGTCGCGGACGTTCGCGATGAGCATCTCGTGGCAAGCGTTGTGAAATCTACGAGACCAGAAATCGTCTTTCATCTTGCTGCACAGCCGCTAGTTCGTGCGTCGTACGAGCAGCCAACCTATACGTATGCTGTCAATGCGATGGGTACCGCGAACGTTCTTGAGGCCCTCAGATCATCCGAAAGTGCGCGAGCAGTTGTTTGCGTCACTACGGACAAATGCTATGAGAATCGGGAGTGGGCATGGCCCTATCGCGAGACCGACGGCTTAGGTGGTCGCGACCCATACTCTAGCAGCAAGGCCTGCGCGGAAATCATCACCGCTGCCTATCGTCGCAGTTTCTTCGTCAACGAGCCGAATGTCGGGGTGGCGACGGCCCGCGGCGGAAACGTGATCGGTGGAGGAGATTGGTCACCGGATCGTATCATTCCCGACCTAGTGCGGGCATTCGCGGCCGGAAAACCTGCAATTGTGCGAAGCCCAAACGCTGTTCGGCCCTGGCAATTTGTGCTCGACGCGCTACACGGATATTTAATACTTGCCGAGAAACTGCACGCCGAGCCGATCCGCTTTTCCGAGGCGTGGAATTTTGGCCCCGACGCTTCTGGTGAATGCTGCGTTAGCACAATCGCGGACCAACTAAAGGCGGCTTGGGGTCAAGGCGCAGACTGGCAGCAAAGTACTTCTTCCGGGGCTCCGCATGAGGCGCATCTCCTTGCGTTAGACAGTTCCAAGGCGCGTCGCGAATTAGGCTGGCGCGACTTGCTTCCGATAGATGCAACAGTTACAAGGCTTGCGCGCTGGTATGCGAGTTATAATAATGGAATTGATGCAAAAAAACTAATGAGCGACGATATCGCTCATTTTGAGCGCTTAATGGAGTCAGCCGCTTGACTAATCGCCTTTGCCGTTTTTGTAATGCTCACCTCGATGTCCTATTTGTGGATCTTGGGATGTCGCCCCCTTCCAATTCTTTCCTGACTGAAGCTCAGGTCTTAACGATGGAAAGATTCTATCCGCTTCGCGTGTATGTGTGTGCTGAATGTTTCCTCGTTCAATTGGAAGAGTTCGAGTCGCCGAGTGAGATATTCTCCGACTACGTGTACTTCTCGTCATACTCGACTTCATGGTTACGGCATTCTCGTATGTATGTCGACAGGATCGTGCAAGAACTCAGTCTGAAGTCGAATAGCTTAGTGGTTGAACTAGCGAGCAATGACGGGTATTTGTTGCAGTATTTCCAAGAATACGGCGTTCCAGTGCTCGGTGTCGAGCCGGCTGCCAATGTTGCGCTAGAGGCAATCAAGAAGGGCATTCCTACCGAAGTGGCATTTTTTGGAGCGGCGACGGCTCGCGAGCTCCGCGACCGCACTGGCGCCGCGGATCTAATCGTCGCGAACAACGTGCTTGCGCATGTTCCTGACATCAACGATTTTGTTGCGGGCGTTCGCATCTTGCTTAGCGACGAAGGCACCGCGACATTCGAGTTTCCTCACCTGCTTCAGCTGATTCGCTACAATCAGTTTGATACCATATATCACGAGCATTTTTCGTATCTTTCACTGCTCGCCGTGCTGCGGATTTTCAAAGCCCATGACCTAAAAGTCGTCCACGTCGAAGAGCTAACCACCCATGGCGGTTCATTGCGCGTTTGGGCAAAGTTAGAAACGGCGCGGCAACCGCCAGACGAGAGTGTAACCGTTATGATGCGCCTCGAGTATGCAGCGGACCTCGCAAAGCTGGAAACCTATACTGCGTTCGCCGCGCGCGCCGAAGCTACCAAACGGCATTTACTGAAGTTTCTCATAGAAGTGCGTGAGTCGGGGAAACATATCGCCGCATACGGTGCAGCAGCTAAAGGCACGACTTTGCTCAACTATTGTGGGATCCGCACCGACTTCATAGACTACGTCGTTGATCGGAATCCGCACAAGCAGGGTAAGTATTTGCCAGGGTGCCATGTTCCGGTCTATAACACGGAACGCATCTCCGAGACGCGTCCGGATTACCTCCTGATACTGCCTTGGAATCTGCGTGCTGAAATCGAAGACCAGATGAGTGAGATTCGGTCATGGGGTGGTCAGTTTGTTGTGCCGATTCCAACGGTCGAGGTATTCTAGCGGCCCATCTCAGCATCTGTCAATCGGATGTGCGTATCGCGGCGAGCATGTAGCGCTACTTCAGATAGGATGCAATGCTGGGGATATCAAGCAAGACACCATTGGAACGCGCCGCGGAATAAATCCGATTCTTAAAAGTCCGACGCCGTAGTGCATCAGCCGGCAGTAAGGCGCTGAGCAGCGGCGGGAAGATCGTTCCGGCACGGGCCAGGCTATCCAACGCCAGAGAAAAGAGAGTCGCCGGATAACGATTGTGGTATGACGCTAGCGCTTCGCGTGCCCGCTCTGGTTGTCTACGTAGTAGCGCCTTAACGGCGATCTGTAGGATCCGTTTGTACAGCATGATGGGAAGCTCTCTACGGATTAGCTCCTTACTTGCATCGCTGATGTCCTCCGCGGCAAGCAGTCCAGCCGTCATCAGCTCAAATTGCCCGATAACCGACGCGTCTGCAAACTCACCGCCAGACGACGGATGGCGCACGAAAACGCCTGAAGGTTCTCGAAAAACGATATATGGATGGCGGCAGACAATGCGCAGAGTGAAATCGAAGTCTGAGACGTTTGGGAGGTCTGGGTTAAATCCGCCGATTTCCTCAAGAATCTCGCTACGGAACAAGATCGTGTTCCATGACGGATGGAACCCCCTAAGCATCAAGTCCAGGCCCTGAGGGGGCGAAAAGTACCCGTCCCTTGGCCAATAGGCTTGCGGCGCAAATACGAGTTCCCCGAGGCCGGTTAGCTCGAGCGTGCCGCCAGCGGCAAGACGAGCAGAGGGGTAACGCTCCAGCCACGTCACTGCGGTGGCGAAAAAATGCGGCAGCACGATGTCGTCATCGGAGAGAAAGAAGAATAGCGGCGTTTCAACGCGGTGCAGCCCAAACAGAAAATTGCGCGCGCCACCGATGTTTTCCCGATGGCGATAATAGCGGATGCGTGGGTCACTTTGGGCGATTTGTGCCATTACCTCCTGCGTGTCGTCGGAGGATGCATTATCATAAACAGCAATGATCGTTTCTTGGTACGTTTGGGCCTGTATGCTTTCAATCGCGCGCCTCAAAAGATGCGCGCGATTGTAGGTCGCGATGACGACGGTGATAGCTGGTCGATTCATTTGTTGCAGAAAGTTGAAACCCCCTCCACGACGCGCTCGACGAATTCGGGTTTCATGTTTGAATGTAAAGGTAAGGTGACGACTTCCTCCACCACGCGATCGGTAACGGCCATGTCGCTAGTACGTCTATCAGCAAAATACGTGTGCTTATGAACTGGAACAAAATGGATCCCAACGTCTATCGCCAAATCGCGCATGTGCTGGATGAATTGCTCGCGCCGTCCACGCAGCACCCGTAGGCTATAAATAAATGGCGATATATCGTCAAAGGTAGATTTGGGAGTCCGTATTCCTTCGAGTGCCGAAAATTCCGTGTTGTAGATCTTGCAAATATTTTGCCTGCTGCGAATGAATTCGTCGACCCGCTTAATCTGAGAGACACCCACGCTAGCCATAATATTTGTAAGATGATAGCGAAAGCCGGCGCTGACTACGTCGTATTCCCAAGCACGCTGATTCTTGTAGCGCTCCGTCGTGTCCCGGTCTACCCCAAGTAGGCGAAGATGATGCAAGTGCGAGACCTCGCTCTCCTTTGAAACAACGACGCAGCCCCCATCGATCGACGTGATAATCTTAACAGGGTCAAAACTGAAAGTCGTAATATCTCCGAAACTGCCAATCTTCCGGCCGACGATGTCCGTCCCAAAAGCATGGCAAGCATCTTCAATTACTCGCAAACCATGTTGCCTTGCAACTGCGTAGACATCGTCGAGGTTGCATGGAATTCCGGCAAAGTGCAGTGGAATAATCGCCTTAGTGCGTGGGGTAATCAGCGACGCCGCTTTTTCGCAATCGATGCCGAGATTGGAGTCTAGGATGTCGCACATTACGACCTCTGCGCCGGTCATCTCGATAGCTTGGTGATCTGCGACGTAATTAAATGACGGCGTGATGACTTCATCCCCGGGTCCCACGCCGGCAGCCAGCAGCGCGATGTGTAAAGCCGAAGTTCCGGTATTTGTAGCGACTACATAGCGGTCTTTCAGCCCCAAATACGCAGTAATGCGATCTTCAAACTCCTTAGTGGTTGCGCCCATTCCGAGCCAGCCAACATCAAGTGCGTCAGTTAGGTGCTTTAAAGTGTCGACACCGATCTGCGGAGCGAAAACGGGAATGCGTGGTCGATTTTCAACGGCTTGCGTATTTACATCGGAATTATGCACGATTTGCATCCTTTTGGCTGATGGTGGAACGTGTAGGCTGTGGGATTGAAAAATGATTCGGCCGGGATGAGCTAAGGGGTCCTGTCGCGGGACTTAATTATAGTCGTAACTCTAAAAAGCCGCGATGCAGTCAGAATCGTCGGCAACATCAAGTAGTTTGCCCGGCATGAGATAACGGGCGACATATTCATGAACGGCCTCATGCAGTGGTGTTATGGGGCCCTTGTAACCGCTTTCTTTGATTTTTGAAATGTCGGCCTTGGTGTGGTACTGGTACTTATCGACAAGCTCTGAGGGCATATCGATAAACTCGATACGTTCCGGCCTGCCTAAAGCTGAGAAGATGGGTCTGACCAGATCTACCCAGGTGCGTGCCTCTCCAGAGCCGACATTAAAGAGACCAACCGATTCGCTTTCCGCTAGGTGAATTGTAGCCGCAGCTGCGTCTTTGACGTAGAAAAAATCTCTTCTTTGCATGCCATCTGCAAAGTCGCTCCGATAGCTTTTAAACAACGTTACACGACCTTCCGACATAATTTGCGTATACGCCTTATTGACTACGCTCCGCATATTGGCTTTGTGATTCTCATTGGGGCCGAATATATTGAAATATTTCACTCCCGTAATGTAAGAGAGCCAACCTTCGCGGCTTGCGCGTAAATCGAATAGGTGCTTAGAATACGCATACATGTTGAGCGGGCGGAGGGTGGTTGGCTCCAGGTCCTCGGAGAGACCCTCCTCAAGCGCGCCATAAGTAGCAGCTGACGACGCATAAACGAAGCGCTTACCATTTGCCAAGCACCATTCAGCAAGCGAGACTGTATACTGATAATTGTTTTTCATGAGGAATGCCGAGTCGGTTTCGGTAGTCGCGGAGCAGGCCCCCAGATGAAAAACCGTCTGGACGTCTGCTAGCGTTTCCGGCATGTGGGATATCCGCATTAGGAGGTCGTCTGCGTCTAAGTAGTCCTCAAAACGCAGCGGGACAAGATTCTTCCACTTTTCAGACGTGTCAAGGCGATCGGACACTAAAATGTTAGCGAAGCCACGGCGATTCAGAGCCCAAATTATTGCGCTACCAATCATGCCGGACCCGCCAGTAACGAGTATGCGCCCTTGTCTCATGTCGAGCATTGGCGGGCTCCAAATTAAGAGGGCCTAAGCTTTTGAGGCCAACGGCTCTCAATGCGCAGGCACTGAGGTGATTATGCGATTAGGGTTATTAAACGATAAAAAGCCGGGTCCATTAACCAAACGTTTTTACGTGTTTCAGTCCCGCCGCCTTAAATGCACCTTCGAAGCTCGCGCAATCCGCATTTGCCGATTTGTACGCAACCACGCAGCGGCCGTCTTCGAGGGCGTCGTTGTAGTTGTCGGCTTCGTCTTCGGGGATCGGGAGCGCTCCTACGTGCTGCACCACATATGGGTGGCCGAGGAAGCCGAGCGAGTTGCTGTCGGCGCCGATGCCCGGGACGCCGGTGCCGCCCGAGCCGGTCATAATCGAGCCTGCGCCCGCGACCGAGCCGCCGACAACTTCCGCATCGAGCTGCGGGCCGCCGGCATGAATGAAGTTGAGGAACGAGCGATCGTGGCGGTCCGAACGGTCGGCCGTGGTAATCACCGAAAGATTCGCTTGGTCAAGGTTCGGAACGCTCCCAAGCATCTTTTCGAGCTCCGCGATGTCTTGCGTCGGAGCGATGCCCGTTACGAAGCAGTCAGCCACAGATCTGGTCCCCTCTAGTGTTGGTGAGAAAAACTGCGAATCGCCTCGCCGAGGCGCGCAACGCCGGTACGAATCGAATCGTCCCCTGCATTCGAGAAATTCAGTCGCATTCCATTGTGCACGTCGCGTTCCGGGTAGAAGCTTACGCCCGGTACGAACACCACCTTTTGCTGGGCCGAAATCTTCAGCAGCTCGGTCGTGTCGATGCCGTCCAGGGTCGCCCATAGAAACATTCCGCCCTGCGGCATGTTGTGGTGCAACCCGGGTATGCCTAGCGCCGCGAGGGCCTCGGCCATCACGTCGCGGCGCTGGTGGTACGTGCTCTTGATCCGCGCCACGTGCGCTTCGAAGGCTTCGGCCTTAGAGGCATAGCGCAAGAAGATGTACTGCGCGAGCGAGCCGCTCT
>Ga0207416_1003016_pt1 | contig 16905 bp, 11 predicted proteins | sample PaiPotPPM11metaG_FD_184107 | JGI IMG/M metagenome (GOLD analysis project Ga0207416, IMG submission 184107) | Iron sulfur acid spring bacterial and archeal communities from Banff, Canada, to study Microbial Dark Matter (Phase II) - Paint Pots PPM... ...
CCATTTGCACCGCTTCGGCGACACGAATGGCCTCGGCTGTGCCGTCTTTCCCGCTCCAGCGGCGCCCCGGCCACAGCCCCTGTCGCCCCATCACAAAGCGGCGCGCAGTGACTTTCGAAATACATGTGCTTTCCATAGCGCGAGTATAGCACAGATGATCTAATGTGGCAAGTGGTACCAGGGCGAGCGCCAGGGCCGCCCCTACAATACTACGAAACGGATAGCGAAGTTGTGGTATATGGTAGGGGCGACCCTGGCGCTCGCCCTGGTTCAACTACCTACTAAACATATGGCGAACGGGCAGACTACCCACCAGGGCAGTTATGAAAATCGCGGCGGGCGCAACAAGCTCTGCGCCCAGGCGCGCTTGAAAGAGATGGTCTGAGATATTGATGGGCAGGGTTGCCGGGCCGATGAGTAGTATCTGACCGCTATAGATGGCTGCCAGGTAGAGGACGATGGGCGCGAGGAGCATCAATGCCGCGAACATTTCCGGCTTGCCGAACCTGCGAGCGATGAATACGAGCAGGGACAGCGCTGCCAGGGCTGCCAGGGCGATCCCCAGCGTACCGAGCGCGGTTTGGGCGGAGTAGAGCAGCGTTTGTGTCGCATTATGATAGGTTGACAGGTGGTATTGCGCGACGAGTTGCGCGAAGTGCGTATTTGTCACTAAACGCGCGTGCAGGAAGTAGAGCGCGTCGCCGAAGCGGTTCCAGCACCATACGACCCATAGCAGCATTCCAAGGCCGCCCAGTAGAGTGAAAATGAGCAGGTTGCTGGCTATCTGTTCGCGTTTCTGATGCCTGGCAAGGCCAATCAGCATCACAAGTACGAGCAGTGCGGCGAAGTAGACCCAGGCGTCGTAGCTGACGAGCGTTGCAAGGCAGATACTGGCCGCCGTCGAAAGCAGGTGACCGGGCTTGCCGCTCTGTGACCAGGCGAGCAGGTAGTAACATGTTATGATGAGCATAGCGATATTGAGCATGGCGCTGGCCGGTGTACTTTGCAGGTAGAGTATGGTGGGGTTGAGCATGAAAATTAGCGCACCCAGGTAGCTCAGCAAGCTATTGTGTGTCAGCGCGCGCGCCGAGCGGAAGACATACAGCGAGGCAAGCACATAGGCGAGCATGGACGGAATGCTCCCGGCCAGGCCGCTGTGCCACAGGAAATCATTCCAGATGAATGGAGCCATCACCAGGTGTGGCAGGGGCAGCCAGTAACCGCCCAGTTGGGTGAAATCGAACCTGGTCGGCCCGTCTACAAACTTACGCGCGATGTTTAGATGCTCAATTGCATCGTGCAGGAATAATAGCTGGCCTTGCTTGTAGAAGAAAACGCACGCAGCAATACTCAGACAGAGAGCGGTTAGAACGGTAATGATAGACCATTTATCGTGCCTGGTGCGTTTCGCGCCCTCTAAAAAGGCGCGCTCTGATGGGAGCAGCGCGGGTTTGCGCGGCGCGATCATCGTCTCCACGCTGTCCTGTACCGAGGCAACGGGAACGTACGCCAGCTTTTCGTACTTTTGCACGCGGGAAGCCACGCCGGAGCCGTGTGATAAGGATGGTCCATTTTGTGCGGCGAGAGGCGTGAGTCTTTCGGCTAATTGCGCCAGTTCGTCCCATTCGGGGTCAATGTTGGTTGTTTCGGCGTTAGTATTCAAGTGTAATCCATGCACTGTTTTTTGCCAGTAATGCGGCCTGGTAAAGAGTTCGTAGAGTGCCATGTAGGCGGCGACGCTTGCCAGGAACCAGTAGACAGGGATGAGTAGCATCCACTTCACCAGGCTAAATTGCTCGCGTTTCATGCAGCCAAGCAGATAGATGAAGCCATAGAAGAAGTTGCCCAGAAATAAGGTGATTACTCCAATAAAAAGAATGGGAGCCGGGAAAAGCGTGCCAAAGGCGCTGGCTACCTGCTGGCGAAAAACTATTGAGAGCCCGAGTAGTGTCCACATGAGAGGATTTATGAGCATGATCGCTGTTTTCCCCCCAATGACGACTTGCAGGGAGAAGAGTTCGCGCAGCCGTTTATAGCGAATGTAATGCATGGGTTCGCGCATATGCACCAGGTAGGTTTGCATGTAGCCTTTTATCCAGCGCGAGCGCTGGCGAATCCAGTTTTTTACATTGGAGTTCGCTTCCTCGTAGGTAGTCGAGTCAACCACGATGGTATGCAAACGAAACCAGGAGAGGCGCAGGCCGAGGTCGCAGTCTTCGGTCACGTTGAAAGCATCCCAGCCGCCCAGGGCGCGCAGCGTCTGCGCTGGAAAGTGATTCGATGTGCCGCCAAGGGGAATCGCCAGCTTGATTTTCTGCAACCCGGGCAGGATCAGGTCGAACCAGAGCGAGTATTCGGCGGTAAACCAGCGCGTCAGCAGGTTTTGCCGGGGGTTGTAGAAGTTCAGCTTGGCCTGTACACAGGCTAATTCGGGGCCGTGATTGGCGAATGTCAGCATGGCCTTTTTCAGCTGCAGGGGATCGGGCGCGTCTTCGGCGTCATAAATAACGATGTACTGACCGGTAGCCTCGACCAGTCCATAGTTGCAGGCGCGCGGCTTGGTGCGCGGCGAACCATCTGGTACGGTCAAGACTTTGAAGTGCGGTGGCAGGTGCAGCGAGAGGATAGCCTTGCGCGTTTCCGCGTCGTCCTCTTCGGTGAGAAACAGAATTTGTAGTTTGTCCGCCGGGTAATCAATAGCGCGCATGGACTTTACAAATTGCGGCACTACCTGCGCTTCTTTATATAGCGGGCAAAGAATGGTGTAAGGCGGCCAATCTGCGTCTTTCAGCGCTTCGATCATGGCTTCGTCGATGTGTTCTTCGCCCGGATTGCGTATCGCGCCAATGGCGAGTATGACATCCAGCACAAGGTGCGACATGTAGCCCAGCGTAATCATGGAAATGGTCCATGCCAGCGTCACCTTCCAGTTCACGACCATCAACGTGATCCAGCATAGCGCCAGAACTGTCACGACGGCAACCTGTTTGGATGTAATGGTTTGCAATGCAGAGTATTTGTAGCGAAAAGGTGTGAAGGTCTGGATGCGCTTGTTGTCCACTTCGACGATCTTCATAGCGCGTTCGGCATACTCGTTCATCTCGTGGAACACTTCGTCCTGGTGTTGCCGCGTTTGCGCGGTCAGCCAGTGTTTATAGCTGGCGACCTGCCTGGCAAAATGTTCAGCCTGTCCTGTTTCTGGTTGAGCATGAACTGGATGAGTAGTTTGCTCTTCTCTCAGATAGGTTGACATCGTTTCCACCCCTTCATTATGCCTGCTTCAACGTATACCACTTGAGTAACACCCGTGTTGCCGGTTGACCGCTAATAGCGAAGCGCCCAACATTATCCCAACCCCAGAAAAAAGTGCCCGCGATATGCGCATCCTGGAACGCATTGGTAAGCGCGGCATCAAAAGCCCCGGCCTGCTCCTGTGGGTCAGCTTTGGCCGTTGTGCTGGCTTCCCAGGTGTGATAAAGGGCGTCGCTGCTATTGCGATAGCCAATCTCCGTAATCAGAACCTGTTTACCAATCTGCCCGGCCAGCGCGTCCAGTTGCGTCTTGATTTTGTTTTGCCACAGCGCGGGCATTGCCGAGGGGTCTACGCGCCCGCTTTTAGCGAGCAGTGGAATATAGGTTGAAACGCCAATGTAGGCGAGATTGCTATTGCGCAACCAGGTCGGCATTGGTAGAGCCAGTGATGACCAGTTCATGTCATAAGTCAGCGTATTTTTGAACACATTGTGTATGCGCCCGATCAATGAGTTCCACAACGCATCCGGGGCGATCTGTTGCAGCGCTTGCAGCTCCGTTCCTATAGCCATCTGGTCTACATGCTCGCTGGCGGCAATGGACACGTAAGGGAGGATGGTGTTCCAGTAACTATCGAACCATGCCTGCTGCTGTACCAGAGTGGTAAAGGTGATGCTGCCAGACCAGCCGCCCGGCGCGTGCACCTGCATAAGTGGCACAAAGAATACTTTGTAGCCCAGGCTATGCGCGCGCTCAATGCCTTCGGTGAAGCTTTGAACTGTAGGCGCGCTCACGGAAGGTCCTATGCCAGTCGAACTGGATGTGGCCTGCGAGAAAAGCACGGGTATCTCAATCCACTGCGCTCCTGTCTGAGTTTTCATGGTGGATACCGCTTGCTGCCAGCTGGTGTCGTTGACACCGTAGCCGTCGTTGTACCACTGTGGATAGATGATGCCGCGTTCATATACTGGTCGCACCAGTTGTGGTTGTTTCGACTGTGCGGCGCTCGCCTTAGTTTGAGTATCGACTGGTTGCCGCAGCGACGCTGAGAAGATGCGCACAGAAAATAAAAAGCTCGCTGCTATTATGGCTGTAAGCAGCATTGCTGAGACCAGAACGAGCGCGCGCCTGCCCGGCTTTTGCTTTGTCGCGCGTGCTGCGGGAGCGGTAACCGGCAGTTGTAATACTGGCGCGCCTGGCTGTGTACTGGTAACGGTTATTGTGGGAGCGGCAGATGGTGTTGAAAGAGGCTGACCTGTATCCACCGACCGATCGCTAAATAGACGCGGAACATGAGAAAACAGGGCAGGGACTGGATTTATGGTGTTTTCGATGTCGCTCAATTTCACGCGCCTGAGTGCAATAAAGCGCGAGCCTATGCCTAAAATGATAATGCTTTGTGATTGCTCCTCAGAGGCCGACTGAGGTTTGTGTGAGGAGAAACGCGCTCGAACTGCCTGGAAGGCCAGAACAGCTACGAGCATGCCAGATAAGATATAACATATGGTCCCTATTGATCGCCAGAAACGAGATGTTGGCATGGCAAGCACTCCTACTTCAATGCAGTTATTCAGTAAGGACAAAGAAGCTGTTCCTGCCCTATCTGCATTAGTTAATCGGAATCTCAGCGCGAAAACGTAGGCGTACATTAAACCAACACTCTCATTTGCTTGCCATAATTTTGCTCAGTTGCTATACTCGCATTAGATGTTGGGAGTGGGAAGCAATAGAGGCAAAGAAGGAGCAGAGAGAAGTGAAGGTATTAGTGACCGGGGCCGCCGGTTTTCTGGGCGGACATCTTGTTGATATGTTGTTGGAACGCGGCGATGAAGTACGCGCTATGGTGCGACCCGTCGAAGACGCGACTCGCCTGAGGTCGCTGGCGGGCGTTGAAGTAGTGCATGGTGATTTGACCGACGCGCAATCGTTAAAAGGTGCCGTAAAGAACATGCAGCGCGTTTATAATGTCGCGGCTCGCACAGGCCCCTGGGGTCTGGAAAAAGATTACAATGCCGTCAATGTCTGGGGGGTGGCCGATCTGATTACGGCTGCAATGGATGCCGGTGTGCAGCGCATCGTGCATACCAGTTCTATCACCGTGTACGGGCATCACCTGCATGGTATTGTGACCGAGGATCACCCGTTTCATGCCGAGGATAACCCCTATAGTCGCACCAAGATTGCCAGCGAGAAGCTGATAGCCGACATGGTAAAAGAGCGCGGCGCGCCCGTTGTGATAGTGCGTCCGGCGTGGATTTATGGCCCGCGCGACAATGCCAGCTTCGGGCGGTTTGTCGCGCTGGTCGATAGTGGCAAGGGCTTTATCCTCGGTTCCGGCAAGAACGTGGTGCCGGTTGTGTATGTGCGCGACGTGGCGCAGGGTCTTATCAAAGCGGGCGACGCTGGCGATTCCGCCATTAGCTGCGCCTATACCCTGGCTGATGATCGCCGCGTGACGCAATCTGAATACCTCAACATGATTGCCGACTTCCTGGGAGTTCCGCACATCCGGCGTTATTATCCCTACTCCGCCATGTTCACCGCCGGGCGGGTAGCAGAACTGCTGTGGCAAGCGCTTGGCCGCCGCCAGTCCGCGCCGCCGCCAGTCACCACCTACGGTGTTACGCTACTGGGTGGAAACCAGGAGTTTTCGATTGACCGCGCCCGCCGCGAACTGGGCTACGAGCCGCAATACGACTACATTCGTGGCCTTTCAGAGGGTGTGAAGTGGTATCTGGATCAAAAAAAGGGGTCGAGCGCATTCCAGGTTATGCCAGAAGTGGCAGGAGCAAATTAGCTTGTTTAGCTTCGTGCGACTATGGTATGCTGTGAGCAGAAAAATCTAGTGTTCTTCATTTTGTAGCGAGTGTGCGTCATTGAACGAAAGGCTACGACACCTATGTCACTCGATATGAAAACCACTCACGGTCATGCTACTCACGAGGTGTTCAATCAAGTTCCCCCGCTGGTCAACTATAACATTTTCGCGCAGGATGCGACGCTTGTCGAGAGCGTGCAGCGCGAAGGGGCCGCATGGGTGATGGATCACGCGACCGCGCTGGGAGAAGTAGCGGGGAGCGAAGAGGCGATCCAGTGGAGCTTCGATGCTAATACGGTGACGCCTGTGCTGCATACCTTTGATCGAACAGGTCAGCGTATCGATGAAGTCACCTTTCACCCTGCCTGGCATAACCTGATGCGCACCTCGATCAACGCGGGCGCGCACGCTCTGTCGTGGCGTGAAGAGCATCCGGGGAGGCATGTCGCGCGCGCCGCCGTTTTGTATGTAAGCACACAGATGGAGGGTGGTCACTGCTGCCCGGTTTCCATGACACACGCTGTCGTTTCGGTGCTGCGCGGGCAGCCGCACCTGGCTGCGACCTGGGAACCGCTGCTCACGTCGCTGGTCTATGACCCCGGCTTGCGCCCTCTACAGGAGAAGCAGGGCATTCTTTGTGGCATGGGCATGACCGAGAAACAGGGTGGCTCTGATGTACGCGCAAACACCACTCAGGCCGTTCCGAGCAGCGGCGAAGGCGAAAACATTTATCTGCTTACCGGGCATAAATGGTTTTGTTCTGCTCCCATGTGCGATATGTTCCTGGTGCTCGCCCAGGCCCCGCGAGGTCTCACCTGCTTCCTCTTACCGCGCATACTGCCAGACGGCACGCGCAATCGCTTTCTCATTCAAAGGCTCAAGGATAAACTGGGGAACCGCTCGAATGCCTCCAGTGAAGTTGAATTTGACGCGGCGTGGGCGCTGCGCGTGGGCGAGGAAGGGCGCGGGGTGCGCACCATCATCGATATGGTGAATTTCACGCGGCTAGATTGTGTGATCGGCTCGGCGGCTGGTATGCGCCAGGCGGTTGTGGCCGCCGTTCACCACGCGGCACACCGCAAAGCGTTCGGACGTTTGCTCATTGAACAGCCACTTATGCAGAACGTGCTTGCTGATTTGACGATTGAAGCGGAGGCGGCGACGCTGCTGGCGATGCGCCTGGCAAGAGCCTGTGACCGCGCTGAAGATGACGCGCACGAGGTGCTTATGCGGCGCATTGGCACGGCGGTGGGGAAATACTGGGTGGCGAAACGCGGTCCGGCGCACGCAGCGGAGGCGCTCGAGTGCCTGGGGGGCAATGGCTATGTTGAAGAAAGCATTATGCCGCGCCTCTACCGGGAAGCGCCGCTCAATTCGATCTGGGAGGGAGCAGGCAATGTCAACTGCCTGGATGTCTTACGGGCCATGCAAAAAGAACCGGCGTCGGCGCAGGCGTTCCTGGAGGAAGTGACGCGCGCTCAGGGAATGGATGCGCGTCTGGATACTGCTATTGGGCAGCTCAAGCGCGAACTGAGCGATTTCTCCGATATCGAGATACGCGCGCGGCGTCTTGTCGAGCAGATGGCGCTGGTCTTGCAGGGAGCGCTGCTTGTGCAATTTGGGCAGCCAGCAGTTGCTGACGCTTTCTGCGCCTCGCGGCTGGCGGGAGATTGGGGACGCGCATTTGGCACACTTCCGGTAGGTACCGGCTTTGCCGCTATTATCGAACGCGCCCGCGTACAGCTCGCGTAGTTTACGCGCTTCCTGCTTCAATGGCGTGGCTGGATGTACGAATCTGCCACCAGTTGAAGAGGTAGGCCAGTGTCAGGAACACCAGCAGCGCATCCCGCGCCGCTAGGCTTTCGATGAAGCCGGGCAGGTATGGCGCGAGCGTGCCGTCAAGCGTGCGCGTGTATAAGTAGGGGTAGATGATGGTGGTCAGTATCGACATCAGGCCCCAGGTAATCAGCCAGAAGCGGTTATAGGCGCCGCTGTAGACCAGCAGAGGGATCAGCCACATGAGGTATTGCGGGCTGAACACTTTGCCCGTCACAATGAAGACCAGTAAGATAGCGATGAAGGCCTGCGTGATTTCAAGCTTGCCGCGCCACTGCAAGTAGATGGTGTAGAGATAACCGAGAACGAACAGCGCATCGAAGATCAGTGACAGCGGTTCGCCCAGCGCGCTGACGATGTTGATCGAGCCAAAGGTGTAGACGGTTTTGCCCGCGATGCCAAAGTGGGTCGCCAGAAAGAGGATGGGGCTGGCGGTTGATTCGACCTGCACAGGGCGATTGGCGAAGTAGTTGAGCTGGCTCAATACGGCTCCCCGGAAATCCAACAATGCGAAAAAGCCGGTCACAGCGAGCAGGATGGCAAAGAAGATCAGGGTATTTTTCCAGCGCCATTGCCGGAAGCCGCGTATGGTTCGCCATATTTCTGCCGGTAAAGTCGAAAGAGGGGAAGATGGCGGGGGTTCGTGGAAACGCCGCGCGTCTTGTTGTTCCGCGATGAAAAGGGCGGGTAGGAAGAGCAAAGGGTAGATTTTCAGCAGGAAGGCGATAGCCAGCATGATGTAGGCAGAGGTCCAGTGCTTGCGCGCGGCTGCTATGACGCAGATAAGGGTGAGCGCGGCAGGCACGAGATCGAAGCGCGCCTCGGCGGTGGCCCATGCGCCGATAAGCATATACCCGGCGAAGGCCAGAGCTGAGCCTCGCGGGGCGTATCGCAGCAGCAACCAGTAAATAAAGACAGCCACCAGAGCCATCAAAATGGCGAAGGTCATTTGATAGTAGACCAGCGGCGCAAGAAGCGCGGGCGTAAAGATGAGCAGCGTGAGTGGCGGATATTCCAGGGGCAGCGCGTGGAACGGCGCCGCTACGAGCGAGGAATGGGGCAGGTATCCGCATTGCACGCCGGGGAGCAGTTTAGCTGCGCCGCCGCCCAGCCAGAAGGTGAGCGAGTAACACTGGTAGCGAGCGGCATCGGTGTGCAGCCAGGTAAATTGCCAGGATGCTCCCATAAACATCAAGACAATCACCACAATGATCGGGAGATAGGCGATGACGCCTTCACGCGCCAGCAGTCTATCCCAGAACGTCGGGCGTGGGGGCCTCGTTTCTCCTGATGATTGTTCCCGGGCCAGTTCTTCTTGCAACATACTCTATCACGCCGCATTGCCTGAGCGTATGGGCGTTTCCTTCATTTCTTTATTTGACATGCGCTTTCAGGGGGTGCTAGAATTTCAGCGGGCGGGTGTCGTCTCTGAAAAACTTCCCCTGGTGCGCAAATAATACACCTTGCAAGACGTATGGTTATTCCGGCCAGTAACGCCTACGTGTATTGTCACTAGAGAAAGTTTTGTATCCTGTCTGGTGAACAGGTAAACCTTATTTGGATTTAGGAAGGATTCCCCCATGACAAGCAATAGTCGTTCCGAATCGAAGACGCTGAAAGTCGGCGATGTCGCGCCCGATTTTACCCTCAAGACGGGCAAACGCGAAGATTGGCGCCTGGCTGACTTTCGCGGCAAGAAAAATGTTGTGCTGGCCTTTGTGCCTTTTGCCTTTAGCGGCGTCTGTTCGGCGCAGATTCCCTCATATGAGGCGGAACTTGATCGTTTCAAGGATTACGATACCGAGATTGTCAGTGTGAGTGAAGACAGCCATTACGCGCTGAACGCCTGGGCTAAATCGATGGGAACCACGCTCACCAACCTGTCGGATTTTTATCCCCAGGGCAAAGTTGTTGACCTGTACGGTGTGCGCCACGCTGGCGGCTTCGCAGAACGCGCCTTATTTGTCATCGATAAAGAGGGCATCATACGCTACATCGAGGTCTTGAACAGCACCGGCGATATGCCCGATAACGAGGATTTGTTCGAGGCGCTGCGCAAACTCTGATTGTTTTACCCTTCTTGCAGGTCAATAGGCTGCCAGTCGCTGCTGTCATATGCGGGATAGGTGATTTCCCACGTATGGCCGGGTTCTTCGCGCGCCTCCCAGCGTCGAAGTGCGTCAAGCAACACCTTGCGCTGCAGATCGTTCTGGCGGGGACCACCCAGGCTATTGCCCATTTTGAAATGGTGCGGCGCGATAGCTCGCGGCGGCCCCGCCTGCCGCGATTGTTCGGGGGCGACGGTAATCAAGACGGTGGGAATGCCAGTCATCTCTATTTCGCGCTGGGTAATGGCGCTCACCCTGTGGCATAACGGGCAGCCAGCCGTGAGTACGACACCGTCCGCTTGCGAGCGCGAAATAATTCTGGCGATTTCGGGCGCGGCGCGTTCGTACAAATCCCGGAACTGCTGGGTATAACCCATGAAGCCCAGGTGTTTATCGCTCACTCCGCCAATAATGCCCTCCGCCGCCAGTTCGCGCAGGCGATCTATGGGAAAAACAACGTTGATATCCTGGTCCGCGTCGCGATGATCGTAGTGTTCATGCGTCACCATCAATTGCCTCGTTTCTACGTCACCCGGAATGAGTCGCCAGCTATTGTCGCCTGCCAGGTCGAATGGTTCCTGGTCGCGCAGGTGGACACCCGCTGTTGTGACGAGGGCAAAGGTTGTTTCTTTTAGCTCACGAAAACACGGTGTATAGGGAATGCACCGCTTCGACATCGCCATGTCTGTCTATCCTTTCGGGATGGCTTCAGGAATTGTCCGGGAGTTCAAACTCTTCAGATTGTAACTTATCATGGAATTATTATGCAACAGCTTCACTAGAGTAAAAACCCATTACACTTGACACAGCCATAACAGCGTGCTATATTATCTATAGCAATTCGTTATTGCCACTGATTTTTATGGAAAGATTAACCCTGTTTGTTATCGAAAATCATGTCTGAGTATGGTATGATACGCCTGTATTCTGGCATGTAGGCGCGTTGTTCAGCTTATGGAGGAAAAATACCATGTTTTCGCGCCGCGCTCGACGCAAGCCGATTGCGTTGATGCTGTTTCCTGCTTTACTCATTGCTATTGTACTTGTAGTCCTCTCCCTGGCGTTTAGCGCCACATCGGCCCATGCCGCTACTGGTGGGGCACACGTGGATGTGGCGACGTTGAATAGCGATATAAGCCCTGCTTCTCTTCACTATCTCACCAGCGCCATCACGACCGCCGAAAGCGACGGGGCGACCGCGCTGGTGGTTGAGATCAACACCCCGGGTGGCGATCTTGCTTCGATGGAATCGATGAAGGTAGCCGAACTGAATAGTACGGTGCCGGTTATCTCTTATGTCTCCCCAACGGGCGGGTGGGCCGCCTCAGCGGGCGCGTTCGTGACGCTGGCTGCCCAGGTTGCTGTGATGGCTCCGGGAACCACCATTGGTGCGTCCAGTCCTGTCACCAGCACAGGCGGCGATATCGGGAGTACCGAAAAGGCCAAGACTGAAAACGTCCTGACTTCCGATATGACCAGTATCCAGAACCGTTACAATCGCAGCGTTGATCCTGCCTTGAAAATGATAACCAGTGCGACCGCGTATACGGATCAACAGGCATACGACGACAAAATCATCGATCTGCGTGCCAGTAGTTTGAACGATCTGCTTTCACAGGTAGATGGTAGGTCCGTGGTACTCAATTCTGGCACGGTGATACTCCATACCACCGGGGATAGCATCCAGACGATCAGCGCATCAACCTTTGACACGCTCTACTCGCTGCTACTCGATCCGAATGTGATCTTCCTACTGTTTATTGTTGCCATCGTCGGCCTTTTTGTGGAGATTTCGCATCCCGGCATGATTTTGCCCGGCGTGGTTGGAGGTATCTCGCTGATTCTCTTCCTCTTCGGAGCGGGATCGATTTCACCCAACTGGGCGGGTCTGGCATTAATGGGGCTGGCTTTCGTGCTGCTGGTGTTGGATGTCAAGTTGACTACGCATGGCGTGCTGACACTGGGCGCGATCGCGTCGCTCATCTTCGGGGCGCTACTCTTCTTCAATAGCGGCGGACCGTATTCGGGGTCGCAGGTGAACACAGCGCTTGTGATTGGCATGGCGGGTTTTGTCGGCTTGCTTGGCCTGTACGTGGTCACGATCATCGTGCGCATCCGCAGGCAGCGCGTAACGACCGGAACCGAGGGCATGATTGGAGCGGTAGCGATTGCGACAACGCCGCTCTTGCCCGAAGGCAGGGTTGATTATGGAGGTGAAAACTGGTCGGCGGTACTGGATAACCCTGACACGTCCCTTGATCCAGGTTCTGAAGTACGTATCGTCTCCGTGGAAGGGCTGCGTTTGCACGTTGCTCCCGCGTCCGATAGATCGATTAACTCACCCACTGGTTTGACCCAGGGGTAAAAGGAGGCATCTCATGGATTCTTCAACAGTTATCCTCATCATTGTTGGCATCGTAGTAGTTATCCTCATATTGTTGCTTTTATCGGCGATTCGCGTGGTGCAGCAGTATGAGCGCGGCGTGATCTTCGTGCTGGGGCGGCTGATTGGCGCGAAAGGTCCCGGCATCTTCCTGGTACCCCCGTTCGTCACACGCATGATTAAGGTAGATCTGCGTATTGTAACCCTGCCGGTTCCGGCGCAGGAAGTGATTTCGCGCGATAATGTCACCATCAAGGTCTCGGCTGTGGTCTACTTCTACGTAGTTGATCCGGCTGCGGCGGTTGTCAATGTGATGAACTTCATCCAGGCCACCACGCAGATTGGCATGACGACCCTGCGCAATGTGCTTGGTCAGTCCGAATTGGACGAGCTGCTCTCGCAGCGCACCAAAATCAATCGCGAATTGCAGGTGATTATCGACGAGCATACCGAGCGTTGGGGCGTGAAGGTTACGGCGGTTGAGATCAAAGATATCGAGTTACCCTCTACCATGCAGCGCGCGATGGCGAAGCAGGCCGAGGCCGAGCGCGAGAAACGCGCCAAGATCATTCACGCCGAGGGTGAGTTGCAGGCTTCCAGCCAGCTGGCCCAGGCTGCTAATATCATCGGTTCGCAGCCCAGCACACTGCAATTGCGTTACCTGCAGACGCTCACGGAAATCGCCGTGGAGAAAAACTCGACCATCATCTTCCCTCTGCCGCTTGACCTGATCGAGCCGTTCTTGCAGATTGCCAGGGATAAAGTGGCGTCGAATTCAGTAAACGGGTATGACGGGCCTACGTCTACGCGCCCGGTACCGCCTGTATCGCAGCAGCCCCTCCAGGGATAAGCGCGCAGAAAATGCAGAAGTGACAATGGAGTGCGCACTCTATTGTCACTTCTGCATTTTCTGCGCGCTAAATAGTGTGATTCTCGACCTGTTTGCCGCGCAGGTATTCCGCGCAGGTGTTGTAGGTTTCCTCAGAAATAAGGCCGCGCGATTTGTAATGGGTGAGCATGACATCCAGCTTCAGAATACTCATCAGGTTGTAGCTGTGCCGCCTCAGCCGCTCGGCTGCTCCATGCTCGCGGTCGATCAGCACGATGACATCCTTCACCTTTAGCCCGTTTTCCTGAAGAAGTTCGGCTGTTTCCAGGATGCTGCTGCCCCGCGTTATCAAGTCGTCGATAATCAGAGCGGTGTCGCCAGTGTTGAAACGACCCTCTATGCCGCGTTTCCCGGTACCCTCCGGTCGAATACGGGCGTAGATCAAGGGGATATTGGTCTCCAGCGAGTAAGCCGAAGCCAGTAAGAGTCCGCCTACCGGAACCCCGGCGACGACTGCAAAGGGATGAACGCGCGGGCGCCGCAGCGACTGTGCCAGGTTAATTTCCTGCTGCATGAGCTTGCTGGCAACGCGCAGGGCGGTCGGGTTACTGATAAGCACCTTGGGGTTGACAAATACCGGGGAACTCACGGCTGACTCGCTTACGGTGAAATTTCCAAATTGGACGCCCCCAAGATCGTACAGTGTCTGCGCCAACCAGAGATTGTCCAGGGATTGCTCTTTCGCCACCTCTCAGCATCCTTTCTCAACAAGATTTGGTGTTGTGCGTTCTCAGTATATCATACAGGATGCATGAGTGTCATTATACTGCTAGTTTCCTAATTTCCGGGCAATTATCAATTTGACTGGATTGAGGGAACTATGATACCCTGTTTTGCGATATACATGATTGCGATAAACAAAGAGATTATATGGGTGAGCATCTATGCCAATTGTGAGTGTCATTTCGGCGGGTAAATCGTTTGGGGCCGAATGCATTTTTGAGGATGTCAGTTTTCAGATTGATGAACATGATCGCATCGGGCTGGTTGGCCCCAATGGAGCGGGTAAGACCACACTGCTCAATCTGCTGGCCGGGCGCGAAGAAGCGGATGAGGGAAATATCGCCCTGGCCCGCAACATCCGCATCGGCTATCTGACGCAAGTCACTGATTTTCGTCCCGAAAATACCCTGCGCGAAGAAATGCTGACCGTCTTCAGCCAGGTGCGCTCGTGGGAACGCGAGTTGGGAGAGCTTGCCCGCCAGATCGAAGCTGCCGCGACACAGACGAACACTGCGGAGCGCGAGCAGCTTTTACAGCGTTATGCCGATCTCCAACTACGGTTCGAACACGCGGGGGGCTATACTTACGAAAATAAGGTAGACCAGGTGCTTGACGGCCTGGAGTTTTCACGCGAGCTACAGGAATCGCCCGTCAGCCATTTAAGCGGCGGCCAGCAAACGCGCGCTGCGCTTGGTAAGCTGCTGTTGCAAGAGCCTGACCTGTTGTTGATGGATGAGCCAACTAACCATCTTGACCTGGCCGCGTTGGAATGGCTGGAAACGTACCTGAGTGGTTGGAAGGGCGCGATGGTCATTGTAGCTCACGACCGCTACTTCCTCGATAAGGTCGTGTCGCGTACCATCGAGATGGCTTTTGGACGTATTGAAGAATATCCGGGCAATTATACGCGCTACCTGCAACTCCGCGAGGAGCGCATGGAGCGTCGCCAGCGCGAATACGAGGCGCAGCAGGCGCATATCGCGCATACCGAAGAGTTTATCCGCCGTTATAAGGCCGGGCAGCGCAGCCGCGAGGCGCGAGGCCGTCAGAAACTGCTGGATCGCATGGAGCGCGTGCAGCGCCCGCAGGATTTCCCTGAGATGCACTTCGAGTTTAACTCTGTCGTGGGCAGCGGCCAGCTAGTTTTCTCAACGCAGAAACTCGTGGTGGGGTACCCGGCGGCTCGCGCTGGCGATGAAGCGAAGGCGCTAGTGCGTGTCGCGGACCTCGAATTGTTGCGCGGGGATCGCGTCGGGCTGCTGGGGCCGAACGGCTCTGGCAAGACGACCCTGCTGCGCACCCTCATCGGGAATATTCAGCCATTGAGCGGCCACGTCTTCCCCGGCCATAACGTGCGTATCGGCTATTACTCACAGACGCACGAGGGCCTGAATCTTGAACGCACCATCGTGGATGAAATACGCCAGGTCAGCACGTTGAGCGAGGATGGAGCGCGCAGCTTCCTGGGACGCTTCCTTTTTAGTGGCGACGATGTGTTTAAGTCGATCGGCTCATTGAGCGGTGGAGAACGCAGCCGCGTGGCTCTGGCGAAACTCACGCTGCAAGGTCCGAACGTGTTGATACTGGATGAACCAACCAACCACCTCGACCTGCAATCGCGCCAGTTTCTGGAAGAGCTGCTTGGCGAGTTTGAGGGTACCTTGCTCTTTGTCTCGCATGACCGCTACTTCATCGATAGTCTTGCTACAAAGGTGTGGGTGATCGAAGATGGTGTGCTGATTCCCTACATGGGGAACTATACCGACTATCGCACGCGCAAACGCCCAATCGTACTTGATGTGCCTGAGCCGATTAAAAACAACAACAGCGCTCCGGCTCGCGTCAAAAGGAACTTGTCTCCTTCTCAATCCGCGCAAAAGAAACAGGCCAGAGTCAAAGTGCGCTCTATCGAAGATGTTGAGCGTGAGATTGATAAAGCGGAAACGCGCGTAAAGGCGTTGGAGGATGAGTTGGCGCAGGCTGCATTAAAGGGCGATGCCGCGCAACTCACACAGCTTTACGCTGATTATGAGCAGGCGAAAACGCGGGTTGACGAGCTTTTGATCGAATGGGAGCAGCTTGGGGCGACTTCATGAGGTGTATCTCTGTTTCCTTCTCACACCAAGCGCAAGGCCGCCGATAAATCCGCCGATTCCTAGAAGAAGCGGCAAAACGGCGGCGGCTATCAACCAGAGGGCCAGGAAAAGCACGGGGACAATGAGAGGCGGGAAAAGGATCAGTCTATTGATCAGCGAGTGATAGCCAAAGCGGTAGACGCCGCCCAGGATGCCTGCCGAAAGCAGACAGAGCAGAAATGTAAAAACCAGTCGCCCGGCGCCGTGGAGAAAGGCTCCGCGCGCAGCCAGGATACACAGCATACTGAGTCCGAGGCTCTCGAGGACGAAGCCGATGATGATGGGTAAATGAGGCTGTAGAACGAGAATGGCCGCGCCTGCGCTGCCAATAAGCAGCGCGAAAAGCTGCAACGCCGCGCTCAATAAGAACGACTTCGCGTTATTGCGTCTGGATACGCTCTGTGACCTGGACGCGGACGGCTGCCACGTGTTATCAGGAGGTCTTATGAGGCTAGCTTGAATGGATTCGCGGATGGCTTGCGCCTCTGGATTTTGTGGGTTCAGGGCAAGTGAGCGTTCGATGGCTGATGATGCTTCCGATGGCCTGCCCGTGTTCATCAGCAGCGCGGCTTGCAAGCTCCAGGCCAGGGCATTGTTTGGATCGATTTGCAGTAACTGCTCAACGGTGGTTAATGCTTCCTGGAAGCGACCCGTCGAGCCAAGAATCTGGCCCTTGAGTGTGAGAGCATCGACATAGGTAGGGTTCATCTGAAGTACCTGTTCGACCAACTCCAGCGCCTCGGTGATATTCTGCATCGAGA
>Ga0207416_1003017_pt1 | contig 16899 bp, 16 predicted proteins | sample PaiPotPPM11metaG_FD_184107 | JGI IMG/M metagenome (GOLD analysis project Ga0207416, IMG submission 184107) | Iron sulfur acid spring bacterial and archeal communities from Banff, Canada, to study Microbial Dark Matter (Phase II) - Paint Pots PPM... ...
TCCGCAGGCCCGCCCCGATAACGGCGATTGATGCCCCCGCGCCACATTCTCATCGTTAATGCCCGCAACGTGACTCAACCCGTTTTTGTCATCGGCGCGCCGCACTCAGGCGCGGAGTCGGTCGGCCGGGCGCTCAAGATTTCCCCCGGGTTCCACGTGACCATCGGGCAGCAGGCCGTGCTGCAGGCCGTCTACGGGTTCGCCCGGCGGCCCTCGCTGCACACCGGCCGTGGCGACGCCGCCGCCTCGGTCATGCGCGACGCGTTCGCGCAGGGCTGGCAGATCGGCCCGACGACCTGCATCGAGTGCACGCCGCAGTGCCGGTCGGCGGCGGGACTCCGCGAGGCGGAGGTCGGGCCCTGCGCGGAGCAGCGCGGCCTTTCCCGCTTCGGCGACGCGAGCCCCGACCTGACCTACTGCGCCGAGGCCCTGGTCGCGGCGTTCCCGGACGCGCTGATCGTCCAGGTCGTGCGGGACGGCAGGGACAGCGTGGCGGCGATGCTCACGGACCCGGTGGCGAAGTCCTGGTTCCGGCCGAGCGTGGTCAACATCGAGACGGAGTTCCCCAACCCTTTCTACGGGGTGGAGGACGAGTCGGACCGGCGGCAGTGGCCGGCGCTGTCGGACGCGGGCAAGTGCGCCATGCGCTGGCGCGGCGCGATCAGGATCGCCGCCCGGCTGCGGCAGGCGCTTCCGACCGACCAGCTCAAGACGCTGCGCTACGAAGACATGGCGCGCAGCCCGGGCACCGCCGCCGCCATGCTCAGCGAGTTCACCGGCACCAAGATCGCCGCCCCGGTCACCCCCTCGACCAAGCGCGTCCGGCTCGAGCAGAACGAGTGGCGCCGGACCCTGACCTACGGCCAGCTCGCCGACGTCGAGAAGGTCGCGGGCGAGGAACTGCGCCGTCTCGGCTACAAGTGAGCTCACGCCGAAGGCGCGGGGAGACTCCGAGCCCGAGCCGGAGGCGCGCGCCGCCGTTCCCGGACTGAGGAGGGAGGGAACGGCGGGTTCCAGCGCGCCGGAGGCGAGTGTGGGAAACTCAGTCCCTCCGCCGGCCGCCCGCGAAGAAGGGCGGAACGGTTTCCGCGGAGTCACGCTCTCGTTCGGGATAGCGGTCTTGGTCTTCCTGGTGCTTGAACTGGGTCAGGTACAGGTCGGCGTACAGGCCGCCGGCCTCGAGCAGCTGCTCGTGCGTGCCGGTCTCGACCACCTGGCCGGACTCGATCACCAGGATCTGGTCCGCCTCGCGCACGGTGGACAGCCGGTGGGCGATGACCAGCGACGTCCTGCCCTCGAGGGCGACCGACAGCGCCTGCTGGACGGCCAGCTCGGACTCGGAGTCCAGGTGCGCGGTCGCCTCGTCGAGCACCACGATCGACGGCGCCTTGAGCAGCAGGCGGGCGAGGGCGACACGCTGCTTCTCCCCACCGGACAGCCGGTAGCCGCGGTCGCCGACGATCGTGTCGAGCCCGTCGGGCAGCACCGAGATCAGGTCCCAGATCTGCGCGGCCCGGCACGCCTCGGCCAGCTCGGCCTCGGTCGCGGACGGCCGGGCGTAGAGCAGGTTGGCGCGGATCGTGTCGTGGAACAGGTGCGCGTCCTGGGTGACGACGCCGACGACGTCGTGCAGCGAGTCGAGCGTGACGTCGCGGATGTCGTGGCCGCCGATGCGGACGGCGCCGTCGTTCGGGTCGTACATGCGGGAGACCAGCTGGGTGATGGTGGTCTTGCCCGCACCGGACGGGCCGACGAGGGCGGTGAGCTGGCCGGCGGGCGCGGTGAACGAGATGTCGTGCAGCACGCCGGCGGCGGCGTCGGTCCGTTCCGGCTGCTTGAGCGCGATCGACTCCAGGGACGCGAGTGACACCTCGGCGGCGGTCGGGTAGCGGAAGGACACCTCGTCGAACGCGATGGACGGCGCGACCCCGGCGGCGTCGCGGGCGGGCAGGACCGCCGCGTCCGGCTTCTCCTTGATCAGCGGCTCTAGGTCGAGGACTTCGAAGACCCGGTCGAAGCTGACGAGCGCGGTCATCACCTGCACCTGCACGTTGGACAGTCCGCCGATCGGCCCGTAGACGCGGGCGACCAGCTGGGCGAGCGCGACGAGGGTGCCGAACTCGAACGCGCCGCTGATCACCAGCGAGCCGCCGACGCCGTAGATGACGGCGGTGAACAGCGCGGTGAGCAGGGTGATCCCGATCATCAGGAACGACCCGTACATGTCCCTGGTGACGCCGATCTCGCGGACCTTGTACGCCTTGGACGCGAACAGCTCCGACTCCTGCCGCGGCCGGCCGTAGAGCTTGGCCAGCATGGCGCCCGCCACGTTGAACCGCTCGGTCATCGTGCTGCCCATCTCGGCGTTGAGCTGCATCGCCTCGCGGGAGAGGCGCTGCAGCCGCCTGCCGACCAGTCGCACCGGGATCATGAACATCGGGATCAGCACCAGCACGGCGAGGCTGATCACCCAGGACAGGTAAAACATGGTGACCAGCAGGACGATCACCGACAGCACGTTGGACACGACGGACGACAGGGTGCCCACGATCGCCTGCTGCGCGCCCACGACGTCGCCGTCCAGTCGGCTGACAAGGGACCCGGTCTGCGCGCGGGTAAAGAACGCGAGCGGCTGGCGCTGCACGTGGTCGAAGACCTGGGTACGCAGGTCGTAGATGATGCCTTCGCCGAGCCGGGAGGAGAAGTACCGGTTCACCACGCCGAGGAACGCGTCGAACAGCGCCACGGCCACCGCCGTCAGCGCCACCACGAGGACGACGAACTGATCGCGTTTGATGATGCCGCCATCGATGAGCTCGCGCAGCAGCAGCGGATTGACCACCGTGATGCACGCGTCGAGGGCCGTGCAGAACAGGAAAATCGCCAGCTGGACCCGGTACGGCCGCGCGTAGCGCGCGATCCGCTTGACCGTTCCCGGCTTAACCTTTTGCTTGGTGATGGAGGGGTCCATGCGCATGCCGCGGGCCATCATGAACCCGCCACCGTGGATCTGCACCATTCTCGTGATCGTAGTTTGCCGTACGGGCTACTACGTCACGGTTTTCCGGCGGGCGAACACCCCGGGTCGCCGGCGGTCCCGCGTTACTTCCGCGTGGCACCGCCCCGGCCGCGCAGGACCACGCCGGTCTCGGTGAGGATACGGTGGATGAAACCGTACGACCGCCCGGTCGCGGTCGCCAGGGAGCGGATGGACTCGCCGGCGTCGTAGCGGTTCTTCAGGTCGGTCGCCAGCTTGCTGCGGTCTTCCCCGGTCACCCGGGTGCCCTTTCTGAGTGTTGCCGATTCGGTCACCTTTACCTCCCGTAAGGTACAGCACTCATTGCGTTACGTCCCCTACCGCAATGATCACCTATCGGGGCGTCGTTGGCCACCCGGATCGACGGGGATAGTTCGGCTTAGCCAAACGGATACTAAATGGCACTTGAGTGCCAGTTGAACAACCCGGGGCGAACGGTGTCAGGCGAGCGCGACCAGGTCGGCGAAATCGGCGGACCAGGTGTCTTCGGTTCCCTCGGGCAGCACAATCACCCGCTGCGGCGAAAGCGCGTCCACCGCGCCCTCGTCGTGCGTGACGAGCACGATCGCGCCCCGGTAGCCCGCGAGGGCGGCGAGGATTTCCTCGCGGCTCGCCGGGTCCAGGTTGTTCGTCGGCTCGTCCAGCAGCAGAACATTCGCACCAGACACAACAAGAAGCGCCAATGCCAATCGCGTCTTCTCGCCACCGGAAAGAACACCGACCGGTTTATCGACGTCTTCACCGGAGAAGAGGAACGACCCGAGGACTTTCCGCTGCTCAGTGTCGGTGAGCTCGGGCGCCGCGGTGCGCATGTTCTCAATAAGAGACCGCTCGGTGTCCAGGGTCTCGTGCTCCTGCGCGTAATATCCGAGCCTTAGCCCGTGACCTGGGACTACCTCTCCGGTATCTGGCTTTTCCACGCCCGCGAGCAGCCGCAGCAGCGTGGTCTTGCCCGCGCCGTTGAGGCCCAGCACCACGACCCTGCTGCCCCGGTCGATGGCCAGGTCGACGTCGGTGAACACTTCGAGTGACCCGTAGGACTTCGACAGCCCCCTGGCCGTCAGCGGCGTCTTGCCCGACGGCACGGGATCGGGGAACCGCAGCTTCGCGACGCGGTCGGCCTGACGCTCCGCCTCGACCCCGTCAAGCAACCGCTCGGCGCGGCGCTGCATGTTCTGCGCGGCCCTCGCCTTGGTCGCCTTGGCGCCGAGCTTGGCCGCCTGCAACTGCAGCGCGGACGCCTGCCGCTCGGCGTTGGCCCGCTCCCGCTTGCGGCGGCGCTCGTCGGCCTCGCGCTGGGCGAGGTACGCCTTCCAGCCGACGTTGTAGATGTCGAGCACGGACCGGTTGGCGTCCAGGTAGAAGACCTTGTTGACGACCTGCTCGACCAGGTCGACGTCGTGGCTGATGACCAGCAGCCCGCCCCGGTAGTTCTTCAGATGGTCGCGCAGCCAGGTGACGGAGTCGGCATCGAGGTGGTTGGTCGGCTCGTCGAGCAACAGGGTCTGCGCGTCGGAGAACAGGATGCGGGTCAGCTCGACCCGCCGCCGCTGGCCGCCGGACAGGGTGTGCAGCGGCTGCTGAAGCACGCGGTCGGGCAGCCCGAGCGACGCCGCCATGGACGCCGCCTCCGACTCGGCCGCGTACCCGCCGAGCACGGCGAGGCGGTCGGACAGGGTCCCGTAGCGGCGGATGGCCTTCTCCGCCTTGACCGGGTCGGAGTCCGACATCAGCGCCTCGGCCCTGCGCATCTGGTCGCGCACCTCGTCGAGGCCGCGCGCGGACAGAATGCGGTCGATGGCGAGGACGTCAAGGTCCCCCGTCCTCGGGTCCTGCGGGAGGTAGCCGACGGCGCCGGAGCGCCTGACGGTACCCGCCGCGGGCAGCGCGGTGCCGGAGAGAACCTTGGCGAGGGTGGTCTTGCCTGCGCCGTTCCGGCCGACGAGACCGATACGGTCCCCCTCAGCGACCTGGAAGGACGCGTCCGCCAGCAGGAGCCGGGCACCAGCACGCAGCTCTATGCCACTGGCGACGATCATGATTACTAAGAATACCGGATCACGCCGGCGGTGCAGTTACCGTCCGGGGGACGACCCCCGTACCCCCGACAACGGCTCGGTGAGCATTATTCGCACGGCGGTGAAGGCCTTCGGCGTGCCTTCCAGGACGGCCCGCCGCGGGTCGGGGACGGTAAGGAACCGCTCCGTCGCGATAGCCAGGTACGGCGCCAGCCTCGGGTCGTCGCGCAGCCCGGCCATGGCCCGCTTGTCCCCGCCGAGCACGACTGCGTCAAGCCGGGCCCCCCTGCCCTGGCCGACGACGGGGGCGCGGCCCGCGGCCCAGCGGTCGAACACGGCCACCGCCGTATCCGCCGCCGCGTCGAGCGCCTCGTTGGCCTGCTTTTCCCTGCGCCGGGCGAAGCGGTGCTGCGACCAGCCGCCCGCCGCGCTCCGGCCGTGGACGAGGCGCGACCCGACCTTCGCGTCGGCCAGCGCGGGCGGGTAGCCGGTGAACACCCCGGCGGCGTAACCGCCGAGGCGGACAAGCAGCACGCCGACGGTGCGCGGTTCCCGCGCGTGCGCGGAGATCGCCGCGGCGATCTCGCCGGGCCCGCTGAGCCCGGCCGGCGGTGCGAACGTTTCCGGGAACGGCGGGTGGCAGCGCGCGACCGCGCCGTCCCCCGCCGTGAACGTCACGGCCCCGTCGGCCGCTGCCACCAGGAGTGACCCGGCGTCCCCGTGGGACCCGGAGTCACTGTGCGGCCCGGGATTACCGTGCCGGCCGGCGAACGCGGAAATCCAGCCGGGGAACCGCTCCGCGGAGACGTCGAGCCATCTAGCACCCCTACCAGCGACGTTACTCATTACACACTGCCTTATTGTGTTTACTGACCGTGCAAACGAACGGCTTCACACACCGTGACTAGCAAGACCAAACGAGGAAAGCCCATCATGCTCTCGCCCGATCCCATCGACGGCCCGGGCATCTTCCTTTCCGGCGAGCAGTCTGCCGTTCCCGCGAGGGGCGGGTCAGAAGGCGAGAGCCCTGACGCCGGCGCCCGGTCGCTCGGGGATACGGCGCTCGGGGATACGGCGCTCGGGGATACGGCGCTCGGAGACATTGTGCCCCCTCAGGCGATGGCGAACGGTGGCACGATCATCCGTCCCGGCGCCGTCGCGTGGGGCAGCTTCAGAGATGCCGGGCTGCCGCACCGTCGGCGGTATTCCTCGTGCGAGGCGGTCGAACGGGCACTCGCCGCGGTCCTCGCTGACACCCGCCGGCTGCCTGCCCTGGTCGCCGAGCTCGCCACCACCCGGCTCTGGGTCCCGCTGCCCGAGCGGGGACGGCCGTTCACCAACGGCACCGCAGTGCGGCTGCCGCTCGTCCGCTACGAGGGCATCGAGTTCGTGCCCTGCTTCACCTCCGTGCAGCGGCTGACCGCCTGGACGGACCTGCCCGACGGCACCACGCGGCGAGCGGGCGACGCGAGGACGGCGCCGCACCTCGTCGTGCCCGCCGCGGGCCTGGCCGGGCGGCTACCCGCCGGCGTCGGGCTCGCGCTCAACCCCGACAGCGTCCCTGGCCTGCCTCTGTACCCCGAGTGCGGGCCTTTCCTCGCCAGCCTCGCCGAGCCTTGGTGCGGTGCCGCCACGGTGCCTGGCGGGCTGATCGGGCACCCACCCGGCGCGCCCGTCGCCCTGCTGGCCCAAGCGCGGTCCGCCCTCGCCCCGCTCGCTGCCGTGCGGCTGGCCTCGGCGGCCTGGCTGGCGGTCCCCGAGGAAGGCGCCGGGCTGGTCATCGCGGTTACCCTCGACGACCCAGCCGACGAGCTTGCCCGCCAGGCCGCGTTCGCCGCGATCGACCGCGCGGCGGCCGCGGTCCCGCTGCGCGTCCCCTTCCCCGTCGACGTCACCTTCCCCGGTGAGCCGTCCGGTCCCGACGCGATCAACGACTGGATCGGCGGCCACGTCCGCCCCTTCTACGCCCGCGCGTAGCCGGCGGACGTAGAAGGGGCGCGGCCTCCCTGCCGGTGAGCGCCGCGCCCCCTAATTACCTCACCGCTACGCGTTGGTGTTCGTGTTGTCGGTGAAGGCGGCGCCGCCCTGGCTCGCGGCGTTGTGCAGGTCGGCGAGGTAGCCGTTGGTGTTCTCGACGTCGGAGGCGTTGAGGTTGCCGCTCTTAGCCTTGCCGACCAGGCCGGAGACGGCCGCGGAGAACTTCGCGATCGGCTCGGCGAGGAGCTTGCACAGCGTCGGGTTAGCCTGGGCCGAGGTCTTGGCGGCCTCGAGCCGGTTGACCGTCAGCGCGCCCGCCGCCGCCGCCTTGACGAAGGCGAGGACGCGCCCGTTCGCCCCCTTCGCGAACTTCCCTGACTTGGCGGGCGTGTAGATGTACCGCTTGAACGCACCACCCGCGATCGCGAGGTCCGCCACGAACCGCGTCTTGGCGAACGACTGGGTGTTCTTCGTCGGGCAGGCCGCCGGCGTCGAGGTCGCCGCCACGGCGGCCCCCGTGGCCGCCGTTGAGGCGACCGTGCTGCTGCTGCTCGAACTGCACGCCGCGGTCAAGGCGAGCAGCCCGCCGGCGATAATAATGGAAAACTTCCGGAACATTCGATATCCCCCCGATTTGCCACTTCCGGACAATCGAAAGTTGATCTTACACGGACGCCGCCGGGCACACCGCGACCACCCCACCGCCATAGAATTTCCATCAGAAGCGCGGCTCGATACGTCAGTTCTCCCAGGTCAGACTGTTTGCGCAAACGTTGCCATTCGCGCGATAAATGGCAACCCATTGCCGGGGCCGGGGGGCCACGCTCCGCCGCGCACCGATACCGCCATTTCCGGCATTTCGGCATATTCGCCTCGAGCATTAGCGAGCAAGATCCGTTTAACGTGGAAATTCTGCACTAGGTGGAAATAAAGCATGCGCTCTGCATACTTTCTTTCCGCGCAGCGCAAAATTTCCACGTTAGGCGAAACGAGCGCAAGACCGGCGCGGGAAGACGGGCAGCTCACGGCGGCTCGGGAAAACCGGCCGCGCAGACGCCGATGGCCGGGCCCGTCGGGCCCGGCCATCGGCGTGCGAGCTGCTTTAGATGTTGAACCCGAGGGCGCGGAGCTGCTCGCGGCCGTCGTCGGTGATGTTCTCCGGGCCCCACGGCGGCATCCAGACCCAGTTGATCGTGAAGTCGTCGACCGTGTCCTTGAGCGCCTCGGCTGCCTGCTCCTCGATCACGTCGGTGAGCGGGCAGGCCGCGCTGGTCAGCGTCATGTCCAGGGTGGCCTTGTCCGCGCCGTCGAGCAGCACGCCGTAGACGAGGCCGAGGTCGACGACGTTGATGCCGAGCTCGGGGTCGACGACGTCGCGCAGCGCCTCGAGGATGTCCTCGGTCTTCTCCTTGACCTGTTCGTCGGTGAGCGTGGGAATCGCCGCGTTCTCGGTCATGACTGTCCTCCGGTCTCGGAGTCGTTGTCTGAGTGGGCAAGCTCAGTGTCGGCCAACGCCCTGGCGGTGGCATCCTTCCACGCCATCCAGCCGAGCAGCGCGCACTTGATCCGTGCGGGGTACTTCGACACTCCGGCGAACGCCACCGCGTCCTCGAGGACGTCCTCATCGGGATCGAGCTGGCCCTTGGACTGCATCAGCGCAAGGAAGGCGTCGCCGATCTTCATGGCCTCGCTGACGGGCTTGCCGATGACCAGGTCGGTCATGACCGACGCGCTCGCCTGGCTGATCGAGCAGCCGAGGGACTCGAAGGAGACGTCCTCGACCACCGCCTCGCCGCCAGTGTCCTTCAGGGCGACGCGCAGCGTCACCTCGTCGCCGCAGGTCGGGTTCACGTGGTACACCTGCGCGTCAAACGGATCCCGCAGGCCCTTGTGGTGCGGGTTCCGATAGTGGTCCAGGATGATCTCCTGGTACATGTCCTGAAGCTGCATAGTGCCTTCTGTAACGCCTTCCGGCTACCCCATGTTCCGGTGCTCACGCCCGGAAGAACTTCTTCGCATAGCGGATCCCGTCCGCCAGGGCGTCCACTTCCTCGTGCGTGTTGTACACGTAGAAGGTGGCCCGCGCGGACGCCTGGACGCCGAGTGCCCGGTGCAGCGGCCACGCGCAGTGGTGCCCCGTCCGGACTTCGATGCCAAGATCGTCGAGTACCTGCCCGACGTCGTGCGGGTGCACACCGTCGACCTCGAATGCCACCGCGCCGCCCCGGTTCTCGGTCGTGTCCGGGCCGAGCACGCGCACGCCGCCGATCTCCCGCAGCGCGTCGAGCGCGTGGCCGGTCAGCGCCTCCTCGTGCGCGGCGACGTTGTCCATGCCGAGCCTGGTCAGGTAGTCGACCGCGGCGGCGAGCCCGGCGGCCTGCGGCGCCGGGGGGACGCCCGTCTCGAACCGGGCGGGCGGAGGCTGGAAGGTGGAGCCCTCCATCCGCACTACCTCGATCATGTCCCCGCCGTACAGGAAGGGCGGCAGCGCCTCAAGCCTGGCGTACTTGCCGTACAGGACGCCGAGCCCGAGCGGGCCGAGCATCTTGTGCCCCGAGAACACCAGGAAGTCCGGGTCAAGCGCCTTGACGTCCACCGCGTGGTGCGGGACGAGCTGCGCGCCGTCGACGAGCACCTGCGCGCCGGCCTCGTGCGCGAGCCGGGTGATGTCCGCGACCGGCGGGTTCACGCCGGTGACGTTGGACTGGCCGGTCACCGCGACGATCTTCGTGCGCTCGGTGATCAGCGACTGGTCCACGTCGAGCCGCCCGTCGGGCAGCACCTTGAACCAGCGGAGGGTGGCGCCGGTGCGCCCGGCGAGCTGCTGCCACGGCACCAGGTTGGCGTGATGCTCCGACTCGGTGATGAGGATCTCGTCGCCCGGCTTGACCGAGGAGGTGAGCGAGTACGCGACCAGGTTGACCGACTCGGTCGCGCTTTTCGTGAACACGACCTCGCGCTCGTCCGCGCCGATGAAGGCGGCGACCTTCGCCCGCGCGCCCTCGTAGATCTCGGTGCCCTCTTCGCTCAGCAGGTGCGAACCGCGGTGCGCGGCGCCGTTGTGCCGCTCGTAGAATTCCCGCTCCGCGTCCAGGACCTGCAGGGGCTTCTGCGACGTCGCCCCGGAGTCCAGGTAGATGAGCGGCTTGTCGTTCCGCATGGTCCTCGAGAGGATCGGGAAGTCCTTCCTGATCGACTCGACATCCAGCGGCGAACCGTCGGTCATGAGGCCGCCCCCGCTCCGGTGAACCTCTCGTAGCCCTCGCTCTCGAGCAGCTTCGCAAGCTCGGGGCCGCCCTCTTCGACGATCCGGCCGGCGACGAAGACGTGCACGTAGTCCGGGTGGACGTACTGCAGGATGCGGTTGTAGTGGGTGATCAGCAGCACCCCGTGGCCGGGCTTGGCCCGGAACCGGTTGATGCCCTCCGACACGACCTTCAGCGCGTCCACGTCGAGGCCGGAGTCGGTCTCGTCGAGCACGGCGATCTTCGGGTCGAGCAGCTCAAGCTGGAGGATCTCGTGGCGCTTCTTCTCGCCGCCGGAGAAGCCCTCGTTGAGCGACCGCTCGGCGAACTTCGGGTCGATGGACAGGTCGCTCATCGCGCCGTTCATCTCCTTGACGAAGTTGCGGAGCTTCGGCGCCTCGCCGCGGGTCGCGGTGATCGCGGTGCGCAGGAAGTTGGACACGGACACGCCGGGCACCTCGACCGGGTACTGCATGGCGAGGAACAGGCCGGCCCGGGCGCGGGCGTCGACCGACATCGACAGGACGTCTTCGCCGTCGAGCGTCACCGAGCCGGACGTGACGGTGTACTTCGGGTGACCCGCGAGCGCGTAGGCGAGGGTGGACTTGCCGGAGCCGTTCGGTCCCATGATGACGTGCGTCTCGTCGTCGCCGACCCTGAGGTCGACGCCGCGCAGGATCTCCCGGAGGCTCCCGTCGGCTTCTGTGATGGAAGCGTGCAGGTCGCGGATCTCAAGGGTGGACACTGAAAATGACTCCTATATCGACACGAGGACGTCGTCGCCCTCGATCTTGACGGGGTAAACGGGCACCGGCTCGGTGGCGGGCATCGCGGTCGGCCGGCCGGTGCGCAGGTCGAAGCAGGACCCGTGCAGCCAGCACTCGACGGTGTAGCCGTCGACCTCGCCCTCGGACAGCGGCACGGCGGCGTGCGAGCACCAGTCGCGGATCGCGAAGACGTCGCCCTCGGTCTTCACGATCGCGATCTCGTCGCCGCCGAGGACGACGCTGATCGCCCCGCCGTCCTTAAGATCAGAAACAGCGCATGCCCGAACGAATTCGGCATTCTCGCTCACGCCAGTTCCTCTTCAATCGCGGTGGTAATGCGCTCCTCAAGCTCCGGCACCCCGATCCTGGCGATCAGCTCACCGAAGAAGCCCCTGATGACCAGCCGCCTCGCCTCGTCGAAGGGGATGCCGCGGGACTGCAGGTAGAAGATGTGCTCGTCATCGAGGCGGCCGCTGGTCGAGGCGTGCCCGGCGCCGACGACCTCGCCGGTGAGGATCTCCAGGTTCGGCACCGAGTCGGCGTGCGCCCCGTCGGTGAGCACCAGGTTCCTGTTGTACTCGTAGGTGTCGGTGCCGGTCGCCTCCGGGCGAATCAGCACGTCGCCGATCCAGACCGTGCGGGCACCTTCGCCAGACAGCGCGTGCTTGTAGGCGACGCGGGAGCGGCACTTCGGCGTGTCGTGGTCGACGAACAGCCGGTGCTCCAGGTGCTGCCCCGCGTCGGCGAACGCGATGCCGTGCAGCTCGGCGTCGCCGCCGGGGCCCGCGTACCTGACGGTCGGCGAGAGCCGGACGAGTGACCCGCCGAGGGTGATCGCGAAGTGGGCGAGGTGGGCGTCCCGGCCGAGGGTCGCGACGTGCTGCGCGACCTGGACCGTGTCGTCGGCCCAGTCGGCGAGGGCGACGACCTTGAGGTCACCGCCGTCGGCGACGTGAATCTCCACGTTGTTCGCGTAGGTCGCCGAGCCGGTCTGGTCGATGACCACGGTGGCGCGTCCGTAGGGCTGCACGTCGATGATGAGATGCCCGGCGGCGGCATCCGTTCCGTTGCCCGTGACGCGGACGTAGGTCGGCGCGGAGGCGACCGCTTCCTTCGGCACGGAGATTACGGTGGCGCTGACCGCGGCGGCGTACGCCCGGGCGCTCACCCGGTCCATCGCCAGGAACGGGAGGACCGATGGCGCCAGCCGTCCCCGTTCTGACAGGTCGAGCTTGTCGACGGTCACCTCGGGGGCGGCCTCGACCGTGACGTTGACCGCGCCGGCGAAGGGGGCGTCCTTGTGCAGCCCGCGCAGGCGGTTCAGCGGGGTGAACCGCCACTCCTCCTCGCGCCCGGTGGGCACCGCGAAGTCGTCGGGGCTGGCCGAGCCGACTGAGTGCAAGCTTGATACGGGCGCGGTCTCCACCGCACCAGAGAGGGCTGACATGACTAGCCGACCGCCCCTTCCATCTGCAGCTCGATCAGCCGGTTGAGCTCGAGCGCGTACTCCATGGGGAGCTCGCGGGCGATCGGCTCGACGAAGCCGCGGACGATCATCGCCATCGCCTCGTCCTCGGTCATGCCGCGGGACATCAGGTAGAACAGCTGGTCCTCGGAGATCTTCGAGACGGTGGCCTCGTGGCCCATCTCGACGTCGTCCTCGCGCACGTCGTTGTACGGGTAGGTGTCGGACCGGCTGATCGAGTCGATCAGCAGCGCGTCGCACTTGACCGTGGACTTGGAGTGCGTGGCGCCTTCCTGCACGTTGATCAGGCCGCGGTAGCTGGTGCGGCCGCCGCCCCGGGCGACCGACTTGGACACGATCGTGGAGCTGGTGTTCGGCGCGCAGTGCACCATCTTGGCGCCCGCGTCCTGGTGCTGGCCCGCGCCGGCGAATGCCACCGACAGCGTCTCGCCCTTGGCGTGCTCGCCCATCAGGTAGACGGCCGGGTACTTCATCGTGACCTTGGAGCCGATGTTGCCGTCGATCCACTCCATCGTCGCGCCCTCGTAGGCCACGGCCCGCTTGGTGACGAGGTTGTAGACGTTGTTCGACCAGTTCTGGATGGTCGTGTACCGACAGCGGGCGTCCTTCTTGACGATGATCTCGACGACCGCGGAGTGCAGCGAGTCGGACTTGTAGATCGGCGCGGTGCAGCCCTCGACGTAGTGCACGTAGGCGCCCTCGTCGACGATGATCAGCGTCCGCTCGAACTGGCCCATGTTCTCGGTGTTGATCCGGAAGTAGGCCTGCAGCGGGATCTCGACGTGCACGCCCTTCGGCACGTAGATGAAGGACCCGCCGGACCAGGTAGCGGTGTTCAGCGCGGCGAACTTGTTGTCGCCGGCCGGGATCACCGTGCCGTAGTACTCCCTGAACAGGTCCGGGTGCTCCTTGAGGGCGGAGTCGGTGTCGAGGAAGATGACGCCCTTCTCCTCCAGGTCCTCGCGGATCTTGTGGTAGACGACCTCGGACTCGTACTGGGCCGCGACGCCGGAGATCAGCCGCTGCTTCTCCGCCTCGGGGATGCCGAGCTTGTCGTACGTGTTCTTGATGTCGGCCGGGAGGTCATCCCACGACTCCGCCTGCTTCTCCGTGGACCGGACGAAGTACTTGATGTTGTCGAAGTCGATGCCGGACAGGTCGGAACCCCAGTTCGGCATGGGCTTACGGCCGAAGTACTTCAGCCCCTTGAGCCGGTTCTCCAGCATCCACTCCGGCTCGTGCTTGCGGGCGGAGATGTCGCGAACCACCTCTTCGGACAGCCCGCGCTTGGCGGACGCGCCGGCCACGTCAGAGTCGGCCCAGCCGAACTTGTACGTGCCCAGCCCTTCGAGCTGGTCATTCGCGGTGGTCGTCATAAGTGAGAGCCCTCCGGACTCGTTTCTTGTTTAGTTACGCGATCCGTGCAGGTCACGTGGGTGGTGCAGATTCCGTCGCCGTGCGCGATCGTCGCGAGGCGACGGACTGGGGTACCGAGCAGCCGCCCGAACGCTTCGGTCTCCGCCTCGCACAGCTGCGGGAACTCGGCCGCGACGTGCGCGACGGGGCAGTGGTGCTGGCAGATCTGCGCACCGTTGTCCATATGTTCAGCGCCGGCTGCGGCGTCCTTGTTCCATGGGCCCTTGTGCCCCGGACCGACCGCCGGGGCCGGGCCCGCCGCGGCGGCGTAGCCGTCGCCCGACAGCACGCCGACCAGGGCGTTGACGCGCGCGGTCAGGTCGCTGGCCTGCGCCACCACCGGGAGGTAGCGGCGCTCGGTCTCCGCGACCTGCTGCCGGGCGAACTCGGCGACCGCCTCCGGGCCGTAGGTCCGCTCGAGGAACCGCAGCGCGCTGGTCGCCAGGTCGTCGTAGGCGTGCTCGAAGGCGCTGCGCCCCGCGTCGGTGATGACGAAGACCTTCGCGGGCCGCCCCCGTCCCCTGTTCCCGTAGGTGCGGGCGGTACGCGTCTCGATCATGCCGTCGCCGATAAGGTTGTCCAGGTGGCGGCGGATGGCGGCCGGGGTGAGCCCGAGTCGCCCGCCGAGCGTGGCGGCCGTGGACGGGCCGAGTTCCAGGATGAGCCGGGCGACCTGCCCCCTGGTGCTCCGCTCGCCGCTGATGCCCTGTCCGGGCACGCCGGGCTCCCGCGCGGCAGCATCCCGCACGCCAGGAACCGGCACGCCAGTGCCGGCCGTCGCGTGCGAGGTACCCGAACTTTTCACAACGCCAGTGTGCCGTAAATAGGGCCCGCACCGCAAGTTTTACGCTATGCCGGCGTGACGTAAATCACGGCAGCCCGGCGGCCAGGGACCTGTCACCCGGTGAGGCCGAGCTCGCCTGAGGGCTCACTCCTCCGGCCTGGACGGCTCCGGCATCGCCTGGCTCTCCGGCAACACGGGGCGCTCGGTCCCGCCGCCGAGCAGCTCGATGACGCCGAGCAGCACGAGCAGCAGCACGGCGAGCCAGATGACGACCGCCACGGTCGGCTGGCCCCAGAAGACGAAGATCAGCGCGACGATGCCGATGGCCGCGACGCGCAGCAGCGTCTTGTGCGCGCCGGTCCAGGCGCCGACCGGCCCGGTGCGCAGCCCGGCCCGCTCACCGCGGGCGCGCAGCCAGCGGGTGCCGGACGCCAGCGCGTGCCGCGTGCGGACGGCGGCGGTCGCCGGGCCGGTGAAGAAGGCACCGATGGCGACGACCAAGCCGACCACGAGCAGCACGCGCAGCCCGTCCTTGACGAACCGGACCAGGATGTCGTAGGCCGCGGCCGCCGCGTCGGCGGGCAGCACGTTCTGCGGCACGCTGTTCAGGTAGATGCCGCGGGCGATCGCCAGCGCCGCGGCGAGCACCAGCATGGCGGCGGACAGCCCGAGGGCGGCGCCGAGCAGCGCGCGGCGGTGGCCGCAGGCGATCCAGACGCCGGCCGCGAACAGCGCGACGGACAGCAGCGGGAGCAGCCAGCGCAGCGTCAGCAGCAGCCGGTAGCCCGACTGCGCCTTGGCGAGGTTCGGGGCCTCGAACAGCGGGAACGTGGGGTTGACGGCGGGAATGCTGCTGGCGAAGCCCACCCCGTGGGTTACCAGGTATTGCTTGACCTGGCTGATGATCGGCCCGAGCGACAGCACCACCTTGCCGTTGACCACATCGAGCGTGCCGTTGCCCTGGCCGGAGAGCACTTTGACGAGCCCCGCGTGGACGTTCCGGAGGGCGGCCACCCACAGCGTCGCCATCGCGGGGCTCGCGACGAACCGCGAGACCCCGGTGCTGACGAGGCTGTTGACGCCGTCGGCGAGCGGCCCCTCGAAGTTGGTGACCAGGCGCGAAAGCGCCGGCAGGTGAGCCTGCGCGAGCTCGCTGGCCGCGGTGGCGGTGAGCGCCCCCACGTCCACCCTGCTGGTGATCTGGGACGTGATCTCGGCGCTGAGCGCGTTCTGGATCGGCGCCTCGTGAATCAGCGGCTCCATGTTCGCCACGAAACGATCGGTGTTGGACACCTGGGTAGCGCCCCACACCGCGACAACGGACACCATGGCGAGCACGCAGGCGAGGGTGATCGCCACTGCCGCCACCGGCGCCCGCCAGCGACCGCCGGGGGGCCGCGCCGCCGCCCCCTGGCCCTCGCCCTGTCCACGGCCCCGGTCGCGCAGCTCGCGGACCTCGGCGCGGAGCCGCAAGAGCTCGGCGTGCTCGTCGTCGGCCACCGCGGTGCCGTCACCGGCCACCGCGGTCCCGTTGCTCGCCACCGCGGGCACGTCGCCGGCTAGCTCCGGCTGCCTGGCGCCGGGCACCAGCGGCGCGGCTTCCCCGATGGCGGGCTCGCCGCTCGCTGGTGCCGGCCCATCCGGCTGTGCCTGAGTTCCGGCGACGGTGCCGGGCTCGCGGCTCTCCTCGGCCAACGCTCATCCCTCGCGGTGATCCGGGCGGCCTTAGTCGTCCTGCGCGAAAGCCTCGCGGAGCTTGGCTTCCTGCTCGTTGGAGAGGTTGGTGCTGATCAGCTCGGCGTCGCCGGCCGGGAACTCTTCCTTGACCCGGTCGATCACCGCGTCGGAGCTGAGCAGGAACAGCGCCGACGTGCCGGGGGTGACCTGGTCGCGCACGGACTTGATGAACGAGTCGTTGATGCCGACGTCGGCGAGCGAGCCGAACAGCGCGCCGGAGGCGGCGCCGATCGCGAGCCCGAGTATCGGCACGAAGAAGATCAGGCCGAACAACAGCCCCCAGAACCCGCCACCGAGCGCGCCGCGCGCCGTGGTGTCGTTCATCTGCCTGGTCTTCGGCTTGCTCTTGCCCGTCTCCCAGCTGACCACGGCGGCGTCCTGCACCGTGATGAGGTGCTGGGCATCGAGCTGCTTCAGCTTCTCGAGTGCCGC
>Ga0207416_1003018_pt1 | contig 16891 bp, 19 predicted proteins | sample PaiPotPPM11metaG_FD_184107 | JGI IMG/M metagenome (GOLD analysis project Ga0207416, IMG submission 184107) | Iron sulfur acid spring bacterial and archeal communities from Banff, Canada, to study Microbial Dark Matter (Phase II) - Paint Pots PPM... ...
CCTTGGCTTCGTTCCTTCTTCCTGGCAGTGTCCTTCATCGGCGGTTCCTCCCATCAGAGGCCCCGAGAATGGTCTCGGGGCGGGTGAAACCGCCACCTCAACTTTCAACAGCGACCGGGACGAAGCCCGTGCGGGCCGCGTTGGAGACAAGCGGATGGCGTGCCGTCATTCTTATCGATGGCCTCGATGAGGGCTGGCGGCCTGAAGATCTCGAGGCCGGCATCATTGGTGGCCTTTGCACAACCGCTGTCGACCTTCGAGACCGCACCACCAACATCCACGTCCTTGTCTTCATCCGCGACAACATGTTTCGTCTGCTGTCGGGGCTCGACAGCGATTTTTCTCGCAACATGGCAGGCGACAACATTCGCCTCACCTGGGACCACTCGACGTTATTCGACCTCGTTGCCCGCCGCCTGCGTGCAATCAACGGATGGCCGGTGACGCTATCGTCCGTCGAGGCATGGAATCGCTTTGCTTCGGACTCGCTCCAAGGCGAGGACGGCTTCCGGGAGTGCTTACGCCACACGCTCTATCGCCCGCGCGACGTCTTGGAACTTCTGAACCGCGCATCTGTTCGAGCCGAGCGCAAAGGTCATGGCGGCATAGTGGCGGAAGATGTACTGGATGGAGCCAAGGACATTTCCGACCTGCGCCTACAGGATCTCGTAAACGAGTACGAAGAGGTAATGCCTGGGCTAAAGAGTTACGTCGCCGCATTTTCCGGGCGATCGGCCATTGATACGTTCGGATCAATTATTTCCCTATTCCAAACGATTCGCCCAAAGCTACCTGTACCTGCACAGAGAACGTTCGCTCGTCTCGGAACTCCGTCTAACGTATTTCAATCCCTTTTCGGTGTTGGATTTATTGGTGTCGAGGTGAGCAGTTCAGGATTCCAATTCTGCCACGATGGCGCCGATGTTAGCGGGGCCGAGCCGAAGGCTGACACCAAGATCGCCGTACATCCGTGCTATTCACGCGCGCTCGACGTTACGCTTCCCGAAGGCACGTCATTCGACGTCTTACTACCGATGTTGCAGGACGTGAATGATGACTATGACGAGGAGCCTGGTAATCAGGAGGGCGTCCGCCACCTACTAGTCGACGGTTTCGAGAAACTCGTTCGCGATCTGGCGGATATACCGACAGGCCACAACGGCGCGCACAGATTTGAAGAGTGGGTTCACAACGTCATCACGCTTCTATTCTCAGGATCTCTCTCGGACATTGAGTTACACCCGGACACGAAAGGCACATTGCGGCGGGATGTCGTTGGGGCGAACGTTGCTGCGCGCGGGCTCTGGAAACGTCTCGCTTCGACCTACCGGGCCTCGCACGTCGTCTTTGAGGTGAAGAACTTCGAGAGACTAGAACCGGATGCCTACGCACAGGCTCGCGCATATCAGGGAGCCATCTACGGCAACCTTGCGTTCATCATCTATCGGAGCAAACGCGACACTCTCGACGCCAACGAAAAATCGCATTTGCAAACGCATTGGGGACAGGGTGCCCTAATCGTCCTGGTCCCGGCTCATACGATCCTGCTTCGTTGCCTTCAAAAGCAACGGCACAATGACCGACCGGACTACACCGCCAGAGCTTTTACTAAATGGGTCCATCGGCATGAGCGGACATACGTCAACCCCGTCGCCGGGCGCCATGGTGTGGATAATTCGTAGCTCTTTCACAAGGTAAAGACACGGACATGCCTCGACCCCGCACCGGAATTCGAGCACACGACCGTCGCCGGCCGCACCGTCTTTCGTGGCCGTCTGCGGCTCGCCGACGGCACGCAGAGCGACCGCTTCGACCTGCCCGCGGACATAAACGAACGCCAGGCACGCGACTGCCGCTAGCCCGAGCCCGCCCGTGGAGCTACGTCCACCAGATCAAGGAACCCGTATGCCCCCGACCCGCACCGGCTACGTCGAACCCTGCAGGCGCACCGACGGCACGACCTACTACCGCGCCCGGATCCGGCACCTCGACGGCTTCCGCGAGCGCGTCGACGTGCCCGAGAAGCACTCAACGCCGGCCGGCGGCCTGACGGCCCGGGAACGCGCCGAGCAGTGGGCCGCGGCGCTGCAAGAGGACGAGGACGAGACCCACGAGCTGTACGAGCGCCGAAGGGCGCGGCTCGCGGCGCAGGGTACCGGGACCATCGACAGCTTCGCCGACGACGTGTTCGACCGGCGGGAGGCCGAGGGCAAGACGAGCGTCGGGCGCGAGCGCCGCCTTTGGAAGGCGCGCGTCTCCGAACGCCTCGGCGCTCACCCCGTGGCGACGGTCCCGAAGGACAAGATCGAGGACTTCCGCGACTACCTCGACGCCGAGGTGCGGAAGCGCATAGCCGGCGGCAAGGACGACGGGATCAGCGGCAAGACCGCGATGATCCTCTGGACGCTCGTGCGCACGGTCTTCAAGGAAGCGGTCAACTGTCGCGACCGATCCAAGCGCGTGCGCGCGGACGATCCGACCCTCGGCGTCTTGCCGCCCCTCAAGACCCGGGCGCGCAAGAAGACCTTCATCTTCCCGTCCGAGTTCGCGCAGCTCGTGTCCTGCGAGCTCGTACCGCTCGATTGGCGCGAGCTGTACGCCGTCGCCGCGTACTTGTACCTGCGGCCGGGCGAGCTGCGGGCGCTGACGTTCGAGCACGTCGACCTCGACGCCAGGGTCGTCAGCGTCGTCATGGCCTACGACGAAGAGGCCGACGAGACGAAGCCCACGAAGACCGAGCGCGGTCAGCGGGAAGTGCCGATCCCGGCGGCCCTCGTGCCCTTGCTGACGAGCATGCGGCAGCGAGCCGGCGCGACCGCCCATGTGGCGCCCCTGCTGGCCAAGGTCGCCGACAACAAGCGGGCGGCCTTCCTGCGCACGCACCTCAAGCTCGCCGACGTGACGCGCCCGCGGCTGCTCGAGGACACGGCCACGACGATGATGGTCAACTTCCGCTCGCTGCGCGACAGCGGCATCACGTGGGAAGCCCTCGCGGGTATCCCCGTCGACCGCATCCAGGCCCGCGCTGGGCACGAGCACATCTCGACCACGCTCGGCTACGTGAAGGCCGTCGAAGACCTTCAGGGGAAGTTCGGCGCCCCCTTCGCCCCCCTACCCTTGGGCCCATCCAGCCCAAGGATTGGCCCAAGTGGCGCGAAGGGAGCCTCAAACAAGCTCCGGCTGCTGGACTCGAACCAGCGACCCGGCGGTTAACAGACGAGCAGGGTGCACCACAAAGCGAAGCGTTGCGCGAGCTTACGCCTTATGAGGGGTGCGAGGCGGGTGACCCTGATCCGGCGGGATTTACGGTGCTTCAAAATGAATCGTCCCATAGCGTCACCGAGAATCGTGCAGAGTGCAGCGACTCTGACCATATTCGCGAAGGCGCCGCCTCTCGTCAGGTCCGATCGGTAGGTTCCGTTCCGGAAACGAGCGACGAAGCGCTCCGGCTGGCCGTCAAGCTCGCTGTCGACGAGGAGGACTACACGCGAGTCGAGACGCTGCTCGACCTGCTCAGGCGCCCCAAGCCGACACAGCTCCCTCGCTAAGGCGTTCCGGCCGCCGGCGTCAGGACGTCGACGGCGATCTCGGTGCACCGCGCGAGCGATGCGTCGCCCGTCAGAAAGACATTCGCGCCGGCGTCGATCGCGCTCGCCAGATGGATCGCGTCCGGCGATCGGAAGCCATACTTCGCGCGAAGCTCCGTCGCGCGTTCGATGACTGCGCCCGAGATGTCAAGCAGACGAGCCGCCGCGAAGGCCGCTTCGTATCGCGCGAGCAATGCCGTATCGCGAGCTCGCAGCGGCTTCGAACGACACTCGAGGCGCGAGAGGCGCGATGTGACGAGCCCGGTCGTCGCTTCGAGGGCGTTCAAACGAGCCTCGGCTACGGTACGCCATTCGGGCGCGCCCTCGGTCAGGTAGATGAGGCAGCACGCGTCGAGATACGCCTCAGCCACGGTCCCAGCTCGCGCGCTCCTCTGCGATCTGGCGATCGATGTCTTCCTTCGTGCGCGTCCCGGGCGGGAACGTGGCCACCGTCGCGAGCATGTCCGCCACCGTCGGATGCATGACTGCAACGGGGCGGACCGTGACCTCGACCTCGCCGTCCAGTTCGTCCACCGGCTCCTCGAGATCGATCCGCCGGCCATGAAGCCGCCCGCGCACGACCACTCCGCGTTCCATGGCTTCGAATCTAGCGCGTTCGCTTGCGTCCGGCTAGGAGCGCAGCCGTTGAAGCCAGCCGGCGTGCCAGGCCCCGGCGCGGTGAGGACCGTGGCCAGCGATCGCCTCTGCCTCAGTGACCGCGGGCCCCGACCGACCGCGGGCCCCGACCGGTGAGGGCGAGAACGCCGACGACGAGCGCGGGGACTGCGGCGCCTGGCGAGTACGCCGCGACCCGCAACGCCCAGCTCGGCGCTCGCCCCCCCACACCGACGCTTCGTCCCCTCGCCACCCTCCGGTGCTCTCGTCGTTCCTCACTCGGGTGCTCCCGGCTCCGCGCCCATGCACGTCAGGTTGCCGCTCGAGGAAGCCGGACCCCAGCTTCGTGAGACAACAACCGAGCGAAGAAGATGAGGTACAGCCCCGAGGCGCCGACGAGGACATAGATGATGCGGGTCAGCGCTGAGCCCGCGCCGAAGATGGCAGCCACGAGGTTGAACGAGAAGAGTCCAACCAGTGCCCAGTTCAGGGCTCCGACGATCACGAGCACGGTTGCGACCCATCCGAGGATGTGAGTCGTCGACTTGGATTTGCTTTCCATGGAGGCTCCGGTTGCAAGAATCATCGCAAGATGGGCAACTCGCATGCCCCTGCGGCGTGAGCCCGCGCGAGCCGCGGGCGAGCGCGTCAGGAGGCGCGCTTTGCCCGCTGACTCGGCCGGAAAGGCGTCACCACCCGGGCGGGGCATGCGAGGTGGCCTCGCCTCGGAGCTGCGGAAGCCGTGGTGGCCTGGGCACGGTGAAATGAAAGCTCGTGGTCTCACCAGGCGTGCTCTCCGCCCAGAGACGACCGCCGTGAGCCTCGATGAGCCCCCTGGCGATATAGAGCCCGAGGCCGATGCCGGGCCTCCGGCATTCCCGGGCTCCGCGAGCACGCGTGAACCGACGGAAGAGAAGCGGCAGCTCATCCGCCGCAATGCCAGGGCCTTCGTTCGTCACGATGACCTCCACCGAGTCGTCCCGCGGGATGGCCTCGACACGGATCGAGGTTTCGGACGATCCATATTTCACTGCGTTGGAGATCAGGTTCCCGAGGACCTGGTGAATCCGGTCCGGGTCGATCCATACGACGCATTCCGCCCCGACGGTCACGCACACCTCATGCCCCGCTATGACGTCCTCGAGTCCATCGACCGCTGCGTCGACGAGCGTAGCCAGGTCGACCGGCTGGCACTCGATGGTCAGCCGGTTGGACTCGATTCGAGATGCATCGAGGAGGTCGTTCACCATTCGGTTCAGGCGCTTCGAGGCTCGGGCGATTCGCTCGAGCGCTCGTCGATCTCGATCGGGCAGCTCGTGCACCGGGTGCCTGAGGAGGCTCTCGACGGCCAGACCGATGGTGTTCACCGGCTGGCGCAGGTCATGGGCCACGACCGCCGCCCATTCCTCTCGAAGACGCTCGAGCTCCTTGCGGTCGGACAGGTCCTGCACGGTCACGATGACCCCCGAGATATTTCCGGTCGCATCCCGAAACGATCCTGCGCTCACCGCCGCGGGAGTCATCTCTCCCGTGCGACGACGCACGAGCATCTCTTCCCGCACGATCGCCTCGTGATTCCTGAGTACCCGGACGATCGGCCAGTGCGAATCCGGGAGGACACTTCCATCGAGACCTCGCAGCTGGACGACGACTGGATTGCCGAACGGGTCGTGTCCGGGGTCTTCGCCCGACAGGGCCGCCGCCCCTTGATTCGCTGCCTTGAGGCCCCCCTGCTCATTGTAGAGCAGCACGGCGTCGGGCATTTGTTCGATGGCGTTCCGCAGCCACGTTCGTTGGAGATGCTCCAAGTCCCTGGCCTTCGCGAGCTCTCTCGTCAGGTCGGCCAGCTCGGCATTGGCGGCCATGAGCTGCGTCCCGATCTCCTCCGTGTAGCCGATGCCAATCGAGTCCTCGAGGAGGAGCGTCTCGCCGGGCATCTCGAGCAGGAGGAGCGTGGCCGCGATGGGTGGCCCACCGACCCGAGTCACCTCCAGCTCCGCCGTGCTTCCCGAAACGCCCTCGCGGAGAAAGGTGTGGGCCTTCTCGCGGCAGCCTTCATCGAAAAGCTCCTCGACTGCCATCCCCACGTCCAGATGTGCATGGAGCGAGCGGGCCGCGGCATTGGCGTGATGAACACGGCCCTGGCGGATCGCCACGACCGGAATCCGGTGTTGATCGGAGACGAGGGCGGTGCGCCACTGCTCGAGAGCGTTATTTCCAGACACGGGCCACCTCGACCGCTTCGGAGGCACAGTGGGCGATCGCGTCGGCACCCAACGATGGAGCGGCGGTGTTCGGATATTCCATCACGCGCCCCCCCAGAAGGATTTTCACATTCGGCGCGGCTGCGCGCATGCCGTCGATCGCCGAGCGCGTCAGCGCGAGGTGCATCCGAGAGGCCGACCATCTTCGGAGCAAGCTCGCGTACCTCGCGAACGAGATGCCCACCGGAACGTCGGCGCCGAAGAAGCGCTCGTCCCATCCATCGAGCGCGAGAAGATCGGCCACCATGCGCGCGCCGAACTCGTGACGCTCGCCTTGTGCGCACGCAATGAGCGCTCGCGGCCCAGACGGAGGCCACGGAAACAGCCCGTAGAGCGCAGATACGGCGGTTTGCGCGGTCGCGGTTGCGAGATGCTCGTCTGCGATGCTGATGCGGTTTGCTTGCCAGAGCTCGCCGACCTCCTCCAGAGCACGCTGAACGACTTCCTCGTACAGGAACCGTACACCGTGGCGCTCGAAGGCTTGGCGGGCGTAGCGCGCGGCTCGACGACGATCGCCCTCGAGGATGAGCGCCAGGAAGGTTGGATCCTCATGGGGCGCGCTTCTCATGTGGCCTCGAGCGCAGACCGGTGCGACGAACGAGAGCCTCCTCGAAGAGTCCAATCGGTCCCGTCGTCGCTGCGTGCTCGTGCTCTCCTTCGAGCGCTGCCCGAGCCGCAGCATCGAACGAGACTCGTGGTCGGTAGTTCGTGAGCTCCCAGTAGCGCTCGTTCTCGGGCAGGAGGTCCTCCGTGAGGCCAAAGACCAAGACTGGGCGAAAACATCGACGCGCGGGCCGTTCTTGCGGCTGCGCTCGAGGGCCGGCGGCTCACGGCAACCCCCGTCGAAACCAAGGGGCAGCGGCACTGGCAGCTCTCGGCCAAGATTGGAGCGGGCTACCTCCTGGCGCTCCCCAATTCTGGGGCACCATCATCTGGTGGTTGCGCACTGTGCCGTGGCCGAACCACGCGGAAACGTTCGCGAAGCAATCGGTGAACGCGCTCCACGCCGCCGTGGCCGCGCGGCCTACGGTTCGACGTATCACTGTTAGCAGCATCGAGCCCCGCAGCGGCGGGCCCGGCAAGGGGAGCGAGTTCGTCGGCTCGTGCCGCGTGTCCGTTTGCGCCGCTGCCATCGCCCGTTCCGCCGGAGCGTCGCGCCAGGCTGCTCGCCGCAGTCGCGCGCGGCGAGGCCGAGCTTCGCCTCGACCTCCGCCGCGCGTGAACGCCCCCGGCACACACCAGTCGCACGCGTCGTCCTGGACTGATCGAGCTCGATGAGGACGCGCTGCACTTCTCTCCCTTCCGCACCGGTCGGGACGTCTTGCCGCGCGGGTTCGTCCACACGCTTCGGCGCGGCACGTACGCCGCCAGCCAGCGATTCGGCGTCAATCGCTGAATCGCGGTCCTTTTCGAGTCAGAGCCGCCCGGTTGTCAAAACCCTCCGGCTAACGACAGGCCGTATCCAGTTCTCCCGATCTGGGCTGGAGTGAGCGTGAGCTTTGTGCTTGCTGAGGTGGTCGTCGTCCCTCGCTGTTCCGGCACGAACAAGGACGCGACGACCGCCCCGACGCCCACCGCGTGCGCGACCCCGGTGAGCACGAGCAACGATTTGTAGACCGCTTCGGTTCCACACGAGTTGGCGCCGCAGCCGCCGCGTTGGGCGAGATCCATCCAAGGACCCGCGACCGGGACGTATAGCGATTTGTCACCCGGGTGATCGCTCGTCGCCGCGACGATAACCGCAGGCGTGTAGCTCGCCGCGATGATGCTTCCACCGGTGATGAGAAGTGGTCGGTTGGGTCGCATCGGCTGCGTGGAACTGGGCGCTTCCTGGGCGCGAGCAGGCACGCTCGTTACGAGCGTCACGCCCAACGCCAGCAGCGCGAATGCGATGCGCAGTCTCCTCATGTCGTCACCTCCAGCGCATCGAGCTGCAAGCGATATACCCCGCAACACACTCGCGACTTGACTCGACTCGAGCGGCCGGCCGTGTTTCGTGATGTTGGGCCACGCGCCGATCGCCACGTCGGCCGGACGACGCTAGAATCGCAAGGAGCCGTCGTAGCCGGTCGGCGAGAAGAGCGTCTTAGGGTCGGAGCGAGCAAGGGTGCGCCGAACGCTGGCAGTTCACCGATCGGGGCTGGACGCCGTCCGCTTGCGGTGGAAGGGGGCCGGACTGGCGCGGCGAACAACGCCGACGGCTACGGCAAGTGCAATGCGAACTGCACGCTCGGGCCCTTCTGCGGCGACGGCGTCAAGAACGGGACCGAGCAGTGAGACGACGGAACGTACGGCACCTGCAACCAGAACTGCACGCTGGCCGGCCACTGCGGAGACGGCGTGGTGCAGAAACCGCCCGAGATGTGCGGCCATGGCTCCGCGGACAGCGCGCATCGTCGTCATCGCCGAGGACGGACGTATCGGGTGCGCCAACGAAGGCTGCTTCAGGTTCGCACGCGAGAACGGCGGGTCGGCCGCGCCTATTGGCATCGGGGCGAACTACTTCGCGGCGATCCGCGGGGAGGAGTTGCTCCATTACTTCCGAGTCGCGGTTTGGGCGGTTCTCGCCACCGGAGCGCCGTTCGAGCTCGACTACGAATGCTCGTCAGCGACCGTATACCGCGCCTATCACCTTCGCATGATCTCGCTTTCCGGAGAGGCTCTGCTATTGGTCCACAGCCCGGTAACCGAGCGACCGCATGATCGTTCGCCGGAGCTTCCTGACGAGCCACGCTTTCGCGACCGCTTCGGGATGATCGCCCAGTGCAGCAATTGTCGACGCGTCCGCGTTCCGCTCGACCTATCGTGGCACTGGGTACCCTCCTGGGTGAAAGTGATGCCCGAAAACGTCACGCACGTCTTTTGCCCGCTATGCAGAGATCTCTACTGGCCGAGGAGCAAGCGGCGTGCATGAAATAACCTCGGACCCTTGGGGTGCTCGAAATCCCTGCTCGTGGAAGATGACGATGACACCCGCGACGTGCTCGTGGACGCGTTGTACGAGCATGGGCTCGAGGCGCGTCCCTGTAGCTCCGGCGAGGAGGCGCTCGCGCTCCTTCGCGGTCACGACTTCGACTCGCTCATCACCGACCAAAGCATGCCGGAATGACGGGGCTCGAGCTCGTGCATCGCGCGCGCTTCGTAAGGCCGCAGCTTCGGTGCGTGGTGATCAGCGGTTATTCGGCCCCGAGTGGCGCGGACGTTCCGTGGCTCCAAAAGCCGCTCAGCATCGGAGCGCTCGTCGAGCGTCTGGCACTGCCCCCGGACGGAGCATCCTGACTGCCTGTCTGCCAGTGAAGGCAAGCACCCCGGCAAGACCTCGAGTGATCTTCGGCTCTGCAGTGTCAAAAAAATTTCCGCGTTGGATGCGACGTGCCGGTCGCTCCTCGACTCGCTTTGCGGTCGTGCGATGGTAGCGCTTGCGCGCTCGCGCTGTGCGGAGCCCCGACTCCTTCGCCGTCAGTTCTCACTGCTTCGCCGTCGACCGAGGCGCGGTGCTGAGCAAATCGAGCCACTTCCGGAGGCGCAGCACGGCCACTTCCTTTGCCTTCGCCTCCACGTCGACGGTCATGGTACGCGACAGCCATTCACGTGGAAGGTCCGCAGGCTTGACGAAGTCGGCGTGCGAACGCGCGTCGGACGAGCCCCACCCGCGCGCCGGACTCGACACGTGCGTCCAGGGCTCGCGGCCGTGCCACGTCTCGGCCGCGAGCTCCGTCGCGCGCTCGACCGACAGCGCGTCGGGCAGGCACCTGTGGTGGTGGACGTCGTAAATCAGCGGAACACCGAGCGCGTGGCAGACGGGCAGTAGATCTTCGACCGTGTATACGCGATCGTCGTTCTCGAGCGCGATGCGTGAACGCGCACGCGGCGACAAGCACGCGATCCCTTCGACGAGTCTCTCGAGGCTCGCCAGCTTGCCTCCTTGCGCGCCGCCGCCGTGAATCGTCATCTGCTCGGCTCCAATGAGCTCGGCTACCTCGGCCAAGTACTCCAGCTCGCGGAGCGACGAAGTAACGACGGAGGGGGTCGCGGAACCGAGCACGACGAACTGGTCGGGGTGAAAGCTCAGGCGAATGTCGGCGACGCGCGCATGCTCACGGATCGCGCGCAACGCGCTGCGCACGCCCCGCCACGCGTCGTCGTCCATGGTCCACCCGACCTCCGGGTGCGTGAAGATCGGCAAGAAGCCGGACAGCACGCGAAACGCGCCGATGGCGTGCGCTTTGCACCATTTGACGGCGCGGGCGAGCATCTCGGCGTTGTGCAGCGCGATCTCGTTGTAGAAGCGCGAGCGTTCCTTGAGCGAGAGCGTCGACGCGTAACGGACCGTCGTGGTGCGAAATCGGATCGGCTCCGAGAGGAACGTGCAGCAAAGACCGAGGCGCAGTACCGAGTGGCCGGCGCCGCGGCGCGCGATGGAGTGGGCGCGAGTGCTCTTGCGCGGGCTCTTCGAGGGAGACGCGCGTATCGTCGTCGCACCCGATCGCGACGTCGACGGCTTGGCCTCGGGCGCGCTCGCGGCGCGGGCGCTCGAACGGCTCGGCGCGCGATCGACGTTCGAGCTGCCCAGGCGGGGCGAGCACGCGCATTCGCCGTCGATGTGCGAGCGGCTCGAGCGACTCCGGGGCGATGCGATTGTCGTGCGCGACATGGGGAGCCGCGCGGGGTCGATCGTCCGGGGTTTGCCGACGCTCGTCATCGATCACCACGATGCACGAGAGGTTCCAGACGTCTCGGTGTTCGTGAGCTCCGCCGGGTGCGAGCCGGTCGCGCCGACGGGGCTCCTCACGTTCCTGCTCCTGCGCGCGATCGCGCCACTCGACGACGTCGCGTGGCTGGCGCTGCTCGCGACGACCGCGGACCTCGGGCGTGTCGACGCGTTCCCGGAGCTTGCGCCGTTCGCCGCCCGCCACCGTGCAACGCACCTCAAGGAGAGCGTCGCCCTGCTCAACGCCGCGCGACGACCGGGGCGGTACCGGCCGGAGGTCGCGCTCGACGTGCTGCTCTCGGCGCGCGACCCCGACGCGGTCGCCCGGGGCGCGACCGCGGGGACCGACGAGCTGGCGGAGTGCCGCGCCGAGGTGAACGCAGAGGTCGCGCGCGTGTCGCGCGTCGCACCTCGGATCGCGGGGAACTTTGTGCTCATCCGGTTCGCGTCGCCGGCGCAGGTGCACCCTCTCGTGGCGACGCGCTGGGCCGGACGGCTCGCGCCGCGGGTCGTCATCGCGGCCGATGACGGGTACATGCCGGGGCCGGTGAGCTTCGCGATGCGCTCGGCGTCGGACATCGATCTGCTCGCGCTTCTGCGCGGGCTGCCGCTCGGCGAGCTCGAAGGGGAATTTGCGCACGGGCACCCGCGTGCGACCGGCGGCAGCATCCCTCCGCGCGAGTTCGAGCGTATTCTGCGCGCGATTGGCTTCGGCCGGTCGCGCGTCGCGGTCGTGAGCCACACGAGCGGGCGAAGAGCGCGCGCACGTCGCGTGCAAGCCCCCGGACAATGGCCGCCTCGTCGAAGAATCGCTGCTGGCCAGGATACGAGCCGGTACCGGGGAGGTCGAAGCACACACAGGGTAGCTGCCGCAAGAAGGCGCGTTCGAAGCTCACGCCGAGCGAGCATCGCTTCCGAAGGCAGCGCGACCGTCAGCTCGCGGCGTGGAAGAAGTCGCATCCGAAATCGCCGCGAAAAGCCGCGGAGCACCTGCACGCGCCGACCGCCCGAAGGCGAACGAAACGTCGCGCCAAGGCGACCAAGCGCCGGAGCGGCGGAGGCTCAACGGACCGCGGCCGTCCGCCAGCTGCAGTGCTTTATCGCTGTGGGCATTGTTCCGTTGCCAGGGCAACCGTGAAGCTCGCGCCGCCACTCGGCGCGCGGTCGACCCAGATGCGGCCTCCGTGCGCCTCGACGATCCCTTTCGCGATGAAGAGCCCGAGCCCCGAGCCGGTGCGGCGCTTGGCGCGGGGCACCTGCCAATAGCGGTCGAAGACCTGCTCGCGCGCGTCCTCGGGTATCCCGGGCCCGCTGTCGGCGATTGTGATCCAGAGCTCGCCGGCAATTCGCTTCGTGGTGACGGTGATCCGGCCGGCTTCGGGCGTGAACTTGACCGCGTTGCCGAGGATATTCGACAGCACCTGGAACATCCGCTCGCGATCGAGCTGCGCGGAGCATGAGTCCGTCGCCGTCTCGATCGCGATGCGCTTCGCCTCGGCGAGCGGCCGGATCATCGCGATCGCCTCGTCGATGACTTCGCGGATCTCCTCGGGCCGCCTCTGCAGCTCGAAGCGACCGGCCTCGATTTTGGCGAGGTCGAGCAGATCCGTGATCATCGCGTTCATTCGATCGACCGCGCGCTGGATCCGCTCGGATGCCGCGCGAAGGAGCCGCGTCCCTTCGTCCTGGTCCACGATCGAGCGCCGCAGCAATGCCGTTTGCATCTGAACGATCTGCAGCGGGTTCTTGAGATCGTGCGACACGACGGCGACGACGTCGTCGCGGACGCGCACGGCGCGGTGGGCGCGCACGAGCTGACGCTCGAGATCGATTTCGACAGCGCGGCGCTGCAGCGCTTCGGCGGCCTCGAGAACGCTGGGTGTCCATGGGCGCGCGCGCAAGCGTACCTCCTCTTTCCACTTTTCGAACGACCGGCGCGGGTGAAGGCGCGACGACGCCCCGGACGGCTCGGCCGGCTTGTTCGGGTCGCCGCCCCAAAAGACGGTGTGCACGATCTCGGGTCGGAACCAAAGGACGCGGCGGCGCGGCACGCCGGGTAACGCGATCGTCAGCAGACCGCAAGCCTCGTCTTTCGCGCGCATCGCCCCATCAAACGCCGTCGCGAGCGCGTCCGTCGCGAAAGGCGCGCGCTCGCCGCGATCGTCCAGCCACGCGACCATGACGTCGATCGCGTCCTCCGGCGGCGTTCGCCCGCACGTCCGAGTCGGACCGTCGCCGGCGACGGCCGCGCCTTCCGCGCCCACGAGCGCGAGGAGGGCGTCGGGGCGTGAAACGAGCGGCTCGAGGACGTTTTGATCCATCCTCGCGTGCGCCATCGCGTCACCGAGCGCCTCGAGCAGCCCTGCGCGCGCGTCGCGCCGCGCGGCCGCCTCCCGGTCGTCGAGCGCGGCGATCTGAAGGGAGACGAGCCGGCCGATCGTCTCGCACGCCGAACGCACGCCATATTCGACGAACCGCGGGGCCGTGTGGTTCGCGCACGAGACGAGCCCCCACAGTCGCCCGCGGACGACGAGCGAGATGCTCATCGAAGCGCGCACGCCCATGTTCGCAAGGTATTCGAGATGGACCTGCGAAACGCTGCGCAGGACCGCGAGGCTGAGATCGATCGGCTGGCCGGTATCCGCCCTCGTCGCCGGAACGATCGGTGACGGCACGTACCACGCGTCGGGGATCATCCGAAGCCAGTTGCGCACGTACAGATCGCGCGCCTGCCGCGGGATGTCGGAGGCTGGATAGTGGAGGCCCAAGTACGGCTCGAGCGCATCCTCCTTCGACTCCGCGAGCACGGTCCCGTGGTCGTCCTCGTCGAAGCGATACATCATCACACGCTCGAAACCGGTGAACCGTCGGACCACCTGCACGACGACATCGCAGAGGGCGGCCACGGAGTCCGCGTCCTGCAGATCGCCGAGCGCCACTCGGAGCGGCGCATCGCTATCCGCGCCGCTGAAAGCTGCCGGCTCGAGCTCGAGGATCGCGAGGCCGTCGTGCCGGTGCACGATGCCGTCGAAGCGTGCTCCGCGCGCGCGCAGCTCGAAAGGGTTCGCGTCCGACGGTCGCCGCTGACGGAGCGCGCCCGCACGCGCTCGGCGAAGGACGCATCGACGACGGAGGACAGAGGTGCGCCGAGCACGTCCTCGACGCGACGGCCGAGGTGGGTGGCGATGCTGTCGCTGACGTGCGCGATCGCGAGATCGGGCTCGCGCAGCGCGAAAAGGACACCGTGCGCCTGAATCGAGCCGGGGACGTGAATCGGCTCGCGATCGCAGTTGGTGAGATCGACGCCGTCGACGCTCATCGTGCTTCCAGCGTGTGCTCGAGCCAGCGCTCCAAGGTCGCGAAGGTGTCGCACGCGGCGGCGACGATCGAGTCTCCGCACCTACCCTTCGCGGCGGTGTCGTCGATCCACGCGAGCACCTCCGCGAAGCGCGCGTCGGTCTCTTGGCCGTCGCCGCCGAAAAGCGAAGCGCGCACCCCGAGCCTGGCACCGAGCTCGCGGCCAATCACCTGGCCTCCGAGCGCCGCGCCCTCGAGGACGTAGGCGGAACCGGCGACGTCGGCGTTCGTCGCGGTCGCCGGCAGCTCAACGCACATCGGTAGCCGATCGACGGATTGTCCGAGCTCGACGAGGTCGTGCTCGAACCGGCTCGCGCGACGCACGAAGGAAATGGGTGTCCTCGACCATGCCGCGGCCAAACGTGCCTCGAGCGGCGCGTAGTATCCGAAGAAGGCGCGGAGCACGGCGCCGTAGCGCTCGATCGTAAGCGCCGGGCCGACGAGGCCGACGCGCCGCTCGAGGCGCCGATGGACGGCCGAGGTCGCGTGGCGGAGGCGCGCATGCATCCCCGTACGAGGAGGATCGGAGCCGTCGACGACGAAGCGCATGGCGCCTCCGAGAGCACACGTTAGGGTCGAAAGGGCAACTGCACGTGCCCCGTCGCTTGGCTCGCGGCGTACGCACCCTTGCGGAGCGCGTGCACGAAACCGCGGGGGCGCACGCCGCGCCCCGAGCGGAACGGGGAGAACCGCAGCCGATCCTGGTCGACATCGGCGACGCCGACGAGGACGACGCGGGCGACGGGCGACCAGCCGGCGTGGAACGTGCACCGCACCTCGAGTCGCAGCGTCGCCGCGCCGCGATGGATCGCGCGAACGAGCCGCTCGCGGCGATCGACGGCACCGTCGCCATCGTCGGTCCCTGCGCCCGCCTCACGCTCGTGCACGAGGCGCCACTTCGCGCGGCCGACGCCCGGCACGTCGAATGGCGCGGTCGCGAAGTACATGTTCGCGAGGAAGTCGTGCACGTGCGTCCCGACTGGCCCGAGGAACGTCGTCCACGGGCTGCGGATCGTCGCGAAGAGCAGATCCTGGTCGTCCGGCTCCGGGTCGGCGCTCGCTTCGTCGCGCGACCGAAATCGGATCGCGCAACCCAGTACGTCGGGCCACTCCTTGCCCTCGCGCCAGATGGCCGTCGAGAAGCGCACGAGCGCCGGGCCCGCGAGGCGCTCTGCGACCGCCGCTTCGCACGCTCGCCCGGAGCGGCTCGCGATCGGCTCGACGCGCGCGAGAAGGACGATGCCTTCGGGGTGGAGCACGCGCGTGTGGCGCGCCCGGCCAACGGCGCCGAATATCGGAGCCGCCAACCAACCGACGAACGCGCCCAGACGTTCGCGAACGAACATCGTCACGGACGCGCGCGGTCCGAGCCGGCGACCTTCACGATCTTGTTGTAGAGGCCGAGCAACAGGAACGTAGGCGCCCACTGTCCGACGAACAAGCTGAACGGCCCGGCGCGTCCGGACCCCATCATGTAGCGCGCCCTCCGACTGCGCTGGAAAGTTAGTTGAAAAACGAGTGAGCCGATGATCGACGCGCCGGCCGCCCACAGGAAGATGTCGGACGGAAGCTTCGCCGTTTGCTTCTCGATGGTGCGCGCCACGCGCCCTTCGGTGGCCTCCAGGTTCATGCTGCTCGCGTTCATTTGAGTGCTCCTTAGACTGATGTGTGTGCGCCGAAGGCGCTGATTGCGTCGCCCCCACACCGATGCAACGCGCGCACCGCGTCGCGTCGTGCCGCAGGGCTTCAGCTGAGCGCGGAGGCGACGCGTGATGTGAACCTTCGCCGAGCGCGCGCCATGCATCGCGAGAGCGGCATGGGCGCGGCGATTTTGGAAGAGAGCTGGCACGACCGCGTCGATCCGCGCGTCATCGCGGGCCTTCGGCCGATCGCACGAGCGCTTCGCGCGCTGCACGAGGCGCGCGTCGATGCGCGCGCTGCGCGCGCGCGTCGCGGCGCTGCCTAGGCCGTCGAGCTTGGGGACGAGGATCTCCGTGATGAGGATGCGGGGCAGAAGCTTGAACGTCAGCTCGAGCGCCTTGACGCCGTCGTCCGTGAACTCGACGACCTACCCCGCGTCCTCGAGCAGGTAGCGCTCGATGCACTTGACGTGTGGATCGCGTTCGACCACGAGAATGAGCGCGCTCGACTTCGCCTCGTCCGTCGACGGCGCCTCGCTCTGCTGCGTTCGATCGGCGTTCAAGCGCCTCTCCACGCCCGGGCTCGTGCTCAGACCCTTCAAGTCCTGTGCCCAGCACTCAGACGTGGTGAAACCCGCTGCTGCTGCTGCTCGCCGCGATGCTCGTGAGCCTAGTGGTAACGAGCGTGTCCGGCCATCTGACGCGGCGAGCAGCAGC
>Ga0207416_1003019_pt1 | contig 16888 bp, 12 predicted proteins | sample PaiPotPPM11metaG_FD_184107 | JGI IMG/M metagenome (GOLD analysis project Ga0207416, IMG submission 184107) | Iron sulfur acid spring bacterial and archeal communities from Banff, Canada, to study Microbial Dark Matter (Phase II) - Paint Pots PPM... ...
CGTAAAATACGGGGGTTTTCGGCCTCTTTTAGTATTCCGGTTTGCCATTTCACCATTTCGCTTCATTTCACCATTTCGGCGAAACTTCGAGCGAAACCGTGAGTCAGCCCTAGAACGGCTAGAACGGCGCTGTCTCAAGCCTAACCGGCCATTTCACCAGTTGTGGCCGGGTAGGCTCCCTTTTCACCATTTTCTCCATATTCATGGAGAATGGCTTTCAGGTCCTCAGCGCTGAGCGGGCACCGGTCCTGGACTACTAATACATCAGCAAGGTAGCCCGTGCCATCCGCAATTCGTAGATAAAGGGGATCTTCGCCCTTATACCCGTTATTGCGAAGGCTTTGCCCCAGGAGTGCTGTCTGTTCAAAGAGACAAGGCATTAGGGGGAAATTGCTCAGATGTTCATGCCAATAGCCCCACTCGGTGAGGCTACGAATAACGGCCTCTCCATCTTCCTGACAGGCGCGTTCGATTCTTTCGGCATCTGATTCCCCGGCCACGTTCTTCATTGGTTACGGATCGTACAGATTATTCAGGCGGTATGTCAAATTCACTGCAGGCTTAATCGCGGCAGCAAGTCTTTGCTTTCTCTTGGCTTACGCGGGTATCAACTATATAAAGCGACCTTTTCGGACATTTTGTGCCTAGACGACAGAATTATACTGCCGCCTCCTGGAACTTCCAGAATCCCACGCACAACAGTCCCCGGAGGATGAGGCGGTATTTCCACTGCTATGGATCCGTCACTCTTCATTTGCGACCGAACAAATCGCTCGCTCCGATAGTACCAATGCATTCCAGCAAGGGAGAAATTCCCGCCCGCTGTGGTTAGGATCTCGCGAATTGGATCTGGACTTATCCGACCGACGATTGCTGTCATTTTTAAGTCCGGAGACTCGAGGCCATCTTTCCAGACGGGCGTTACATGGTGCGTCATGCTCGTTTCGCCAGTCGTGGCCTCAAACGTAACTGCGGTGTGCATAAATATGACGCCGTCCAAATGAGTCCGCTCGCGATTAATATATTCTTTTGCCCAAGCCGCAAATTCGGTTAGCGGGGCTGCCTCGGATAGGCGGAAAATTACCGCTGACAGCATATTTGCTGGCTTTTCTTCTGACAAGCGGCTAAACGCTCCGCACTCGCTTGCTATTTTATCTAAAAAGTTCTTCTTCTCGTTTTCGTGCTGAGGCGTAATAATAGCGATTGAGGAAGTTAGACCAGGACTGCCTACTCCAGGATCAGGCACCTTCCAACTAGCAATGAGATGCCACACATCGCCAACCAGTTGCTCTCCGTCGCTCGTTCCAGGAAGCGTCTTGAATACATTTTGTAGACTGATCCAGTCCTTGGTTCTGGGATAGCGATTACCAATAGCAGTCAAACTGATATCGTCTAATCGTTCCTCAGTAGCTTTCTTTTCAAGAACGTCGTGCAACTCGGACGCATCTTTTTCAAACGCTTTTGCATGCTTTGTTGCCCCAAAGTTCTTAAGGGAGACGCGTAATCTTTTTCCAGATGCAAGGCCTATGTCGGCGTCATAGCCGGCCTGACCTGGTTTTGCCGGAATGACGGTATGCCCGCCGAGTACGAACATGGGAAGAACAAGCAGTTCGAAAGCAAATCCAGATCTGTTTTCTTGATTAGATTTCATCTTCGAGACTGCGTCATCGACCCATCGCGAGTCAATTGCAGACAATACTTTCAGCGAGCTTCCAAGCCATAGTAACTGACAGGTGGCGATAGCATCCATGCTGTTCCATAGGACCCGAATCGGGTGTAGCTCAGGCTGTGAAAGCCAATTACTGGAGAAATAACGAACGACAAACTTTAGCGATTCTTCAACCACGGCCTGATCGATGTCGGGCGGTATTATTCGCCTTGATTGACTATCCATGATTTCTAACCGTCAGGCCTGACCTGCGTAATGGTCAGGCCTGAGCATTGAAGTGCTGATAGAGAGCTTTGGCCATAGCCCGCGTGAACTGGTCGAGCTTTTCTTCTTCCGAAAGTACCGTTCGAATCTCGGCCATCTGGCGGGTGCTCTCTGCGTGCTTCTCAACTTCTTCGACATAGGTCTCGGTCATGTGGTTCTTGAGGTTGTCTTTGATCGAGCCAAGGGCGAATTTATCGAGCGAATTGTTCTTGGCCTGAGCGGCAAGAGTCTGATCCTCGGTGCTCTTTTCGAAGATGCCGGCAAGCATGGTGAGACGGGTCTCCTCGCTCGTGGTATCGCCGAAAAACTCGTTCATCAGGTCAATGACGTCCTGGAGCGGGCCGTATTGTTTAATCCGAGCCACACGTCCTCCGCCGCCGTCGCCCCCGCGGATAAGCGCGTGACCATCGAGGGATATCTGCCCCTCGTAGGTTTTCTTGAACGTGGCAAGATCCAGTTTGACGCTCGAAATGTCGGGCCGTTCGCCGGTCTGCCGCTCGCGGATCGCTCGTCCGAGCCATTCATAGAACTGTTCACGTTTCGCGAGCGCCACGTTCTCGAAGTTATAAATCTGCGACAGAAAGCGGAAGAGACGCACAAACGTGCCGAGGTCTTTCCGGAAGATGTTCGCTGCAGCGATGGCTTCCTCGTCCTGATCGTAGCGCGCCTTTGTGAGTCGCTCGACATAGCGTTGCGCGATTGGGCTCATGAGGTTGTTCAACGCCGTCTGGCGCTGCTGCTCGTTCTTTTCCTGGTCGAACAGTTCGTTCGCAAACTGCTCGATGTCGGCTTCGGTGTAGAGCACCGGCATACCGTAGTCATCAATCTTCTGCTTGAGGTCGTAGACCGAGTTTGGGTCCGTCGGGGTATCGATCTCGGCCCCCTGGAAGTAGGGCAGAAACGCCTCTTTAATCCGTTCCGTGTCATTCACAAAGTCGAGAACGAACACGCGATCCTTTTTACCAAACGGCCCATTGTACGTACGATTGAGGCGTGACAACGTCTGAACCGCGGCGAGGTTCTCGAGTTTCTTATCCACGTACATGGCGCACAGCAGCGGCTGATCGAAGCCCGTCTGGTACTTCTCGGCTACGATGAGCACCTGATACTCGCTCGTATCGAAGGCCTCTGGAATATCTGCCCCCTGAAGCTCGTTCATATTGTCTTCCGTGAACGATCCGGGTAGCTCTTTGAGTTTGACCTCACCAGAGAACGCCACGAGAGCCTTGAGGTCAGTAATCTTCTCCTCGGCAAGATAGCGGTCGAGTTGCACTTTGTAGCGTACCGCCGCCTCGCGGGAGTCCGTCACAATCATCGCCTTGGCGTGGCCGTTCAGTTCCCGCATGACAATTTCGCGGAAGTGCGAGACGATGATGGCGATTTTTTGGCTGATGGTATACGAGTGTAGCTTTACCATCCGCATGATGAGTTGCGCCGTTTCGCTCTTCGGAACATCGATACGTCCCTCATCGGTCGAAAGCTTGACGGCCATTTTCCAGGTGACGTAGTTCTGGAGCACGTCGAGAATGAAGCCTTCCTCGATGGCTTGCTTCATCGTGTAGGTATGGAAAGCAGTGGGTTTGCCATCGGCTCCTGTGCGTCCAAACATTTCGAGCGTGCGCTTCTTCGGAGTGGCCGTGAAGGCGAAGTAGCTGATGTTTTTCGGCTTTGCTTTGCTCTCCATGTCCGAAGCAGCAATGAGGTCCGCCGCATCAACCTCCCCCTCTTCCGGCCGCAAACTGAGAAGGTCTCTAGTCTCTTGCGCGCTTTTCCCAGTCTGGGACGAATGAGCCTCATCCGCAATAATCGCGAACGTGTTCGAACGGAACGACTTCGGAATGTTCTTCTTTTTTAGAGCATTGATGACGAACGGGAATGTCTGTAAGGTGACGCTGACGATGGGGCTACCGTTTCGGAGCGCCTCGGCAAGCTGGTCGCTCTTCGTTGCCTTGACGCCATCGATCCGGGCAATCAGCCCAGGGGTGTTCTCGAACTGCTTGACGGTCTCGGCAAGTTGGTCATCAAGATTCGTCCGGTCAGTCACGATGAAGACCGTGTTGAAGACCTTCTTATCGTTGCCGTCATGGAGGTTGGCGAGCCGATGGGCCGTCCACATGATGGTGTTCGACTTGCCAGAGCCGGCAGAGTGCTCGATGAGGTAACGGTTTCCCGGGCCTTCGGCTTTTGCGGCCTCGATGAGCTTGGTGACAGCGTCCCATTGATGGTAGCGGGGAAAGAGCACCGTTTCTTTGGTGATCTTCTTCCCATCTTCGAACTTCGAGCGCTTTTCGATGCAGACGAAGTTGGCGAAGATGTCGAGCCATGCGTGCCGCTCGAGGACCTGTTCCCAGAAGTAGTTGATTCCCGTATCGGGTGGATTGCCGGCACCGTTGTTATAGCCTTGGTTGAAGGGAAGAAAGACCGTTTTCTGGCCGGCGAGCGCGGTCGTCATCTTGATCTCGCGCGAACTAATAGCGAAGTGCACGACGGCCCCACGCTTGGGTTTGAGCAGCGGCTCGTCTTTCTTGGTCTTTGGGTCTTTAGGTGGCCGGTCTTCGCAGTATTGCCGGATCGTGTCATCCATGGTTTGTGTGTTCTCAGTCTTCATCTCACCCGTCGCGACCGCGATACCGTTGAGAAAGAAGCCGAAGTCGAGCCGGTTTCCGTTATGCTCGCTATACTCGAGTTCGGGCACGACGCGAAGAATGTTCTGGGCGTACCGCTCAGCTTCCGACGCGTTGAGACCGCTGCTCGGCTTGGGTGCGAACATCGAGAAGTGGGCGTTGACGTAATCGAAGCCCCTCCGCAGGACGTGGATGGTTCCATATTTCTCGATCACCTCAACCAACCGATTGAGGATCTTCTCATCGGTATCGCCGTTGTGCATCGCCTGCACCTTGGCATAGGCCGCCGGCTCGGTGGTCTTAATCCAGGTCAGTACGTCCTCGGGATAGAGAGCGCGTTTGAGGTCATACGTGCCCTGGGCTTTATAGCCAGTACCTTGAACCCAACCACGCTCGAGCAGTTCGCGGACCATCTCGTTCTGTAGGACTTTTTCCGTGTGTAAGCCGGGCATGTTAGGCGACCTCCATGGTAGTACTGGGTTTGTAGGTGGTGACATCGATTTGGCCAGTGACGGCCGCGGTGATGAGAGCCGCACGGCGTTCCTTTACTAAGGCGATCGCAGCGCGAATAGCTTTTCTGGCGCGGTGAATTTCAATTACTAGCCTGTCAACAAATGTAGAAACTTCCATCTGTTCCGGGAGCGGAGGTAGCGGAACAATCATGTTTCCGACGGCCGAAAGATTTATACGTTGACGCGTTGCGCCCCGCGATGCGAGAAGGGCTGCGTTTCGTCCAACTGCGCTATTGATAGACTTAACAATGTACTCGTGGGAAACACGCTCAGGATTAAAGCGATACCTGAAGCAATCAGCTTTCACCATTGCGATTGGCACGTCCGCAGGCAGTAGGCACGCACGACCAAGCGCATTATTTTCGTCGCCCAAACCTGCAACAAGCACGTCTCCTGGTTTCGCATCGTGGCCTCCAAGTGACTTGAAGTATTCCTCCGAAACGAAGGCTGCATCGTCGCCCTTGAATTCACCGTCACCGATATTTTGCAACCTGATGACGCGAACACCGGATTCAGCGTAGTGCTCGTTTTTTAAACCCGATCCGAACGGGCCGTCGGTTTTAGAAACAATGGAGGGTGCGAGTCTTCCGACGCTCCAGTGCGCCGGAGTTTGCCCAATCCACTCGATGCCACTGTCTTTCATCGGGACGTTCGGGTCGAGCCCTTTGGTCACGGCCTGCGTGATGAGCGCGACACGCTTCTCCTCGAGAAGTTCAAGAAGCCGTTCGTACTTGGCCATGAGCGCATCAGCTTCGATCGTCTCGTGGTCCAGGAAGTCGGCAACTTTCAACTGGGTATCGAGAGGGGGTACTGGTATTGGAATTTGCGTTAGTTCCGTGGGAGCAATACCTGGGTAGCTCACTCCAACCGAACGTGAGACAATCTCGTCAATGAGGTTTTCCGACTGCATTGCATATCCAAAAAACCTTGACGACAAATCGCGACCTGGCCTCAATACGGCGAATCCCGTAGACACCACGGTTTTATCGTCTGAATTTTCAACCAAAGCAATTGCACGAAGATATGTTCTCACGGTTGACACGATAACGTCGCCGTCTCGAACGAGACGTCTGGCTCTGCTCGGTGCAGACGAGAATGGTAAATTTTCGTAACCTGTTATGCCTACGCCGTGCTGGACATTGCCAATGTCAACATATTTTACCGGCCTATCCGGATTAGTTGCCTCAGAAAGTACATCATCATTACATGACGCGACGTACTTTATCGGCACAACGGGCCAACCTTGACGGGTTTGGTGATGGCTCATGCCGTCACCAATTTAAGAGAGGAAATGATCTCGCCGGTAACCTGCTTGAGTTCACCATCAATGAGTTCAAGTGCTCGGGGCGCTACGTACTTGTAGAAGTACCGCGTAAAGGGAATCTCATAGCCTACCTTAGTCTTGTCCTCATCCACCCACGCGTCCGGTACAAACCGCAGCACCTCGCGCGCAACATATTCGGCGATGTCTTCTCCTAAGGGAACATTCTCGGTGTCGCGCAAGTCGCTATCCGGTTCAGGTCGCTTCTTCGCGTCAAAACAAATTTCAGCGGATTCATCTCGCTCCGAGAGCGCGCCCAGTACGGCTTTGCACTGCGGGGCCTTGAGCGTGATATTGGCACGCTCAAGCGCGCGGCCCAGAACCTTAATGAACTTCGGCCGGCTTTTAAATACGTCCGGCCCGATGCCGATCAGCGCTTCTTTGAGGTCTTCAAGGTCGAGACCGTTCTTCGTTAACACAGCTTCATCGTCCAACCTCGCGAGGCGCTCGGGCGAGACCTGGAAGTTCAATTGCAGCGGCCGCTCGACCACGATGGTTTTGTAGCCGAAGGCCGTCGTCGGGAGAATCTTCGAGTATTCCGACTCCTTGAAGTTGCCGTACTCCGTCGCGATGCGGGCGATATCGTCGACGCGGAATTCACGCCGTTTATTGCCGAGACTACGGCGCATCTTTCCGAAGAACTCGGTGGCGTTGACGAGTTGAACCTTTCCCTTACGCCGAGCCTCTTTGTTGTTTGAAAGAATCCAGATGTATGTCGCAATGCCGGTGTTATAGAACATCTCGGTCGGGAGCGCGACAATCGCTTCGAGCAAGTCGTTTTCCAACACGTAGCGGCGAATCTCGGACTCGCCGGAACCAGCCCCGCCCGAGAACAGCGGCGATCCGTTGAGCACGATAGCGATACGCGAGGTCTCGTTGCTACCTTTTGGGTGCATCTTAGAAATGAGATGGAGAAGGAACAGCGTTTGCCCATCAGAGACACGCGGCAGCCCTGGACCGAAGCGGCCTTTGAACCCGAGTTTGCGGGCCTCCGACTCGACCTCGTCTTTGACTTTCTTCCAGTCCACGCCATACGGCGGATTGGAAAGCATGTAATCGAACTTTTCGTTGGGGAACGCGTCTTTACTCAAGGTGTTGCCGAGGACAATCTTGCTGATGTCCTGGCCCTTGATGAGCATATCGGCTTTGCAGATAGCGTAGGTCTGTTCGTTCAGTTCTTGCCCGTAAGGACGGACGATGATGCTTGTGTTGTAGTTCTTGAGATGCTCCTCAGCGACGGAAAGCATCCCCCCGGTGCCGGCGGTGGGGTCGTAGAGCGTGACGATGCGTTGCTCTTTGCCAAGCGTCGGGTCTTCGTCGGTCGTAAAGAGCAATTCAACGGCAAGACGAATCGCATCGCGGGGCGTGTAGTGTTCACCAGCCGTCTCGTTCGATTGCTCCGAGAAGCGCCTGATGAGTTCTTCGAATGCTTGCCCCATGTCGGCGTTGTCGACGCCGTTCGGATGAGCCTCATCTCTCGGATGCAGATTGACCTTAGCGAACTTCTGCACTAACAGGAAGAGCAGGTTCTTACGCGCCAAATCGCTGATGAGGTCGACGGCCTTGTAATAGTCGAAGATGTCACGGATGCTGGCGCTAAAGCCGCCTACGTAGTCCAGTAGGTTTTTCTGAATGCCCGCCGCGTCGTTGGTCAACGTATTGAAGTCGAACTTTGAGGTGTTCCAGAACTTCAGGCCGCCGGTTGCGCGCTCGAAGAAGATAGACGGGTCAATGTCGCTCTTCGCGTGTTTAACCGCGGTCTCAAGGACCTTGGCTTTCGTGGGTGCGAGGACGCAATCGATACGGCGCATCACCGTGAAGGGCAAAATCACGGAACCGTACTCGTGGGGTTTGTAATCGCCGCGCAACACCTCATCGGCCGTCGCCCAGATCAGGTTGGCGATGTTCGGAGCGTCGGGTGCGACGGAGACGAGCGGCGTGAGTGATACCGAGGGCGTGAGGGCGGTTTTCGCCGCTTTGACCTCATCGTTTGCACTGATGACATCATCCTGACGCTGGTACGAGCCTCGCTGGACTCGTTCCAACTCACCAGCCTGGACCATACGAAGGAGTACCTGGTCAAACAGTTCACGGGAGACACCAGGGACTTTGACCAGCAACTCAGCGGTCGAGAACATTGGATTGGAGAGAGATTTGACGGCTTCTCGAACCTGCTCGGAAGCCGTGGACAATTTAGGACTCAAGGTAACTCTTTCTTACAGGTGGCCTGAAATTATGTAAGAAGAATATAGCCTCGAAATCTTACACCGTCAATAGCTTAGGAGTAAGAAATTTTTGCTTGTTCTCCCTGCAAGAATCGTAACCAAGAAGGCTTCCCCTTGGCAAATGGGGTCAATCGATGAGTCCTCGCCGTCGGAAGTAGACTTTCGTTTTCTCGGGGACGCTCTGGAAGGCGAGATCGATCCGCTCCCCTAGATCTGGCCAGACAGCCGGCACGGCATCGATCAGCGCCTGAAGCTCCTCCCGAGCCGGGAAGGCATCGGCGATTCGTAGTAGCCGGGGCCCGAAGCCGGGGCGACGGTCGCGGCTCCCTTGGAGTAACCCCTCCTCCTCCATGCGGCGGATAGCTTTCTTGACGACGACCCGGTCGTAACCGGAGGCGAGGGCGCAGCAGAGGGCTTCGAATGTCCATCCGCGGCGAGCCAGCGAGAACAGAATGAGCGTCGGAACGGGAGAGCCGAAAAGACTGAGTCGATCACCGGACCACGAGCGAGGCTGCTTGACCTTTGGCCGAGGTTCAAAACGCTCGTGTTTTGGGATGGGAAATCGGGCTTCTAGAGCGCATACGAGCCGCGTAAGGGGAGAGTGAAGGGGATACGCCTCATCCAGCGCGATCACCGCTCCTGCGCCCCTTCCGGCGATATAAACGAGGCCACCACGACCGAATGGAGCGTCGTTACCGCGCTCTAATCGTAGGTGCCCGGCACCGGTCAATCGCCGTAGCGCTGAATAGCGCATAGGTCCACGAACGGCGAGGGCCGCGAGGTTTCGAAGTCTTGCATCCGTTCCGAAAAGTCGTGGTGCACCATCAGATGCAGAGGTATACGCAGCCGGCCGTGGGCCCAGCGGTTCTCCATTCGTGCCTAGCCCGAGATATTCTCCGATCTGTCGCACGAGATCGCGATACGCCGTGGGTAGCGTGCTGGCCAGGCTCAGCCGATTTTTTCTTTGTACGATGAGGCCTCTCGTACGCAAACCAGTGATTGCCTCGGACGTTGCTTGTCGCCAGTGCTCGGGAATCTGTCTGATTACCATCTCGAGGTCGAGCGACGTTTCAGCTTCGGATAAATGGTAGAGCACTTTGAAACCCACCGAACTCGCATCTGCAAGTGGCGATTTATCAACGTGCACATCGGGGAGCGACCCTTGAATCTTTTCGGGGCGGTGTCGTACGCCGGCCACTTCGTCAAGGACGCGAAGCAACGACTTGTATCCGGGGTGACGATGATCGAGGGCATAGCGCATTTGCGCACCATGCTGAACGCCGATAATAAGTCCAGACACTTGTAGTCTTCTCGCTAGGCTCTGCACGGGAAAGACCGTCGGACCAGCTTTGTGAAGTCGCAACAATACCTTTAGATTTTGTTCACTGCCAAAGAGTGTAGCAGCAGGCCTCCGCATAGCTAACGTTAGGCCTGACGTTGCGCCCTGGTTGTGTCGCATCTTTGTGGGCAATGTGCGTCGGCGACGTTGATCGGACACGGCGGATCGATCAACACTAAACGCATTCGTGAGGATGCGACCTAGTATGCATTAGGTCAAAACAGTTCCAGAGCATCCCCTTCGCCAATGAGCCGCTCAGGGATGGTCCAAGGATTCGCCCCTTTGGAGACAGCTTCAACGCGGTCGAGATGGTCTAGATAGCGGATCAGGCACCTTCGGACGACGGAACGACGCATGGCAAGGGGCGCTTCGATGTTGGTCGCTGCGAGAATCGCAGCCCTCAGGTCGTGTTGGTCTGGCAATGCGGCCCCCGACAACGCGACGCTCCAGCCCTGTTCGTATGCCTCTTCAACGCCGAGATTGATTGACGGAATTTCGTAGTCGTGCCAAAAACTGCGAAGATGTCTCGCCGGCTCATCAACGACGAGGTGTTCGTATTCGTCCGGATCGATGTCTGGCTGTACCAGCGCGGTCGCGCTTTGGACCGCCTCGTCTAGCATGATGAGTGGGACGTCTTTTGCGTCCTGTTCGATGTCTGCGAACACCATCACCCGAATGAATTCAACGAAGTGGCCGGCGGCGTAAAGCACGAGCGGACCGTGACAAAACCGATGCTCGACATGGTGCCGTAACGCAGCCGCTATCCGCCATGTTTTTATTGGACTGGGGTGCTGGAGAGATGTCGCCGACGTCATCGCACGCACGTCAGCATAGACGGTGTCGAAGTTGCGATGGCTTCCAGATTCGGATTCCATGAGTCCGAGCGCCAAGAGTCGCCTGGCTTGGGGTCCTTGGAGTAAGCCCCGTAAGAACTCACGCCACGCGGGGATGACTTCTCGCTCTAGCACACGCGTCCGACCGGCCATGATCCCCATTCTCAACTAAGGGGATCAACGTCTCCTGCGGATTTTTACTATCCTTGGCGCATGCCAGAGAAATCGGCCCGCAAGGCCTACATGCGGCCACAACAGGCCAAAGAGCCCCTACCGGGCCAGCAGTCTATCTTTGGAGACCACGTTCCTGGTCCCGATCCGGAGGCGGAAAAGCAGCGCCAGCGGGCCGTTGATGCTCGGATGTACGGGCTCGAACGCCAACTCAAAAGACAGATGTGGGCTATCGAGGCCTACCGAGAGATGCGGGAACGTGGCGTGACCATGCCCGACATCGCGGAAGCGATCGGCCTGCAGCCCGTCGTTGACCGTGCGACACCGCGACTCAAGCCGTGGCGACTACGCCCTGGGACGAACATGGACATCGTTGCAACGATGCTCGAGGATGCCGGTCGCCGCGGTGCGAGCGAGTCGGAGATGGTCGCGCACTTGCAGGCGTTGGGACGGCTCGCGACCGCGGCGCAAGCGAACCGCGCCGTGCATTGGACCGTGAGCGAGCTACAGCGCCGTACACGGTTCCTCACGCGCAAGCGACGGGCCGATGGAGGCCGCTGGTACGCCTTTGGCCGGTTCGATACGTGGCGAGCTTGATCTGCATGAAATTCCAAAAAGATCAAGACTCGATCTTACGCGGAGGGTTTGATATGATCCGCGATCCGCGCAGATCGGCGCAAAAAAAACCTCACCCCCTGCCGCTATAGATTGAGACCCTAGCGCGACGGGGGGCTCCGGTACCCCAACCCTAGTCGATCCCCCGTGGATTGTCAAAGCGGTTGGACACCGGAGGTCTCTGTGAAAGGACGACCTCACATGTCCCTTGGCATTCCTGAACTCCATGCCTCACGTTTGACGGCCCTTCGGGCTCAGGCCAGCTTGTCGGTTGCCGAAGCGGCCGCAATCCTAGGCCTCACGACGCGCGCACTTCAGTATCTTGAGGACCATACGAAGCGGCTTCCACCAGAGGCGTTTGCTGCGTACCGGGTCCGCCTCGAACCCATCCGCTTTGAGCACATGCAGCCCATTTCTATTTGGGAGTGGCTCGCGGAGCATGACAGCATGACAACGGCCGATGAGGAGCTTCTCTAATGGGAACACGAGCACCCGAGCCAAAGCGCTTGAACGCGGCCGATCTAGACGACCGTCAACTGCGCGGTGTCGCCCTTGTGAAGGCGGCTGAGCGTTCAAACGCCCTCGTCGTTCCGCAAAGCGACAGTACAACACTTTGGCTTTCAAAACGCGGCAATCGCGTGTGGCGTGTGGAGCGTGAACTGCGTAACCGTCGCGGAAAAACGTCCGTGGAGTACACCTGTACGTGCGTTGACTTCCTAAAAAATGGTCGAATTGATTGCCAGCATATCCTCGCCGAAAGAGTTCGGCGTGGCGAGATCGTCGTCGTGGGCAAGGTTGATCGTCGTCGCGCACGCGAAGCACAAGCTGAACGACGGCCTGCGCGCCGGCGCGTAAGTCAGACCGGTCGTTCTATCCGTTCGGTCCAGCGCGATGCGCGCGTTGCGCTGGGTGAGCGTATACCGCAACTACTCGCCGATCTCGGGCGACTGCTGAACCGCGACCGTGAGGGGAGCGAGCAGCGTCACATTGTTCGGGCTCTCGCCCTCGTCTTCAAACTTGCTTCCGGGAAGAGCGCCGATGAGATGGTTTCCATCTACGGTACGCTTATCGAGAAAGGTGTGCTTGGACTACGCAAAGTCCCACATCAAAATACGCTCTCTCGCTGGATGAACGACGAGCGGCTCACACCGTGGCTCGAGATGATGCTGCACCTCACCGCCAAACCGTTCCGCGCCATCGAGCGCGCCGGTATCGTGGACTCCTCAAAGATGTCGCAGATGCGCTCGGCGCACGCGCGTTGGGTCGAGTATGGTGACGATCAACGTGATGGTGCCGATTGGATGAAGTTGCACGTCATCGTGGGTGCAGAGTCACTTGTTTGCATGGGTGCGGTATTTTCTGGTAGCCGCGGTGCCGGCACGCACGACATCAACTTCCTCTTGCCGCTTGTTGAAGCGACGCAGGGTGCATTCAACCTCCGGTATGTCCTCGCGGATAAAGCCTATCTCTCGCAGCAGACTGTTGGGCGGCTTTGGGAAGCCGGAATGCAAGCCGTGATTCCGATCAAGCGCCGCTGGGATGGGGACGAGAAGAAACCATACTATGAGGTCTTCGAGGATCTCGTGAAGTGGTACGACGAACGCCAAGCATCGTTCCACGAGGCGTATCGTATCCGTCCGAAGGTGGAAGGCTTCTTCAGCCTCGTCAAGCGGGTCGCTACCGATTACTGTTGGTCGCGCGGCCGCCCTCGAAAGGATGCCGACGGCACGGTACGGTTCGGCGGCGAGAACGCCGATGGTCCATGCACGGCGTGGCGGAATGAAACACTGTGCAAACTCATCTACGTCAATCTGCGTCGTGTCGTGGAATACGAGTTATTGACCGGTTACGAGATGAACTTGCTCGCTGACACGTTCTTTCCGCCAATCCCAGACGAACAGCGCCTCATCGCGTAGTCGTCTCGGTCGTCACCACCATCGCGAGCCCGATCAATATCGGGCTCGTTTTGCTTTTCTAAAATGGTGAAATTCGTTCCGAACGCCATCCGAAATGGTGAAAATACGTCATTTTATTCTGATCTGCAATCCGAATGTGAAACGCGCAAACATAAGAAAAACCCCGTAAATACGGGGTTTTTTGGTCTCTTTTTTGTGTTCCGTTTCGGGATTTCACCATTTCGCTTCATTTCACCATTTCGGAGAAATTTGAGGCGAAACCGTGAGTCAGCCCTAGAACGGTATTTCGTCGTCGAGGTCGTCGCCGAAGGCGTCGGCGCTGGAGGCGTTGCTGGGGGCGGTTGCGTTGGCGCGGGGGGCGCTGTTGCCGCTGTACTCGCCGCCGCCGGAGCCTGCGCCGTCTTGGCGGGAGCCGAGCATCTGCATGTTGTCGATCACGACCTCGACCGCGGTGCGTTTAACGCCTTCCTTGTCGTCGTATTTGCGGATGACGAGCCGGCCTTCGACCAGCACCGACATACCCTTCTTCAAATACGTGTTGCAGGTCTCGCCGAGTTTGTCCCATGCGACGATGTCCACGAACGTCGTTTCGTCGCCTTGCTTGGTGCGGCGGTTGACGGCGAGCGCGAACTTCGCGACGCCGGCGCCGCTGGCGATGTAGCGGATCTCGGGGTCGCGCGTTAAGTTGCCGACCAGGATAACGCGATTGTACGAACCTGCCATGTTTGATTGCCTCTCTCTCGCTATGCTAATGGACTATTACCGCAAACGATGCTCTCACCTAGGCGTGCCAACAGTATGGCACGCCCAGGTGGGGGGAAAAACGGAGGCTTAGTACGCGGGCGGGGGCGTCGGCGCGGCGTTGGCCAGCGCGGTCAGATGGGTGAGCATCCGCTTCTCGTTGCGAATCACCAGAGCCCGGAGCACGTCTTCGCTCAGCTTGAGCTGGCGCTCCAGCTCTTTCGAAGCCGCGGCGTTGCTCTTGAAAATCATCAGGACGTAGTGGCCTTCGCGCAGGTCGTCAATTTCGTAGGCCAGGCGCTTTTTGCCGAGCTTCTCGGTGGAAACTACCTCGCCGCCCTGGCTGGTAATCACTTCGGCGATTGTGGCCGAGCGCGTGTCCACGTCGGCTTCTTCGAGCGACGGGCGCAGAATGTAGGTTACTTCGTAATCGTTCACTAGTCTCTCCAGCTTCGGACGCCCGCTTGCGGCAGGCGGCCCACCTCATCTATAGCGCGGGTGGGCAGGTGGCCCGGGACGGCCGAGCGGCCCCCGAGAACCCATGGATTGTACACTATGGGGCCCCGCCCGGCAAGGACGCATGAAGCGGAAGCGCCGGCGCCCCTCTCAGCCGGTTGTCAGTCCGGACGGGTTTCATCTAGGGATACATGTCCATCGCTCATTTTGCCGTTAATCGCCGGGTCGCCGTCTCGATGATCGCCCTGGCGATCGTCGTTCTGGGGATCTTCGCCCTTCCGCGGCTGCCGATCGCTCTGTTGCCGAATTTTACCCAGCCGGTGGTTACCGTTTCGGTCACCTACCCCAACGTCGGCCCCGAGCAGATGGAATCCCTGGTTACCCGCCCGATCGAGAACGCGGTGAGCCGCGTCAACGGCATCCAACAGATCAACTCCAATTCTTCCGAAGGGCAGACGCAGGTCACCGCGCAGTTCTACTTCGGCACCAATATCGATACGGCGGCCGTCGACGTGCAAGAGCAGGTCGATCGCATCCGCAGCCAGTTACCGAACGATCCGAACCTGCAGCAGCCGCAGATCGCCAAATACGATTCCAACGCGCTGCCGGTCGTGCGTATGTTTATCACCGATCCGAACATGACGCTGCGCGCCCTGGGCGACCTGTTTACCAACCAGCTCTCGGATGAATTCGCATCGGTCGACGGCGTCGCGGCCGTAACGGTTACGAACGACGAACAGCGCGCCATTATGGTGCAGCCCGATTCGGGAGCACTCGCCGGCTACGGCATCACCCTCGAGCAAGTTACCGCGCGTATCCAGCAAGAGAACCTCAACCTGCCGGCCGGCATCATTCAAGTCGGGCCTAACGAGTACCAGGTGCGCAGCAACGCGCTCCTAAAATCGGCGCAACAGGTCGGCAACCTGGTCCTTGCGACGAAGAACGGCTCCGCGATCCGCATCAAGGATGTCGCGAGCGTCACGGATTCGATCAGCGAGCAGCGCAGCTATCAACGCTACAACGGCAAGCCGGCGATCGGCCTGCTCGTCAACGCGCAGCCGGACGCCAACATCGTCGCCACCGCCGTCGGCGTCTATAAGAAAATCAACACCATCAGCGCGCGTTACCCCGGCATGAAGATCGGCGTCGTCTTCGACCAAGAAAGCTTCATTACCGAGGCGATCCAGGCACTCGAGCATACCGCCGTCTACGGTGCGATCCTCGCGATCATCATCATCTTGCTCTTCCTGCACTCGTGGCGCACCACGCTGATCGTGGCGATCTCGCTGCCCATCTCGGTGCTCGGCACGCTCTTTGCCGCATACATCTTCGGCTACTCGCTTAACATCATGACGCTGGGAGGGTTGGCGCTAGCCGTCGGCCTCATTGTCGACGACGCCATCGTCGTCATCGAAAACATTTATAGGCATATCGCGCTGGGGAAAAGCCCGCGCGACGCCGCGGAGAGCGCCACCTCGGAGATTTTCTCGGCGGTGCTCGCGTCGTCCATCACCGTCATCACGGTGTTCGTTCCGCTCGTGTTGATCCCGGGTTTGCAAGGCCTCATCTTTACGCCGTTTGCCGTGATGGTGATGGTCGCGGTCGCGATTTCGCTCACCGTCGCCCTGACGACCGTCCCCATGCTTTCGTCGGTGATCATTCGCAATAAGGCTCTCGCGGTTCACGCGGACGGCGGCGGCACGAACGGTGCGCCCAAAGGCCCCTATGCGCGCTTCTCAGCCGCCTTCGACCGCAGGTACGAACGGTTCGCGAAATGGTACACCCGCGTGTTAACTCGCGCGGTCGACCGGCCCGGACTGGTGGTGGCGATCGCGGGCGGTATCTTTATCCTGACGATGATCGTCGTCAAGCTCGGCGCCGTGCAAACCGAAATTTTCCCGGCCTCCAACTCGCGGTTCGTGCGCTTTAATATGCAGATGCCGACCGGGACGGCGCTCAACGTCACCAACGCCGTTACCGAAGATATCGAACAACGCATGCTCAAGGATAAGCGCGTGCTCAACGTCGGCGCGCAGGTCGGCACCGCAGGTTTTATCGGTACGGGAACCGCCGTCACCAACCAGTCGAATCTCTCGGTCACCATGAAGCCCAGCGTCTCGGGCGATGAGTCCGCGCGCTTCGTCGCGCAGTGGCAAAGCGCTCTCACCGGCCAATACGCGCTGCGCAGGGGCGGGCCGCGCA
>Ga0207416_1003022_pt1 | contig 16872 bp, 21 predicted proteins | sample PaiPotPPM11metaG_FD_184107 | JGI IMG/M metagenome (GOLD analysis project Ga0207416, IMG submission 184107) | Iron sulfur acid spring bacterial and archeal communities from Banff, Canada, to study Microbial Dark Matter (Phase II) - Paint Pots PPM... ...
CTGGCGCACGCCCGCTCGGATGGGTGCCATATCTTCGCCGGGCCGCGCATGGGCTTCGCGGGGGCGCTGGGTTGCGCTCGCAGGGTTCATTTGCTTCACCGCTTGATGGTTTATAGCTTGATTATTTTACGGCGTGAGCAATCCTCCTTTTCAGTCATCGGTGGGGTAGTACTTAGACCGTCCGAAATGCGGCAGTTTTGGGAACACCCGTAGCCACACTGCCCCGCCCGGTTAGAACGGGATGTCTGTTCGGCCGGATCGCAATGGCGCGCGATTTCGCTCTATTTCACTAATGCGCGTAATGATTGGCGTCGAGACTTGGGTCAAAGCATCCCGCACGGCTCTCGAGATTCGCTCGACCTCTTCGGGTGTTGGAATTGCAAGCGAATGGCTGACTGAGTTGCGCGCGGCCCACGCGCCATCCGATCTGACCGTCTCAAGGACTATTTTTTGGAGCGTCAACGCATCTTTGACATTGCCGGTGATGCCAATCAACGCGAAAAGGATGAGTCTTCGAGCATTTCTCAACTGTGGGGGTATGATATCTTTGGCGGCTAGTTTAGATAGTTTGAGGCGCTCTTCAAAGGCACCAGTCATCACTTCGAATACAGGGTGGAGGAGGACAGCGCGAATGTACCCTTCCAGCGCGCGGGCATAGTGAAATGTCGCTTCTTCGTGGAAGCCTGCGAATTCTCTCTCTTCTGCGCGCCTGAGGGAAGTCTCAACTTTAGCCCACGTGTCTTTGTGCGCCTCGTGTGTCACATGCTCTAAGTCGGTGTCAGCGTAAGCTGCAATGAGCTCCTCGGCATTTTCGTCCGCCCATTCTCTCGCCGCCTCTTCGAAGGCCGGATCATCACTTATGCTGTATTCGTCTTCGCCATAGTAGTCGTTTTCATACACGGAGATGCACCCTTTTATTGCTGGAGCAAGGACCGTTCATAAGCAGTTATTCTTGACACGTGTTAGGCCCCTGATTTGTCGGCCTCTGTTAGCGCATGCTCTGTCGAACGGCCTAGTAGATCGTATCGACCAACATCCCGGTCCTGCCAGAGCAAGCGTAGTAGCCACCCCTCATCACATGCTTGTTGAGTCGAGATACTCTTCGCGACCGACGAAATTTCTTGCCACAGTAGGTGCACTCGAATACATAAATCGGACCCGAGGTCCTTCGCCGGGAGATGGTTGCGCTTGGAAACCGATACGAAGCCCTGGTGCTAGGAATCGCGACGTGGCCTGGAGCGAGTTCGACTTGAAATTTCGGAGTAAATGGTTGGTCTGTGATTCGCAACCCCTGAATCTCGTACACGTTGAACGCTTTTATGTTTGTTCCGTTGACTTCCCAGGCGTAAAGCAGTAGGTTTCCTGGCCCGGACATCCTTAGTGAGTATGGCTCCACAAACCTATGTTTACCGTGGTACTGGAATTCCACCAGCAATCGGTTCGCGCCGGCGAATCGCAGGTTCTCGAGGGGCGTTCCTCCTCCGCGGAACTCGATTGATGAAGTTGATGCGTACTCCGCGCCAGCTGTCGCTACCGGAAGTGGCGCCTCCGGGGTGGGGACTTCGACGAGCCAGCGAGTTGCGTGTGGCAACCGCCCGATGTAGTCTGACAGGTCGGGAAGACTCGGCAACTGATGAGCCAACATGTTGGCCCATTCCGACAAAAGTTCTACGTCGCTCCGAGCAATTTCGATCAATCCCTCGGGCGTTAGAGGTTCAAGACCCTTAGCACGACACTTCTCTCGGCAAATCTCCCGTGTCGCAATAATGTCGATCGAACCAACACTATTCTCACCTAGATAGACGACGTCATAAAGATCTCGCGGTCTTGTGCGTTCGCGAAGCGCGCGTGCCTTTTCGGCAAGCAGCTCTTCAAGGCTATAGGCCAATACTCGCGCCCCGTCGGGTAAACGATCCGGATATGGGTGGAATATTTCTCGACGAACCGGGGTAGCAACGATGGTTTCGTGGCGCGTAATGTCCACGATAACGCGCGGGAGACTTCCGCGCTGCTGCAGCGGCCCGCGATAAGATAGACGCGCCATGTATGTAGGCTGCCCCGCCCTGTTGGTGAGCGAGTCTATCTGGTTGAGTTCAGGGGGAAATTCTATGCCTGATAACTCGTAGGCATGGGCGCATACTTCGCCAAGCGTCTGCGCGACATCGGCGTCTTCGTACGGGGCGCCGGGCAGGAACGTAAAATCTATATCTTCAGAGAACCGATATGTTTCCAGGTAGCACTTCTTTAGACACGTGCCACCTTTAAAGACCCAGAGATTTCCTGCAACCGGATGCAGCGCAATCGCGGCAAGGAGCCACCCTAATACGTAGTCCTTCTCAACCACTCCAGCCGGCAGACCCCACTCAGCCGCTCGCGCGAGGATGTCACCTTTATCAATCATGAGATCCTACGCGGCTCAAATCAACGTTCTTAGTAATTCGCCAGCGTTCAGCGATCGGGCCACTGCGACCAACGCTCGGATCTAATTTCACGTAACCCGTAGTCAACTGCTGTTCGATTTCTGGCAAGTAGGTCGCGAATTGCGGCCAAAACAATTCAACAAGGTAGCCTAGGCGCTTCCATGCCGCACCATTGGCGGTGGAATGAGCCACGTCCAACAGCCGCGGAAAGCTAAACTCCTTGCTGTCGCTGTACGCGAGCAGAATTTGCGTCAGGTGCCGCATGCCACCACAGATTTCCGGACGCCTAAGACCATCAATAATCGTGCGTTCTGGACTAGATACAGGGATACGTTCGCGCTGACGCCACACCATGGAAATGCCTTCCGATGACTTGATGGAACTCCGGTAAAGCCGAAAGCGATTATTGAGCAACGTAAGACGGGTTGAACGAACATTTGCCGACGTCACAACGAGTGTTTCGCGAAATAACTGCTCGGTCAGACCCCAATGTTCGGCTGCAGTCCAGCCGCCAATATAGCAAGGAGAAAATGCTTCAACCGCGAGCATCCACGGATCTTCGGCAGTAATTGCCATCTGCGGGCTAACCTCTAGTGGAACAATTAAATAGAGACCTCGACGAATGCGGCGAAGCCATCCCCGTCGCGAAAAACCAGCAAGCTTCATTGCCGCCGCGCGAGGCCCCAACTCTAATGCGCGCGCGCTCGTCTGGACGTTGATCATCCCCATCCGCGCAGAGCGTGCAAGTTTTGCTAGGGTCTCTCTGTCTTTTGCAACGGTCATCTGCTTGCTCAGCCTCCGTAGTTTTATGTGTAGTAGTATATCAAATCGCAGGATATCAGCACAAAGACATCTTGTCCCGTACCGTAAAGCGAGGCCGAACCCACCTAAGTTGAAAGCGTGCGACGAAGCCGAAGGCGCACGCGCTCGGTGAGCCCACGGCCACCCGTGAGGACCTCGGTAAGATGTCCGGGGTGCATGTCTCCCCGACGAGCAAAACCCCGAAGACCTTCGAGGCAGACTGCCGCTCTCGCAGATTTGAGCGTCGCGGCATCTTCTTGAACTCGCACCGTTTGCTCGCTAATGAATTGGCCGACCAAATCTGAAATTGGCGTCGCAAATGCCTGCTCGCGATTCAGAATGCGCCTGATCGCGTCTCGGGACTTGTTACAACCTCTCGCGACCGCACCGATCCCATAGTGCCGCACAACCGATCGCAAGAGTTCGACCGAGCCTACCGAGGAGAACTGCGCCGGTTCGTAGCCACCGATATGGTCCTGGCGCGAATACCGGATCGTCTCCTTGCCAATGATGTCGATCCTCAAGGGCGCAATGCTCCGTCGCTCTGTCACACCCCGATCGTCGCCTTCCGCGTTTGCGTACTTGTATTCCGGCCGTCGGTGAAATTCCGCGAACAGCTCGGCGTAGGTCTTCAGCTCCCAGCGCTCAACCTTGCGGCTCCCGTACGCGTTGAAAGATCGGTCCGCTGCCTTGGCGATGTCATAGTCAAACGGGGCCAGCGGCCGCAGCTCGTTGGACCACCCGAGCGTGCGCTCTCGCGCTTCCGCCATGAACGCCCGCAGCCGCGGCGGGAGAGGATGCTCCATGAAGAACCGGAGCACCTCCGACGTCGTCAGGTCGCCGTTACCTGTGCGCGATCGGACGCTCTCCGCGATCTGATCGGTATTCCCGTAAACGATCTCCGCTGTTTCGGACCGGTCCGTCTTGTTGGCCTGAAGCAAGTGCGCAGACACATCTGCGAGCTCAAGGGTGCGCTTCCACCGGCGCGTCTTGCGACCCCAATACATATCGGGGACGATCCTGCCGCCGTTATCGCGCAACGCATCCCACCAAGGCGCTTCGGACAGGCAGGCCGCTTCGTAGAGCAGCTTAGCTTCTTCACGCGGCGGCAGGGACGAACGTACGCTTCGGTCGACGTGGTGCTCGTACGCGAGATATTCACGATCGATGTCGCTCTTCGGCGTGAAGCTCAAGAGGAAGCCACCGGGGCGGATGCGCTCCCGGTACGGTTTGCCTTGATTGTAGCGTTGGAGATGCAGCTCCACGTTCGCCGTCGATATCGACAGCCGGCGAGCGGCGGGCAGATCAAAGTTAGGCAGCGAGCCAAGATCGACATCGTCGGGATGGCCGTCGAGAAACGCTTGGATCACGCGGAGCCACAGATCTCGCTGCCAGCAGCGTAGCTTCATCGCCTTGCGGCACAACCGCTCTTCTTTCTTCGAGCGCAGGTACGGCGGCATGTAGTTCTCGAGAATGAACTGCTTGGCTTCGCGCAGGATCGGCTTGCCGGTCGCGTCGAGATTGAAAAGCGCATAGCTTTTGGGCGCGATGGCGAGGCCGTAGAGCGGTTCGATGATGTCCGTTCCGGGCTTGAAGTTGACAGCCTCTAGCTTTAGCAGCGCATCGACATTACGGTAGGGATTGAGCGGCTTGAACCAGTCACGGATGCGCTGGACGCGTCGAACGAACTCGTCGTCGCTCATCGCCTCTGGCCGGGCGAACATCATTGAGTCCGTGTCGCAGGCCATCCATAAGACACCTTCGCGCTTGGCCAGGACTTCTAAGATCGCGAGCATGAGGCGAGTGCCTGCCGTAATGGTCGTCGCGACGAGCGGATGGAAATACGGGCCCGGCTCCTCGACTTTGGACAACCAGCGGGTTGTCGGCTCTTTGCCCCGATATGAATACACGTTGCATTCCACAGGGTCGGCCGGCTTGGTCTCATTCATCTCGACGAAGAAGCCGTAGCAAGCGTTGGCGACGACCTTAAGATGCTTCTGATCGTCATCGAAGACGCGGGCGAGAGCGTCCAGGCGCAGATATTCAGCACGCAATTTTTTCGCCTTGGCCACGTCCCCGCGTTTGGCTGCAACCTCGGCTTCCTTCTTCGCGCTCGTCCGAAGCTCGATCAGGTGGACGAAGAAGTCGTCTTGTCGCGGGTCAAAGGTCGCTCTCGACCCAGCCAGGCGCACCGGTCGCAAGCCCTGCTGGGGTTCACCCGGTATGAAACGCAGCGCACGGATAATCTTAGGGGATCTACCGGTCAGAAGCTTGGAAGCGGCGATATCCAGCCCGTGATACCAGAGCGTCGCGCCATTGAGCCCGTTAACGCCGATCGTGCGCATGAGCGAGGATGATTGATAGATCGCCCTGACGGGCAGGATGTCGTCATTGGCTTCGACCTCCGCAATAACGGTGAATCCTCTCCACGTGTTGACGCTCTGCCAGCACTCAAGCCCTAGCTCGTCAAGGGCGTGTCGAAACTCTTGGGTGCAGTCGCAAACCCTGAACCCTCGCCCAATGATGTGGGACCAAAGACCGGCAATCGCGGCCAGGGTAGGGTAAAGGCTGACGAAATCAGCGAGCAAAACACGAAGGATCTCGCGTCGTATCTTTACATCTGCCCGACCGCCGTAGTAGGTGGAGAGCAGGATGCCGATCAGCCGATCAAGGACATCAGATCGCATTGTTCCTGTTGCACCTCAAGCCACGGGCGGATCCACATGCGCGCGTATTCGGCCTTAGCCACGGACGCTTCGCTGTAGATCTTGTCCAGCGTCCTCGGTAATCCGAGGGTTTCGTATTTCTTAAGCAGCGCAAAATAGCAGGCCGCAGTCACCTCGACATCGCGATAGGCATAGCGCAAGAAATAGTCGTCGAACGGGCGAGAGAAATCGGGCCGCTCCATCTTATGGCACGGCACGTCGAGCGCTTCGGCCAGGTTCTCGAGATCGTAACGGCCGCCGAGCAGCGCATCGCCCGCAGCCTTGAGGTCGACAAATGCCCCTCGCCAGGGCCGCATTTTTGACCGCGGCTCGCCTTGCTTTCTCTCGCGGCGACGCGCCCCGAATTCGTACATGTGCGCCCGGGCGTTGAGTTTCTTCATGCGGATCGGCGGCATGCGCGGGTCCTTGGAGATGCGCAACGTAAAGCCGTCTTGGTATCTGCCGCGCGCCAAGGAGTGGTCATGAGCGAGCCTCGGCAGATCGAAATTGAGCGCGAAGCCAGCCACCGTGGCCCGAAAGCGATATGCATACCAATAAAACAGATCGCGGAAGTCATCAAGGTCCATCGGGCTTGCAAGCGCATGAGCGCGGCAAAAGTTGGTCAGGGTCGCCAGTTCCTCTGGCAACACCGCGAGCGGGTCGTATGCAAACCCTGAGTATCGCAGCTGCAGTCCCTTGTGGATGCCGTATGGCACGACGAGGACAGGCTGGGCTTCGCCGAACTGGATTGTATCTGTCTCGGTGTCCAATGCGCACGTCCAATCGGATGCCTCAGGTGCCCGGCCGCCCGGCGGGAAATCGGGTTTTGCTCGAACGGGCACCGCGAGGCCGCGTACCGCGATCGGCAGATAGTCTGGCTCATGTCGGCGATCTCGAGAAACTGCGCCCGCTTTTCGGCCAACCATTCCCGGTCGTCGCCGGCGTACTCGGACAACACCACCGCGACCGATTGGGGCGGGTTCAAGTTGATGATGAACGAGTCGCCGATAAGCGCTCGGAACTTATCGAAGGAACGACCGAACCGGACAGCCGCCTTGGCCAGGTCGCGCCGGGTATTACCTGTGTCCCGCGCTTCCTGGTGTCCATTCTGGACGGTGGCGGCGGCCACGGTGGTCGGCGAGAGGCCGCACCGCTGAGCTATCTCCCGATCGCTGAAGTCCGGGTAGCGCTCTCTCAGGTAGATCGCGTGTGCCCTGCGCTCGGGGAGCCTGAAGGGCCAGCCGTGCTGGTTAAGTTCGAACGCGCGGCTACGAACAACGTCCGGAAGAGGCTCGACCTTTGCGGTGATTCCGAGCCGCTTCGCAACTTCGAATCTCGCATAACCATCGATGCCGCGGAACTTACCGGAGCCATCCGGCGCGATCATTACAGCCGGCCATAAAGTCGGATCAGATTGCTCAAGTTCCACCATGCGCACGGCGTCGGCGTCGCCGGAACGTGGATTATCCTCGGCCTCCCACGCGATGGCCGTAATTTGAATGTTGCTGCTCGCGTGCGACGGTGCAGTGACAGTGCCGGCTCTGGCTTGGCTGGCCCGCCATGGTGTGCCGGTGCTACTGCTGGATCGGCGCGGCAATCTGGCGGCGGCGTTCGATGCCGTCGGCGGCGCCGGCTTGAATTTCGAGCTATCGGCCCGACTGGCGCGACTAACCCAAGCCCAGCAAGTTACCATCGCTCGAGGCCTTATATATAGGAAGCTTGGCGAACAGATCGCGACGCTCGAGTCTTTCCCATCGAGCGTCGCGCGTTACGTTGCCGTGTCCAGGATCGAAAGCAACCAAAAAGCGTTAGACGTGACCAAGTCGATCGATGCTATTCGTGTTATTGAAGCGCGTGCAGCGGCCGCCTATTTTCGCCTATGGCAGCGACTACCGCTCAAGTGGAAGGGTCTGGGATCGCGGCCGGTGCCGGCCGAGTGGCTGTCGATTGGGTTACGCTCGTCGGCGCTCGGCCACTCTAACCGAAACTCAGCGCACCCGGTCATGTCGATGCTTAACTACGCCTATGCGGTGCTTCAAAGTCAGGTGTCCATCGCCTGCGCATCTTCAGGGCTCGATTCCACGGCTGGAATCCTGCACGCGCGGCGGCCTCCCAGGCCGGCTCTGGTCTTTGACCTCATGGAGCCCTTGCGCCCCGTTATCGACCGCGAGCTTCTCCGCTTCATCGAGTCGCACGTCTTTGCGAGATCGGATTTTCCGATCGGTGACGATGGGGTGGTTCGGCTTCACCCACAATTGGCACGGGCCGTCGCTAGCCTGAAAGTAGCCCCCCAAGTCGTAGCTAACGTCGCCAAAAACTTTGTAGCCGACGGAGGTCATTGTGGACAAGCTAACCATTTCGGTGTCTGAAGCTGCGGAAGTCCTTGGTATTTCAAGAGGCAAGGCCTACGAACAGGTGAGCTCGGGCTGCCTACCCTCCATCAGGGTTGGACGCCGCATCCTAATTCCCAAGCACTCCGTGTCGGAGTTCCTGGGGCGAAAGACAGAAGAGTCTTTTCGAATCGAGGCGAAACCACAGAGCCCTCAGCCATCTAAGCAAGTGCGATGGAGTCGCATACTTGACGAATTCATTGTATTCCTTAGGTTCGTCCGTGAGGGCTTGGCCGACTAGCTCTTTACTTAGGAGGTAGTCATGCAATTTTCCAAAGACTCGAGTTGGCCGTTTTATTGAGAAGGGCGCGAGCTTGTTTACCATGAGTTTTGAGGTGCCGGGTCTTTGGCTTCCACCACTAAGCGCCGAGCAAATACAAGTCGCCCTCAAGTTCGGCGAGAATAATTATGGCACGGTTGAGCAGATCTCAAGGCCAGGATTCGACATCTACGATGTATTTGTTAAAGATGTTCAAGTTCTCGTCTCTATAGGCACGGCGTTCAATCGGATAGCGGCGTATGCGGGCCAAGCGAAGAGAACCGGAAGCACCATTGACCCAACTGTCATCGAATCCATCAATTTTACGCCGCTATTCAAAACACACTTCATGGTCAGGCTAATATCCAATCACAAGCGACTCAGCATTATGGCGACCGACGTAGGCGACGGCAGGCCGCAAAACATGGAACAACCTACGGTCGAGAGGTTCGGTCCTGGAGAATACAAGCAGATGTGCTTTTCCCCCAACCCGACGACTTTAGCCGGTCAGAAAGGTTTCGAGATTCGGGTACCGCAGTTCTTGGGAAAGTTTAGAACGGCCCAGTTCGTCTTTGACTTTCGCGAAGGTGCACTAGCGAGCCGATCGATAGCCGTCTCCCCTAAGAGCCTCGCTAAAGCACGATCGTCTTTGTTAACGAACCGTTGCACAGCATTTGCTTTGATGTCGTAAAGGTCGGATATGCTACGTGGTGTGGACTAGAGCTGGATTGCTCGTTTTCTTAACGGACCCATCATGCGCGATGACGTAGGCTTCAACTATTACGATCTGCTCGGCGTTGCTCAAACTGCGACGGTTGCCGAAATCAAGCAGGCCTATCGCGCCGCCGTCTCCCGCTACCATCCCGACGTCAACCCAGCCGCCAACGCAACTCAGTTGACGGCAATGCTCAACGCCGCGTGGGCTACCCTAAGCGATCCTGCTCGTCGAGCGGCGTATGACGCAGCCACGGCCTACGAGACCACTCGCGACGCCTCGGTGGCCGACTCAAGCACTTCGCCGGCGGAATGGGAATTGGTCGCATGTATGCGATGCGGTCAAAGCGACGCAACACTAAGGGCAGTTGCGTTCATGTTTGTAGTGTCTCTGGTTATTGTAAGTTGGCGAATCCCCCGCGCTGGGATCTTTTGCGCCAAGTGTAGGAGCACACTTTCGTGGCAAACCGCGCTCGGTACGATGTTCTTAGGTTGGTGGTCCTTCTGGGGATTTTTCTGGTCAATCCAGTCCCTTTATTATTCCATCATCGGAGGGGCCGGCGACAGGGATGTCAATGGCAATCTCCTTGTACACCTCGGAGGAGCATTCTGGCAACGTGGCCGTCTGGACGAAGCGATAACGTGTTTCATCGAAGGGAACCGCACTCTCAAAGATGCTAGAGTAACTTCTGCAATTTCGGAGCTAGAGCAGGTTGGAGCAAGTGCCCCCAAACGAGTTCGTTTTACAGCTGGGCAGTGGTTCGCTCTTGCAATTGCGGCTTTACCGATCATGGCGATTTTCGCATGGGTTGCCTTGTCGAGTGAGTCAGACGTTTCTAGCCCATCGTCGTCCACGGCAACAACTTATTCGCTTGAACAACGGGCTCAGGCGGGCGACTCGAAGGCTGAGCTCGACCTTGCAAATGAGTATTACACTGGTCATAATCGTGCCCAGGACATTGGCGAGGCGGTGCGGTGGTATACAAGCGCAGCAAAATCTGGAAATGCGGATGCCGAAAGCTCCTTGGCTTTCATATATCTGATGGGATTAGCGGGGGTAACCAAGGACGAACCAAAGGGCGTTCAGTGGTTAGAACAAGCTGCCTTGAGGGGTGATCCACAAGCACAGTATATTCTATCGATTGGCTACGAACAGGGCCGGTGGGGGCTTACGCAGAGCACGAGTACAGCCATCGATTGGTTGAACAAGTCCGCCGCACAGGGTTTCGCGCGCGCAGAGGAGGGACTTGGCGATGCCTATATGTCCGGGCTCGGCGTGGGCAAGGACACGAGCACGGCTTTGCATTGGTTTCGGCTCGCTGCTGCCCAAAACGATCCGGGTGGGCAAGCGAGCCTTGGTGTTCTGTTATGGACTGGAACCGGCACTGCGGAGAATGACCGCGAAGGCGTTGATTACTTGCGCAAGGCGGCTGACCAAGGCGACGCAAGTGGTCAAACGTTTCTCAGTATGGCTTACTTTACAGGTAGGGGAGTGCAGAAAGACGACATCAGCGCCTATCAATGGATGAGCCTTGCCGCAATGGCTGGGTTCGGGGATTCAAAGAACTACCTAAATCGTATAGCAAGCGAAATGACTTCAGCCCAGATTGACACCGCAAAGCAAAGAGCAAGCGACTGGATCGCTGCGCATCCTGACTCGGAAGCGGCAACACCCGTCGGCAACAATCCGACTCCGACGTCGCCAACCTCTCTTCAATCCCCACCCTCAAGTACTACGACCGGAGGCGGTCTGTGATGCGCACGCCTCGTGAGACAAGTAGTTAGGCTGGAGTAAGTGCTTCAACTTGTCCTTCGGTGATCGAGCGCTCGAATGCTGCCGGCGGGATTCGCCCAACTGATGCGTGCCGACGCTTGGTGTTGTAGACGACGTCCAGGAAGTGGCCGATGGATTGCCGGGCGTCGAGGATGTCGTCGTAATCGCGTAAGTAAATCTCCTCGCGCTTGAGCGTGCCGATGAAACGCTCGCACGCGGCGTTGTCGGTGGGCATGCCGGCGCGATTCATGCTGGGGGAGATACCGTGCTCGCGCAGCAGCGTCACGTAATCACGCGCAGCGTACTGAACGCCGCGATCGGAATGGTGCATCAAGCCTGGCCTCGGGCGTCTGCGGTGTAGGGCCATGCGTAAGGCGGCAAGCGCAAGCTCGCCATCAAGCGATTCGCCCAGCGCCCAGCCCACGCAGCGGCGGCTGAAGCGATCCATGACGCTAGGTACACGAAACGTGTGCGCAGCCGGATGTAGGTCAGATCGGCTACCCACAGCTGATCGATGCCGGTTGGGGTGAAGTCGCGTGCCAAGTTTTCAAACAGCGGCAAGCCGTGCGGGCGGTAACGGATCCAGCTCTTGCGCCGGCGCAGCGCCAAAAGGTTATCCAGGCGCATGAGCCGGCGTACTTTGCGTGCTCCCACCTGCCAGCCGGCGTCGCGCAGATCAAGCACGATATTGCGATAGCCATACGCAGTATTGGCAAGCGCGAAGCGCTGGATCGCATCGCGCAGTGCCATCTCGTCGTCGGCGGCTTGCGTCGGCGCCCGGTAGGCCGTGGCCCGGCTGATGCCAAGGACCCCGCACATGCGCCCGATTGGCAGGTGGCGCTGGCGGGCGCGCTCCTGGCGCACGAACACTTTTAGCGCTTGCCGGCGTGCGTGCGGCGCCAATCCTCCAAAAAGACGATGGCTTTTTTTAAAAGGGCGTTCTCGGCCGCGAGTTGCCCGAGCGTACGCTCCAGCTGCGCGATCTTGGCTTCGTCGGTGTACGCATGGCCACGCCCGGCAAAGGAGCGATCGGCGTAGCGGCGGTGATCGCGTTGCCACTTGCGGATCGTCTCCGGGTGCAGCTCGTAGCTGCGCGCAAGCTCGGCGACCTTCACGCCGCCTTCGACCTCGCGCAGGACCTGGAGCTTAAATTCTTTGGTGAACGTGCGACGGTTGCGCTGCATGGATTGCTCCTTTCGGGGGCAAATCCAGCTTAACTTTTTGTCTCATCTACCGTGCGCATCACAGTCAGTAGCCTGGGATCGGCCCTGAATCGGGAGCCAAGGATAATTGTGGATTTCCGGCCCAACGGGCCAGCAAGGAGATCCACCTATGCGCAAGAGCCGCTTTACCGAAGCGCAGATCGTCGACATCCTGCGCGAGTTTGACGCCGGCGTTTCGACCCAAGAGCTTGGTCGTCGCCACGGCGTGCATGCCAACACCATCCGGCTGTGGCGTGCCAAATATGCCGGCATGGAGCTCAGCGACGTCGTTCGGCTGAAACAACTTGAGGTCGGCTGAAACAACTTGAGGCCGAGAACGCGCAGATGCAACGCATCATCGCCAGGCAAACGGTCAAGATCGACGCCATGGAAGACCTGATCCGAAAAAACGGGTGGGGCCTTCACAGCAGCAAGAAGCGGTGAAGGCCTTGCGCAGCCGTGGCCTCTCGCAGCGCGAAGCCTGCAAGGTCGTGCGAGCGCGGCGATGGTCCTCACGTGAGCAGCCCAGCCCCAAGGCGCACGACGACGCGCGAGCTGCGCTGCGCCTCACGCAAGTTGCACACGAGCACGCAAAGCACGGCTGCCGACGCTTATACGACGACTACGAACGCGATGCGGTCGACGGCGACGAGTATATGAACTACAAGCGCTTCCGTCGCCTCTATCGCCTCGCCAACCTGCACCTGCCGCGGCGCTGGCGACGCGGTCGGGCGAAGGTGATCCGTGGGCGCTGCCTGCGCCGGGCGAATCGACCGTTCGAAGGCTGGACGCTCGACTTCGTACACGACCGGCTGCTGCACGGACGCAGCTTTCGAGCGCTGTCCATGATGGATGAACACAGCCGCTGCGGTTTGGCGCTCGAGCTGTCGTTCTCGTTTGCCGGGCGCTCGGTGATTGCCATCTTGGACGAGGTTGCGGCGCTCTACGGCTACCCAAAATACCTGCGCATCGACAACGGGGCTGAACTTACCTCGAAAGTCATGCAGCTGTGGTCGGAAGAGCACTGCGTCGAACTGCTCTTCATTCAGCCCGGGAAACCAACTCAGAACGCCTTCATCGAATCGTTCAACTCACGCGTCCGCGAAGAGTTGCTCAATGCGCATTGGTTCCGAACGCTCGCCGAAGCGCGCGAAACAGCTGATGGCTGGATGCACGAATACAACACGACGCACTCGCACAGTTCCCTCGGCTACCACACGCCCGAGGAGTTCTTGGGACTCTACGAAATTACCGCACTCCCACAAGAATCACTGGCTTCATGACGGGGCCGATCCCACCGCTGGTTACGAGTATCCCTTTCCTTGCAATACTTGCTCTCACCGGCTACATTTCTAAACGCCTCGCGTGGTTCTTTGGGCGATACGTCACGAGCGCTGTCGCGATCTTGCTTCTCATAGCAATCATTGTATGGGGAGTCAACTATTTCGGGCTCATTGCATGGCCAGCTTGGTTGGTCGCAGCATTCTGCATTTTTGCCGATATAAATACACTAGTACAATTTGACATCGACTGCTATCTGAACGACAAGGGCATCTATGCACCCTCCGGGGGAACACCCGTCTTCTAAAATGCATTGGGTTTGGACTCCTCGGGACAACTAACACTGCCGGGGAAATCGGTTCTGGTTGGAGCAGCTGGGGAAGACTTTGTTCTTTATCGGCTGCACCGACTGGGGTTACTGGCGGCGCAATCACCGCGAAACGCATACGGGGCTGATATTCTTCTCTTTGATCCGGAGATGCAAGTGGGATCGATGATTCAGGTCAAGACCAGGATTTCTGGCAAAGATAAAGGTTGGCACATGCGCAAGAAGCACGAGGACCTTGTCCATCCACGTCTGTTCTACACTTTCGTCGATCTTGCACCAGCGTCTCCAGTAGTGTATGTCATTCCATCTCGCATCGTCGCCGTCGTAATGAAGCTTTCTCACGAAACGTGGCTCGCACTGCCGGGAAAAGGCGGACGAAAACATCGGGACACAGTCATGAGGAGACTGCTGCCGCGATACCCATTCCCCATTGCTGGCTATCCTGATGGCTGGCTCGACAATTTCAAAGAGCGATGGGGACCCTTAGTGCCTTCTGGCTTAATCACGAGTCCGTCTTTGAAAGGTTGGTCCGGAAACGGGTAAAGCACGACACTAATTTGCGGCGCACTCCTTCACACGGATCGGTGCAATTACTATGGAGCTCGAACAGATCATTGAGGATGTGGCGGACGCGCTTGTCAGCGTTGATGCGACAGGCGTGCCATTTAAGAACTTCCAGGCAGGCGTCGGCCCTTACGGCGAACCCCAAGTAGTCGGCGCGATCGCAAAACGCCTGAATGACCTTGAACGTTATGGAGGAGTCGTCTACACGAGGCGAAGCCCGGATCTACTGATCCAAGGCGCTTGGGCCCTAGAGTTCAAGACTGTGCGACCGTTTGGGGACAACGGCAAGGCGGCTGAGAATTGGTCCATCCACCTTCTCCATCCATACGAAGGCAACGTCAGTCTGATCGGAGATTGCCTTAAGCTCGAGAAGCTGGGCGGCCCTGAGCGCAAAGCCGGAGTTGTAGTTGGGTACGAGCACACTCCGCCGCAAATCAGCTTAGCACCCGTTCTGGCTGCCTTCGAAATAGTGGCCCGGGATGTGGTCGGTATCAGGCTAAACTCGCGCGTCGAGACGAGGCGAGCGGGTTTGGTTCATCCCGTCCATCAACAGCTACTTGTAGTAGGTTGGGAGGTCCTAGGTCGGATACTCTGACCGGCGGGTGTTCCCAAAACTGCCGCATTTCGGGCGGTCTAAGTACTACCCTTTCAGTCATCGGTGGGGATATAGGTAGAGGCACGGGGCGGGGTCGATTTCACCAACACCCTGGCGGCGCAATTATCAATCACGGCGAGGGGTGGTTTGCACCACCACTTTTCGAAACAGAGTCTGGTGCCGGCGCGGGCGGCGCTCCAAACGCCCCACGGGCGGCACGCTCTATGACACCAGCGAGTCGAAAATTGCCTGTGATGAGGGCGAGTGGTTTGTGGTTCGCCGGGGTGATTCGCACTCCGTCAGTGAAGGGCTCAACGCCGGCGAGTTGCTTTAATGTGACGGCCTTGGCGCCTGCGCCACCGATAAACACAATGCGTGTGTTCGTTACGTAGACAGTGCCTGTATCGTCGATTTCCATCGCCGTGTTGGATACCGGAGCACCTCGAAACGATCCAGGGCGAAGATACACACCGCGTGCGACGCGCACCGATAAGCCGAGGCTACCACCCTCGTAGTGCGTGTGCGTGCGCAGCTCCATGAGTTGGGCTGGCTCCTGCCAGTAGCATGTCTCTCCGGGTTGCAGAATAAGTTTATCGGGGGCAACCGGGCCGAGCGGCGCGGTCATAAATGCCTCGATCTGATGCCGTCGTTCGATCAAGGCTGCCTGCTCAACCGCATGCCGGCGCTGACTAGACACCTTAGACGCTTTGGAGATGGCAATGATTGCAATTCCCGACACATAGGCGATGCCCCAAAACACAGCAGCGGGTCGCAACGCCGCTATGAATGCGCTGGCGAATGTCACGGATGGTTGGGTTTGGGGCCGTTGCTCAAACCGGATGTGAGCAGCTTGGGGTTTAGGCAAGAGCCCGACGCGGCGTGCTCTTGTATGCGGGGTTGGCTGTGAATGCGCGGCTGTTGGCCTCGTTCCCTGATTCAGAGAAACCTCCGCGGAAGCCACTACTGCGGCTGTCAACGACACGATCAGAATGTAGACTCCTATTGAGATCAGCCACGCCCGCCCCGACCGCCGCGGTGGTGAAGTGATCGAGTCTTGTGCCACGTCCGATGCCATGCGAAAGTCAACTCCGCAGGTCGACCGCGCCGCGCTTAATGAAATTTGGTACTTTTATATTGGGGATAACCGCCGCACTTAGTCTTTTTCCGGCACGTACATGCGCCGCAAGCGCTGGCGACTTCCTTTGCGCGCACTCTTTTGCCGGTTCGGTTTCGTGCTCGGACTCCGCCGCAACGATTACGCACCCATCGAAACGCGCATTGGGATTCTCGGGGTAAATTGGCCGTGGGCCTACGAGATAGGTGTGCTTCACCATGTTTTTCAGTTTGTAACCAGTCTGTGAGGAATGCGCAAAACGTCGCAATCGTTTCGTTAGCCCGTCAGGATGCAGGGCCAAAACACTTCTTCCCCATCAGTCCGCTGACAAGCGATAACGTATAACAATCTGTCTGAAAAGTTCGCGAGTTGGTGTTGACAAGCGCTCAATCCCAAATTCGAGAAGTGGCCTCGCTTTTTTGAACAGCCAATCGGCCTTCGTTATGTGATAACTCCGCGAGTTACGCCGCCGCACTGGGCAGCGAGCAGTTGAAATACGCCATGTCGGTGCCCCAATGGGGCTGTTAGGAGATCCACGTCATGCGCAAGAGCCGGTTCAAGGAAGCGCGGATCCCCGGCTCGCTGCCATCGCCTTTCCAGTAGGGGCTAGAGCCAACTCGGTTTCGTTCCAGACGGGTTGTTGCAGTAGTACATGTGCTCGCTGTGCGGCACGTACCATGCGTGGATGTCGTAGTGCGGTATCGTGTATCCGGGGTGCCCATGCG
>Ga0207416_1003023_pt1 | contig 16866 bp, 22 predicted proteins | sample PaiPotPPM11metaG_FD_184107 | JGI IMG/M metagenome (GOLD analysis project Ga0207416, IMG submission 184107) | Iron sulfur acid spring bacterial and archeal communities from Banff, Canada, to study Microbial Dark Matter (Phase II) - Paint Pots PPM... ...
TGCAAAACTTCCGGCCGGCACCGGCCGTGAGCGATTTCTGGAACTCGTACGACTGGAGTATCTGAGCGCCTGACTAGTCTGTCGCGAGCCAATGCCTTATGCGAACGCCGGGATTCGCTGAGGGATACACCATAAGGGGTCCCAAACGTCCGGTTCCTTGACTTCTGCTCGATGGCTTCAACTTGCGAATGGGCCGACAGCATTCGGTTTTAGATATCGCGCTTGAATTCGCGCGTAATCAAAGTATGGGCTTTAAAATGGTTTGAAGCCGCACATTCATTAGCTTCATCAACGTTCGTTTGCTTGAAACGGTCAGGTTCATCGGCTTCATGGCTTAACGCACCTTCTTAAACAGCGCGAGCCATGGAGGTGATGGCTTCAGTGATAATCGCTGAAGTTGAGCTTCGCCCAGGTGTACAGGCCGGAAAACCAGCCTTTTTTGGTAGCCCAAAATACGTAGACTTCTTCGCATGGGTCGCGCGGCCACGACGCGCCGTAATAGTTGCTGTGAACATTTCCCGATTTGTCTTGGCCCCCGAAAGTGGTCTTATAGCTCTCGGGCGCAATCAGGTAGCCGGCCTTGGCCATACCTGGATTCGCGGGCGTCGCCCCACTTTTGGCCAGCAGAGCATGCCAATCCGTCGCACGCACCACCCTCAACACGCCAGGGCGCGAGATGGGCGTATCTACTCGGTAGAGCATGCCATGCTCGGCAAAGCCGACAGTGGCCACCTCTTGCACAACTCCCATGTCCGGGGATCGGCCCTCTTGAGCGTTCTTGGCGCAATGGTTGGCGATCCCCAAAAACGGTGTGGTGATGCTGAGCGGGGCTAACGGCGGGCGTGAGCCGTGTTCGGGGGAGCCTATATCGGTTGCCCGGTCGTCGTACAATTTGACGGGAAATCGGTCGGTCGTCTTCGCCAGGAATTCGCTGCCGAATCGCACGGCGAAGTCGATCTGCGCAGCGGACAAGGGAATGCGCCACAGCCCGGTTGGCCCCAGGTCAATGAGGCCAGAGGCGATGATAATACTTGGCATCGCATCCTAGTATTCTGTAAGTGACGCGTCAACGCTTTCGGGGCCAGCCGTGACATTCCGCAGAGGGTTCAGTTCGCAAAAGACCTACCTAAGAGGTGTGAAAACCCCATCATTACCCATCCCAATATAACCATAAGCCCCCAGGCGACAAAGAGTCCGACTGGGAAGACGTGCGAGACGATCCAATTGATAAATGGATATATTACAGCAACCGGCGTGAAAATGATACCGAGAATTACTCCAAGTGAACCCAGCCACGCATGCATAAAATGCAGCCAAGCGAGCCATAGAAAAATGTATGACCCAAGGCCGAGCAACAGCGCAACCCAAAACGCGGTCCAGTATAGCCAGCGCATATACACCACTGAGGCTACCGCGCCTCTCCTCCTCGTATTTGGGATCGCTTCGGAGACGTACTGGACTCGCGGCCGTTATATCGCATGACTGTTCCGGCAAACCAATACGCAGGTAGAACCACGAGGAAGTAACAAATCCGCCTAATGAATGCGTTCTTATCGATTAAAGCGGCCGCACATGGCCCCCAGGCATAATACGAGTCGATGAATGTTCGTCCAAGTGGTGATTCAAGTAAGACATCATCTCTGAATGCGCGCAGACGTTGAACTATTGGATGGCGTGGATCACCTAAGGTAGCCGAGGCGATAAAACACGGACCAGCCGGCTTCGCAACTTTAACCTCAGGCGGTTTGTAAGTTGGGTCGAGTTGTTGCATCTTGGCAACATGCTCGTTCATCTTTTGCTGCATCGCCTGATGGTAGGCGGGTGCTAAGAACCAAGCTTTTGATATAGGGCTGCCGCTCGAGGTTCTGTCGAATCGATCATAAAACGACCTGCCGGACATATTATCCCAGCATACGGCGATGACGTTCATTATGTATTTCGGCTCGGTTGGATTGAACGTATGCGCCGCCTCATGGACGCTTAAGATCTCACGGCAGCGCGTCAGATACTCCTCCCAGGATGTCTTTTGCTCGATGAACTCATTTAAATGATTTTGAGCAAGCTGCAGATACCCCACTGCAACCGCGTTCATAGTGGCAGCAGCGGCTTTTGCAACGTCGGATTTTGGCTCTGGAGCGAACTTCAGCGCCTGTTGAGCATCGAAGACCATCTCGGAAAGGCGGCAATTGGCGAGCGTTGACAACCATCCGGCAGCCTCGCCCTTGCCCATCCACGCAACCGAATTCTCCGGTTCGCGTTCTAAGATTCTCGTAAAATAATCATATGCTTCCTGTTGATTACCGGCTTGTTTCGCCGCAATCGCCATTGTCATAAGATTAGTCGTATCTCGGCCCGCTGTTTCCCGGACGGCTCGTTCAATTTCAATCGTCTGGCCACAATACATGCAATTGACTGTTTCGCGATCCGTGGGAACGTGAAGCTGGCCACCGCAATTAGGGCACTGCGCCGGTTTAAATATCATTCTGGGATCTTTTCGTTCCTATTTCTCACCGATTCGTCCGATCGGGGATTTGCGCCGATCGTTAATGACCCAGGCCGCGAAGCCCGCAAAGAACACCATGGCAAACTGAATCAGGCCAACCTCCCTCTTGCGCAGACAAAAATCGTCGGGTACTTTTATGGAGACTTCTCGTGGTGCGCTGGGGTCATCGAAAGTGTAGGTCTCGGTCCTCATTGGTGTCATGAGAGTGCCGCAATTAATTGTCGACGAGGCCGAGATGACATGCACCCACACCAACCCCCACAGGATTGCGGCGGCGCAGATAATGACAATTCGACCTGCGATTCTATCCACGGTTAAATTGAAGTCATGAAGCAATGATTATGCGGCTTCAAGCCCCTTTGGCGATGATTCTTAGTAATCAATTCAAACTCATGGATTGAGGCGTCTATCATTCACAACCCACGCAGCAACCGCAGCCGTAAGAACCATCACCAATTCCAGCAGCAATACTTCCCGAGCCGGGCCGCAAACGGGATCGGTCCACGGCCAGATTGCAGGGACATCGGTCTTCTGGGGGACCGTGTGCCCGTATGGTCCGACGCGAACAATTTCATTGGAGGGCGGTGCAAACCACGGGCCACAACGTGTCAGGACGTGGTTCACGCCTACGATTAAGCGCGCCCATACCGCCAAAATAACGATGATGGTCGCACAGGCTATTAGAACGCGGCCCGTGACTTTATCCACTCGACCCACGGCTCATTTTCAGTCTCTGGACTCTGGAGAGTGATACTTGTGGTGTATTTTTGCAAAGAAGTCCCTCAGCCGCGCCTTCAACGCGGAGTACTCGGAGAAGTGAGTTTTAGCAGCGCCATTATTATAGGCAACCGCCAAGGCTAACCGCAGACCATTGACGTTAAAAGAATCTATCTTGTCATCACCCCGGTTCATCCTCGCGGTATTTACGTCTGCCTCCAAGACGTTTTCTTCTGCAACGAGCCAATGGTCATCACACTCGAACATATCCGAGAAACTGACAAGATCGAGCTCGTGTTGTGCGTTATCCAACGACGCCTTTGCAAGATCATCATTTCCCTCATTAGTATAGGCGTAATAATCTTTCATGGCTAGTCGCGCTAGCCTAATATTGTAGGTGTTATCATAACTGCCACAGTCGGCATTTGCCTTCATCGGCAGCGATCCGAGAAGCAAGACTAACATGACAACCAAGCACTTCATAGTGTCTCCATCGCTTCAAAATGGGCTTGATCACCTGGTCGGATTCTAGATTTAGAGATTGCGCATCGCATCTAAATCTCCCGGTAACGGGCGTTACGACTCGTAATTATAGTTCTCCGATGCATAGAAAGAGCGAAGGTGCCCCTCTAAGAAATCGTTGGTCCCCCGAATCGGTACCCTTTCGTCTCGTATCTCCGCGCTGCCAAGAGCTCGTCTCTTGCGTTTCTAAGCCTGGTGAGGGACCGAGGGTGGCTTCCATTTCCCATTGCGTCGATATCGAACCATGTGACCACATAGTAAAATGCTGCATAGGTCGCGTCATCGCAACTTTGCAGTTCCCGGCCTCTACCAGAACCAATGGCTCCCATGAGCCAGATGCCTGCCTCTACTGTCTGCCAGTCTTTTCTGCTTGCGCCCGGCCCGCCAGCATCACGGGCCGCTTCGTATAGCCTGAGGCGATCTATCACATCTCGCGCAAAAAAATTCACGTCTGAACAGACGCTCGCGATACTTCTAAGCGGCCAGAGGACGTAGAGCATGAGGATGAGCGCGACAAAGGCTAGGTGTGCTTTGAAGATCACGGTACCATCACAACTCCCTTAACGCGCCTGTTTCAAGGGTTTCAATGCTCGCGACAGCTGTTTAATCGACGCGGCAGCTTTCGCCATTTCGTCATGAACCGTCGAGTATTTCTTAGCCGCTGTTGGAATGCTATTCATGACGCGCTGCGCGGTGTTCAAGTATAACGTGGCCGACTTGCGTTGACCGAGTCCAAGCGCAGCGTTTCCGGCGATACCCAATGCGTACGCTTTTCCGGCCACGAAAAGGTATCGATCAACACCGGCTGCACCGGTTGCGCAACCCCCGAATAACGCTGCAGCGGATTTTGAGTCATCCAACGCGTGGACGTAATCCTGGACATCCAGTTCGTTCGATGCCTTCGAGCCGATGATTGCGATCTCATGTGGGTCGCAAATCGGAGTCGGTGTGGGCGTTGCTTGTGCGATGTTTTCTTGCGACGGCGGTTGCCACGTAGACCCATCAACAAAGTGAACTGCAATTATCGAGCACGAGATGTGCGGATGTGAGAACAAAGGCGCAAAAACAAGAGTGCCTTCACCTTCACGAAATGTGTGCGTAATCTCCGTGCCGGGTGAAAACTTCCCAACGTCACGAAGTATGCCACCCACACCGCTTTCAGTAGCAACTCGAATTTGGACGACGTCGGCGGTTATGTTTGTTTCATTTGTGAATTTCACCAACACGCCAGCGACTTGACCGACCAACAAGTTACCCGAGTACTCTAGGCTGCACTCGTCAATGGCGATTGGGATGCCTCTTGGAGAACTCGATGGTATGGGGACGCCCATCGGAGTATCTGCATTGGCGACCCTGAAGACCATGAGGGCGGCTGTGATGGTCATTATGACGGCAATTCCAACGACTCGCCCTTTTACGCTCACTGTCCGTTCTCCGTGGCCCGATCGCCCGCGCGAATCGCTGCCTGCTCACAAACGTAGGCTCCCTCGCTGGTGTTCCCGTACCAGCGTTGCCCGCTATAGTGGTAGATTCCGGAATTCGTATTCAACCAAACCACGGTATCACTCGGGCAATGGGCTTGCGCCGCGCCTTCAGTGTCGAAATAAACCAATGCGTTCGAAGTCTGCGCCGGCGCGGCCGTTGGCGGTGCGGTCGGTGGTGCAGTGGCAGCCACCCGCTGGCTAGACGCGGCTCGATGCAGCGCGTGCGCCTTTTTTACGATGGCTTGAGTTGGGGCGGCGGCTACGGTCGCGAGAGGGGTCGGCGTTTCGCTCGTCTGCGTCTTGCCGCCGCATGATTGAAGCGACATTGTTGCGCCGACAATAATCAGCGCAAGAATAGTTCTATTCACTGAAAACTTCCCTATCAGATTGAATGGCCGAAATCATATCGGTTGCATCGCTGGCGCTACCGTAGCCGTTATCGGCAAGCCTCAGAGCGCATTGGCGGCAGCCGAAGAAGCAGCGAAAGACGCTGACATGTAAGCGGTGTAGCGATCTCGGAGGTTTCCTGCGTTCCCCGCGCACACGACGTATTTTTCGCCCGCCTGTTCCAGTTGGATCGCAACGTTCAAGCTGTCGGGTGCTAGGCGCGCCTGCCATTCGAGCTTGTACGCTGTGGGGCAAGGAAATTGTGGCGGCATATCGGTTAGGGAACGGCTTGCGCTTGGCTTGCGGGAGGATTCTTGATGGGGTGCCACGGGTGTGTGCGTCGTCTTCGGCTTCGACGCGATCGCCACTGTAGTATTCGCCGACGAGGTTACTGCCGCGGTCGGCCGCGTCTTGCCACCACACGATTGAAGCGACATTGTTGCGCTGACAATAATCAGCGCGAGAATAGTTCTATTCATTGAAATTTTCTCTATCAGCCGTTGCTACCGTAGCCTTTTCGGCGAACCTTAGCCCGGAATTGCTTACAACCGCGCCTTGCTGGCATCGATGGCGTTATTAAGTTGATCCTTGAGATCGTCGAGGTCCGAATGAACTTTCGCGAGCGCATCGGACATGTCGCTGTCACTTTGGGACGCGAGCGTTTGTTCATCTCGCGAAGATTGCCAAGCCCCGCGATCCCCTTGCATGACGCGAATATTTGCATTGGTCGCTTTTGTCTTATGATTGACATAGGCCATGAACGCACCAGTCCACGTCGCCACATCCTCAGCAGCCTGTTGGACTGCCTCCTTGCCCAGTGCTTGGCGATATTGCTTGAGAACGTCGGCGAAGGCAACCACCGATTTGGATTGCTCTTGTTCGGCGCGTTGAAGGGCGTCGTTTTCTTTGTTCCATTGGCCAATTTCGTAGTCTGAGTCAGGATTTATAGAATTATTGTCATGCTGGGCGCGCTCATCCGCTGCATTTGCATCTTGAGTAGCGAGAATGATCTCGACGAGATCGTTCTTGAGGCGACCCTCCTCAATCGTGGTTATTCGTGTTTTGGCGTTAGTATCTCGCGCCAGCGTGTGTTTCACATTGGTGCGTTGGGTAGTGGTAGTTGTATCTGGAGCGCATCCGCTAAGAGTTATCCCAAATGTGATTGCCAAGGTGACGATCGAGTATTTCACGGGGTTCCTCCACCTACAATCGTAAACGTGGCAGTCATAGGCGTCAACTACTGATCCACAAGACCTTGGGATTTAGCGGCGGTGCCTTTTTGTTCCGCCTGCGCAGTGGTCAAGAGCGCCCTCAACTCAGCAACGGTCCTGGGGGTAAGTCCTCTGCCCCGGTGCGCTGCACGATGGCAGTTGGCGCAGAGGACCGCAAAATCATCAATCGTCGGCGTGTACTCCCCGACGGCGATTGGCCGGACGTGATGCACCTCAATATAGCCCGAGATCTCTGGCCCGTAGCGTTCGCCGAAATGGAAATCACACGCTTCACAACGCACGCCTTTAATAAGAATAACGGCCTCGCGATTACCAGGATCACGCTCGCGCGTTAGATGGGTGCGTAAAGCGCGTTGTCCTTCGCGACTAAGCACGGGCTGCGATGGCCCTACTTCTTCAGTAAGTTCGGCAACTTCCACGTCGGATACAAACTTGACCGCCTCGTTAGGGGCGGCGCCAAGGGGGCGTAGTGTGAAGACGAATGCCTCGATGTCCTGACCATTGCTCAGATGTATACGTTCACGACGATGTCGCTCCACCAGGTACGAACCAAGCGGCGCGTATCGGTCGCTTGCCACATATTGAAAGACCGGGATAGCATATTGCCGTTCAATTGCGTCCAGCATGCCGCGGTTGCCGGCAGTCGCAGTCTGATCTTGGGTTAGCCCCTCCCCAATGTGCTCAATCCGCCCGTCATTGAGCAAACGATCGGGATACGTTGCTTCGGGTCCGAAGGCCACTTGAATTCCATGTACGCGACCGTCCTTGAAGGCTATGCCGCGCACGTTAAATAGCGGGGTCTGCGCTCGCGTTAGCAGGGTTACGTAAGCGCGGGCTAATTCATTAATTGGGTACAGACTTGGCGATTGAGCGGCAAAGTATCGAAGCCCCCAAATCCCGGATCGTGCCGCTACCCCGTCAAGGCTGTAGAAATAATCGCCGGCAGAGGCTGGTCGCTCCCAACTTGCATCGGATGAATATGTTTGTAGGGTTTGGCGCACCTTGGCGCGGGCAATCTCGTCCATCGCGCGTCCGGTAACTTTCCCGTACTCGGTATACAGGTCATCAAGATGCGCGATTCCGCCCAATTTCTTGAGACATGTAATGAGCCATTGGTCCGGCCGTTCCGATGCCATATCAGGCGACTCCCTTAGCGGCGGGCGTAGTACGCCCGCAGCATCGCGCGCCAAGTCTTTGGTCGGGGGATAGCGCGCCCCTTTTCAATGTCTCGAAGGCGACGCTCGGATAGTCCAATCTCGCGGGCCAGCGCGGCCTTGGGCGTAATGGCTTCCAGCGCGGCACGCACGCGCGCAAGCCATCGTTGACTGGGCAAGTAACGAACCGGCAATTCGCCTTCGATGTTAAAGCCGTCGGCTTCATCGAGGCGGTCGATCTCCTTCCCAATGCAGACCGGCCGACCAATAATAAGATGGAGGCGCTGTAGCATGCCGACGGTATCGCCGGTCGCAGGCTCGCCGTCGGGACCTGCGGCCTTTGATTCGGGGTGCCGGCCATACCCATGCGCGAGTTCTGACAGCGTCTGGACCATTAAGGTGCCGGCATATCCGCTCCCGTTCCAGTCCAATTTCACAGGCGTTGCGGAATGTAGATCGATCCAGGGCAACCGGCGCGACTCTTTCAACGTCGGTGCATACGGCGCAATCGGACGAATATTGGGTTGCGCCGCATCCGCGATGACGGTCACCGTTTGCAAAAACCCATACGGCTTGACCTGTTGCACGTAGGTCTTGCCGGTGTTGAATGCCTTGAACGGCCGAAGCAATTCCGGACGATTGAGCGGGAGTCGGCGGCGGGCAGGAGCGCGCAATTCGCCAACCTCACCGTCGCCGATCCCACGCTCGCCCAGCACCGATCGCCAGATTCGGACGGAAAGCGGTTCGGAATGCTCGCCAACCTCATCGATCAGGCCGCCGAGACCGTGTTCAGAGGATTTCCAACGCTTCGCCATTTCGCTCAAAAACTACGTAACGTTTTGCGGAAGTTGCAAGACAGCGGACATCGCCCAATTCGAGTTTTAAGAGATGCGGTACGACGCGCGCGTCATAAGGGTTAAGCTGATCGAACTTCTTGATGATTTCGAATATGGTCGCCTTGGGAAGACATGGAATGTTTTTCGGACACGCGTCGCCCGCGACGATTGCGAGGCTGTCGGTATCGCAAAAGGCGAAGGTCCCTCCGTGCGAGGCAACTTCGACCTCCAGCATGGCGAGCAATAAGCGCGCGCCGGCCGGCGCCAATGACGCGAGGAATGGATTGCAGTAGGTTCCCGGCTGTTCGTTGCCGGCGTCATCTGACGCAAACACATCCGCGCTAAAGACTATCCCGCCGCGTCTACCGCTAACGCCGGGTGGCCGCACATTGATTTCCGCATAGATGCCGTAGGACGCGCTATTTAAGAATATCTTGAGTGCGCTCTCAAGTCGCCTCGACTCCGGATCAACCAAAGATCGTTGCTTGGACCGCTGACGCTCTTCGACAACGGTTTTGAAGATCGGCGTTCGCGGATCAATAAGAGTGTCTCCCCGAAAGCATACTGGGTGCAGATGTGCCTGTTGAGCAGTCGACTGGACCTCGAATGCGTTAAGAATCTTGGGCGTCTTGCCGGTCAAAATCTTGGACGCGACGCAGTCTGCCAGCGTATACCACATCGGATGCCGACCACAAATCGGCGTGACCGCAATTTGATATGTATCTTCATTGGACAGACGGAATCGAATTGGCAAGATGTCGCCATCTGGAATTACCAGGACGAAGCGATTAAGGCGTGGCCATACGTCTGGATTGTAAAGATCGGGCAGGGTAATCTCGTCGAGGAACCATTGCGACATTCGCAGACACCGAGCGGTACGGACCTTAGCGGCGGTAAGCAACCTTTGTAGGTCCTGAAGGATGAACACCGTCGGATACATCGAGATGAAATCGACGAGTGAAATGGGCACCTCAACGCCGCGCACGCGCACCTCGGCGCGGCCGCCATAGTATGCAGCCATTGCGCGGCCCAGTTCTCTGTGCGGAACGTTGCGCCACTGGACTAGTAGCGGCCAGATATTGAACTGACGTAGATAGGCTTTGGCAAGTGAGGCCGCTGAGACAAGTCGGGTGAGCGGAACCGCGCCTTCGGGCTGTCGCTTTTCATTGGCGAATGTGGCAAAGGGATGGTGGGTGTATTCTTCACGCACGCGCTCATAAAGTGCCCATGTCGCCCGCACGTCCTGGCGTGCATACTCCAGTGCCTGCGAGGTTACCCGACCCAGTTCCGGGCGCGCCGCTTTGCCTTCGGCGGTACCGAACGCCGTGCAGGCGCTCGCAAGCGTGTGGCTCTCGCCGGTGAACGCCGCGACCGCCGCTCGCAGATCTAAAAAGCGGCCACGGAAGAAATTGCGTTGTCGCCGCTTGCAAGGTGCGAAGCGGATGAACGACGCCTTGCTTGAGATGGTCTCGACGCGGATATCGGGCGACCACCGATCCAAGGATAGTTTCAGCCGAAACGACCGGCGATGGATGCCCCGACCGGCTGCTACACCCAGCGCGATGCGCGAAAGGTCGAACGGAAGATTGAAGCCGACGCAAAGCGCACCCCGCCCGTAAACCTCAGCATAGAATTCCGTGATGAACTCGGTTCTGCTGAGGAGTTCGAGGTCGTACTTGGCTGCGAACTTTTGGATGATCGCGAGCGAGTTTGCATCCAAATCGTCCGCGCAAAATATACCCTCGCGCTCGCAATCTCCATGGTGGCGAACCTGGAAGAACCCGTAGAGGAGAGCCTGCGCGTAGTCGGTCGTTGTTTCGGTGTCGAACACCAAAGCGTATGTATCTAGGTTTGCATGCCGCGAGCCCGATCTTCCACGAAATATCCGCCGGGGCTCAATCCAGCCGCGGACCGCAGTTTCAAAAACGTTTTTCATGACTTTCCTTTCCTCTTGAGAGTTTAGCCGGCCAATCATCGCCATGTTCGGCGCGCAGGTTCTGACTCAAGGTAAGCAATATCGCCGCGAGATTGCGATATTGGCAATCAGCCGCGGCGCTCAAGTGACTTAGGTTTAATAGCATCGCCGCGGTCCTCGTTAACGGATCACGATGCGCGGTGTGCCGATAAAGGTGTCGCGGATCATCGATTTGCGCATCGCTCATTTCAGCGTGACAGTTCTTGCAAAGCCAAATCGTCACGTCACTGTTCGCCGCGCCGGCAACGTGGTGAATCTCCAATCCTACGGGGTTATCGTAGCCACACAGCAGACAGGCCGGGTCAGGATCGCCCAGTGCTTCACGCTTGCGCTCGTGACGCAATTGACGAGCGCGCTCCCTTTGGTGTCGGTCACTCATTGGTTGTCACCGCTGTTTGCGTAGATGGTGAGAAATGACAGAACGCCGGCGCGCGACAAACGATTCAGCGTCCGCGTATCGGTAATGTACGGATACTCGTTGCCTTTGATTTTCAGGGACCGCCCGCGGAACTCGGCGAGCCCCGACGCGTCACCATAGAATAGATACGCGCGCACGGCGTTGTGATAACGCGCCACTTCGGATGCCTGCTTGAATGAATGCGTCTCGATCGTGATTTGTCCGCGAGCGTCATAGAAGATAAGCGAACGGCGCAGTCGATCCGCCGGTTTTGGATAGTACCGACCTCGACGCTTGGTAAAGGCCGATCCCACGGTTTTGATAACCGTCTTCTGGGGGATGTCCAGATCCCGCGACGTGGCCCGCATCGACCGCTTCGGATTTTGGCGCATTAAATGGAGAACGTCGAGGGATTTCATGTACGAATCTTCGCTAACTGGGTTCTTGCTATTATTATGCACGCTACGTGGTGCTTGAACGCGTAGAGCGCGCGTTTTGAGTCGACCTGACATTTTTGACATTGCGAACTCCTTTGACGGGTAGATTTCAAAGGATTCGACAAAGCGATTTGGAGCCTGCTGTTTTCTTGCCACGCTCGCGCGGACCGTCCCGACACAACGTCGAAGTGTCTGATATGGATAACCGGTTGGACGAGGTGGTGCCGCTCGGAGACGCGCTCGCGGAAGTGGCGCGGCGTGGTTTTCCTTGCAGCCTCGATAAGTGGGGACGATTCGTCGACTGGGGTCTCATGCGGCCACCGGAGCGAATACTCGGCACAAATCGGGTTGGAATATCGCGTCGGCGCGTCGAGCGACTCCATGCGTTGTTGTCCGTCGCCGAACCGTGGGTAGAGAAGGATGAACGCGCGACCGGCCGCGCCTTGGTCTTTCGTGCTGCCTACTCAGGTTTTGAGGTCCTGAAGCCAGAGCCGCTTGCGGAGTATATCGACGAACAGACCCGTCGGTTTTTCAAGATTGGGCGGCGACTAGTAAGGAGACTTGGTCCAGGGTTTAACCTTACGCAACCGCTTGGTCCAAATCAGGCAGCAAAGGCCGCCCATTATGCGCAAAAGACGGTGCGGGTTGATCACCTGGTCGGCGTAGCCGGGGTCACTGATCATCACGTTTTGGAGTTCAACCACTTCAAGGAAGCGGTTTTTGGGCTATTCTTTTCGATGGTGTTCGGTGACGCCGACAGCCAAGCGCTGTACCAAAAGACACTACCCGTTGCAAAAGCGGTCATCCTAGATTCTGAGAAGGCACGGCTTTTTAGCGCAGATTTTGCCGCGACCGAATCAAAGGATCCGTGGTACGGCGACCCCGAGCTGTCCTCGAACCCGATGTTCCTATCGCTCCGGCGCGCATCCAATGATCTCCCGAGGTTGATCAGGGGGGTTGGTCGCGCGCGAAGACTTATTGAAAGACTCGGGGGCGTCGCCTCATCGAGTGAGACCGCGAGCATTCCGACGGCGCCCGTGAATCCATCGGAACAGAGAGTCGTCGATACGATTATTGGGTCGGTCGCACCCATGCTCGCGGCTCTTATGATCCACATGGACGTTGATGAGGGGCGCGCGCGATCTCTGTCACAGTTGGATAATGACGAACCAATCGCGATCGAATCACTGCTGAATCAACTCATCGAACTTTCAGCCCCATTCTATCAAGGAGGCGAGCGCACATGATGGATCGGACCGATCATAGATCTCGACGACAACTCGTCATCGACGGCTACGGAGCGAGTCTTTCCGTCGAGCGAGGCCATCTTATGGTCACCGACGGTTTTGTCAACGAGGGCGAGCAGCGACAGCTGATCATTTCACGAGGGCGAAACGCGCCGCAGCGAATCGTTGTGCGGGCGCCAGCCGGCGTGGTTACCATCGGCGCGATCGATTGGTGCAACCGAATGGGAATTCCCATAGCCTTCGTCGGCTCGGACAGCCGGCTCATGAATTGTCTGATCCCGGACAACTCCCACGACGGGCCAGTAAAGCGAGCACAGGCTGTTTCCGGCATAAACGGCGACGGCCTACGCCTCGTTCGTTGGCTATTAGAGCGCAAGTTCGAATCGCAAATTCGCGCGCTCGAAGTCGACCTAGCACGCCTATCGGTTTTACAAGACCGGCTGTACCTGACAGGGGCCGCTGTTCGCGACATTAAGGGATGCATCGCGCGTCTTACTGACGATCGTACCCTAGAAGAGTTCCTATCACGTGAGGGTCTTGCAGCCCAGCGATACTGGCAGGTCCTGGCCGGCACGATATTGCCATGGCCGGAATGGGCCAAGAAACGGATTCCCGAGCACTGGACTCAGGTTTGGCCGCGCAACACTGGCAAACGATTCCCGGTGCGGGATGCAACCGACCCATTCAACGCGATGCTTAACTACGGGTACACGCTGCTTGAGGTTGAAGCGCGCGTCGCGTGCGCGACCCATGGCCTAGACCCCGATTTGGGGCTGCTTCACGTCGACGATCGACTGCGCGAATCGTTCATCTATGACCTACTTGAGCCGATCCGGGCAACGGTCGATCATTTGTGCCTCGAATTTGCATGCCAGCGAGGCATACGGCCGCATATGTTCCATGAACTCAGAGATGGCGTTGTGCGCCTGGATCCGGATCTTGCGCGCGACCTTGCTCATTACCTCATGCCGAGACTGCGCCGGCCGACCCTTGAGTTCGCGGCAGCGTACACAACCCAGTTGCGCAGGGTCAAAGTGCCGTACGTGCTGGAGCGGCTGAGTCGGCAATTTAGTCCAGCGGGAAAGGTGTACGAGCGAACAAGGAGCCGGGTCCAAAGGAACTGCGAATATTGCAAGCAACCACTGCCCCGACGGGGGTTAAAATTCTGTGGTCGCGACTGCTATCTGAGGCACTCCGTCGAGATTCGGCAGCCGATTAAGTTAGCACAGCAGAAGCTCGCAGAGCTTCGCGCACAGGGGGTAAACCCGGGGCACGGCGGAGAGGCGGCGAAGAAGAGGGGTGCAGCGATGGCGCTGACTAATCGACGCCGCTCTCAATCCTACGCCCGATGAAAGCCGGCGCCAAAACGGCATGAAACACAGAAGCGCTGAACAGAGTTAACGATGTTCCACGGTAAAGGTAGGTAGGCATATTGGACCAAGCGTTTATCGATATCATCAGGACCGCGATTTGGCCAGCCACAGCCATAATCGTTGCATTTATCCTGCGTGAGCCGCTAATTAAGCTATTTCAACTACCAAATACGTACGCAACGGCCAGCAGCTCACCTGGCCAAACGGCAGCCGTTGCTCAGGGTGTAACCGCAAGCGACGTTGACATTCGTGCGGCCTCCGGGTTGTCCGAATCGCAAGCCTTGGATTCACTATTTTGGCGCTTTTACGCGTTCATGTACGATTCACAGCTTCAGGCCCTACGCTTCATAAAGCAGCGAGGTGACGTCACCGAGGCCGAACTGCAGCCATATTATGTATTGGCGCTGTCACGTGGTCTTGTCGGCGCGACGTTCGAAGTGTGGTTAACATACTTGGTAAGCTTTGGACTGATTACGCGAGAGCCACGGGGCGATGGAAACTGGATTATTCGTCTTACGAACCGCGGTCGGCAATTTCTTGATTGGGCCGATCGGCAGCTCTTGCCGAATGCCCCGAGGGTAATATAGTGTGTTCTACAAAGATTTCGACCTCGCGTTAGCCACCGTAAGCCCGGCTTTGTGGATAGCAGCAATTTTGCTCCTGCAATATGCTCGCGATGCCGCGAAATCTGTTTCCCTAGGAGCCGCGGACCAAACATATTCAACAGTCTGGGTCGCAAAAACGAGCTACCTTTTGACTGCCTTGTTCCAGACGCCGCTATTTTGGGCGCTCATTCGGCTCTTGCCAGACCACGAGACGACAATTCTGCGGCTTGTGGGGGGTGTATCGCTCGTGATTGTCGTGATTGCTTTACGCTACATGCTAATCATAGAAGAGAAGGTAATCTCATATGCAAGCCCAGTTACCGTCCTGTACTTGAACCTGCTGGTATCACAGAAAATGGTAGCATTGGCCCTGAAGGTCCTGATTGTGGGATACTTGCTCACGATCGTTGCCCCGCTTTCCCTGCCCGTCAGTGCATTTCTGATGTTATGCTTGTATTTCGGGCTTAGCATTGCCTACGCTAGCATCTTTGGGATGCTCCAGGTTTGGGCTCGCAGCTGATCGCGATTGCCGTTCATATCGACGCCCAAAAAACAAAGACGCGCTTATGAATAGAAGGTTTAGAAACGATTTCAAGATCAAGGCTACCAGAGAAAACGCTGACGGCACAGCTAGGATTTTTGCAGGATAAGACGCCATACCCATTAGATCGCACCTAATTTCCCAACTCCGATCTTGTTTTTCGTGCACGCTTTATGAGTCAGCCGGAGCACAGCGGTATGATTTCTGATAACGAATTAGTGGCAATGCGCTCCCTATACGACCAGAATCTTACTCTTAGTCAAATCGGAGACATATACAGTAAATCTCGGCAGCGCGTTCATCAACTGCTCGTCAGAGGCGCTAAGAGAGGTTTATTCATGTACCCCCCGACTTATCGAGTTCGACTTAGGCAAAAAAAGGTTAGACGAACTGTTTGCGATTTATGGCTTGGACATGGCGGCGAGGAGCGAAATCAGAGCAGAAGGGCGCAAACGGGAAACCTTTGAGGAGTATTGTGAAATCGTCGGAACACTCGGTAGGCACCCATCGACCACGATCCTTCAACGAGACCACAGGGCGCTAGAAGGGCGCATAAGGCGGTACTGGAAGGGCGTTGAACAATTCAGGGAGGCGTTCAAAATCGAGAAACCTCCATTTGGCGATGCCGGAACGCTACGCACCGCAATCAAAAGAGACACGCCTGGTGCGCTTGCCAAATTTAACGCCTCGGAAAGCGCCGAGGACGAAAGCATCGAGAATCTCTTTCCGGCTTCGATGTCCCAGGCAATTCTCGGGATGATCGATGATATCGGCTACAACGGGCCAATGGGAGGAACGCCGCTGGTTCCGACGACAGGATGGAGGCGAATACGTCAAGCCGCGTTCCGTAAGGCGCTGTTAAAGGTCTACAGTCAGGAATGTGCGATTTGCGGTTTGGGCCTGTCAATTCATGGCGAATCCCCGCTGCACGCAGCGCACATTGTGGCAGTCAAAAATGGCGGTGTTACCCACGTGCGCAACGGGCTGTTGATGTGCGCCCTGGACCATTGGCTTTTTGATAAGCGAGCAGTATGGATTTCGGACGACCTTAAAGTGGTGGCAAGCCAAGACACTTCAATTCGCAATGATTCGGGCCATATTCAGAAGATATCCAGTCGATCGATTCCACAGGCGCTTCGAGCAAATGTGCGTCCGGATCCGGAAGCCATTCGGCTGCACCGAGAGGGTCCTGGCGCGGCCGATGCGATTACTACCAAAGTGTGATTGCGCACCATATTTTCGTTGGCCGACGTTTGAATCATCGTGTTGCGCGACTGCGGCAACCGGACGTTTGGGACCCCTTATGGTGTATCCCCCGGGATTCGCTGAGGGATACTACACATCCACGCGTGAACGTCCGCCCGCGCGACCCAGGCTACTGCCCTTCGAGCTATAAATTGAAGCAGATGTGCCCGAGTGGCGTTTGCTCGCCTCCTGATATCAGTCCGTATATGAC
>Ga0207416_1003024_pt1 | contig 16858 bp, 14 predicted proteins | sample PaiPotPPM11metaG_FD_184107 | JGI IMG/M metagenome (GOLD analysis project Ga0207416, IMG submission 184107) | Iron sulfur acid spring bacterial and archeal communities from Banff, Canada, to study Microbial Dark Matter (Phase II) - Paint Pots PPM... ...
GGCCGAGCCACGGGCCCGCGCGCAGGGTGCCCTGGTAGATGATGTCGACGCCGCGCGCCATGGCGTCGAGCGTTCGGTCGGCGGCGTCGGGGGAGTGGTCGGGGATTTCCTCCACGGAGCGGGAGGCTCGCAGCCTCGCGAGGTAGGCGGCTTCGTGCGCGAGGCCGCGGTCGCGAAGGAGCTGGGCGGACGGGTCCGGGTAGAGCGGGGGGCGCGGGCGGGTGCCGTTGGCGACGTCCAGGTCCAGCGTGGTGGCGTGCGCGCACGCGGCGAACGTCGTGACGTCGGTGGCGGCAAGGCGCAGCGTGGGTCCCTCGCGCTTCATCGTGCGCCCTCCGGCCGGCGGATAGCGACCGTACACGCGCAGGCGCGGGGGCGCGAGTCGGTTGTGCGGGCCTTTCGGGTCCCATCAGCCCAGGGCTCTCCCCAGCGCATTCCCATTCGTCTGCATTGCGTCTACCTCCTCCTCCAGAGCAATGCCGCGCGCGCTCGGTCGAAGAGGCGCAGCAGTTGGACGCGGCTGCGCGGCTGTTCACCAGAACGCTTCCACGGACGCGGGCGCCGGTGAACGAGTGGCGACGGATAGCGGGAATTGAATCAGAGTTGGCGGCGGATGACGTCGAGATAGTCTGGCATGCGAAAACGTTGCGCCGCTTCAGCGATTCGGGGGGCCCGCTCAGCGGTTCACGTCGCATCGCCTTCGATCGCTTCGCCGCCCGTACGAGAAACAGAGGTGCCGGCGCCTTGCCGACGCGGGTCGTCCATGCCGGTGGAGTCTCCCCGGCGCGCGGAAGCAAGAAGCTCCACCAGCGACGCATAGACGGCCTGCGCGCGACGCCCGCGGAACTCGGGGGGGAGGCCCCGATACGGAGCTCGCCGTCGAGGAGCGCCGCGCGGCGACGCGTGCAACGCGCAGAAGTGGGACGCGTGCGAGCGGGCGCTCAACGACGCTGCGGAGCTTGATCCAAACGGGGAACGCCGCATCGAACGGGGGGGTCGCCTAGGATTTTGGAGCGGGAGAAGGGATTTGAACCCTAGCAGACGGCATTTCGTAACTAGGCGATGCAGCTCGTCTTTCGCGGCTAGGGTTCGAAAATCGTTTCCCTTTCGCCGGATTGACCGTCCCCTCGAGTCTACGGCTGTCCTACCGAATCAACCCGGTTCTTGGAGAGGATCGTGGAGACGATACCTCGCCATAGGAGAGTGAGCCCGGCGGCGCCCCCCGCGCTCTTGTCGTGCCGGGCCGTCTCCTCGGCACGCACAAGCACACGGAGCGGCGGGACGCGAGCGTCGGTCTAGGCGATCGCCTCGAGACGGAGCGCACCGACGAAGCCCTGGTCGTCACGATGAGCAAGAACGTTCTGCTGATTGCTCACCGTGCCGGTCAGCAGAAGCCTGAAGGTTCTTGCCAACTTTGACGTACAGGATTTCCCGAGGGAAATCATGCTCGAAGCTGTCGCCTAGCCCACAGCGCTGTCCCCCAGCCGGAGCGTGCCGCCGGTGACGGCCCCTCCGACGCCGTCCGGGCGTCGTTCAGGGTGCCGCCTGTAGCGCATCTGGCTCTCGTCGCGCGATGCCCAGGACCAGCGGGTGTTCAGCCGCAGGGGCGTCGCGAGCGACCCTCACGCGAGCAGCGTGGCTGCAATGTGCTCCACCCGCTCGACATCTTCGCCCCGCGCGAAGACCGCTGCCACGCGCGTCGGGACTCGCGCGGTGGAGCAATAGACCGCGGCAGTGCTTCCAGGCCCGCCTCCGGTGTGACCGATCACACCCGTAGCGGCGTCGACCATCATCCCGAGTCCGTAGGCAGGCGCCCGCCAGGGTCTGTTCGGCGGCGGCGGGCCGTCCAGTCGACGCGCCTTGCCGACCTCGATGCGGAGAGGCAAGGGGAGGAGATCAGCCGTCAGAATCCGCCAGAGAAGCAACGCCGCAGCGGCGGGCGGTCCAATGAGGAGGCCGTGATAGACCCAGCGAGGATCGTACCCGTGCGGATTTCCCCAGGCAGTTGCGTTCAGATCGCTGGACGTGGCCGCGACGCGCGTGTCCCCAGTGATACCGAGCGGAGCTAGCACGAGACGACGAAGCGCATCGTCGAGGGGCTCTCCGACCGCGTCCTCGATGAGCTGGCGGATAAAGAGATACCCCACGTTCGAGTACGCCCACGCCGCGCCCGGCTCAAACAGGAGTCGCTCGGCGGCGACGCGCCGCAGGAGCGTCTTCGTATCCCATGGCGCTTCTCGTCGCTCGACGGCTTCCTGATACGCACCGAGGTGGCCGTAGTCCGGGAGGCCGGCGCGGTGCTCGAGGAGTTGGCGCAGCGAGAAAGGCCGATCGCCAAGCGGCGCGTCCAAACGCAATATGCCGTCGGCGACGAGGGCGAGAGCACCGGCCGCGAGCGCACACTTCGTGAAGCTCCACCACGGGACAGGAGTCGGCCCGGGATCCTCGACCAGGACACCGTTCTCGACCAGCGCGACGAGCAGCTCGGACACGGATGAAGGATACCTGGGCGACGCAGTGGCTGTCGGCCCCCGCCGACGCCGTCCGGCGTCGTCAAAGGTGCCGCCTGTAGCGCATCTGGCTCTCGCCGCGTGATGACCAGGACCAGTGGATGTTCAACCTTGGCCGGTGTCGGCAGGTAAGGCCCCCGTAGCGCGAGGGGCCGGCCTCGAGGGGGCAACCGCTGGGCGACGCCACGCACCCGAGCCGGAGTGGAGCGCGGAGGGCGCAGCGGGTCACGCGGATGTCCGCGCCCCCACGGAGCATGCCCTGGCGTCGGCTCGTGTCTCCACCAAGGCCGTAGCAGGGTTGCCGTTGCGACTTGAAAGTCGTACGCGAAGAGAGCATGCACATTCCGTTCACATGTACCCGGTGCGCCGAAGAGGGCATCGCAGGTTACCCGACGGGCTACGTTGACCTTAGCGATGACGGCAAGCACGAGGTGCAATGCGAGCGCGGGCATCGGTTCTACGTGATCCTGCAGAACCCCAAGTACGAGCTGCTGATGGACTCGGGGGCTCTCGCGCTCGGGGACGGCTACTACCGCGAGGCGGTCGCTAGCTTCGCCGCGGCGCTCGAGGCGTTCTGGGGCTTCTACGTCCGTGCCGTCGCGCGAAAGCTCGGTGCCCCGGAGGACACTATCCCGCGACTCCGCAAGGAGCTGAAGTTGTCGGAGCGAAGACGGGGAGCCGTGAGCCTCACGCACCTCGCCCTGACGAAGACGAACTACGCGCCCGGCGATGACAAGGTGAGCGCGCAACTCGGAAAGCGGACCCCAACGGGATTCCGGAATGAGGTGGTGCACGAGGGGGTGTTCCCCCCGCGCGACGAAGCCGTGGCATACGGGGCTTGGGTCTACGAGACCATCCTCGACGGGATCGCCGAGCTGAGAACGCACGCACCCGAGGAGTTCGAGCTGGAACTGCGAACGCCTCTGGCCGATGCGCATCAGGAAATCTTCCAACGAGAGCCCGAGGTGCGTCGGACCACTCACTATATCGGGACGCTCCTCCAGGGTGGCGCCGGCGTTCCCAGACGCGCATTCGAGGCGGTCTTGGGGCACTGGAGCCAAGCAAACGCTTGGCAATCCTTGCGGCTCGAGGAAGCGACTTAGGCGCGTCCCTCCGGGTGAGGCTCGTGGGGACCGGCCCAGGCTCATCGCGCGGACCTCCTCCCATGGCGGCAGGCAGTCGAGCTCGCGGGCGACGGCCTCGACGTCGATGTCGTCGCGGAGCTCGCCGGCGCCGCCGCCGAGGTGGACCAGCCTCTGCCCTCGTGATGACCTGCCCGAAGTCGACGGCGCCATGCACGAATCCACGGCAGACCCTCTCGCGCGATCGCACGCGCATTCGAGGTCGCTCTGCAGAGGAGCTCGATCCGGTCGCCGCAGGAAATCGTGCTCGGGGCGGTCGCGTAGTCGGCGGGGCCTGCCCTCGGCTGGCGAAGTCCGCAAGCTGAGCTATATGAGCCGGTTCTCCAATTTCCGGAGGTCCCGATGCACACGCTAACAGCCGAGGACTTGCTTCACGGGGCATTCTACGCCGCGGAACAGGGGGGCCTGCTTCTACGCGACGCGATCCACATGTGGTGGCAGGGCCGGTACTCGACGGCCGTCGCGCTCGCAGTCTTCGCCCGGGAAGAGATCGGGCGCCACAGGATCCTCCTCGAGCAGCGAGACAAGACCAAGGACGCGGGTCCGCACCTCACCGCCAAGGACGTGTGCGAACTCTGTCGGGATCACCGCGAGAAAATCGGACGCGCTATCACCGGCGTCTTCTACGAGTACGATCCCCACAACGATCCCGAGTTGAAGGGCCAACCGGAGGAGAAGGTGGACGCCATCATCAGTGCCCGCATGGCCAAGAAGGCAGAGGACCTTCCGGGGGACACGCACAAGGCGCGCTTCGCGGCCCTCTACGTGGACGTAAACAAGAACGGAACCTGGAACCGTCCCTGTCATCTCGACGCCAAAGCCTCGGCGGAGCGGCTGTACGAAACGCTCAACGACTACGTTCGCGTGCTCGACTGCATCCGGTGTCCTCAGCAGAGTGGCCGGTGCATGGAGCTAGCGAAAGCGCTCGCGGCGTGGCCGGGTCGACCGTCCCTTCCGCCAGTAGATGACTTGGTGGGGTTCAGCGAGAAGAAGGCGCCCGCCGCCTAGCTCGCGTCGAATCCGATCGGGAGCTCGGCGACGGCGCTCGCCTGGACGATCGCGAACGCCCCCGCGTCGCGCCCGCTCGTCGCCCGCTCTCGTAACGAACGCGCCATCGCCTGGTCGGCGCGGTTCGCCCGCGGCCTCGTACTCGTCAGCGAGCGCCGACAACGCGCTCGCGACGTCGACGCCTTCGCTCAGGACGGCGAGCACGCACCTCGGCCCCTGTACCGTGCCCGCCGTTGGCTTCGTGGTCATCGAGCCGGCAGGCGCGCACGCCCGAGGTTTGTGCGGAAGCTTGCGCCACACCGTACAAGTTGTCGCTGGTAGTACCGAGAGCACCAGCCCAGACGTCCGTCCGCTGCTATTCGTCGACCTCTTGGGAGACGGAGAAATGGCCACGCCCCTCACGCTCTACGATTTCGAGGCGGACGGGCTTCGCGTTCGCGGCGATCTTGGCGATCCGCTTCGCAACGTCGCGCAACTCCGTGGGCGTGTCATCGCCCTCGGTTCCAGCGACCACAATCTCTTCCGTGCCCCTCAGCGACATGACCTAAACCTGCTTCCGCGCTAGTTTTTTTGCAAGTAGTTCCGCGATGAACGCCTGGATGGGGCGCGTCGCCAGGATGAACGAGGCCGCGTTTTCGCCAAGCATTCCGGGGATGTTTCGGTGAATGTTGAGCACGCCCATCGGGTCGCCGTGCGCCTGAGAGGGGTGGATGATCGAGATCGAGACGAGGCTGCGGGTTGTCTTCCCGGCTGGGGTCGCAAGGTATTGCGCCAGCTCGTCACGTACCCGCGAGCTGAACGCGCCGTACTTCTTGCACCAGTGCACGAGGTCGGCCGAATCCTGCTTGAAGTCAGAATCCCTGCGGATGAAAGCCTGAGGCGCACCGGGAAGTACGCGGTGCTTGCCGCCAGCCCTCTCGTCCTTCGGGATGGGTAAGGCGATGGGGGTGAGCATTGCGTCACGCGCGCCCGTGGTGCCCACGGCCGTAGACCACTCATGCTGAAGATCGAGCATGCCACGAAGCGCTGTCCGCTCTCCGTCCCAGAACGACAACCGCACAAACTGGTTCTCCGTCGCACGCTCCGCAGGCACGTAAAACATCACATTTGCCGCGTACCTGGCGGCAGGCTTCCCATCGTAGAACCAGGCGACTTGAGCGATTGCATCGAGCAGGACGCGGAGCGCTGCATCGGGATGCTGCTTGCCGTACGTGGCGATGGCTTCCCGGCAAAGGTCCACCAGCGAATTCACGACGGGTTGGACGCCTAGCGCGTAGTCGCGTGCCTTCGCGAGGCGCTCCGCCTTGGAAGCCTCCGCCCGGTTCCTGATCACGTTGAGCGCGGCAAGCACGAAGGCTGCTCCGCATCCGCACCAGAACGCCGTCGCGGGCCACGAGACGTCGCCGGGCGATGTCGCAAGGCGCAGGTGCGCCTTCGCCACGTCCTCGGGCCATTTGCCCACGATTGCCCCGATCGCGACGGGCAAGACAATGACCGCTAGATCGAGGAAGGCCGGCACCAGTACCTTCCCGTACGACGACATCCGCATCGCTCGGAGGCTCGATCGCACACGGGCGCGGCGTCAAGATCGTGGCCCCGACGGCGGAACGACGCTCGGCCGCACGGCTCATCGCGCCCTCGCGCGCTTGCACGGCGCCAGGGCAGGGTTGCAGCGCGCTCGCTCCGGGACCTTCCGTCGGTTGATCTCGGCCTCTCGCGTAGGAGGGCCTTACCGGGCCCGTCGGGCTGTGCAATCTTCGGCGACCGCAACCTCGGGGGACCATGGATCTGTTCACCTTCATCGCCGAGATGACCAAGGCGCTCGCTTGGCCCGCCGCCGGCGTCGGCATCGCCGCGCTCGCACGCAAGCCCGTGAGCCTTCTGATCCAGGGCATCCGCCTCCAGAAATTGAAAGCCGCCGGGTGGGAGTTCGAGTTCGCGAAGCAAGAGGAGGAAGTCCAGCGGATCGTGGCGAACATCCCGGCCGAGAAAGCGCTGCCGCTAGTCGCCGGCGACGGGAACGTGTCGCCCAGCGCGGCGGCGGCCGGGACCATCCGGACGGCATGGCACGACATCGAGCGCCTGCTGCGCGAAGCGGCGGGACCGGTCCCGAACACGGTGCCGCTGTCGAAACTGCTCGATGACCTCGTGAGCAAGGGCGCTCTCCAGCCCGAGACCGCGAACGGCGTGCGCGGGCTGCAACAGCTCCGGAACCTCGCGGCGCATGCGCCCGACGAGGCGGCCCTGCCCCCGGTTCGCGTCGCGAACTTCACGACCATGGCCACGGCGCTGCGCTGGACCATCGAACATAACCTGAAGCAAGCTGGCGGGCGCTCCGCTGATGGCGCTTCGTAGGAAGGCGCGGGCACCGATGTACAACCTGCTCGTGACGGCGGAAGACAGCGCGTGGGACAAGCCGAACTACGTCTACGACCTGACGCGCTATCTCGAATACATGGACGACAAGCTCCGCGCGCGGCTCAAGCTGCTCGACGAATCCGTCCGTAACGAGCTGATGAAACTGCCGGCGCTGTTTGCCTACGAGACGCCCGTCGGCGCACCCGCGCGCGTCGGCCGCATCACCGCTATCCACAACAACACGCGCGAGGTGCGAGTATCGTTCACCCTCGACCGGCAGGTCGCGCGCGATGCCGCGGCGCTGCACTCCTCGACCAAGATGACACTGCGCCAGAAGGATCGACTCGAGGCCGACATCCGACGCCGCGCTGCCGGTGATGGGCAAGCCTAGGTCGAGCCCGACCTGGACCCCGAGATGCTTCGCCGCGCCGTGGTCGACGTGCGGCTCGCCTGAAACGCGTGATCACGATCGTGCGGAACGGGTGACCACGATGGCCGGTACGGGCGGCAGGCGCTCGCGTGGAAGGAGAAGGCCTCACGAGCTGAAGGTCGGGTGTGGCTACCAGACCTCGCAGCGAGTCGGGCGGACCATTGGAGCGCCGTCCTTGCAGGCAAAGGTCTCCTGGAATGCGGAGAGGTTCGAGAGCGGGCCGAGAACGCGGAACTTCGAGATCGGGTGCTGGTCTCCCTGCACCATGAGCCGCTGGGTCTCCGGCCGGATGGCGTCGCCGAAGAACTGCCCCCACGAAATGAAAAACTGCTGGTCCGGCGAGAACGGACTCAAGGTCGGCATCGTCGGCGCTCGCGTCTCCTGCGCTCTCTTGAAGGCCAGCCACGCCAGCTTGATGCCAGCGAGGTCGCTCAGCGACTCCCCAAGCACGAGTTTGCCGTTGTGGTGAATGCCCGGCTCTATGAAGTAGCCCTCGAACTGGTCCACCACGCACTGGCTCCGCTTCCGGAACTCCTTCAGGTCGGCCTCGGTCCACCAGTTGCGCAGTCGGCCGGTGGCATCGTACTGGGCGCCTTCGTCGTCGAACGCATGGCTGATCTCGTGCCCAGCGTAGACGCCGATGGCCCCATAGTTCACGGCGTCGGGTGCATCGAGGCGGAAGGCGGGCGGCTGCAGGATGCCTGCCGGGAAAACGATCTCATTGAGAGGCGGGTCGTAGTAGGCATTCGACGTGGGCGGCGTGGCGTAGTTCCACCGCCCACGATCCACGGGCCTGCCGATCCTGGCGCGACTCTCCGCGACGGCGAATCTGCGAACGGTGGCGGCGTTCGCCCAGAGCCCGTCGCGGCCCAGCTTCAGCGAGCTGTAATCCTTCCACGTGTCGGGGTAGCCAACCTGCACATGCAAAGCGGCTAGTTTCTCGAGCGCCCTCTGCTTCGTCTCGGGCGTCATCCACGTCAGGCCTTCGAGCGTATCCCTCATCGCCAGGAGAAGGTTCCGCAGAACCTGAAGCATTCGCGCCTTCGCCGCGGCGGGGAAGTAGCGCTCGACGTACTTCTTCCCGAGCGCCTCGCCGAGCCACTCGTTGGTCGATTCCACGCAACGTTCCCAGCGGGGCTTACGCTCCTTTGCGCCGCCCAGGTAGGCCCGGAAGAACGCGAAGTCTTCGTCCACGAACGGCGCGGACAAAGACTCCGCGGCGGAATCGAGTACCTTCCACTTCAGGTACGTCTTCCACGTGGCGAGCGGCGTTCGCGCGAGCTGTCGATCTACCTCTCTCAAGAAAGCCGGCTGTTCGACGTTCAGCTCGGAGACCTCGACGTGAGCCTCGCCGAGATAGTGCTTCCAATCGACGTGAGGGGCGAGTCGGGAGAGCTCTGCGAGCGTAACGCGGTGATCGTCGCTCCTGGGATCACGCAGGGCGACGTTGTCGAGTGACGCCTGGGCGAGTTGTCTCTCCATGGCGAAGACCGCCTCGGCCGCGGCGTGCGCGTCTGGCGCCGAGAGCCCCGTCAGTGCGAAGATCTTCGCGACGTGCAAGCGATACTTCTCGCGAGCATCGGCGAACCGCGGCTCGGGGTTCAGGTAGTAGTCTCGGTCCGGCAACCCGAGGCCGCTCGCGCTCAGGTTCGCGATGGCGCGGGCAGGGTCGTGCACGTCGAGCGCGCCGTCGAGCCCCAAGGGAGTCGCAATGGCCAGCGCGTCGAGCCGCGCGAGCCATTGCGACACGTCCCGCGCGCTCGTCACGGCATCGAGCTCGCGCAAGATCGGCAGCAACGGGGCGAGGCCCAGTTCGTTCGCGCGAGGCTCGTCGATGCAGGTGGCATAGTAGTCGCCGATGATCTGTTCGATGCTGCCGATCGGCCAGTCACGCCGCGCCGAGACCTCCTCGAGGATCGCCCGGAGCCTGCCCTTCGTCGCTTCGACCTCAGCCCACCGGCGGCTCCAACGGTCCATGGTCGCCGGAATGGGGTTCGCCGCGCGCCACGCGCCGTTGGCGTAATCGTAGAAGTCCGAACACGGGTCCACGCTGGCGTCCATGTCACCGACTTCGATGCCGGGCGGCGGCGGGGGTGAAGACTTCGACGTGTTTGCCGCGGGCACCGATCCCGTCGCCAACCGTTCGACGGCTCGTGTGGACGACGAGTCGCACGCCGTCAGCGCCAGCGCCAAGAAAGCCATTCCTCGCGTGGCCATGTCCCCCAACCTCCTGCTCGCGCCGATTCGTCGCCGCGTCTGTGACCCGCAGAAACGCTCGGCACACCGAACCGATTCCCGCGCGGTGAAGCGCCCCCGGGTCCGGTTGAAATCGTGAAGTAGCGGCAGCTCCGCGTCCTGCGGCCGCTCTACGGCGTCCACTTCGGGCGTACCCGCTGTCTTGACAGACATGGCTCGCCTGTCGGGCGTGGCTGCTCTTCGATGAGACGCAGCGAGGTGGGGAAAAAGGTGACGGACCGGGGCACGCGCCGATGCTTCCGTCAACCGACATCTCTACTTTGTGCCCGACCCGACATTTCTACTTTGGGTTGACACAGCCGCGGCGCCGCGGGCGTGCGCCCCGGTGTGCGGCGGCGCCCCGAGGATGTCGTCGCGGCTGCGAAAAAAGCACCTGGCGGACACCGCGCCCTGGACGCTCGCCAGGCAGATCGACTGAGGCGCGCGCGAGCGATCCTCTATCACGCTGCGTTCGCGCTGGGGGCCAATGGTCGGTCGCTTGCTCCCTTTCTCCCTGCCACGGCCACTGCGATCCTCGAGGCGCTCGCCGCACCGGAGCGGCCCACCTCTATCTTATTTCCCAAGAGGGACCTCGAGCACGGGGCACCTCGCCGATCGGGGTAATCGAGCAAATTTCCGTAGCGCTCTAACGCCGGCATCGCCCGCGTGCGCGACGCGGCCGCGAGCAGCGCGAACGCGACGGGAACCGGGATGCTGCTCGGAACGCCCGCCTTCATGTCGCCGGAGCAGGCGTTCGCGAAGGCCAGCGAGATCGACGAGCAGACGGACCTCTGGGCCGTGGGCGCCACGCTCTTCACGCTGGCGAGCGGTCGCACGGTGCACGAGGGCGAGACGGCATCGGAGATCGTGATCCACACGGCGACGAAGCCGGCGCGGTCCCTCGGCACGGTCGCGCCGGACCTTCCGCCGCGCGCGGTGAGCGTCATCGACCGCGCGCTCGCCTTCGCGAAGAGCGACCGCTGGGCGAGCGCAGCCGCGATGCGCAAGGCGGTGACCGATACGCACGCGGCGCTGTTCGGTCGCAGCATCGCGCCGGACGCGCTCGGGGTCCTCCTCTCCCCGTCTGCGCTGGCGACGGCCGCGTCGAGTCCCACGGAGCCTCTCGCGCCGACGCTCTGCGAGAGCCCCTTGCCGGCGGGCAGCGAGCCGCGCATGGCCGCGGCAGCGGCGACCAGTACGCCGTCGTTCCCGCCGGAGCTGGCGCCGCCGGTCGTCGGCAGCACGACGGCCCAACCCGTCGCGAGCGACGCGCGCGCCCGCTCCGGCGGGATGGCGCGGCGCCCTGGGCTGCTGCTTGGCCTTCTGCTCTCCGTCGCGGTTGTCGCAGGCAGCGTGGTCGCCGCGATCGCCTTGCGAAGGGGGCCCGCGGCGACGAGGGAGATCTCGTCCGCCACGGCCAGCCCCGCCCCGCGGCCGCAAGAGAGTCCGCGCGCATCGGCGACGTCGGCTCCCGCGCCGTCGTTCTTCACGCCGGCCGTCTCCGTCGACGACTTGCCGGCGAGCCAGCCGGCAGTGTGATCGCGGGCGAGATGACCGCCGGTCGGCGGCGTCGAGAAGCGCTGCGGTCCCGGGGAGCGGCTCGTCATTCCACCGGGCACGCGTCACACCTGGCGGAACGCCGGGGGCGTCGAGCTGCACGTCCGCGCGACCTTCCGGCCGGCGCTGCACGCCGAACGCTTCTTCGAGACGGTGTTCGGCCTCGCGCGCGGCGGCAAGTCCGACGCGGCGGGCGCTCCGCCGTTCCTGCAGCTGATGGCGTGGATGCGCAAGTACGAAGTCTTCGTCCCGTCACCCCGCCGGTCGTGCAGCGCGCGCTCGGCGTCGTGCTGCGACCCGTCGCGCGCATGCGCGGGTATCGCGCGTGGTATCCGGAGTGCAGCCCGGACGCGCCGCCCGCCTGAAGAGGGCGCGGGTAGCTGGCCGCCTCCAGCCCCGGGTGCGAGAGCGTGCCCGACGTCGCCTGCGATGGGGTCGAAAAGCCGGTGGGGGAGATCGTCGCCGGGACGAACGTAGGACGAAGCGAACCCCGAACATGCGCGCGACGCACGCCTGCGCCTGGGAGACGTGCGTCCGAGCAGCCCGCGAGAGCGACGCCAACGCTACGCCCGAATGCGCCAGCCCCAGTCGCCGCACGACGCGCTCTTCAAGAACGTGTCTGCCTTACAGCTGCTGTTAGCCGCCGGGTCCAGCACGCAAGTACTCGAGATCCAGCGGCTTGCTGGTCGGCTGCGCTCGACGTCCGCGCGTGACGGGAGCATGCTTGTGTCATGGCGACCGTGAACGAGGTCATCGCGCTTGCGGCCCAGCTCTCCGAGGAGGAGCGCCGCGTCGTCGTCGACGCGATCGCTCCGAAGGAGTCCGTCGAGGAGCTCGCGCGCGCATGGAACGAGGAGATTGCCCGGCGTGCCGCTCGTGTGCGCGCGGGTGAGTCCAAGGGGCGGCCGGCCGACGAGGTTTTCGACCGGATCGAGGCAAAGCTCCGCTCGCGATGACGCGGCTCTACATCGAGCCCGGGGCCGAGGAGGAGCTCGAAGAGGCCACGGCCCGGTACGAGGACGCGGCCCCCGGCCTCGGGCGGCAGTTTCTCGCGGAGATGCGTCAGCGCGTGCGAGATGTGCTGGAGGCTCCCCTGCGCTTCCCAGCCTTCGGCGAGAACGCCGACGTGAGGTGCGCGCATGCGATCGGCCGCTTCCCGCATCTGGTCGTCTTCATGGTCCTCGGCGACACAGCGGCTCCCACGGTCCATGTGCTCGCGTTCATGCACCCGCGGCAGCGTCCTGGTTACTGGGTGCATCGGCGACCTCGCTGAGCGAGGGCCGCGGCGTCCACGAGGGGCGGTCGTCCGAGCAGGGGCCGAGCGGCACCTACGACTTGGTCTTCCACGTCGTCGAAACCATCGGAGGCAAGCAGCGCGGCGAGATCGAGATCCGAGCCACCACAACGATGCGGAGCGTCTATGGCGACGACGGTACGACGGCTTGGGTCAGCGACGAGCAGGGCGTGAGGTTTAGCGACCCCGCGGAACAGGCTGACTCGAGACGACTGCTGCACGTCGACTGGGTTGAGGTGCTGTGGCCCCTACGCCGTCCGGCCTACCGCTTCACATCACTGGGTACTGCCGACGTCCGCGGTATTCAGGCCCTTGGCGTGCGGGTCTCCCGTGACGGAGACTACGACGTCGATCTCTACGTCGACCCCGCGACCTGGCTCGTGGTCAAGATGGCCTTCCGCCACGACGATCTCCTGCAGCACCGGGTCGTCTACGACGAGACGTACTTCTCCGGCTGGAAGACCTTGAACGGCGTGGGCTACGCATCGCACTTGGAGAAGTTCCGCGACGGCAAGCCGAAGGGCATCTCGGATGCCGAGGTCGCGTTCAGTGACACCGTCGACGACGCGATCTTCCAGAAGCCATCACCTTGAACCTGCACCGTCAACGATGCGCCCGACGTTTCGCCGCCGAGCAGGCGCACCCAGCCTCCGTCTATCAGGAGCCCACCCGCTTGCAGTCCGCGGAGTCTCGAGCGCTTCCAGCGGCTCTCCCGTGACAACGTCCGCACTGGCGGCCGGCGGCTCCAACGCGGCTGGGCTATCTTCCTCGCCTGGGATGAACGAGAAGAAGCGGGAGCTGCTCAAGAAGATCCTCGACCACGTCGAGGACAAGGGCGACTTCCCGGAGAAACAGCAGTTTCGAGCACGAGACGACGTCGACCCCGATCGCGATTGGGGCGCCTTGGACCAGCTCGTGCGCAGCGGTTACCTTTTCCCGGAGCAAACCGATCACATTGCGTATCTCCCGACCTTTGCCGCGCTCGGAGAGATGCGCGAGCACACGTTCGCCACATGCGAGATTCGGCGCGCCCTCCTCATCCTGCCCGTGCTGAAACGCGAGTACGGGGACGGCGGCTTGCATGACAAGCAGCGCTCCGTTGCCGCGCTTGCGGAGGAGGTGAAGTGCAGCAAGGACGAGATGAGGCGGACGCTCCGGACGATGACCAGGGTCCGCCAGATCATCGGCACGTGGGATCCGATGAACGCCAGGACCTTCGAGACCTTCAAGCTCACCGAGCAGGTGCGACGTCTCAAGCCCGAGGACCTGGATCCACCGCCCGAGCGCGATCCCAACTCGCTCTCGGAGGAGGAGATCGAATCCATGCTCCAGACGGGCACGGTCGAGCGAGAGCCAGCGGCCGATGAGAACGCGCCTGGCGACAACGTGGCGATGGACCGCGTGTACGCGCTCAATCGCAACGCCCGCACGCTGCTCGTAGCCCTTCACCACGAGCACCTGAAGGCTCAGGGGGCGTGGTTCGCGATCGGACATGGTGATGACTCGCCCTTCGATTTCCGAACGTATCGGGCAGCGGCCCAGCGGCTAGTGCAGAAAGGTCTGGCGAAATGGGCAGGCCAGACCGAGGTAACCAGCACCGCCTACGGTATACAGGTCGCTGAGAATTCTGCGATCCTCGACGAGCTTCTTCCTGTCGGGACTACCAGCCAACCGAGGGGAACAGGAGCGCGGAGCATGGCGCCGACAACAACGCGCATCTTCATCAGCCACTCAAGCGCCGACGCAGAGGTGGCCCGGGCGCTGATCAACTTGATCAAGGCGGGACTCGAAGTGCCGACCGGCGCCATCCGCTGCACCTCGGTCGATGGCTACAAGCTCGAAGGTGGCGACGACGCGCCCGAGGTCCTGCGTGAGAACCTCAAAGGGTGCAACGTCGTCTTGGGAGTGCTGACGAAACGCAGCCTTTCATCATCGTACGTCCTCATGGAGCTTGGCGCGGCATGGGCGTTCAGGAAGAGAGCGATCCCGCTGTTTGGGCCCGGCGCCACGTTCAAGGACCTGCCAGGCCCATTTAAGGACATCCACGGGTTGAAGATGGATCACGCGCCGGACATGGCGAGCATGATCGAAACGATCGGGAAGGAGACCGGCTTCGCCAAGGTCGACAACATGGCGGAGGTCACCTCTCTGCTGAAGGTCCTGACAGACATGGTCACCGCGCAGGGGGCTTCAGAGGTGGTCCAGCACCGCCCTTTCGCCCCTGATCCTGTCGCGACGCCCGCTCTCGCCCCGGTGGCCATCCCGGCGCCCGTCGCGCCCTCTCCGGTTCCGATGCACGACGACGAGGCCAAGTCCTTGCTGGAGACGTGGCTGGAGAACCTCGCGGAGAACGTCCACAGCCGCAGCGCGCCCCGCCGTCAGATCATCCCTCCGAACGAAGTCGCCTCGCAGTCGGGCGTTCCCGAGCCCAAGGTGGTCTCCCTGCTTGAAGGTGTCGCGTTCGAGAATGAACACCTCGGCGTGACCGTCAAGAAGCTGCAGGGAGGGAAGTTCGACTTCGACATCGGCCCGGCCCGAGTGCGCCAGGTGCGCAACAGGCGCTGGTAAGAGGACGGGGCCTGGTCTCGGTACCGGTGGGCATGCTGACGCGCAAGCTCCCGATCCTCAGATCACCCCGAGCTCGATGGCGCGCAGCACCGCCCGCGTCCGGTCCCGTACGCCCAGCTTCCCGAAGATGCTCGACGCCTGATTCTTCACGGTCGCCTCCGCGGTCCCGAGCGCGCTGGCGATCTCCCGGTTGCTCTGTCCGGCGGCGATGAGGCGCAGGACGTCGAGCTCGCGCTTGCTGAGGGGGGAGGGAAGGGTCGACGCCGGAACGCTCGCCCGGAGGCGGGCGATCCCGCGGACGACGCGCTCGGTGACGGCCGGGTTGATGAGCGTCCCGCCCGCCGCGACCGCGCGGACGGCTTCGGTGAGCTGCTGAAGCGACACGTCTTTGAGGAGGAAGCCGCGCGCGCCGAGCTTCATCCCTTCGATGGCGACCGCATCGTCGTCGAACGTCGTGAGCAATACGCAGGGCGGGCGGGACGTCACGGAGGCGAGCGCCGCCAGCACCTCGATACCCGTCTTGCGCGGCATTCGAACGTCGAGGAGCGCGACGTCGACGGGGATCGTCGTCAGGATACGAAGGGCCTCGGCTCCGTCGTGCGCCTCCGCGACGACGCGGATATCCGGCGTCAGGTCGAGGAGGCCCTTGATGCCTTCGCGAACCAGCGTCTGGTCGTCCGCAAGCGCGACGCGGATCACGGAGCGCCCGCCGGCGCGGGCAGGAGCGCGCGCAGTGTGAGGCCGAGACCGGCCTTCGCCTCGATCTCGACGTGACCTCCCATTCCTTCGATCCTCTCCCGCAATCCCGAGAGGCCGTGCCCCAGCTGCAGCGCCGCGGCGCCCTGTCCGTCGTCCTTCACCGTCACGACGACGCCGCCGTCCTTCGCTTCGATGCCGAGAAAGACGTTGTCCGCTCGGGCGTGGCGCAGCGCATTGGTGAGCCCCTCCTGGACGCAGCGAAAGATCGTGTGCGCGAGCGCCGCCTCGATCCGGAGATCGCTCGCGACGTGGAGGTGCACGCGGGGGTGCGGGATGCCGGCGACGAGGGTGCGCAGCGCGCCCGGGAGATCGAGCCGCGTGTCTTCACGCATCGCGCTCACGACGTCCCGGAGCTCGACGAGGAGCTCCTTGGTGAGCGCGTGCGCGTGGTCGATCGGGCCCTGGGTGCGCCCCTCGGCGACGTTCCGGGCCAGCTCGAGCTGGAGGCTCAGCGCGGTGAGGTGATGGCCCAGGGAGTCGTGGAGCTCGCGCGCGATGCGCAGGCGCTCGGCTGTGCGCGTGCTGTCGGCGAAGAGCTCCCGGGTCGCGAGGAGCTCCGCGTGCACCCGCCCGAGGTCCGCGCGGGCTCGCGCTTCGCGCACGGCCAGGCGCGATGCGAAGAAGGCGAACAGTTGAAAGCCCATGTACGCGATCGACGAAGGGCGGATGGCTCGAGAGTGGTACGGGCTCAAAAGGTCGATGGCGCCCATTGCGGCCGTCTGCGCGACCAGCCAGGCGAGGCCCCTCTTCTCGCCCACGACGAGCGGCGCCTCACCGGCGACCACGACGACGAGCGCGCCCTCGAACCCGGTCTTGCCGGCCGCGCTCGCGACGAGCGCCGCCCCGCTCTGCACGGCGAGCGCCACCGCCCGCCACGGGCCGGAGCGCGCGGCAGCCCACGCGAGCAGGAAGGCGACTGCGAATACGGCGTAGGCGGCACACCAGACGACGGAGCGCTCCTCGAACGGAGCACGGCCGCCCGCCCACGCCCCGATCT
>Ga0207416_1003025_pt1 | contig 16850 bp, 14 predicted proteins | sample PaiPotPPM11metaG_FD_184107 | JGI IMG/M metagenome (GOLD analysis project Ga0207416, IMG submission 184107) | Iron sulfur acid spring bacterial and archeal communities from Banff, Canada, to study Microbial Dark Matter (Phase II) - Paint Pots PPM... ...
GTTGGTCGACGCTGACAAACTCCACAAACTGGCAAACGCAGGTATCAATATCAAGTGACCATACACTGAAAAGCGGTATGAAGGGAAACTTTCACGTACCGTTTGGGATTGGCGGTGGAGGGTGCGATCCCTTCGCCGACCATACTAAGAGTTAAATCAGATTGCAAACTTCGCACAGTACCCTTATAATGACTGCCAGAAGCCCCAAGAGGGCAATTTTAAGGACTGAAAATTCATGGCACAGACACCACCATCACAATATATAGATGACTACGGCTATCCCACGCGTCCAGACTCGCGCCACAAGCTGCGCAACTTTCTCGTTCGTACCAGCAAGCAGATTTTGCTCGCAGGCATTTATGTGTGCGCCAGCGGTCTCGGAGTATTACTCAAGCTCAGCAGGTTAGGGAAAAAGAGGGTACCGCTTTCACCAGAGACGTTTCATCCCAAACGTATCCTCGTGCTGCGTATGGATCTGATCGGAGACCTGGTACTTTCGCTGCCTATGGTATGTTCGCTTAAACGCACCTATCCCGATGCAGAGATTGATCTACTGGCCATCCCGTCGAGTTCCAAAGTGGTTATGAGCGATCCCGATCTGGCGGAAGTGATTGCCTACGATCCGAATATCTGGCGGCGTCCCAAAGCGTTGTTCAAGCTGCAGAACTGGCGTGGGGTCTGGGCACTACGACGTCGTTTGCGAGTAGGGCACTATGATATAGCATGACCGTCGTTCTGACAGGAGCAACGAACAGATCAGCATGTGGGCGGAACCGACGCGATAAGTTCTTTTAACAGGTCGGGATGACGGTCGAGTACTCGAAACAGTTGTACAAGTGCCAACGGTGGTTTTGTTCTCCCGTTTTCATACCGTGAGAACGCATTGTGTCCACCTCCAAAAATTTCAGCGGCTTGTTTCTGGTCCAGGTCTAGTTTCTCCCGGACATCCATGATAAACTTCGGATCAACAATAGATGCATTCACTTGTTTTCTAAACTCACGCATCAGCCTGCTAACTCGCCTTGCTTCAGCAGCTTCGAGTATAGACTCGCCACAGGCTGCACAAAAATCACCAGTTACATTTTGAATAACTGTTGTTTCGCCTTTATAGATATGTGGTATGTCGCGGGTATCGTGTATTAACTCAGCACCAGCACAAATTGGACATTTCATATTTATAGCTCCTTGAAAGATAAAACCAGTACATCGTTAACTACAATCAGTTTCAAATACACCTCACCAACATGTGTGATAGGACGATATACATCTTGCCATTCCTTGTGATTGTTATAGCTTGTCATGCTCTTGTAAAAGTCCATTGAGGTTAATGCCATAACAATGTTCACGATCTCATCAAAGTCCAGTCCCAGCGCATCAGCCCCAGCAAGAGCAGACGTAGTAATACGCACTTTTCCCGCTTCTAGCATAGCCTTAACGGTTGACAGCTCACAATGTGGTATGTATTTCTCCATAGAGCATCTTTCATAGTAAGATAATACCCTACTTGGGTAAAATTTGCAAGTAGTGTATTGATATAATACTTTACTTTGTCAACTGTCCAGTAATTTTGCCATACCCAGACATTAACCCTACCTCGGATGGTTAAGCATGTATCAATGGAGGCTTATTGCAACTTCTCCATACTACCCTTATAATGACAGCCAGAAGCCTTCAGAGGCAATTTTAAGGACTGAAAATTCATGGCACAGACACCACCATCACAATATATAGATGACTACGGCTATCCCACGCGTCCAGACTCGCGCCACAAGCTGCGCAACTTTCTCGTTCGCACCAGCAAGAGGATCTTGCTCGCAGGCATTTATGTGTGCGCCAGCAGTCTCGGAGCATTGCTCAAGCTCGGCAGGTTAGGGAAAAAGAGGGTACCGCTTTCACCAGAGACGTTTCATCCCAAACGTATCCTCGTGCTGCGTATGGATCTGATCGGAGACTTAGTACTTTCGCTGCCTGTGGTACGTTCGCTTAAACGTACCTATCCCGATGCAGAGATTGATCTACTGGCCATCCCGTCAAGTTCCAAAGTGGTTATGAGCGATCCCGATCTGGCGGAAGTGATTGCCTACGATCCGAATATCTGGCGGCGTCCCAAAGCATTGTTCAAGATGCAGAACTGGCGTGAGGCCTGGGCATTACGACGCCGTTTGCGAGCGAGGCACTATGATCTTGCAGTAAGTGTCTTTGGCCCCTGGGCTGCGATACTAGCAGTTCTCAGTGGTGCACAGCGGCGTGTTGGCTTTGGACAGGAGAGCTATCCAGGATTTATGACTGACAGCGTGGCAGGAGCACACTGGAACTCCGGTGATCACCTGCACGAGGTTGATTATTGCTTGAAGCTGTCGCAAGCAGCAGGAGTTACTATCACACCCGAGGATCGCACTCCACGATTGCATGTCAATCCTCAGGCACACCAGGAGATAGATGAAATACTGCTGCGGGAAGGTATACAGCCCGATAGACCTATCATTGCCTGCCACGTCAGTTCCAACAACGGGCAATCCAAACGCTGGCCCATTCCTTACTGGGCCAAGCTGATCGACTGGCTTATCTGCGAGGATAGCATGGCCGTTGTTCTGACAGGAGCAACGAACGATCTGCCTCTCATTGAGACTATCCTGCGTCGCACGCATGAACAGCCAGTCAATATGGCAGGTAAGACAAGCTTGACACAATTGGCAGCCTTGCTCCAACGTGCCAACTTGGTCATTACGGGTGACAGTGGCCCCATGCATATCGCGGCGGCGGCAGGCACCCCATTGATCGCCATACACGGTCCCACCGACCCGGTAATGAGTGGCCCTGTCAGCCCGCATGCAACCGTGCTACGCAGCGACATCTGGTGCAGCCCTTGTTATACAGCTAAAGGAACACCTGCCGACTGTCGCTTCTTTACTACACAGTGCATGAAAAATATCACACCGGAACAGGTATTGACAGTTATACATCAGTTTCAATCTCGTAAACAGGATGAGTTCCTGGACATCGGAGATTCATTGACTGTGGTCCCAGCGGAGCAGGCTAACGGGCTTTTACCATATCTACAAGCACAGTCGGATGCTAGCGCAGATACTATAGAGCATAATTATGCAAAAAATGGTAACTTCCCAGGTCTCTCTCTGCTTGCTCACTACCTCCGGCAGTTCGCAGGTTTTTGGTGGTGGATTTGGCAGCCGCAGGCTGCCAAATCCACCACCAAAAACCTAGTGCAGAATCACGAGAGTTGCTCGGGAAAGGGGGTCCAGGGGAGATCCCCTGGCGGGGTTTGGGGTGTCCCCAATGCTTTTCCCTCTTTCCCAAAGAGGTCTCGTGTGATTGCACTAGGCGAGCCACCGGAGGTGGCGAGGTGAGATGAGTAGTCACTAACAAACTAACAATCGGAAGTTGAATAGAACAGCTATGCAGAGAACACACATTACCTTGCCACCTAACGCCCATATCTTGGTTGTGAAGCTTGCAGGCATCGGAGATCTTTTGCTGGCAACTCCAGCATTACGATCCCTACGCGAGACATACCCGCAGGCGCGTATCGACCTACTAGTGACCCCCGATTCCGCAGGGCTACTCAATGGCTGGGAAGTTATCAATAATATCATCGTTCTGGATAAATACGTGTTTGACTATATGAAGCAGATTGTCAAACATCCACGGGCTTTACTCCCATTGAAAGAGTTATGGAGCACTCTGCACGCTGGAAAGTATGATGCAGTTCTCCTCTTCCATCATCTTACACTACCTTTTGGGCGTCTCAAACACCAACTACTTATGCGGGCAACGGGAGCGAAGTGGCGCGTCGGGCTGGACAATGGGCATGGCTGGTTCCTCAATGTTCATGTTAAAGATGATGGCTTCGGAGCTAAGCACGAGGCAGAGTACTGTATTGCAATTGCTGCAGCTGTTGGTGCAACTATCCACGACAAGCACCTAGAACTTCCCTTGAGCGAAGATGAACGCAGGCAAGCGTGTCAATTGGTCTTTGGTGACGCTACAGCGGAGAGTGTACCACATCCGATTATTGCTATGCATCCTGGCAGTGGAGGTTATAGCACTGCACGCCGCTGGGCTCCGGAGCGTTTTGCTCAACTCGCTAATACACTCTTCCACGATGTCGGCGGGCAGATACTATTGATGGGAGGCCCCGAAGAGGTCACACTACACCAGCAGATTATGGATATGATAAGATCAGACGTGCCCGTGCGGAGTCTGGCGGGCAAAGGCAGTATCAAGGTAGCAGCTGCAGCACTGGAACAAGTAGACTTATTTATTGGCAACGATGCAGGGCTAATGCATCTGGCAGTAGCAGTCAATACCCCCACCGTTGCCATCTTTGGTCTCTCAAACCATAAAGCGTGGGGACCATATACCGGCGATCCCACAAGTAAACGCGCGACCGTTGTGCGCTTGGACCTGCCATGTATGCCCTGTTTCTACCGTGATCATATGTTAGGTACCCCAGAGGGATGCGCTACTCGTGATTGTCTAGCAACCTTAGGAGTTGATCCGGTTGCAACGGCGTCACGAAAAATGTTGAAAGATGAATATAGGAGGGAACATGCAAAAGAACGCATTTAATGAGGTAAGAAAATGGTGAGAGCAATCTCAAAAGGCATCTGTTTTCTTGACTCATCTTCTTCGATTTGCTACACTGCCTATGCATCAATAGATAGTGTATCATTTAGAGAAGGAAGAACGCGCCATGGCGAGAGATCTCATTGGACAACAATTGGGCAATTATCAGCTGGTCAGTTTATTAGGACGTGGAGACTTCGCCGAGGTCTATTTGGGCCAGCATGTAGAGCTACCAATGCAGGCAGCTATCAAAGTCCTACATGCACATCTCTCCGCTCAAAAGATCAATGAGTTTCAGCAAGAAGCCAAAACGATTGCCAAACTCATTCACCCTCATATCGTGTCTGTCCTGGACTTTGGGATGTCCAAGGACATCCCATTCCTGGTGATGGACTATTGTCCTAATGGTACGCTCCGGCAACGTCACCCTAAAGGTGCACGCCTCCCTCTCTTGACCGTTGTCGCCTACGTCAGGCAAATCGCCGACGCTTTGCAGTATGCCCATAGTCAGAAGCATATACACCACAATGTCAAGCCAGAAAACATGTTCATTGGGCAACACGATGATATCCTGCTCAGTGATTTTGGTATTGCGTCCACTGCCCACAATACCTTTTTCAGCAGCAGACAAGCCTTCGTGGGTACCCCTCCCTATATGGCCCCAGAACAGATCAAGCTGTATCGGCGTCGAGAAAGCGACCAGTATGCCTTAGCCATAGTGACCTACGAATGGCTCACTGGCAAACTTCCTTTCCTGGGCACGCCCGAAGAAATAGCTACCAAGCACCTCTCGGTTCAACCGCCTTCTTTGCTACAAAAGCTCCCTAATCTTCCCGCTAGTGTGGAAGAGGTAGTGTTCAAAGCGCTAGCCAAAGACCTAAGGGACCGCTTTCCCTCTGAGCAGGACTTTGCCACGGCGCTAGAAGAGGCCAGCCAGACAAAGCAATCAGTTTCCGTACCCCCTCAACCCAATACTACTCCATCCCAGCCAACACAGCCTCCAGTATCTACAGTTCACACACCACCGCCAGTGACACCCATCCAGGAATCGACAAAAGAAATGGGCACACCAGATGTCCAGCCTCCTACAACGATCACTACCGCCACTGACACTAACACCCACGCTGAAGATTCCAACCTTTCTACTACCACTCCTGTCGCTGAGACCAACTCTCATACAGAACCTCAGTCTGCTATCTCCTCTAGTGTTACTGAGATCCACACCCCAACTAAAGAAACCGACCATTCTCCTATCACTGGCCTTGCTGAGGCCAATATTTACACTGAACCTCAATCAGCTACCGTCACCCCTGTCCCTGACACCAGCACCATCGCTCAAGAACCTGACCCTTCTACTCTCACCGTCTCCTCTGACACCAACACCCATGCTGAACCACAACCTGCTACCACCTACACTGAACCTCAATCAGCCATCGTCACTCCTGTCCCTGACACCAGCACCATCGCTCAAGAACCTGACCCTTCTACTCTCACCGTCTCCTCTGACACCAACACCCACGCTGAACCACAACCTGCTACCACCTACACTGAACCTCAATCAGCTACCGTCACCCCTGTCCCTGACACCAGCACCATCGCTCAAGAACCTGACCCTTCTACTCTCACCGTCTCCTCTGACACCAACACCTACATAGAATCTCCGTCTACGATGGCCTCCACTCTTACGGAGACCCACGCCCCAATTGAAGAACCTGACTCTTCTACTATCATCGTCGACGCTGATCCCTACATCCAGCCATCCAAGATCATACTTCCTGAACCAAAGCGCTTCTCTTTTCCTCGCTCAACTCCTCAGTTGAAATTAACCCGCAGGCAGGTTCTCGCTGGTCTGGCGGCAATGGGGATATTAGTAGCAGCAGGTGAGGCAATTATTTTGGAGACAGTTGCTTCGCGGCCAAATTTATCTCCATCCAATCCGCAACTTCGCTATACCTATACAGGGCATACCTGGACAATATACACGGTAGCTTGGTCCGCAGACGGAAAACGCATTGCCTCTGGAGCCTCCGATAGCACAGTGCAGGTCTGGAATGCCGCTGATGGTGGCAACGCCTACACCTACCAAGGTCATTCTGATACGGTCTATAGCGTCGCATGGTCCCCCGATGGTCAGCGCATTGCCTCTGGAAGTAACGACAAAACAGTGCAGATCTGGAATGCTGCTGATGGCAGTCACATCTACACCTACCAGGGTCATTCTGATACGGTCTATAGCGTCGCATGGTCCCCCGATGGTCAGCGCATTGCCTCCGCCTCCGCTGATAAGACAGTACAGGTCTGGAATGCTGCTGATGGCAGTCACGCCTTCACCTACCGAGTACATCCAGATCAAGTGTATGCAGTGGCATGGTCTCCTGATGGCAAGCGTATCGCTTCTGGGGGACGAGATGAAACAGTGCAGGTTTGGGACGTGACTAATGGAGTTAATCTCTATAGCTACCGTGGGCATTCAGATGCAGTGAATAGCCTAGCATGGTCCTCCGACGGCACGCGCATTGCCTCTGGGAGCCACGATCGTACCGTACGCATATGGGCTCCTGTCATTGGAGGCAGCGTCTACACCTACCAAGGACATTCAAGTGTAGTCAATGCCCTGGCCTGGTCTTTCGACGGTAAACGCATCGCCTCTGCATCCAATGATAAGACGGTGCAAGTATGGAACTCTACAGATGGAAGCAATGCCTACACTTACCACGGACACACAAATATAGTGGAGGCTGTGGCGTGGTCCCCCGATGAGCAGCAAATCGCCTCTGGCTCTTGGGATGGGACCGTTCAAGTCTGGCAAGCCCCGTGACAAATGAGAGCAAGGCCTTTCCAAACGCCCCGAAAAATACCGCATTTTCTTGACTCATCTTCTTCGATCGGCTACACTGTTAATGCAGCAATAGGGAGTGGATCATCTTGAGAAGGAAGAACATGCCATGATGAGGGATCTGATTGGACAACAACTGGGCAATTATCGATTGGTGAACTTGCTGGGACGGGGTGGCTTCGCCGAGGTTTATCTGGGCCAGCATGTACGGCTCTCCATGCAGGCAGCTATCAAAGTCCTTCATGCCCATCTCTCAGATGAAGAGATCAATGGGTTTCAACGCGAAGCCGAGACAATTGCTAACCTCATACATCCTCACATTGTGCGTATCCTTGACTTTGACGTGTCTAACGGCATCCCTTTCCTAGTGATGGACTATTGTGCTCATGGCACGCTGCGGAAACGGCACACCAAAGGCGAACGTGTCCCGCTCTCGGCTGTCGTCTCCTACATTAAGCAAGTCGCAAAGGCTTTGCAGTATGCCCATGATCAGAAGCTCATTCACCGCGATATCAAGCCAGAAAACATACTCATCGGACGCCATGATGATATCCTGCTCAGCGATTTTGGCATTGCTTCTACTGCCCACAGTACTTCTTCCATGAGCATGCAGGTTCCCGTTGGCACAATCCCCTACATGGCCCCAGAACAGATCCAAGCTCACGCACGTCCCGCCAGCGACCAATATGCGCTCAGCATCGTCGTCTACGAATGGCTCTGTGGCGAGCGTCCCTTCGAGGGCTCCTACACCGAAATCTTTGCTAAGCACTTGATGACTCCACCCCCACCGTTGCGTCAGAAAGAGCCAACTTTGTCACCAGACGTAGAGCAGGTCGTGTTGACGGCTCTAGCCAAGGACCCTCATCAGCGCTTTGCTACTGTCCAAGCATTTGCTACTGCCCTCGAACAGGCCTGTCACGCAAAATCCTCGGTTGCCGTACCTACCCAACCCAATACCGCGCCATACCAACCCAGACCGCAGTCGGCACCCACAGTTCTCGCAACACCAGCAATGCCAGCATCCACAGCTCCCGCAACACCAGCAATGCCAGTCCAGACAGCGCCAAAAGAAGTGAATACACCACATCCAAATCTCCCTTACATTTATAGAGGGCATTCACTTCCCGTGGAGGCAGTGATTTGGTCCCCTGATAGCAAGCTCATTGCTTCTGGAGGACGCGACCAGACGCTACAGGTATGGGATGCTACTGATGGCTGCCTTATCTATGCGTATCGAGAGCATTCAGATATGGTACGTGCAGTGGCTTGGTCTCCCAATGGCAAGCTCATCGTCTCTGCTTCCTCGGATGGTACAGTGCAGGTGCGGAATGCTGCTAATGGTCATCAAGTCTACACCTACCGAGGCCATTCACTTGAGGTACGTGCAGTAGCTTGGTCTCCTGATGGTAAGCTCATCGCCTCGGTTTCTTATGGCATACTGCAAGTCTGGGATCCTATTGATGGAAGTCATGCCTACACCTACCAAAGGCTTTCAGGTTATGTGAATGCAGTAGCATGGTCCCCCGATGGCACACACATTGCCTCTGCAAGCCAAGCTCATACAGTGCGGGTATGGAATCTTGCTAATGGTGGCGACATTTACACCTGCCGAGGGCATTCAGATGGTGTGAATACAGTAGCATGGTCCCCCGACGGCAAGCTTATCGCCTCTGCAAGTCAGGATAAGACGGTGCGGGTGTGGAATGCCACCAATGGAGGCAAGGTCTACACCTACCGAGGACATTCAGATGATGTGAATGCAGTGGCATGGTTCCCCGATGGCACACGCATTGCCTCTGCCTCCAAAGACAAGACAGTACAGGTATGGAATGCTGCTGACGGCGGTAATGTCTTCACCTACCAAGGGCATTTAGCCCCTGTACGGGCAGTAGCCTGGTCTCCTGATGGAAAACTCATCTCTTCCGCCTCTGAGGATAAGACTGTGCAAGTGTGGCAAGCTCCGTAGAGTTTCGAGGCTTGCCAAGTACGATTTTTCCTCTGCCTCACAAGACATTCCCTATCATTCGTTTCTGAGTGCCCTGATACACTCACGATGCCACATTTTCTTGACTCATCCTCTTCGATTTGCTACACTGCCTACGCATCAACAGGCAGTGGTTCATACTGGGAAGGAATAACGTGCCATAATGAGGGATCTGATTGGTCAACAACTGGGCAATTAATGGATAAGACAAAGCTATATTGCTATGTAGATGAGAATGGGCAAGATACAAAAGGGAGAATATTTATTGTATCTGTTGTTGTTATAGAGGAAAAGAGAGATGAGTTACTAAAGTTTTGCGAAGAGGTTGAAGAAGAAACAGGAAAAGGGAAAACGAAATGGAGAAAATCAGAATATGGTGATAGGTTAGAATATCTAAGAAAGATATTTAGGAATAAGGATCTAGGTAGCTTTTTTATATATTCTGTGTATAAAAATACAAAAGGGTATGATGTAGCGACAATTCTAGGAATTGCTAAAGCGATAAATGTAAGTAAACCTGCGGAAGATTTCACATCTGTTGTTTATGTGGATGGATTGAGTAAAACAAAACGGCATGAGTACAGTAGTGAGTTGCGGAAGTTGGGTATTCCTACGGCCAAGGTACAGGGTATTGCAAAAGATGAGAATAATTCACTAATTCGACTAGCTGACTCCCTGGCGGGTTTCATCCGTGATGTGTTGGATGGTGATAGGAGAGAAGCAAGGAACCTTTTTGATCGTGTGGTAAAGTCTGGGGTATTAGTTGAGGTGTAAAAAGGGTAGAAAAAAACCGTCCGCAAGGGGACGGCAGAACCTATTCTTGCAAAGATCTAAGCAAGACAGCTTGCCATACGGTCAGTTTTCGGCTCGGTTTTATTTTTTTCTAGTCCTAGTTACTTTTATAACAGCCTTCCTAGGTTAAGGTTTTTGGACTACTGGTAGTATACAGTTTCCGGGTGTCGTTGTCAACCTCATCCGGCTGGCTGGCTGGCTGGCTGGCTTGGGTATCGCATTTCCTTGACTCATCCTCTTCGATTTGCTACACTGCCTATGCATCAACGGGCAGTGGATCATTTTTAGAAGGAAGAACGCACCATCATGAGGGACCCGATTGACTTGAAGCAGAGCGAAAGGAGCCGATCCCGTGGGAGTGTCCAAATAGGGCTGGCCATTCTTACTGTTATAGGGATCATCATCGCTTCAATTGTAGTCTTTCAACCGTTCTCCTCCACGCAGCCACCGACAACAACTCACGGAACCACCTTGACTGTTGGAGGAACATCAGACGTCGAGGGGCAATTGCTAACGAAGTTGTACACACTCTTGCTGCGTAAGGCCGGCTTTACCGTCAACGAGAAACCTGCGGTAGTTGATTCAAGTAAGCTTTTCCCTGCTCTTCAAAACGGCTCTATTGACATCTATCCAGAATTTACGTTTACAGGACTGCAATGGCTAGGTATCGCATCTGCACACGACTCCCAGAAAGATTACCAGACTGTCAAGAATGGTTTTCAGCAGCGGTTCAAAATCACATGGCTTGATCCCGCTCCACTAAATGATGGATATACCTTTTGTACCTCTCAGGACGAAGCCGCTCAACTGCATATCAATACTATCTCAGACTTAGCCCCACAGGTTCCCGGACTGATCCTAGCATCTAATAACGATGGTATTGCATTAGTAGATAGTCTAAAGTCTGTCTACAACTTTGATACCCACAGCTTCAAGTCGCTATTGGTCTATACCCTCGAAGGTATAAGCTTTGATGCTCTCGATAACAACCAAGCTCAAATAAATGTTTGCTACATCACTGACGCCTCAGCCAAAACTCGAAACTTTGTTTTCCTCATAGATGATAAGAATGGCTTTCCACAGTTCCATCCCGCGCCCCTTGTCCGTGATGATGTCCTGCATAAAAACCCGGCTATTGCAAATACGCTCAATCCACTTGCGCCAAAGCTAACAACTGATGTAAGTATTCGACTGCAAGCAAGAGTGCAGCAACTCAAAAGCAGTGGAACATCATCTTCCGACGCCATCACACAAGTGGCGACTAACTTTTTGACAAATCAGGGACTACTGTAGTATTACCTTACAATGATAGCATGCTTCACTTTTCAAAGCGAACGCAATACCCGTTCAATCTCCTCTTGACTGTGTGAGATACTCAGGTCAATGATCAGATGCTGCAAATGCTCCAGATCGTCAAGAGCCAGGATTTTGGCCTTTGCTAACATCTCTAGCTCGGGAAAGCGTGCGACAACGACACTGATAGCAGCTTGTTGCATGCCCTTTTGTGAACCTTGCTGCAATCCTTGCTGTAAGCCCTGCTGCAATCCTTGCTGCAATCCTTGCTGCAAACCCTGTTGCAAACCCTCAGCTCTACCCTCTTCTTTGCCTTCATCCAAAATCCATTGATACGCTGGAGACTCCCGCAAAATATCATGCATGTGATTGTACCTTCTTTCTAACCATTCTTGGTCGCTATAACGTCTTGCTCGGCGAAAGGCGAGTGCTGCAAACAAAAATCCTATTGTAGCTAGCTGATGGTATCGTTCACCAGCTAGGCGGGCAAACATCATCTCTACAACATCCCGTTCCATCCCTCCCTGTGTTAAGGGCAACATTGGAAGCAACTCCATATGCTCCAAGCGGAGAAGATCATCTGGAAATTTCTTCCACATCTCTGTATTTCCATAATTGAACCGCAACATTTCTTTGTTGCATTCGTCAGGCATAGGCCAACAGAGTGGAGGTTGGTCTATCTGATCATTCTTGGTCAAATAGATTACCTCGGATCTCACATGCAAAGGATAATACTGCTGCGACAACAGTACATTATACATTAATAACCGTTCAGGCTTGGTTGTCCAGACCTTGCCACGAAATCCGAAGGCTTCGGCTCCCTGCAATCTAGACAGAAGATGAGAATTAACAAGAGCGCTTCCATCTGCCATCTGGAAGCGCTTCATCCTTGGTAGGGTGTATTCTAGACATGCTTTGGTGCCTGATCTCTGATCCCCATCCCACAAAGAGACCGCCTGCCCATCTCTGCGATGCCGCTAGCACAAACGAGGGAGGCGAGGAGACATTGCCCCGGCTGTTCGATGTGAGCAGCCAGGGCATTGTGCGTTCTATCGCATTACACATGTTTTTCTATTTTTTATGTATTTTACTATTCTAATATTTCTTGCAACCGCTGTCTTTGGCTCTTCAGCGTTTTTTGCAACTCTTGCTCTTCCAGCTCCTGGATTCTGACTTCCACATCTTTATAGAACTTAGGATATTTTTTCGACTTTTCATGCAACTTTGATTGTGCTTGGGTATTCATTTCCCTATACTTATGCTCGTCCTTGTCATCATTTACCTCTTTCCATAAAGCCATTATTTCTCTTGCCATAAGATCTACTTTTCTTTTATAGTACTTCTCTGATTCACGGTCCTGTCCCGGTTGATTCCCCGATATGCTAGAGTCAGCTGCATCTTGTTTAGCTCTCTGTTTAGCTAGATCAAGCGGTTGTATCTTTTGTAGCTGGTGCTTATTGTACTCTGATCTATCAGTTGAGTTATCTAAATAAGTACTTCTACTATCACTCATAGTAATCGCCTTTCCTCATAACATATTTCAAACAATCTTCACATGACACTCCCAACGAGTGCCTATCACAATACTACCCAACGGCAGCCCATTGCGCAATGCCAAGCCATAGACATCTGAAGGACATCTTTACGAAAACCATTTTGGAGAACAACAACAAGAGCGCTTCCATCTGTCCCATGGAAGTGCTTCATCCTTGGTAGGGTGTATTCTGGACATGCTTTGGTTCCTGATCTCTGATCCCCATCCCACAAAGAGAGCGCCTGCCCATCTCTGCGATGCCGCTAGCACAAACGAGGGAGGGAGGGAGGCGAGGAGACATTGCCCCGGCTGTTCGATAGAGCCACCCCCAACTGCTCTTGGAGATCCTTGACTTGCTCTTGCAAGCTTTGGTTTTGCTCTCGTAGTCCCAGCAATTCCTTGACTTGCTCTCGCAGTTCTTCATTCTCTGTTTGCAGTCGTTTCAGCTCTTCCATTTTCCCATTCTACCAGCTTTTACCGATTTGGTACAGCTTTCTGCTTCTACCAATCTCCCATGTTAGGGGACAAATCCGCACAGATTCTACTCAATTCTCCAACTGCTTTTTTTGTTACATCTAAAGCTTTTAAAGTGTGGTAATACGTTAATTTTCGCTTTTCTTCGTCTACATGATGCATTTCAATTGATCTCTTAAGATAAGGAAAACGTGCTTCTAAAAAAATCCTAGTCATTTCGTTATCCTTTTCATTTAGGAGTCTGCTTTCACCTTTCTCAAGATTTTCAAGAGTTTGAATAGCATTGTTGTAAAGCTCTTCAGCATGTCCAGAAATCTCTGCAGCTCCTTTACTATTTGGCCCGTTGCGCATAACAGTGGTCAGCTGTGTGGTTAGGTTTTTAAAGTCATTTAGGTTTTTCCAATTATCGGCTGCTTCTACTTCGCATTCTTTTAAAAATTCCCTAAAATCCTTATTAGCCTTATCTTCATATCTTTCATATTTATCTCTTGCCTCAGCTTCATATCTTTCAAATGCTCTTGTTGCAAATATTCTTCCCGCTGGATTTTTAGAGTTTTTAAGTTGCTCTTGTGCTTCAGATTCTCTATCTCTATTGACCTTGTCCATTTCAGAAAGTTCAGTTTCTCTTTGCACTGGTAAAATATACCATAATTTACGTCTCTGAATTGTCCGTCGCTCACTGCCGTCGTCAGAAAGGTTGGCTTCTTGGATCTGCTGTGAGTCACTTCGTTCTGGGTCAAGACTTTGGCCAACCGCTGTATTTTCTGGTTCCAAGCCAGCAGTGCGCACTGGCTTCTTGCCTTTATTTTTTTTCCTGAGCTCGGTTGGCTCATCCTTTTCTTCTCGCTCATCAGGCCCTAGTGTCTCAGCAAGTGTAGAACGAGGCCTTTGTGGTTCTTCGGATGCGTCCTTCCGGCTTGGACCTGCCTTGGCTCGATATCCACCTGTTCCAAAAGCGTTGGTACTGTCGGCCCAGTTTTGAATAAGCTTCTGCTTTGTTGGTGGAGCAGATTGAACCTCTGGTCGTTGGCTCCCTGCATGTATTTGTTTAAATGGCAGTCTAGCAGGTTGACCTGTTTTGCTAGGATCGCCTGTTTCTCTAGATTTGTCTTCTCTGAAACCTTGTGTTGGTGGCATACTTTTCACTCCTTTTCTCACAAAGCATTTCAAACAATTCTCATACCTCACTCCCAACGAGTGCCTACCTCAATACTACCCACTACGTGCCCATTGCGCAATGCCAAGCCATAGACATCTAAAGGACATCTTTACGAAAACCATTTTGGAGGACAACAACAAGAGCGCTTCCATGGGACAGATGGAAGCGCTTCATCCTTGGTAGGGTTTATTGGTCGTAAGGTTATTAGACTCCGTCAAGAGCCAGGGGCTACATTCGTTTGCAAAAATGTTCCGCACGGCCCTGGCGTCACATTTTCCTTGAGTTGAGCTATTTGCGAAGCACGAGAGAAAGCTCGTTTGATCGGGCGCGTAAAGTTGCCGATCTCGACTTCGGGCACCTCTTGCTTTAGAATCTCGATCATCTTGCGCATTCCCAGGGCTTTGCCCATAGAGTCTAGAGCTGGCATGCGTGGCAGAAGGACTTCGGGATCAATATTGAGGTTGCGCAGCTGGATTAAACGGAGCCCCGTCTCTCTGACAAACGAGAGCAAGGCCTCGACTTCGCGCTCACGATCGATCAGGCCAGGGAAGCAGAGGAGGTTGATTGAGCTGTAGAGCCCTGCGTCACGCGCTCGTTTGAGGGATTCTTTGACGTGCTCAAAGGTATAGCCAAGTGGACGGTAGTAGGCTGTATAGGTCTCGACATGCCCGGAGATGGTGCTGACACGAATGGTATCCAGACCTGCATCGTAGAGATGCTGAAGCCAGCGAGGATTGCTTGCATTGGTATTAATGTTGATTACGCCTTTATCAGTTTTTGCACGCAATGCTTTGATTGCTTGCCCAATGCGGCGCCATTGCAGGAGTGGTTCTCCTTCGCAGCCCTGGCCAAAACTGACAATGGCCTCTTCAGCCTGTTCCAGGTGAGGCAGTGCAACTTCGACGATTTCGTCAACGGTGGGAATAAAGGTCAGGCGGTCCTGGGGTGAGATCAGGTCTTCCTCTTCTTGCTTTGAGATACAGCCAATGCAGCGCGAGTTGCAGCCAGGTGAGACTGCAATTGCCATTTCCCAGCGGCCAAAGAAGAGGTTGCTCGCAGTAGGACACGAGTAGTCTAGTGCACAATGCGCATGCTGGCCGATAATCCGGTTATGAGGATATGCTGCCTGCTTCTCATGCACCAGATGCTCCAGTTTTTGACGATTAAAGGCACGCGAATGCCATTTGCGTGGATCATCCGTCTTAAGTGCAGCAACATAGAGACGTCCATTCATACCAGCAACTGCACTATAGCCAAAAAAGGGCAACGGGTCCGTGTCGGGCAATTTTTCATATGCAGGAAGCAGAGTACGAGTATAGCCAATGGGCAAGAGAGCAGCTACCGCCCATCCACGCGACTTCGCAAGGACCTGCCGCTCGCCAGAACGCTTACGCCCCACGGCCAGACGATTCGGCATCATTGAAAGCGTCGCGCCATCAGGAAGCGGGATCAGATCAGCTTCCTGTAGCGGGATTTCTCCAAAGGCGAGCGCTTGCAAACCCGGTTCCTCATAAATTTCTCCTTGAGGAGTGCTATAAAGGAGACATACTACAGAACTGTTTCCAGACCGCCGTCTGTAGCTCATAATTCGCTCCCTTCCCGCTTGTATGCGTTAGCCGCTTTTTTGGCAATTTATTGCCCGTTTTGTAGGGACCCGATTTACCGTGTGCCCTTTGGGTATCACGTCCGCGGAGTGGAGCCACACACTGGTTCTCTCTGATCGGAGCTCTCCTGCTTTCAATGGACAGGAGGAGGTGTTGCCGGGATGCGAGGGCTGGTTGGCGGATCGTCAATAGCATCATTCTCAAAGATACGCGAGAAAGCTCCCGTATTTCCTTTCTGCACCTGCGAAGATACACGTTGCTCCAGTTCATACGAATTCTCGTAGACAAAGCTTAACAGGATATGCTCTCCCCGCACGCTCTGGCACATGTGGCGAATACGCGGATGTTCCTCTTCCATCCAGGCGTTGACCATAGCCTCCAAAGTAGAGATAACATCCCCACACTCAGCACTATCAAAAGCTTTAAATCTGTACACTGTGATACTCCACAAGAACCAAGATTGCGTATGCATAGGTAGGAGCTTACGCTCTTTCCCCGCATCCACACCGTACGTGCAACTTTCACTGCATACGGCGTTCCGGTACTCGACTTAACCGTTTTCTTGGTACTCTCGTTTGAGGTGGTGGATT
>Ga0207416_1003028_pt1 | contig 16838 bp, 15 predicted proteins | sample PaiPotPPM11metaG_FD_184107 | JGI IMG/M metagenome (GOLD analysis project Ga0207416, IMG submission 184107) | Iron sulfur acid spring bacterial and archeal communities from Banff, Canada, to study Microbial Dark Matter (Phase II) - Paint Pots PPM... ...
GGTTGGCGGCGTGCCGGGCGGCGTGCCGGGCGGCAGTACGGATGGAGTTCTGGGCGGCATCCTGGGAAATAGTGGCCCTCCCCCACCGCCGCCGAAACCAAAGACTCCCTCCCGCATTCAAGTGGGTGGACAGGTGGAAGCGGCCAAATTGATTTTCGGACCGCATCCGGAATATCCGCAGCTCGCCAAGATGGCCCGGATTCAAGGGGTGGTTAAACTTCAGGCTCTCATTGGCAAGGATGGCACCATCCGGGACCTCAAAGTGATCAGCGGCCACCCGTTGTTGGTGAAGTCGGCGATCGATGCGGTTTCGCGTTGGAGGTATCAACCGACCTTGTTAAACGGTGAAGCGGTGGAAGTGGCTACGGAAATTGACGTGAACTTTACGCTGGCGGAATAGGCCAGGGAGCTTCGAAATCCTAATAAGGAGGATGTGACAATATCATGTTAGGGGCAAAATTAATCACGCTAGGTTTCTGGTTCTTTCAAGAGGAACAGACGGTGGGCTTCGATCCCTTGAGCATGTGGCATTCGATGGGCTGGCCCGCCCGTTTCGTGGTCATCTTGTTGGCTGTTATGTCCGCGTGGTCCATCGGCATCATGATTGACCGCTATATTGCTTACTCGGCCGCCCGCAAACAGTCACGAATGTTTGCTCCTGCAGTGGCAGGCGCCTTGCGGGAAGGAAAGATCGATGAGGCCATCGCGATCGCCGAGCAAAACAAGCGCAGCCACCTTGCCAAAGTCGTCACGGCAGGACTCCAGGAATTCCAGGCTCACCAGGTCTCCTCGGAAATTTCGGGCGAAGAAATTGACGCCTCCCGCCGCGCTCTGGACCGCGCCGCCGCTATCGTTCACGCCGAACTGAAGCGCGGCATTTCCGGTCTCGCTACCATCGGGTCCACGGCCCCCTTCGTGGGACTGTTCGGCACTGTGCTGGGCATCATCCACGCATTCATGGGCATTTCTTCGTCGGCATCGACCGGCATTTCCGCCGTGGCCGGTGGTATTTCTGAAGCTCTGGTCACCACCGCCTTCGGCCTATTCGTGGCGATTCCGGCGGTCTGGCTTTACAACTACTTCACGAGTAAGCTGGAGGCGTTTGACGTCGAGATGGACAACTCCTCTTCCGAGCTGGTGGATTACTTCATTAAAAGGTCAGGACGGGGGAAGAAATAATGGCCTTCAAAGCGAAAGCACCGGATTCGGTTTCCGATATCAACGTCACGCCACTCGTGGATGTGATGCTGGTGCTGCTGATCATCTTCATGGTCATTACGCCGATGCTCCAGAAAGACATCAGCGTGGACATGGCCAAGGCGAATAACCCGCGCCCGATGTCCGACGCGGAAAAGGAAGATGCAGTGGTCATCGCCATCACCCGGGACGGCAAGATTTATCTGAAAAAGGATCCTATCACCCTGGATCAAATCACTGCCAAGGTGAAAGACATGATTGCAAACCGTCTAAACAAAACCGTATATCTGAAGAGTGATGCTCGAGCCAAATACGGCGACGTGGTGAATGTGGTGGACGCGGTTCGGGCAGCGGGAGTGGAAGACCTGGGTCTTCTCACCCAGAGGGTGGAGCGGAGGCCTGGGTTTCCCCCAACGCCCGCACCCCCAACTTCGTAACCACGAGGCCGGAGTCTAACTTCAAAGGTGAAGGAGGGTACTTCCATGGCAATGTCCACGGGCAAGAGTGGCGGAATGATGGGCGATATCAACGTCACGCCGCTCATCGACGTATTGTTGGTACTGCTGATCGTTTTCATGATCATTGTGCCGACGACCCCGAATGGGCTTGATGCCCTCGTTCCGCATCCTGACAAGAACGCCAAGCCGGACCCGGCCGTTCTTGCCCGGACGATTGTAGTGATAATCGACGCAAACCGGCAGGTGAGCATCAACCAGCAGCCAGTGGCGATTAGCGACTTGGGTCAGCGGCTGGTGGATATTTTCAAGACACGCAACGATCGCGTCATTTTTGTGAAAGGCGATCCCAGCCTTCCGTTTTCAGTGGTCGCCCAAGTCATTGACATTGCGCACGGAGCGGAAATAGACAAGATCGGCTTAATCACCAAAGCACTCGAGAACCAATGACCCAGCCTGGGTACGAGGGAGGAGTATGCGGATGAAATTTCATAAACTCGCCCCATTCGCTGCAATCCTGCTTTGCGCCGGCCTGACTGTTGGCTGCAATAAGCTCAAAGCGCGTGACCAGTTGAACAAAGGGGTGATGGCCTTTCGTAACTCGCACTTTCCTCAGGCCGTCAACCATTTTCAGGAGGCGGTCAGCCTGGACCCAACCTTGCTCAACGCCAAGCTCTATTTGGCGACGGCGTATTCTCAGCAATACGTTGCTGGGGGACAATCTCCGGACAACGTGAAGATGGGCCAGTTGGCCATTGATTCGTTTAAGCAGGTTCTGAAGGTTGATCCTGAAAATAAGGCTGCCTTGGGAAACATCGGCCAGATTTATTACGAAATGCAGAAGTTCGACAAAGCCAAAGAATACCAGGAACGGTTGCTGAAAATCGACCCCAATAATCCGGAGACTTATTACTGGATTGGAGTGCTGGACTATATTCCTTGCAATGTGAACTGGACCGCAATGCGCCGGGACTTGAACCTCTTGACACCCAAAGACCCAAATCACCCTGGCGTGCTTCCGCCTCTTCCTGAAAAGGCGAGGCAGGCCTTGGCTGAAAAGAACGCAACCTTAGTTGACGAGGGCATGAAGGCATTGCAGAAGGCCCTCGAACTCAAACCCGATTACTTGGAAGCCATGGCTTACCTGAACCTGATGTACCGTCAAAAGGCGGATCTTGAAACCGATAACGCGGCTCGCGAAGCGGACTTGAATGAGGCCGAACAGTGGGTTGATAAGTATCTTGACCTGCGCAAGAAGACGTCCCAAGCCCCGAAGTCGGGCGCCTAATTCGCTCTTCTCATTGCCCCGCGTGTGTGGAAAAGTAAAAAGGGAGATGCCAAAAGCATCTCCCTTTTCCTTTTCCAAGGTCTTCTTCCAAGTTCTTCGCGGGGTTCCTATGGTCCCGCAACGCTTCCCCTCATCATGGCGCCGGATTTCTCTCTAGAGGTAAGGCAGGCCGAGCCGCCGGGTTCGCGGCGCACTCTGTGTCCTATTGCAACATGGGATTGCGCGTAGGTTGCGCGGCGATAAATCCTTTGACGTTTGAGGAGTCAATCCAAGCGGTGCCGGTGTCCACCCAGGACGGCAAGGGTGATTCCGGGGCCGTGCGCCAGTCCTTGAACTGGCGCACCACGTTGTGGTGCAGGTCATCTAAAAAGCGGAGCCCATAAAAGGCCATGGTATAGGGCTTTTGGGCAATCGCCCCGGAGATGACCCCGCGGGAAATCCAATCGAGAGTTTCCGGCGACTTGTCCATACCCACGATGACGACCTTTCCCTTCATGCTGAGCCGGTGGAGCGTCTCTGCAGCCCCAGGTCCTCCCGCAGCTTCCAGGCAAAGGATCCCATCGATCTTCTTCTTCTTTTGGTCCAGGAGGTTTGAAACCTCATCGTTGGCCACTTCGGTGTCGCCCTTGTCGTCAAGTGTTTGCAGGACCTTGATCTTGGGATAGCCCTGCAAGACCTCTTGCGCCCCCTTCAGACGGTCCTCGAGGTTGCTTTGTCCAGGGACCGTGATGATCACAATCTCACCTTGGCCATGGAGTAAGGCCGCAAGATGCTTGGCGCTCTCCTGGCCGGCGCGAACATTGTCCGTCCCGATGAACATCAACCGGCGGGAGTCCGGCGCGTCCGAATCGGCGCAAATCACCGGGATGCCCTTAGCGACGGCGTCGTTGATCTCGGAATTGAAAATCTCAGCCTGGGAAGGGGAAACCAGAATGCCGGATGGGTTCGAAGCCACGGCCTGCTTGAACGCGGCCAACTCGTCCTGGGGAGAATAGGCCGTGGGTCCGGCCTCCTCGACTTTCACACCTAGCACCCGCCCCGCATCCTTGAAGCCGTTCAACGCCTCCTGCCAATAGGGAAGGGAAGTGTCGAACGCGACGAACACATACCGCTCGTTTTCACTGTGAAACGACTTTTCGCAGGCGAAGCAACCGAGCATCAGCCCGGCGAGCGTGAGAAGCAGTATCGCTTTCCGGAATTTGCCCATGATATACCTCCCGGCCGCACGGTGACTGCACCGGGCGGCGGTAAATGGCATGAAGTTCGATTTGTTCTACGGCTTAAAGGAAACAACCACAAAATCAGCCATCGCGCGGAGCCACGCCGCGCGCCTAAAGCAAGCCCCCCCAAGAAGGACTTCCCCTCTGGCAATTTCAGCGCTCCGATCCTGGCGGCGCCGATTCGGCCGGCGGCGGGGCCGGGGTGATTATACGCCGGTCGAGCCTCAGCTAAAAGGGAATCTCATGATCCGTCACCAGCGCAAGGCCCTGGGGTGTAACTTTGTAAATCGCCTCGTGACGAGGGGGTTTTTGACCGCGTTCCTCGTACTGCACGTACTCATTTTCTTTCAAGTAACGGAGGGTTACCTTGTCCGGAGCCACTTGAAGCTTGCCATCATAGGCGTTGTGAATTTCCCAGAGCGGATAGAGCTTCGAGCCGTCGAACGCATAAAGGATGGCCGTCAAACGAGGCTGGCTCATCCCCAGCCGGAGTCCATATACGATGAAACGTAGAATACCATTCGTCGCAGGAGGAAGGAAGGCATAACGCAGGTCTGTGCGCGGGACAAAATGAGTGAGTGTCAGGAACCGGGCTTTGCGTGCCTGGTACTCGTAGAGAGCAAGCACATTCACGGTGCGGAAGTCCGGCCACCCGAGAGTGTACCCTGCTCCAATTAACTGTCCACCTTTCCACGATTGCATAAACACTGCTGCCTTGCCGTCCAAGGGATAGTGCAGTTCGGAGAACGCATCTTCGATTTGTTGGCGAACTCTTACATCAAGCGGTTCGTTGGATTTTGCATCCTGCGCAGCTCCGCTCGCAAACCACTCCTGAAGGTGATTGAGGATGAGCGTTTGAATCTGGCTGGTAATGGGCGTGGCACTGTCCAAAGGAACGCCGTAGAGTTGATGCGCCAGATAATTGATATGCCCCGGAAGATCGGCCGGCGGACCTGTTACTTTCTTCTTCCTGCGAGCAAGCGCCGGGGCGGCGGCGAAGGCGCAGAGGAGCAAGACGACGCCGAGCGCACATCGAATCCAGCCGGCGCGTTTCCTTCCCTGGCCCATTATTTCCGGATGAGCTGTAAGATTCATGGACAACTAGAATAACCTCAAATATTCAATCTCGAAAAGGGAGTTTTAATTCGGGATTCATGCCAGAAGATTCAATACAAAGCCCGCTGTCCTGAGCGGTCCGCTGGCCGGCGGCCATCAAACTTGACAAGGCCACTCACAAACGCGACAATCCCCAGTCATGAGAATACTAAAGCATTGTTGCTTGATGGGCTTGATTTTCTCGATGTCCTTTGCCGGGATTTATGCCAAAGAAGGAATCAATAAATCGCCCGGCGCAAAAAACGATTCGCAGACGGCCAAACCATCGCGCCCGCCCATTGTGGGTGTCGCCCACATCGGGCTTTACACGGATAATGTCGCGGCGTCGCGCGCGTTTTTCGGTAAGGTTCTTGGCTTTGCGGAACCCTTCTTTTTGAATAATCCTGATGGAAGCCTGATGCTGACCTATTTCAAGGTCAATGACCATCAATACATCGAAATCTTCCCCGGCCTGAAGAACCCCACTCAGGACCGTCTTTCACACATTGCCTTTGAAACGAGGAACGCCCGGTCGCTTCGTGATTACCTTGCCAGTCGCGGCGAGAAGGTTCCCGCCACCATCAAGCCCGGACTCGACGGCAACTTGAGTTTTGAGGTGCACGATCCGGACGGCCACACCGTGGAATTCGTCCAATACATGCCGGGATCGCTCCACAGCCGCAATTTCGGCAAGTTTCTGCCAGCCACTCGTATTTCAAAGCGGATGATTCATGTCGGCGTTACGGTCCGTGATCGTGCTGCAGCAGACCGTTTTTATCGCGACATTCTCGGCTTTCGCGAAATGTGGCACGGCGGGATGACGGATACGCGCACGGATTGGGTAGACATGCGTGTGCCTGAAGGGACGGATTGGCTGGAGTACATGCTTAACGTTCACAATCCCACACCGAAACAGCTTGGCGTGATGCACCACCTGGCGCTCGGAGTGTCCAGCGTAGCCGCTGCCTACAAAATCGTGCTGGCTCACGGCTACACACCTCCCGGGAGGCCACAAATTGGCAGAGATGGAAAATGGCAGCTCAATCTCTACGACCCAAACTTCACGCGCGTGGAACTGATGGAGCCAAAACCGGTCCGCAAACCCTGCTGCTCACCGATGCTTCCTGCCAACTGAGGCCGCCTTGTGGCCTTGGCGCCGAAAGACAGAAGAAAGCCAAAAGGGAAAGCGCGGCTCCCAATAGGGGATGAGCTTTTCCTTGCTTTGGTTCCCTCCTGAAGAATTTTCTTCCGCCACAAAAAATTGCAATCCGTTTTTCAAACCGCAACGTACTCCATCCAGGAATCGGGATGCAGGTTGACACCTTGCGAGCTCGGTAACGGGAGCAATCTCTTTGTGGGTGGGCAAGTGGGTGGATTGTGCCCCATTACTGCTCCGCGCCATCACAGTCAGGCTTCCGGCCCGGTTCCACGTCACTACAAAAAGAGGAGGTTCTCTCATGTCCACGATCGAGAAGGTAATTAATTTAGCAGACCGGGGATTCAGCCGGAGAAAGTTTTTGGGTGGCACCGGTGCGGCGGGGTTGAGCGCTGCGGCAGCGACTCTAATGGGTGGAAGTCTGGGTTCGCTCAAGGCGGCTAGACCGGCCTCGCTCCAGCCTGGCGGAATCACGGATACGGACGTACTTAATTTTGCTCTCAATCTCGAATATCTTGAGGCCGAGTTTTACACGGTGGCCACAACAGGCAAGACCATCGAAGAAATCGGCATTCCCGTGAACGGCAGCGGTAACCTGGGACCGACAACCGGGGGGAGACGTGTTAACATACCGCCGCGCACGACGTTTGGGCGAATTGCGGCGGAGATCGCTTACGATGAGCAGCAGCACGTACTTTTTCTTCGTTCAGCGCTGAACGGAGCGCAAATCGCCAAGCCGGCGATCAATTTGGACGCACTCGGCATCGGTTTCCAAAATTTTCGGCAATTTCTAACTCTGGCGCGGGCCTTTGAGGACGTGGGGGTCTCGGCTTACGGCGGCGCCGCGCCCCTGATCCAGAGCAAGACATACCTCGCCGCAGCCGTGCAGATTGCGTTGACGGAAGCACTGCATTCCGGGAACATCCGTTTACAGGTTGCGGAGTTGAATATACGGGTGACCCCGGTGGATGGCCTGGATGTTCTCCCGCCCCCTGCGGGCAAGAATTTCTTCACTGTGAACAGCCAAGCCTTGGCGGTCACGCGAACGACCAGCCAAGTGCTGGCCATTGTTTATGGGAACAGCACTTCAGGTACGATGAGCGGCGGATTCTTTCCGGACGGCGTCAACGGCAACATCAATACGGTCTAGGGTGGAACAAGAAAACGGAAGCAACCGAGGGGAGTAGGGGGCAACGGCGTGACGCGTTAATATTTTGGAATCTCGCAGCCGGACCGTGGGCGCCGAACCCCCTACCAATTCGTATATGATCCATCCGGCCTACGCAGCATTGGAATGGGCTGGACTCTCTCTGTGATTTCTGCAGCAAGCTGGAGTGGCTTTGTTTCCAGCGTGATGCCCAGCCCTGGCCTCCGGTTTGGCCACATTTTGCCGTTGCGGAAGTCATAGGATTCAGGAAGGTGAGCGAATCTCTGGGAGCCATCGCCCAGCACTTCCATCATCACGAGGCCGGGAAATACGCTGCACGCGTGAACCAAGGCCGCTTCTGAAATGGGACCGGTGAAATGTGGGATTAAACCGATGTAGTGCGTTTCGCATAGCGCCGCAATTTTCAAATACTCGGTAATGCCTCCCACATTCGGCAAAGTGACTCGCGCGTAGTCGATCAGTTGTTGCTCAATCAACTCATTCACATCCCACTTGGCGCCGAACTGTTCTCCCACGGCAATCGGCACCCTCACTTTCTGGCGCAATGCACGGTAGACACCGGGATTCTCCGAACGCACCAAGTCCTCCGCAAAATAAGGTTCGAGTCCTTCAATTAACGCGCTCAGGCGCACCGCATCCGGGAAGTCCAGACGCGTGTGATAGTCCAGCGCCCAATCGCCATCGGGTCCCACGCCCTCACGAATCTGTACACAATTCTGATAGGTTGCGCGTACCATCTGGTGAGAATTGAAAGCTTGGCCGGGCGGCGGGTCTGCCGTAGCGGTGCGGTAAGCCCGGAAGCCGGCCTCCATGCAGGCGCGAGCCGACTCCAACAGACTGCCTTGATCTGGGAATGCCGTGGAGTAACATTCCACGTGATCGCGGGAAAGGCCGCCCAGCAGATCATAGACGGGAACGCCCAAGGCTTTGCCCTTGATGTCCCACAGCGCCAAGTCGATTGCACCTAGCGCATCCAGCTTCTCACGTCCTGCCGGGTAAAAATAACCCCGAAACATCATCTGCCACAGGCGGTCTGTCTTCCATGCATCTTCACCGATAATCATTCGGGCGCACTGCCTCACCGTATCGATGGAACCTCCCTCGCCAATGCCGGTGATGCCTTGGTCCGTCTCGACTGTCACAACGTGGAACGATTGGTTAAAGCTGGGCGGCGATTGCGGATTGAGATAAAAGCGGATGCGGGTTATTTTCAGCGGCCCGGCAGCAGAGAATGGTGGCCGGGATGATGGGGCGGCAGGCGGCGTTCCGGCGACCCATGCTGCGGTGCCTGCCAATCCGGCAGAGTGAATAAAAGCACGGCGCTTCATGGTTTTCTTCCTTTCTGACCGGCAGAGCGCAGGCCCGCTGGCGCAGAGTTCCCGGCGGGCAACCCCAGTGGATCACGGGCTGCGGACAATGCGCCACAATTCTAACTCACCAATGCCTGCCCGTTGCGAACACTTCGATTGCGGGCGACACCGCTTTATGCCGCTGATAAATATAATGGATTGAACGCTGAGAAACTTTCCTGGCCCGGCAGCATCAAAATTAACAGGCGTAGTGTATTCTCTTTCAGACTGACTTGTGCGGACCGCTTCGTCCGCCTCGATAAACGTGATTAACAGGACATTGAAAAGAGGACATCGTTGTGCGGGAGGGACAGCGCAAAATACCGGCACCGTCTCGAACGTCGATGAGCCAAAGCGCCGCGTCGGTTCGCGCGCGGACTCCGCGCCTTTTCAGCGTTCCCACGAAGAAAGGACCGCATGCAAGAAACGGCACCTTTTGTGAAGCAATATCTGATCGCCAGCGATTTCGACCAGACCTTAAGCTTCAACGACTCCGGCCTTGTTCTTAGCGAATTGGCAGGTATACCTGCCAAAGAATTTAAAAAGAAGGTTGCCGTCCTTTCCGTCCAGAACCTCGTTCAACAGGGCGGGGAGCTGACCTACCTTCTGGTCCATGATCCCGAGTACCGGTCCAAGGTGCGAAAGGAACACCTGGTTCAGGCGGGGAAAGAAGTTCGTCTGAAGAAGAACATCCGGCAACTCTCTCAGTTGCTCGCCAACGCAATTGACGGCCACCGCTTTGATTTTCACGTGGTTTCGGCTTCACCGCAGGAGGTCATCGAATCGGCCCTGGAGGACATTATCCCATCGGACCACATTCACGGCACCCAGCTTCTCTATGATGAATCCGGCCGTGTGGAATCCATCGTCCGCGTTACTGCTGGTTACGGCAAGGTCGCGGTCCTGGATGATTTGCAAAGGCAATTCCAAATCGGCCCCGAACGGATCATCTACATCGGTGATGGCAGTTCTGATATCCATGTAATGCTGCACGTGAACCGCCGTGATGGCTTCACCATCGCCGTTTCCCAGGCGCGTTACATTGCCCAAATCGCCAAGCGCACTGTGCTGAGCGATGATGCCCTGAGCGTGCTGATTCCCATCCTAGAAGAAATCGTTGGTTGGGACACCGCGCACATTCGCGCCTTCTTTGAAGCCCGAAGATTGCTAATCCAGGAGTGGGATCGCGTCCGCACGGACTGGCTCACCATCACTTCGAGTCAATCTCAAGATGAACAACCGATAGAAAAGTCGCCAAGCACAACCCGCTCATGAGGGGCAGAGTTAAGGAAAAAGGCACCGTCTAATATTACTATGTTAAGTTTGCGACGATGGCCGCTAATTTCATGCTGTGAAACACCATTCACTGTCACAAAGATTGAACTAGGACAATCTCGGTCCTCGCCTCACTTTTACTATCTGAACTTCGACTGCGGCTCGACATAACTTAACACAGTAATACTAATGCTTGCTTTTTTCGGCGCAGGCTGGGGCAGCGCACCCGGCGGTTTGGAGCGGTGCTCACCGAAGCGGATTTCCATGGGCGTGTCTTTGGGGAAGACGACGTCCTGGCCGCGCGTGAGCAGATGCGAGTAGACAGACCATGCGGCGCCGTATGCGGCCAACGCGGCCGTCACGGGTTGAGAACGCAGGCTGAGGGCCAGCAGGGTACCGATGAGCCGGAAGCCGATACCGCCTGCCACAATCTGCCCGCCGGCGGGGCCGCTGGTGTCCGTGTAGACGCGGCCGGGGCGGACATCGTGGTCCGGCATGGCGGACTGTGTGGCAATCAACACGGCGATGGCGGGTGCGGCGTAATCCATCTTGGTTGTCGTGGAGTGCGCTCCGCCCTCGGAATCGAGCTTCACCTTTTCTTTTTTATCCACTACCACTCCGGCCAAGCTTCCCTCCACATAATGCGGAATCCCGTGGGGGGTCTGAATTTTGTCGAATGTGAAACGAAGGACGCCGTTGCGATGCAGATGCAAACGCTGCGCCGGTTTGGCCTTCACCACCAGGCCTTCCAGCTTGCTACCCTCCGGAATGATTAGTTGGTGACCTTCAGAGAAAACCGGCCGGGTGATAATTGCCTCAACCGGCGTGCCTCGATGCGCCGTTGCAGAACTAATCGTGGTGAGTAAGCTGGCTTCCACCACGCTACCCGTAGGCGGAACCGTTCCAACGGATTTTAGCTCCGAGGAAGCTACTTGCGCCTGATTTATAGTGACCGGCGTTTCCAGGTCAGCGGTAAATCGCGTGCCCGCCGGAAGGTAAGGGTGGTGGTAAGGGAGCTGTGCGATTAGGAATGTTTTCAGCCGGTGCATGCGGCCCGGGTCTTTGATGGCGGCCATCACTTGCTTTTTCTCGGACTTGATCTGCTTCTTGGCAGAGTCAATGGCCTCGGAGGCGGCGCCTTTCTTCTTGGCCTTGCCTGAGCTTGCGGTTTCAAGATGCACCACCTGCGCCGTACCCGGGGAAACTGCGGTCTTAATGGGGATCTTGCGGCCATCCTTCAGTAACAGCGTGTCAAACTCTACTTTTGCCGTGCGCAAGGGCGTGAAATCCCCTTGAAGCATCGCCTGGGCGCGTTGCTTGCGGGGAGCGTCCTTCACTTTGGTTACATGACCCAGCACCTTGCTTCCGGCTGGCACCGCAACCCGGTCAAACGCATAGATGGGTTGAAGGAGGATTCCTTCCACCGACTCGCCTTTGCCATGGATGGGCACCCGCTGGTCCAGCGCAATGCCGAGCGCCGTACCCTTTTCAAGGGTCAAGGGAACAGTAATGATGGGATCGGACGATGCCGCGCTTTTCGGGTTAGCGTGATGTTCCGCTTGGGCATGAACCGGAGGACCCAGGAAGGAAGCGAAGAAGAAGACTATAAGTGCCGATTCCGGAAGTCGAGGACAAATAGTACTCAATCTTGAATCTTTGCGTCCCATGTCTTCCCCGGCTTTCCTAATTCTCATGCGCTATTTTAGCAGGATTGTGAGGCGCAACAGTCTCAGTATCCTTTGACGCAAGTTTCGCTGATGAGGTTTGCTTGGCAATGGAGTTGAAACATGGGGACCTTCAGGAACCGCTTGTGCTCAACGGATTTCATTCGGACTGAACCACCCTCTTCGGGCCGGGTCCTATCCTCCTCCGGCGCCGATTCTCTCAAGCTCTGCTCCGGTTTCCGCCGACACATCTTCATGGAGCGAATTACCGTGCGCGTCCATGGTGACAATAGCGGGGAAGTCCTTGGCCGTGAGGCGCCACATGGCTTCCGGAACGCCGAGTTCGTCGAGCAGCTCGACACCGGTTACCTGTGGCAGGCAGCGCGCGTAGTATTGTGCTGCTCCACCAATGGCGTGGAGATACACGGCGCCACATTCCTCCAGAGCCGCCAGCGTTTTCTTGCCCATGCCGCCCTTTCCCATCACTCCGCGCAAGCCGTATTTGCGAATGACTTCCGCCTCATAAGGTTCCTCACGGATGCTGGTCGTTGGGCCGGCGGCCGTCACCCGCCAGCGTTGGTTGGGAGGATTTCCTTCTTGCATCATCACGGGCCCACAGTGATAAAGGATGGCGCCGCGCAAGTCGGTAGGGGATTCGTGATGCAGCAGGTAGTGGTGCAGGGCGTCGCGGCCAGTAACCAAAGGCCCATTTATCAGCACCACGTCACCCACCTTGAGGGCGCGCACTTGGTCTTCGGTGAGTGGCGCCTCCAGCCGCACTTCGCGGCCGGTCAGGTGAAACCGGGAGTTTTCACTGATCAGCCTCTCGACAGGACGGTCCGGGTCACGATAGAGCCATTTGTTGATGGCGCCGCTTTCCGAGTCGATCATCACACCCAGGCGGCGGAAGGCCCAGCAATCGTAAGCTACGGAAACAAAGAAACTCGCCGGCAGACGGTTCGCTGCGGTAATCTTGCAGCCAATCAGCGAGGCTTTACCTCCGAAGCCCATCGTACCCACGCCGATCTTGTTCGCTTCCTCCATCACTTCGTCTTCCAGCTTGGCAAGAACTGGGTTAGGATTCAAATCGTCCAATGAGCGAAAGAGTTGCTGCTTCGCCAAATGATAACCTTCAGCCCGGTCGCTCCCGATGCAAACACCGATTGCCCCGGGCGCGCACCCTTGGCCCTGCGCCTGCCACACGGCATGAAGGATACATTTGCGGACGCCTTCCAGGTCGCGGTCGGCACGGCCCAGGTGATCGAGATTGCACGGGACGGAATACTGAATATTCTTATTTTCGCAGCCGCCTCCCTTCAGGATCAGCCGCACTTCAATGACATTTTCCTCCCACTGTTCAAAATGTGTGACCGGCGTTCCGGGCCCCAAGTTGGTGCCCGTGTTCTTGCCCGTCAACGAATCCACTGAATTGGGGCGGAGTTTGCCGCGCTTCGTCGCTTCCACCACCGCTTCCTCGATCTGCTTGCGCATTTCGATTTGGTTGACGCCCACCGGAGTCTTGATTTCAAATGTGGGGAAGCCCGTATCCTGGCAGATGGGACCTTCGTTGTCAGTGGCCATATCGATGTTTTCCCCGATGATGCTCAGGGCCTGCCCCGCCTTGGACTCCGGACGTTCCGTCTTGAGGGCCCAGGCCATGGCCTGGCGGACATCCGGAGGCATGTTGGTGGACGTCTGAATGATCAGTTCGAGCATGCTTTGTTTGAAGAATTGCATAAGGACCTCATTACCTTGATGGCTGAAACATCAGCCCGCTCATTGACGAATCAGGCCGCCTTAAAAACTTCAATTTGCCATGGGTGCGGCCTCCACCCTGCAACAACCCAATCTCTCCTGTTTCCAGTTTAGCCCAGAGCGAGGCGATAAGCACATCCGGCAGCTTTGCATCTGTTCGCACTCAAGTCTCTGACGCCGGATGAATCCGGTATAATGACTTCGACGGGAAAATCCATGGAACAAGAGTATTCGCCTGCCGTTGAGACTCCCGGCTCTGAGATGTTGCGGGGTTTTTGGTATCCGGCGCTCCGCAGCAGGGAACTGCATGGGCGGAGATTGCACAAGTCCATGCTGCTGGGTGTTCCGCTGGTCATGGGGCGCGAAGCTGAAGGGCGGCCGTTCGCCATGCGTGACAGTTGTCCCCACCGCGGCATTCCGCTTTCTTACGGCCACTTTGATGGCAAGGAAGTGGAGTGTTCCTATCATGGCTGGCGATTTGACGCCCGATCCGGCCAGTGCAAGGAGATTCCATCCCTGATGCCGGGATCGAAGTTGCGAGTCGATAAGATTTATGCCACACATTTCCACGCTGAAGATCAGGACGGCTACGTCTGGGTTTATATGGCGGAAGCGGGCGTGAAGGTTGACACGCCTCCACCCGCGCCGCGCCTGGCAGTATTCAGCGACCGTTACAAGATCGCGCATCTTGCCGCCCCGCTGCCCGTGAGCGTGGACCACGGAATCATCGGGTTGATGGATCCCGCCCACGGACCTTTTGTGCATCAGGCTTGGTGGTGGCGTTCCCGCCGCAGCATCCAGGAAAAGGAAAAAACCTTTGAGCCAGTTCCCAATGGTTTTCGTATCGTTGCCCATTCTCCTTCGGCCAACAGCGCCGCGTATAAACTCTTGGGCGTTTACGGCAAGCCCATCACCACGACCATTGAGTTTGTCCTGCCCAACATGCGTTTTGAGCAAATCCATTGCGGCGATTACTGGTTTTCCAGCCGCACCACCGTGACGCCCATCACCCCGAACGAATGCCGCATCGATTTCTGCGCGGCGTGGAACGTGTTCCGGTGGTTTCCGCTGATGGCGCCCATCTTCCGCATGTTTGGGAAGAGGTTTATTGGCCAGGACCAGCGCACCATGGTGCAACAATCCGAAGGTTTGAAATACAATCCCGCGCTCATGCTGGTGGATGATGCGGACCGTCCTGCCAAATGGTACTTCCAATTGAAACGCGCCTACCTTGAATCCCGGCGGAAGGGCGGGGAAATGCAACATCCCATTCCCGGCCGCGTGACCCTGCACTGGCGAAGTTAGCGGCTTTTCTCGCGGACGCTCATCGAAAGGGCAGGATTTCAACCCCGCCGTATACCGCAACATTTGAAACCGGGCTTCAACCCTTGAAGTTAGGACTTCATGTTAGAAGAAATGCCTCTGCAAAGCGGGACGTAGTGTGCGGTCGCGGCTCAGCCTCCTTTTCAGAGCTTCGAACGCGTCCTCCGGTGTATCGGCATATTCAATCAATCCCAGATCCTCCTGGCTGATGGTTCCGGACTGCGCCAGCCAATCAAAATTAATCGCCCGCTTCCAGAATTGCGATCCGTATAGCAGGATTGCAGCGCGATGGCCCATTTTGCCGGTTTGCACGAGCGTTAGAAATTCGGATAGTTCGTCTATAGTTCCGAATCCACCTGGAAAGACGATCAGGGCTTTGGCCGGTTGAGCAAACCACAGCTTGCGCATGAAGAAGTAATGGAACAGGAAGCTTAACTCGGGGGTGATGTAGGGGTTCGGCTCTTGTTCGAAAGGCAACAGGATGTTCAGGCCCACCGACTTGCCTCCCGCCTCCGCGGCGCCCCGGTTGGCGGCCTCCATGATGCCCGGTCCTCCGCCGGAGCATACTACCAGAAACCCACTGCCGCGATTCAAGCGGAGCGACCAGTTGGTGATCATCTGCGCCAAGGTGCGCGCTTCCTCGTAATAGCGCGACATGTCCAACGCCATGTGCGCCGCCTCAATCTCAGCGGAGGTATGAGAGTCCGGTTGTTTTGCCATTTCATCTTCCAACTGGCGAAGGCGGTGAATGGCTACATCGCGGGGCAGAATGCGGGCTGAGCCAAAGAAGACCACGGTATTCTGCACACCCGCTTTCCGCAGCTTCACCTGCGGCTCAAGATATTCGGAGAGGATGCGGATGGTCCGGGCCTCGGAAGTCTTCAGAAATTCGTCGTTAAAGTATGCCAGCTCAGGTTGCCTTGAATTCTTGGGTCGCGGTGAACGATTAGCCATAGGGACCTCTTCGAAGTATTTTGTTGACGGCTCGAATTGAGGGGTCCGGAAATCTTAGGTTTTTGATTTCACTGATATAGAAACGCGCCAAGCTCCGGCTCTCTGTTGCGGCCAATAAATCTCTCGAGCCTTTGTTGCGCCCGGTGACGCACTGGCGGCGCGACCGTTGTGATTTACTTCACGTCCAATTAAGCTACAAGCTTAGCACGGTCGAGTCAGGGTGTTAGCATGGGACGGGGGTTTCGACAGTTTGCATGGCAAACCAGGATAATGACGCGATGGATCCTTTTTGGTGAATGGCGGGCGGAATCAGCGGGCAGATTCTTATGAGCCGGCTGGGATTCGAACCCAGAACCCCTGCCTTAAAAGGGCAGTGCTCTACCATTGAGCTACCGGCCCGCAACTATTTTTAAGACTACCTTAGACGATTCGTTCCCGTAAACCGAAAAAAACCAATTTGCTGCACAGGCGGGCAACTGTCCGGGTTACCATCCAGCTTCAGCCTCATCCCTTGGCTCCCACCGGGATATCGAAGTAGCGCTCGCGGGACATCTCAGCACCGTAAGCAATGCAGGCAAGGATGTCCGTTTCCTCGATGTCAGGATAATCATCGAGAATTTCCTTAATTGTCGCCCCGCTCGCCAGAAGGTCAAAAATCAGAGAGACCCAGATGCGGTGTCCTCGGATGCAGGGTTTACCAAAACACACATTCGGATCGATGGTCATGCGGGAAAGGAGTTCATCTCGTGTCATGCCAATGCTCCAAGTAGAATTGTAGCCTGACTCGCAGAGATCAAGGAAAGCACGATGTATGGAGTGCCAGGAGAAGCCTGGCTGATCTTGTAAGCTGCAAGGAGCTTACCCTGTCAATTACCCATTCAACAGGTAGCCGAGCCAGCGTGAAAGGGTGGAGTAATCCGCCGCACGAAGCCTGGGGAG
>Ga0207416_1003030_pt1 | contig 16836 bp, 15 predicted proteins | sample PaiPotPPM11metaG_FD_184107 | JGI IMG/M metagenome (GOLD analysis project Ga0207416, IMG submission 184107) | Iron sulfur acid spring bacterial and archeal communities from Banff, Canada, to study Microbial Dark Matter (Phase II) - Paint Pots PPM... ...
GTGACCCGCTGCTGGACACCGAGAGAGTGGCGCGACCGTCTTTCGCAGCGGTGGTGACCGTGAAGTACCCGTCGGGGACGTTGTGCCGGAGCGCGTTGTCGATCAGGTTGGCCGTCAGCCGTTCGGTCAGCAGCGGGTCACCGTGGAGGACCGCGGGCTGGATTGCGGCCTGGACGCGCAGTCCCCGGCGGCTGGCTTCGGGGCGGCGGGCGAGCAGGACCTCGCCGGCGATGGCGGCCAGGTCGACGGACTCATGCCGGTCGTCGCCGCCTTCGCTGGTGGCCAGGGCGAGCAGCGCCTCGATGAGGCTCTCCTGTTCCGCGTTGGAGGCGAGTACGTCCAGGGCGGTGTTCCGCCACGTCTCGACGGTGGTGCCTGGGTCGTCTAGCGCGACCTGCAGCATGGTGCGCTCGCGGGTGAGAGGGGTGCGCAGCTCGTGTGAGGCGTTGGCGACGAAATGCCGCTGCGCCTCGAAGGCGGCCTCAAGACGGGCGAACAGGTCATCGAGGGTATCGCCGAGGGCCTTGAGCTCGTCATCAGGTCCGAGTAGGGCCAGGCGCTGGTGCAGGTTGCTGGCCGAGATCCGGCGGGCGGCCGCGGTGATCGTGGCCAGCGGGTGCAGCACCCGGCCGGCCACGAGCCAGCCGAGGGCGAGGGCGAGAGCGGTGACAATCGCCAGGGCGGCGGGCGCCTGGATCAGCACTTGCTTCAGGTCGCTTCCGGCGATCTCCTTCGCCAGCACCGTCACCAGCTGGTTAGAGCGCCGCTGGGAGCAGGCATCCACGACCGGAGCGATCGCCAGCTGCCTCAGGCGGCCGCAGAAGTCGGAAGGATCGATCGCCTGCTCCACCAGCACGTAGGTGACCGCGAGCAGGATCGCGCCGCAGCCGAGGAACAGCCCGCCGTACAGGGCCGTCAACCGCAGCCGGGCGGTGCGGCGGGGTAGCCGTAGCCAACGGCGGGCCACGTCCGGGCGGCGGAGCGGGGGCATCATGATCCTCCGATGCGGTAGCCGCCGTCGCGGACGGTCTCGATGACCGGCGGATCCCCGAGCTTGCCGCGCAGCCTGCCGATGGTGGTCTTCACAGTGGTGGTGACGGGGTCGGCGGCCTCATCCCACACCTGCTGCAGCAGTTCCCTGGCCGGGACTGGCCGTCCGTCGGCCTTCAGCAGGCATTCCAGTACAGCAAGTTCCTTCGGGGTCAGCGGGAGCCGGCGCCCGCCGCGAGTAGCGATCCGGCGGTCCGGGTCCAAGCTGAGATCCCGGTAGCCCAGCCCAGACCGCGGCGGGGCGCCAGGGCGCCGGGCCAGCGCCTGAATACGGGCGACCAGCTCGGTAAAGTCGAACGGCTTGGGCAGATAGTCGTCGGCGCCCAGGCCGAGGCCTTCGACCCGGTCGCGGACCGAGCGGGCGGCGGTGAGCATGAGGATCCGGCTCTCCGAGCGCTCCCCCGCCAGGTGCCTGCAGATCTCGTCGCCGTGCACGCCGGGCAGGTCCCGGTCCAGCACCACGACGTCGTACCGGCCAGTTCCAAGCCGGTCCATCGCGTCGCTGCCGTCGAGAGCCACATCAACGGTCATGGCCCGGCGGCGCAGCCCGGCCGCCACCGCCTGGGCCAACCGGTCGTCGTCTTCCGCAATCAGGACTCGCATGGGCTGTCACCTGTTCTCAGCATGGCAGGTTCCAGCCGTTCGGTCGGCCGGAGGTGACAGCCAGGTGACAGATGTGACTGTGGTGTCACCCGCCATTTCTTACACCTGATCCAGTCAGGAAGAGACCTGCGAGCCCGATTTGGAGGCTGTAGCAAGCCGTGAGTGAACACCCCTCGCTACTTCGGATTAATGATCTGATCTCCCGCCGGAGCCTGCTCCGGGGCGGAGCGGCCGTTGCCGCCCTGGCGGCGCTGCCATCCTGCGACAGGACGGCATCCCCGGTGTCGGCAAACCCCGTGCCGCCAAGCCCGGCAGCGGCGGTCGCCGCGAACGTCCGCGTCAGTCGCGACAAGTACAGGGAGCACGTTGGACCCTCGCTTGCGGCGAACCCCCTGCATTCTCGCCAGCTTCTTGTCGCTTGCCAAGGCTCGCCGTTCACGCCTGAATTCATCGTGACCTATCTCTCGGTTGACGGAGGCGCGAGCTGGCACATGGGCGGCATGCCAGCGCAGCCTGCGGCCGGCCCGGCTGGCGACGACGTGACCGTCGCCTTCGGCGGGGACGGCCGCGGCTATGTCTGCGCCGCGCGTTCTGGTCATGGTTCCAACCTCACCCCCGCGCACCCTGACGCTGACCGCGCCGTGTACGTGTGGCGGACCGATGACGGCGGGCGTAGCTTCTCGGCACCGGTCACCCTGGTCGAGGGCATATATAGCGATCACCCGTGGGTGGCCGCCGACCAAGGCCAGACCCCGTCACGGCACAATGTCTACGTAGCCTGGGGTGCCGGCGCCTCGCACACGGCTCTCGACTTCACCCGCTCCACTGATGGCGGACGGAGCTTCGAGACGCCGCGGAGGATCCTGGGCGAGGCCAGGAATCCCTCGGTGGTGAGCGCGGGTCCCCAGCTGGCCGCCGGCCCGGACGGCCTGGTGTGCGCGGTCTGCGACTGGACAACCCAGCAGGATTCGTCCGGCGACATGACCGGCCAGGTCGTCGCCGTCTGCTCAACCGATGCGGGACACAGCTTTGCCGCGCCGGTCCACTTGGGAGCCGAAGCGGCGACGATCGCGCTGCCCGGCGACGTCAGGCCCAACAGCGGCCCAACGGTCGCCATCTCCCCCCAGGGCGATGCCCTCTACGTCGCATTTCCCACGCACGAGCCGGGATCTGCCCACTCGGACATCGTGGTCACCGCATCCCGCGACCGCGGCCGTACCTGGTCCAAGCCGGTGACCGCGACTCCCGACGACGGCGTGATCTACTTCCAGCCGAACGTCGCGGTCGACGCCGCGGGCCGGGTCGCGATCTCGGCCTTTGCCCTGGCGAACGGCCGCATGGACGAAGTCTTGCTTGTCGCAAGAGCTGGAGAACTCCGCTTCGGGCCGCTGCTGCGGGTGACGACCGCGCCCTTTAATCCCCTCAACTCGACGACGGCGGCCCGCGGGAAGTACGGCATCTGGTGGATCGGCGACTGGCAGGGCATCGCCAGCGGCGCTGGGGCTTTCCATCTCGTGTGGAACGACACCCGGACCGGGAAACTGGATCTCTTCGCGGCCACGGTGGGATGACGGCTCCTGGTCATCCAGTGTCATCGATGAACGTCAAGGCTTTCCCACTGAAGGGAACGGGGTGAAGATGTTCAGCGGGGAGGCAGAGGAGGAACGGCCTTGCTGAGCGAAGAGCGGAACCGGCTGCTGTGTGAGACCGGCCGCGGCACGCCCATGGGCGAGCTGCTGCGGCGTTACTGGCACCCGGTCGCGGGCGCGGCGGAGTTCACCCGGGAGAGCGTTAAACCGGTGCGCATCCTGGGCGAGGACCTCGCCCTGTACCGCGACAGGAGCGGCAACTACGGGCTCGTCGACCGGCACTGCCCGCACCGCCGCGCGGACTTGACGTACGGGTTCGTGGAAGAACGCGGCCTTCGGTGCAACTACCACGGCTGGCTGTTCGACCACACCGGCCAGTGCCTGCACCAGCCGTTCGAGGAGACGCTGCGCCCGGAGGGCCTTTTCAGGGACAAGGTCCGCATCAAGGCGTACCAGGCGCAGGAGAAGGCCGGCCTGGTCTGGGTTTACCTGGGGCCACGGCCCGCGCCGCTGCTGCCCGACTGGGACCGGTTCCACTCCCGCGGGTTCAAGCAGGTCGTCATCTCCGAGATCCCGTGCAACTGGCTCCAGTGCCAGGAGAACTCCATCGACCCGGTCCACTTCGAGTGGCTGCACGACAACTGGTCACGAGTGCTGCGCGGTGACTACCGCGACCGCGGGCCGGCCCACCGGCGGCTCGGCTTCGACGAGTTCGACTACGGGTTCGTCTACCGCCGCGTCCGCGAGGACACGACGGAGAACGACGAACTGTGGACCACCGGCCGGGTGTGCCTGTGGCCCAACTGCCTGTACGTGGGGCACTTCGAATGGCGGGTGCCGGTCGACGACGAGCACACGCTGAGCGTCGGCTGGTTCATCGACGAGCTGCCGGGCGACGCGCCGTTCGAGCAGGAGGAGATCCCCTGCTGGCAGGCTCCGATCAGGGACGAGCGGACGGGCCGCTGGATCGACAGCCACGTCATGAACCAGGACTTCATCGCCTGGGTGGGGCAGGGCACGATCGCGGACCGCTCGCTGGAGCACCTCGGCGAGAGCGACCGCGGGATCATCCTCATGCGGAAGCGACTGCTCGAGGACATCGACCACGTGGCGGCCGGGCGCGATCCCAAGGGCACGATCCGCGATCCTGAGGCGAACCGGCGCGTGTACCTGCCGATCATGGGCGGCCTCGCCCGCCCGGCACCCAAAGGCGGTCCGCTCCCCTTCGCGTTCCTCGCCGGCCAGCCGGAAGAGGTCATCAAGGAGTTCGAGCAGGCGTGGCGGACCTGCGCGGCCGCCGCCACGGAACACCCGGCCGACGGTGGCTGAGACCGACGCGGGCATCGCAGCCGAGGACTGGCAGGCCGGGTAACGCGCTAGCGAGCGCGGCGTTCAGGGGTCCTGGTGCGAGTTCGTCGGCGAGCGGGGACCGGCACGGTCAGCAGCACGCCGGTGGTCGCCCTGTTACACCACGGGAAACCCGCTGTCGGGTGCCCCGGTCACCCGATAGCCTCACGATCATGCGCGATGAGTCGATTGGGAGCTTCCTCACCCGTCTCGCGGCCCGCAGTGCGGCGCCGGGCGGCGGCGCCACCGGCGCGCTGCACGCTGCGCAGGCCGCCGCCCTGCTTGCGATGGTCGCCAGGTTCAGCGACGGGCCCCGGTACGACGGGGAAACCGTGGGCCGGGTCCGGGCCGCGGCAGACGGCCTCGCCGACGAGGGACTGGGACTCGCCGCCGCCGACTCGGCAGCGTTCGAGAAGGTGATCGCCGCCTACGGGCTACCGAAGGACACCCCGGAGGCCAAGGCGGCGCGCTCCGCCGCGATCGCGGACGCGGCGGCGGGGGCGGCCCGTCCCCCGGCGGACCTGATGGCGGCCTCGGTCCGGCTCGTGGGGCTCGCCGAGGAACTGCTTCCCGTCGCGAACAAGAACGTGATTTCCGATATCGGCGCCGCCGCGGCCGCGATCAGCGCCGCGGCGGTCACAGCCGCGCTGAACATCGAGGCCAACCTGGGGGCGATCACTGACAAAGCGCTCGTGGACGAGCTGACCGCGACGGCGGCACTCGCCGACGGCGTGACCGACCGTGCCGACCGGGTGATCGCGGCCATCCGCGAGGAGATCGCGCAGTGACGACCGGGCGAGGGTGCCGCGAGCTGAGCGGCCGGGAGCTCGCCCGTCAGCTGCGCGACGCGGTGGCGGAACGCGCCGCCGCGCTGACCAAGCAGGGGCGCCAGCCCCGGCTCGCGGTCGTCACCGCGAACGACGACGGCGGCAGCGCCGCCTACGTGCGGTCGATCGCCAACGCGGCGGCGCGCGAGGGCATCGCCTGCGACGTCGCCCGCACCACCACCGTCGCGGGCATCACGGCCAGCCTCGCCCAGCTCGCCGACGACCCTGAGGTGCACGGCATCATCCTGCAGACCCCGCTGCCGGCGGGGGCGAACCTCGCCGAGCTCGCCACCGCCATCCCGCGGGCCAAGGACGTGGACGGGGCGAGCCCCGAGTCCATCGGCCGCCTGGTCGCCGGCCTGCCCGCGTTCGCGCCGGCCACGGCCGAGGCCGTGCTCACCCTGCTTGACCATTACGGCGTGGAACTGGAAGGCAGGCACGCGGTCGTGGTCGGCCGGTCGGTGGTGGTCGGGAAGCCGACCGCGCACCTGCTGCTCGACCGGCACGCCACCGTGACGATCTGCCACTCGCGCACCCCGGACCTGCCGTCGATCACCAGGCAGGCCGACGTGCTCGTCGCGGCGGCCGGCCGGGCGGGGCTGATCGGACCCGGCCATGTCTCACCGGGAACCACCGTCATCGACGTGGGCACGAACGCCACCGAGGACGGCGGCCTCGCCGGCGACGTCGACCCGGCGGTGGCCGGCGTCGCGGCAGCCCTCACGCCCGTCCCCGGCGGCGTCGGGCCGGTCACGACGGCGCTCCTGCTCGCTCACGTGGTCGAGGCCGCCGCTCAGTAGACACCGGTGGAAAAGTTTGGACATTCCCCAGGCCAGGTGACGCGACTTCTGTCCCGGGAGCCGATTGCCATGCCGCGTGAGATCGCCACATAATCGGCATCGTCCTGGTTTCTGGCTCGGATTACCCGGACACGGGGATCATCCGAACCCGGGCGCGTGAGAAGTGGAGTTAGCGTTGGACGTCTCCCTCGAGGGCAAGGTCGCGCTGGTCACCGGCTGCGGGCCGAACATTGGCAGCGGCATCGCCCTTGCCCTGGCCAAGTACGGCGCGAAGGTCGCGGTCAACGACGTGGCCAAGGAGTCGATCGACGCGTGCATGGCCAGGATCGAGCGCAACGGCGGGACGGCCATGGCCGCGCCCGGCGACGTCACCGACGAGGAGACGGTCAAGGGCTACATCGATGACGTCCTCGCCGCGTGGGGCAAGATCGACATCCTGGTCAACAACGCGGCGCTGCTCGGCGGCCGCGGCGTGCTCGACGAGACCGCCGAAGGCTTTCACCGGGCGGTCACCGTGTCGTCGATGGGCACGTTCCTTAACACCAAGTACGTCGCCCGGTCGATGGCCGAGCGCGGCGTCCAAGGCTCGATCGTCTGCATCTCCTCCTCCAACGGCTGGAACGGCAGCGCAGGCGTCATCGCCTACGCGTTCCACAAGGGCGGCGTGAACAACTTCGTCCGTGCCGCGGCGATGGACCTCGCCCCGTACGGCATCCGGGTCAACAGCTTCACCCCGACCGCGCCGAACCCCGACAACCCCGAGCTTCTCGCCCAGTGGAAGCGCGAAGGCCGCACCCCGTTCGGCCTGCGGCCCGGCGCGACCGGCGGCCTCGGCGCTCCCGAGGGCACCGACGAATGGCGCAAGCCCGCCCGGTTCGACGGCCCGCGCAACCCGATGGTCCCCATGGGCACCACCGGCACGCCGACCGACATCGGGCACGCCGTCGCCTGGCTCTGCTCGGACTACGCCCGGCTGATCACCGGCATCGACCTAGTCGTCGACGGCGGCGCGCGGGCGAAGAACTTCGCCTACATCCCGGCGGCGCCCGCCGACCTGGCCGGCCCGCTCCCGCTGATCACGCTCGACACCACCCAGATGCCCGACAACTGAGCCGCGGTGTGCGGCACGAGTACGACCTGGCGGCGACGCTCGCGGGTCTCACCGACGATGACCTCACCCTTGTGGCCCAGAATTCCCGCGCGGCCAGCTCCCTGCAGTTATCTCTCCTGTCCCGTTCACAGCATCGCAACCTGGGGTGAACGCGCACGGCACCAAGCGGGTGGTATTGACTGGTCTCATGACGACACCCGACATTCCGCTGCTTGACATCTCGGTGTGGCGGCACGGGACCGAACCGCGGCGCCGGGAACTTGCCGCGCGGATGGACCGGGCACTGCGGCAGTCCGGGTTCCTGCTGGTGGAGAACCACGGGGTGCCGACAGCGCTGCGGCAGCGGATCCGGGAAGAGGCCGGGAAGTTCTTCACGCTCCCGGTCGAGCGGAAGCAGCCCTACGCCACGCCGGTCGGCGGACGGGGATGGATCCCGCAGGGCGGCGAGGCAAACGCCTTCTACGGGGAGGTCGCCGACCCGTCGCGGGCGGACCTGAAGGAGAGCATCACCAACGGGCGGGACTTCCTGACCGGGGACGCGGCGGTCGACGAGGAGTGGTTTGCCCCCAACGTCTGGCCCGCCGAGCGCCCGGAACTCCCCGCCCTCGCCGAGGAGTTCACTCAGCAGGCTCGCGCGCTCTACTACGATCTGCTGCGGATGGGCGCCATCGCGCTGGGCCTTGACGAAGAGATCTTCGTCTCCCACGTCATGCGCGGGCCGCAGACGTTCAACATCAACCGCTATCCGCCGCTGCGCACCACCGGGCCAGCCAAGGAAGGACAGTACCGGGTCGCCCCGCATACCGACTGGGGCATCCTGACGATCCTGGACCGGCAGCCGGGCTACGGCGGCCTCCAGGTGCAGGCCCTCGACGGCACCTGGGCCGACGCGCCCCACGTGCCCGACGCGTTCACCCTGAACGTCGCCGACCTGCTGTCCCGCTGGACGGGCGAACGCTGGCGGTCGACCAGGCACCGGGTGCTGCCGCCACCCGACCAGGCACCGGACGAGGAACTCGTCTCCCTGATCGTCTTCCTCGAAGCAGAAATGGACACCCTGATCACCCCGGTGGCCGGCAACCGGGAACTGGCACCGGTAGTAGCCGGGGACTGGTACCGCGCTCGCGAGAGCGCCGCCACGGTGCCTTCCACCTGATTCTGTTTTTCAGGGCGCCAGGTGTTCGCTGATGCGGGCGTGGAAGCTCTTGCGGGCCAGGGCCGACCTGACGTCCTGCGCCACCTGGGTCAGCGGATACGGGAGCTCGGCTTCCAGTTCGGCGATCGCGGACTCGGTGGCTCGCCACTCGGCGGACAGCAGGGCGACGACGCGTTCGGCCTTGGCGGTGAGGGTCACGGTCTTGCTGCGGGCGTCGCGGCCCCTGGTCGTCTCCAGCCAGCCCGCGGCGCGCATGGCCGCGACTTTCTGGCTCAGGGCCGAGTGAGTCCGGCCAACCGACCGGGCCAGCTCCGCGATCGTCATCGGGCCCCGGGCGTGCAGCCGGACGATCTCGAGCACCCAGGTCGGCTTGAGGTCCTCGATGCCGTTGTCGGCGTAGACGCGGGCGATCTCGTCGTCCATGTCGGACAGCAGCCGGAACACCGGGCGCCACCGGCTTTCCTCGGTCGGGTCGTCCATCGGCAGGGCACCGGCCGGCAGGGCGCCGGACGCCGGCGCGGGCTGGTCGCTCATGGGGGCCATCCTAAATGAAATGACAGTACTTATATAAGCACTGTTACACTGACTGGCGTGGGCCTGCTCACCGATATCACGCCGCTGCGCGAGCAGCCGGCCTTCCGGCGGCTCTGGCTGGGCACCATGTTCTCGCGTACCGGGTCGGCGATGACGACGTTCGCGGTCACGCTCCAGGTGTACGACCTGACGCGGTCGCCGGCCGCGGTAGGCGGAATCGGCCTCGCGCAGTTCGTACCGCTGCTGCTGGTCGCCCTGCCGGGCGGAACGCTCGCCGACCGGGTCGACCGGCGGCGGCTCGTGCTCGCGGTCTCCGCCGGGCAGGCCGTGCTCTCCGCGGCGCTGTTCGCGCTCGCCGCCTTCGGCGGGGCCACCCTCTGGGCGCTGTACGGCCTCGTTGCGCTGGGGTCCGCGTTCAGTGCGGTCAGCGCGCCCGCCCAGCAGACCTTCATCCCCAGGCTCGTGCCCAAGGAGCAACTGGGCCCGGCGATGGCGCTGAACCGGATCGTCTTCCAGGTCATGATGATCGCCGGGCCGGCGCTGGCCGGCGTCATCACCGGCTGGACCGGCGTGCGCGGCTGCTACCTGGCGGACGTCGCGACTTTCTCGGGCGCGCTGTGGGGCGTCGGCCGTCTGCCCGCGATGCCGCCCGTGATGTCCGCGGCCGCTGGCAGACCTGGCAGCAGCACTGGCGCCGAGCGGCGCTCAGGACTCGCGCTGACCCTGGAAGGGCTGGCGTTCATCCGGCGCGCGCCCGCCTTGTGCGGCGCGTTCCTCACGGACGTGAACGCGACGTTCTTCGCGCTGCCCGTGTCTCTTTTCCCGGCGATCAACGCCGAGCGGTTCGGCGGGAACCCGCGGACCCTCGGCCTGTTCATGACCGCGATCGGCGCCGGCGGCCTGCTGAGCGCGGTGTTCGCCGGGCCGCTGCGGCACGCGAGGCGGCACGGCCTGGTCATGCTGGCCTGCGTCGCCGTATGGGGCGGCGGCTTCGCGCTGTTCGCGGTCGCGCCGTCGCTGTGGCTCACCCTGCTCGCACTCGCGCTCGCGGGCGCCGCCGACACGTTCACCGTGGTGGTCCGCGGGATCATCGTGCAGGAGACGACCCCCGACCAGTTCCGCGGCCGGGTGAACGCGGCCGACTTCCTCGTCGGCGCCGGCGGCAGCCAGCTCGGTTCGCTCGAGGCCGGCCTGGTCGGCTCCCTGACAACCCCGGAGATCAGCGCGCTGAGCGGTGGACTGCTGACGATCTTCGGCGCGCTAGTCATCGGCGCCGCCCTGCCCGGCTTCCGCAGGTACCAGTCGCCCGCACTAGCCCCTGTCGACTCACAGGCCACTATCGCCCCATAGTTGGCAATTAATTGCGAGATTAACATTTAATTTCGATTGCTACTTTTTAGATGTTGACGGCACGTCGCGACTTCCGATCTCGTAGCGTGTTGCCATGCCTACTTCACAACCCCTCAACCCACAGCGTCGTCGCCCATCGAGACTTCGGACACAGTTGTCAGGTGACAGTGGTGACATGGGTACGACTCCGACGGCCAAGCGAAAGGTCTCGGTCACGCTCGACACGGATCTCGTCGCCGCCATCGAGGCGGACGGCAGCACCACGCTCTCTGCCGCGGTGAATTCGGCACTACGCGAGGAGGTCGACCGGCGCCTGCGCAACATGGCGCTGGGCGAGTTCCTCGACCGCCTTGACGCCGAGCGGGGTGCGCTCGACTCGCCGGAAGACGAGGCGGAGATCCGCCGGCACATGCGACTGCTCGGCGGCCGCCCCGACGAGTGACGGCCTTGGCCGCCTTGCCGCTCCCTACAGGAACGTCGTCACCGAGTCGCTCACCGGGAAGAAGGGCAAGCCCAAGCTGATGCTCGCGTCGCCCGTTGCCTAGTCGGCAAATGGTCGACCAAGCTCGACTAGTCACATGCCTCGGCGGGCGTCGCATACCTGCGACGCCCGCCCGCTGGCACGGTCATGGCATGGCGCTATCGGAGAATGCCGAACTGGTTCGGGATAATCGGGAGCGGAGGCGGCGGCGGCGCGGCCGCGTCCGCCAGCGGAACCACCGCGCTGATTCTTCCGGATTCCGACCTTATCACAGTAGGATTTACAGCTATGTCGACGCATTTTCGCGTAACCTACGCCACCCTGTCGGCGGACAATGAGGAACTGCACGCTGCCTACGAGGCGGGCCTGCGGCTGGCCGCCAGCTGGCTCGGCGCGGACATTCACGGGTACGTGAGCGGTGAGCCGCGGTCCGGCGGTGAGCTGCTCACCGTGACCAGCCCCGGTGACCTGTCGCTCACGCTGTGCCGGGTGCACTCGGCGACGACGGCCGACGTCGCCGACGCCGTGCGCGCGGCGTCGGCCGCGGCGGCCCGGTGGGCACGGACGCCGTGGCCGAGGCGGGTCTCGGTGCTCCGGGCGGCCGCCGACCTGATCAGCGAGCGGTCCAACGAGCTCGCGGCGCTGATGAGCATGGAGGTCGGCAAGAGCCGGCTCGAGGCGCTCGGCGACGTCGAGGAGGCCGCCGACCTCATCCGGTACTACTGCCAGCAGGTCGAGGACCACGACGGGTTCGCCGCGACGATGGGGTCGCTCTCGGACCGCGAGAAAAACACGAGCGTGCTGCGGCCGTACGGTGTCTGGGCCGTGATCAGCCCGTTCAACTTCCCGATGGCCCTGGCGGCCGGGCCCGCGGGCGCGGCGCTCGCGGCCGGGAACACCGTGATACTGAAGCCGTCGCCGCAGGGGTCGTTCAGCGCGGCCAAGCTGTACGAGTGCTTCCGCGACGCCGGGCTCGACCCGGAGGTGTTCCACCTGCTACCGGGAGGCGACGACGTCGGCGCGGCCCTCGTGGCGCATCCGGGGATCGGCGGGCTGACGTTCACCGGGTCCTACGCGGTCGGCATGTCGATATACCGGCAATTCGCCGGCGCCTACCCCAAGCCGGTCATCTGCGAGATGGGCGGCAAGAACCCGGCGATCGTGTCCGACCGGGCCGACCTCGACGCGGCGGCGGACGGGGTCGCGCGCTCGGCGTTCGGGCTGTCCGGGCAGAAGTGCTCGGCGTGCTCGCGGGTCTACGCCCAGCGGGACGTGTTCGACGCGTTCGTCGCGAAGCTCGCCGAGCGCGCCGCCTCGCTCAGCGTCGGTGACCCGACGGCGCGGGACGTGTTCCTCGGGCCGGTGATCAGCGCCGAGTCCGTCGAGCGGTTCGAGCGGGCCGTCGACCACGCGGACTCCGCGGGCGAGGTCGTGGCCGGCGGATCCGTGCTGCGCGGTAAGGGCGCGTTCCCCGACGGGTACTACCTCGCGCCGACCGTGGTGACCGGGCTGGCGGCCGACGACTGGATCTTCCGCGACGAACTGTTCGCGCCGCTCGTCGCCGTCGCGCCCTACGACACCCTGGACGAGGCCCTCGCGCTCGCCAACGACACCGACCTCGGGCTGACCGCCGGGTTCTTCTCCGCCGACCCCGGCGAGGTGGACACGTTCCTCGACCAGATCCAGGCCGGGGTCGTCTACGTTAACCGGGCCGCGGGCGCGACGACCGGGGCGTGGCCGGGAGTGCAGCCGTTCGGCGGCTGGAAGGGCTCCGGCACCGGCGGCAAAGCCGGAGGCGGCCTCTACTACGTGCAGCAGTATCTACGGGAACAGTCAAGGACGGTGGTCTCTTGAGCGAGTGGCTCGACCCGGCGCGGCCCGTGCCGGACCTGCGTACCCAGTTGCCCGGCCCGGAGGCACAGGCGATCATCGACCGGGACCTGGCGGTCACGAGCGGGTCGCTGCCGCGCGCGTATCCCCTGGTGCCGCGCCGCGCACTCGGCTCCGTGGTCGAGGACGCCGACGGCAACCTGTTCCTCGACTGCAACGCGGGCATCGCCGTGACGTCAACCGGGCACTGCCACCCGCGCGTGGTGTCGGCGGTGACCGCCCAGGCCGCGGAGCTGCTGCACTACTCGGCGAGCGACTTCTACCTGCCGGTGTACTCGCAGATGTGCGCGGCCCTGGCGGCGACCGCCCCGATACCCGGGCCCGTCCGCGTGTTCCTGACGAACTCCGGCGCGGAGGCCGTGGAGGGAGCGCTGAAGCTGGCCAGGTACGCGACCGGACGGCAGTACGTGATCAGCTTCTTCGGCGCGTTCCACGGCCGCACCTACGGCGCGATGACGCTGACCGCGTCGAAGGCCAAGTACCACCAGGGGTTCGGGCCGCTGGTGCCCGGCGTGCTGCACGCGCCGTACGCGTTCAACCGGGTCGACCCCGTCTCCGGTGCGCGGTCCCACGACCCGGACGAGACGTTTTCCTATCTGGAGGACGTCCTTTTCCGCTACCAGGTCGCGCCGTCGGAGGTCGCGGCGATCTTCGTCGAGCCGGTGCAGGGCGAGGGCGGTTACATCGTGCCGCCGGCCGCCTGGCTCGCGCGGCTGCGCGCGCTGTGCGACCAGCACGGGATCCTGCTGGTCGCCGACGAGGTGCAGTCTGGCATGGGGCGCACCGGGCGGATGTGGGCCATCGAGCACTCGGGCGTGCACCCCGACGTGCTGATCAGCGCCAAGGGGATCGCCTCGGGGCTGCCGCTCGGCGCCTTCATGGCCAGGGCGCCGCTGATGGAGAAGTGGGGCGCGGGCGCCCACGGGTCCACCTACGGCGGCTCCCCCGTCCCGTGCGCCGCCGGGCTCGCCACTCTGGAGGTCATCGAGTCAGAGGGGCTGCTCGCCAACGCGGCCGCGCAGGGGACGTTCCTGCTGGACGGGCTGCGCGAGCTGTGGCAGGCGCACCCGGAAGTGATCACCGACGTGCGCGGTGTCGGGCTGATGATCGGCGTCGAGCTGCGCACGGCGTCGCTGGCGGAGCTAGTCCAGCTGCGGGCGTTCGAGCGCGGCCTGCTGGTGCTCGAGTGCGGCGAGAGCTCGGTCCGCGTCTCGCCGCCCTTGGTGATCACGCGGGACCAGGCCGCGGCGGCGCTGAAGATCCTGGTGGAGGTGTTCGGCGGGATCGGCTAAGGCGCAGCGCCCACCGCACGAGGCTGCTAGCTGGGTAATTTCAAGGCTCGCAAATAAAGTCATTCCCGCCCGGTACGGCAACCACGGCGGGCAGCGGCGCGGCGCCGCACCCGGCCGCGGCCTCAGCCACGAACCACAGCCAGGCGCGGACCGCAACCGCCTCTTCGGTCTTTTCTGCGACAGTCACCACTGACCACCGGGGGCGCGTCCGCTCCTTCGACTGCCCGCACCTTGGCTGCGGACAGACGGAGGCTCCGCCCGTCCGCACACGGCATGCCCGGAGGCGGGGTCCCGGGAAAAGACCGAGGGTCACCGGGGGCGGATATCGCCCCCGGTGTCACGCAATCGTGTTACCGGCCAGTAGACCCGCCCGGCAAATGCTGGCAAAGCGGGGCAAACCGCCGGGCTGTGCGGCGGTTTCCCCCGGATGACCCGCGATCACGGCACCGGGCAGTCCCTGCGCCCGCGCGCCTTGGTTGCCGTACCGGCTGGCAGCTCAGTGAGACCGCGCTGCCGGCCGCGGCCCTCGGAATTACCCGGTCACAGCACGAACGGGATCAGCATCTTGCTGTGCGCCTTGTACTCGGGATACGTGTCGGGGAATTCCTTCGCCAGGAAGCGCTCTTCCCTCGTCGCGCTGAAGATGAAGAAGCCGCCGATGACGACGGCCGCGATCAGGGCGGCCAGGGTCGTGGCGAGCGCGGTGCCGATGAAGGCGAGGATGATGCCGGAGTAGATGGGGTGCCGTATGTAGCGGTACGGGCCGGTGGTGACGAGATCCGGGTGTTCCCTGCGCGTCATCGGCATGCCCCAGTTCCTGCCGATGTAGAGCCTGGCCCAGACCGCCAGGCCGAGCCCGGCGACCCACAGGGCAAGGCCAACGCCTTCGAGCGCGGGGTTGTGGATGACACCGGACTTTCCCCCGCCGATCCAGTTCTGCCTGATGAAGTACGCGACCAGGACGATCAGGATGATCCGGGCTCCGGCGAACTGACTCCACCGGCCCCGGCTGGCCTTGGCGGTGAACGCGGCCACGAGCCAGTACACCCAGAAGGCCAACCAGCCGATGCCGATGATGAGGAGTACAGCGTGCATAACGTCATCGTGCCCCGCGCCATGGGCGCTTGAAATCCACCCACGGGTTGATGGCGGGTTGAGGCGACGCCCGCTTTCTTGCTGTTATCACTTATGCGCGCGTTCGACGCAAGGACGGTGGACGTGTGGGCCCACCCTGGGGGCCCACACGTCCACCGTCATCGGCCGGCCAGAGTGCGCTACTTCTCGATGTAGAACAGGCGCTTGTTCACGAACTCGTCGATGCCGAGCGGGCCGAGCTCGCGGCCGAAGCCGGAGCGCTTAGTGCCGCCGAACGGCAGGTCGGCGCCCTCGCCGGCTGGGGTGTTCACGTTAGCCATGCCGACCTCGAGCTGCTCGGCGACCCGGGTCGCGCGGTCCTCGTCGGTGGACCACACCGCGCCGCCGAGGCCGAAGTCCACGACGTTGGCGAGCTTGACCGCCTCGTCGTCGGTGCCGACCTTGTAGACCACGGCGACCGGGCCGAACAGCTCCTCCTTGTAGGCGCGCATCTCCGGGGTGACCCCCGTCAGCACCGCCGGCGCGAAGTACGCGCCGGAGCCGAGGGTGCCGCCGACGTGCAGCGTCGCGCCCTTCGACACGGCGTCCTGCACCTGGGCGAGGAGGTTCTCCGCCGCCTTGCGGGAGACCATCGGGCTGTAGGCCTCGTCGGAGTCGTCGCCCGCCGCGCGCGGCGTCATCGCGGCGGCCCGCTTGACCAGGGCGGCCACGAAGTTGTCGTACACGTTGTCCATGACGATCATCCGCTTGTTGGAGTTGCAGGCCTGGCCCACGTTCTCCATCCGGGTGACCCACGCGGTCTCCGCCGCGCCCTCCACGTCCGGGGTGTCGAGGATGATGTACGGATCGGAGCCGCCGAGCTCGAGGACGACCTTCTTCAGGTTGCGGCCGGCCTCGGCCGCGACCACGGTGCCCGCCCGCTCGGAGCCGGTCAGCGACACGCCGCGCAGCCGCGGGTCGGCGATCATCGTGGCGACCTGCTCGTGGGTCGCGAAGATGTTGTTGTACACGCCCTCCGGGACGCCGGCGTCCTCCATGATCTGCGCGATCGCGAGGGCACTAGTCGGGCAGTTCTCCGCGTGCTTGACGATGACGGTGTTGCCCACGACCAGGGCAGGCGCGGCGAACCGGGCGACCTGGTAGTAGGGGTAGTTCCACGGCATCACGCCGAGCACCGGACCGACGGGGCGGTACTCGATACGGGCGTTATCGTGGCCAGGCACCGGCTTGTCGGCGATCAGCGAGGGTCCGTTGGCCGCGTAGTAGCCGAAGATGTCGGTGCAGAACTCGGCCTCGCCGACGGCCGCGGCGGGCCGCTTGCCCATCTCCTTGGTGATCAGGGCGGCCAGGTCGGTGGCGCGCTCCGTGAACAGCTCGGCGACGCGCTTGACGATCGCGACCCGCTCGCTGAGCGGCCGCCTGCGCCACTCGTCAAACGCGCCGGTGGCGGCGGCGAGCGCCTGCTCTACCTCGGCGTCCGTCGCGAAGGGGAACGACTCGGTTACCTCGCCGGTCGCTGGGTCGGTCACCTGATACGGCGGCGTATTGGTCATGACGGCTCCCGGTGTTGCTGCGCTAATGGTTCCAGTGAGACAACGTTACGGGAGCAAGGTACCCAGCCCAAGCCCGCCCGTCCCTCGTCTCGGCGGCCGTCGCGCCCAGTGACCAGTGGCCACTGGTCAGTGGCCACTGGTCAGTGGCCACTGGTCAG
>Ga0207416_1003032_pt1 | contig 16829 bp, 14 predicted proteins | sample PaiPotPPM11metaG_FD_184107 | JGI IMG/M metagenome (GOLD analysis project Ga0207416, IMG submission 184107) | Iron sulfur acid spring bacterial and archeal communities from Banff, Canada, to study Microbial Dark Matter (Phase II) - Paint Pots PPM... ...
GTCCGCATCGCGGTTGCGATCGGGCATGGTGAGCGGGAGGCCCGCCCGGCGGGACCGCTGGCAGCAATCGCGCGCATGCCGGTGTTGGTGCCGTAGGCGTACATGGCGAGGATCAGCCGTCCGCGAGATCTTCTTCAGTGCGCAAGCGTCGCAGACGCCGCGATCTGTTCGATAGACGATCTTTCCCTCGGTGTACTTGGCGGTCTCGCGCCGCAGGGTTCTCCCGTCGGGGCACTGGTAGCTATCGGTCGTTGGGTCGTAGGTGAAGAGGGAGGTGCCAAAGTACGGGGTGCGCGAGTCCCAATCAGGCAGGGGCATGTAGGCCGAGATGCCGGCATCCTCGATGGGGATGCTGTTCTCGATGGTTCGATAGGTGGTATCCGCGGTGACCTGATCGGGCCTGAGCTTCCAACGGAAGCAGGTATGCCAGAGTAGGTCCGGCATCGGCTGATTCTCCATGACCTCGGCGGGACTTTGCAGGACCACGCATAAAGGGGAGACTTTCTCGTGCCGGTATCGTGGGACTGCCAAGAAACTGTCTGGTAAGAATGGATTGTGGGGAGCGCTTTGATCGAGTACGGAGCATTGACCCGCCATGGGCAGATCCAGCGCATGCGTCAGGTAGCGGAGCGCGCGCTGCCCCTGTATGGAATCGAGCCGATCACATTCTCGCTGCTGAACCACGCCTATAACACGACGTTCACGGTCGCCGGACCGGACAGTGCCCTGTACGTCCTCCACATCCTTCGCCCCCCGGAGGACGCCAGGTCTGAGGCGCAGCAGCGGGCGAGAGTCCAGTCCGAGTTGTGGTGGCTGGATCGGGTGCGGGCGGATCTCCACCTGACTGTGCCCGTCCCCGTCCATACTCCTGAAGGAGAGGGTGTGGTGGCTGTCGGTGTCGAGGGCATTATACCGACCCGGCTGTGCACGCTCTTTCACTGGGTTGACGGACGATTCCTTCGCCATCGCTTCACAAGCACGCATCTTGGAGCGGTAGGGCGCCTCACCGCTCGATTGCACCGGCACAGCATGCACCTCCGTGTCCCTGCAGGGTTTGATCGTCCGAAAGTCGACAGGGCGGATGCCGAGACCGAGGAGCGTGTAGCCCAGCTGTTTTCCGACTCCGTCTCAGGTGCGGCAGCCGCTGTGATGCGGAGCGTATTGCAGCGGGTGCGCCACGCGCAACACAAGTTGGGCAGCGCGTCCGACACCTTCGGCCTCATCCACGCCGATATTCACCAGAAGAACTATCTGTTCCGTGGCCGCGACATTCGATTGATCGACTTTGGCGACTGCGGCTGGGGCCACTATCTCTATGACCTGGCTGTCACGGTCAGTGAGCTGGAAGGTTTGCGCCACTATACTCAGCTGCGGGCGGCGCTCCTGGCTGGCTACCGTCAGGTGCGTGACCTCTCCTCATTACATGAGGCATTGATCGACACCTTTGTTATGCTGCGCGAAGTCCAGAATCTGACCTGGTTCCTGACGGTACGAGACGATCCCTCATACCGGGAACGAGCTGCTCAGATAGGAGACAGAGTGACCGTGCTGGAAAGACTTGTCGGTACCGGAGCGTAGTGCATCCCTTGATCGGGAGGACTTTTTCAACACTCTCAGCTCATTCTGGGTACCGATCTCACCTACGCGCTCGCGCAAGCTGGCGATCTACTCCGGTGATCTGCCTCCGGAAGGCGACGTGATCGCTGCTCACACCGCTCCTTGCTCCGCTCGTTGCCAAGCGGTCGCACCCACGATATTCGCGGACCTGAAACTGGACCTCCGCACCTCTTGACGCCTGCATCAACCTCTGGTACCGTGACAGAGACGAACCCTCATTCGATCATGCCAGGAGGTGTACCCATGGCAGCGTTACCCGCATGGTCCACGTCGACCGGACGCTTCCTCGGCGTGTGCCGTGCTGCCGTGTTTGGGTGCGCCCGTTAGGCTGATCGGCTTCGTCATTCCTCGGTAGGCACTCACCGGGGCGTCATGTCGACGCCCACCGTCTGCTCTCCCGGTACCACGACTGTCCCCGGGCGTACTCCCCCGCGTGGCCGCTCGCTCGTGGCCGCGTGACCTCGTGTCCATCGACAAGCGGGAGAAACAGACCGATGCGCATCAAGAACTACGACGACGATCTCGACCGCGAGGACCCCATTCCCTGGCAGCGCAAGGTGCAGAAGATCGGCACGCGCCGTCGCCGCTCCAAGCAGTACGCCGAAGACCTGATCGATCCCCGTGATCGACCGGAAGGAGCCTTCCGGCCCACCTATACGGGCTCACGTCACGAGATGCATTGGATCCTCACCTACCTCAGTTCCCTCTACGAGAGCCACCAGATCCTCGATGTGGTACGGCAGGTCAAGGGCGGCAAGGAAGCGACCGTCTACTGCTGCCGTGCTCACCCCTCGGTGGGCGTGGAGCTGGCAGCGGCCAAGCTGTACCGTCCCCGCATCTTCCGCAACCTCCGCAACGACGCGCAGTACCGCCAGGGACGGGCCGTTCTGGACCAGCGGGGGCAGGCAGTGCGCGATCTCCGCCGGCTCCATGCCATCCAGCGCGGGACCGTTCTCGGCAAGGAGCTCGTCCACACCTCGTGGCTCTCCCATGAGTTCCACACCCTGCGCCTCCTCCACGAGGCCGGCGCCGATGTTCCTCGCCCCATCTCCCTCAGCGAGAACGTCATCCTCATGGAGTACCTCGGCGACGAGCAGCGAGGTGCTCCCGCTCTGCACCACGTCACCTTCGACCCGGCAGAGGCTCGGCTGCTCTTCGACCGGCTCCTGCGCAATGTCGAGCTCATGCTGGCTTGTGGACGCGTTCACGGCGATCTCTCTGCCTACAATGTCCTCTATTGGGTGGGGCAGGCCACCATAATCGACTTTCCTCAGGCGTTCGACCCGGTGCGCAACCCCGACGCCTTCCCCCTCCTGGCGCGCGACATCGAACGCCTTTGCCAGTACTTCGCTCGCTACGGTCTCCAGACTGACGCGCTCCAGTTGGCGCGCGAGATCTGGACCCGTCACCTGCCCGTCCCCAAGGAACTCGAAGAGACGGGTCCATGAGCGCGCCGCGGCGGCGGCCATGACACTGCGTGTCACTGCACTGACATACGACGTCGTGTGGCTGACCGGCGCGTCGCAAGTCGTCCCCAGGCGTGACACGGTCGTTCTCGGTGACTTCGACTGTCTGCTCGACGGCTCAACGCTAACCGCTACCCCGCGCGGGAACTACCCACCCGATTCTCATTTAACGAGGGTTTTTCGAAACCGCCTTCGAGGCTACGTGGATCGACAGTGGTTAGCCGGGGGCAAACCAGCGTCTAGCCATGACGCTGGAGACATCCGCACGACTCACGGCTCAGCCTTCTCCATACCACGAGGCGTTTTCCCAGTATTGCCACTCAACCTTAAGTTGTTCGAGTTCAGCTCCTGACATAAGCCGGATCTGTCGGGTTACCTCGTCCTCATCTGGGAGACGGGCAAGCGCCTTCTGTCACTACTGAGCGTCTACCTCGCTCTGCCCTGAGCTGGGCGTCGCCAGCCAGGGCGACACCTTCGAGGAAGTGCGCGCCAACCTGAAGTGGCAAGCAGACATCGCTCCGGGTCACCACACGAACGGGATGATGCGCTTACGGCTTGCGGCGTAGGATCGATAGGCGTTGCCCAGGGTCGCCAAGAGTGCGGCAAATCCTCTCTCTGTGGTATAGCAACGAATCCCTTGCCTCCGCTTCACCGAGAGAGAGCCCGAGATCTACGATTGGTCGCGATGTCGGATGTACAGGATTCGGCATGGTGACGCCCGTGGACCTGATCACACGACCGATGGCGGCAATTAACTCAGAAGATGGCACCTATGGCGAACGAAACCAGCAAGATCATTCTGAGCAAGCAGGACCTTCGTGAGGTCACCGGCTATGCCGCTGAGTGTGCGCAGGTAGTCCTGGAGATCTTCGAGTGGGCACACCCGCCCGACTCGCGGCCTCGCGACGCGATCGATGCCGCATGGGCGTTCGCTCGCGGTGGCGAACGCGGGAAGTCATTGCGCGATGCCGCATGGGCGGCGCTCAAGGCTGCCCGAGACGCAGACACCGCGGCGGCCAGCGAGGCGGCGCGAGCAGCCATGGTCGCGGCATCAGCCGCATACCTACATCCACTGGCCGACGCTCATCAGGTGAAGCACATTCTGGGGGCAGCGGCCCACGCGGCGAGAGCGGCCGAGCTGATGGCGGGCGCTGATCGGGCTGTCGGTGCCGCTCACATTGACCAAGCTCGTCGGCGCGCGACACCAGGCGTCGTTGACGTGCTCAGCCGCTACCCCCAGGCACCGCCTGGTGGAGGACGCGTCGGGGAGCTGCTTCGCATCTGGATGAGGCCCTCCGCTAGCGTTCCTGAAGGCCAAATATCGGTGACGATGACAAGCGTTGCTGATGCTCGCTCTGTGAGGATGTTACGAATACGGATCGTCATTGAGACCTTACTTGCACTGCAAACCTTTTGAGGCGGACCAATCGTTCACGACCACATGGAAGCCGATACGCGCACAGCTGACGGGCCTACCATCTAGAGTGGAGGTGCCACATGTTGCGAGTCAGAAACTATTGGATCTACAGCACCGGCCTTGCCATCGCCTGGACCATCGTTCTCATCCTGACCCGAGTCGTCGGAGGCACGGAGAAAGCGCACACCACCCGGCTCGTCTGTCTTGGCTTCTGTATTGGCTGGGTGTCGACGACGATCGCCCGCTACGTCTATCCGCCGCCCAATCGCTGGAGATCGGCGAGCGACCGAGGGTAACGTCGTCGACGGGATGGGTGCGGTGTGCGCATGGGCAGGCGCTCCGTCCTCCCCTGACTCTACGTCCATCACCGTCCTTGTGGGCTTGTACTAGAGGGCCAGGTGACTCAGGTTGCGGGGTTCGCCTGGATCCCTTTGGACATCAGCGACTTTCCCACCCGGCACAACTACGGGCTCGGGCTGTGGCAGAACCACATCGAGCGCATACTGGCCGGCTGGGTCGACGAGCTGGCGGTGCCGATCTATGGCGGACGTGAAGTGACGGGTATCGCGCAGGACGACACCGGCGTCGACGTCGAGCTGTTCGACGGCCAGTCGCTGCGGGCGGACTATCTCCTCGGGTGCGACGGAGGACGCAGTCTGATCCGTAAAGCAGCCGGTATCGCGTTCCCCGGGTGGGATCCGACAACGAGCTGCCTGATCGCCGAGGTCGAGATGGACCAGGAGCCGGAATGGGGCCTACGCCGCGACGCGCTCGGGATCCATTCCTTGAGCAGCATGGGGGATGGGGGTTCGGTGAGACGCTGCGACATTCTTTAGAGAACGCACAAGGGAGGGAGCGGATGGGCTGCTACGTGTTGGGTTTCCAGGAGATCGACCAGACGCAGGTCGCGGTCGTTGGCGGCAAGGGCGCGCACCTGGGGGAGCTTTCGCGGATCGAGGGCCTCCGCGTGCCGGCTGGTTTTTGCGTGACGACGGACGCCTTCCAGCGGATCATGGCGGAAGCGCCGTCGATCGACGATCGGCTCGATCGGCTGTCGCGCCTGAAGCCGGACGACCGGGAGGCGATCCGCGCGCTCAGCGCGGAGATCCGCCGGACCCTCGAAGGGATCGCCATCCCCGACGATCTGGCGGCGGCGATTACCCGCCCGCTCGCCCGGCTCGGCGAGCAAGCCGCCTACGCCGTCCGATCCAGTGCGACGGCGGAGGACTCGCCGACGGCCTCCTTCGCGGGCCAGCAGGACACGTACCTGAACGTCGTGGGGCCGGCAGCAATCCTCCAGCACGTCAGCCGGTGCTTCGCCTCGCTCTTCACCGAGCGGGCCGTGACCTACCGCCTGCGGAACGGCTCCGACCACCGGAAGGTCCACATGGCCGTGGTCGTGCAGCAGATGGTCTTCCCGCAGGCGGCCGGCATCCTTTTCACGGCCGACCCCGTCACGGGCAACCGGAAGGTCGCCTCCGTGGAGGCCAGCTTCGGCCTCGGCGAGGCGCTGGTCTCCGGCTTGGTGAACGCGGACGTCTACAAGGTGCGGGACGGCGAGGTCGTCGCCAGAGCGGTCGCCACCAAACAGCGTGCCATCCACGCCCTGCCCGCTGGTGGGACGCAGGAGCAGGCGATCGACCCGGAGCGGCAGGAGCAGCCAGCGCTGACGGATGCGCAGGTCGTGCGGCTCACCGAGCTGGGACGGCGGATCGAAGCGCACTTCGGCCGCCCCCAGGACATCGAATGGTGCCTGGTCGATGATGAATTCCACGTCGTCCAGAGCCGGCCGATCACCACGCTGTTCCCCATTCCCGCGGTCGACGACCAAGAGAACCACGTCTACGTCTCCGTCGGTCATCAACAGATGATGACCGACCCCATGAAGCCCCTGGGGCTCTCACTCTGGCTGCCGACGACCCCCCGGCCGATGTACGTGGCCGGCGGGAGGCTGTTCGTCGACGTCGCCCTGGGCCTGGCTTCGCCGGCGAGCCGCGCCGGCCTTCTGGAGGTCCTGGGGAAATCCGATCCGCTGATCAGGGACGCGCTGCAGAGCATCCTCGACCGTGGCGGCTTCATCCCGTCACTCCCGGACGAGGGCCCCGCCGGGGTGCCGGCAGGCGGCGCGCAAGCTCCTATCGAAACCGATCCGGCCATCGTCACCGATCTGATCGGACGTAACCAGGAATCCATCGCCGCCTTGAAACGCGATATCCGGACGAAGTCCGATTCGGCGCTGCTCGACTTCATCCTGGCGGATATCCAGGAGCTGAGGCGGATCCTGTTCGACCCGAAGAGCCATCAGGTGTTCATGTCCGCGATGGAGGCCACGGGGTGGCTCAACGAGCACCTGGAGGCGTGGCTGGGCGAGAAGAACGCGGCGGACACGCTCACGCAGTCCGTTCCCAACAACGTCACGTCGGAGATGGGTCTGGCGCTCCTGGATGTCGCGGACGTGATCCGCCCACATTCGGAGGTGGTGGCTTTTCTACAACATGTCGAGGACGAGAGCTTCCTGGACGAGCTGCCCAAGTTCGCGGGCGGGGCGGAAGCGCGGGACGCCATCCGGGCCTTCCTCGACAAGTACGGCATGCGCTGCGTCGGTGAGATCGACATCACCAGGCCGCGTTGGGGCGAACGTCCCATCACGCTCGTGCCCGTGATCCTTGGCAACATCAAGAACTTCGAGCCGGGTGCCGGCGAGCGGCGCTTCGAGCAGGGGCGGCAGGAGGCGTGGACGAAGGAACAGGAGCTGCTGGAGCGCTTGCGGGCCTTGCCGGACGGAGAGCGGAAAGCTGAAGAGGCCAAGCGGAAGATCGACCGCGTCCGGACCTTCATCGGGTACCGGGAGTATCCAAAGTACGGCATGGTTAGCCGCTACTTCGTGTACAAGCAGGCCTTGCTGGAAGAGGCTGGGCGCCTCGTGCAGGCCCACGTACTTCGTGAGAAGGAGGACATCTTCTACCTCACGTTCCAGGAGCTCCACGACGTCGTGCGCACGAATCACGTGGATGATCAGCTCATCTCCCAGCGCAAGGACGCGTTCAGGTCATATCAAGCGCTCACACCGCCCAGGGTGCTCACGTCGGATGGCGAGGTCATCGCCGGGGCGTATCGACGCGATGACGTGCCGGCCGGCGCGCTGGTCGGCTTGCCGGTTTCCGCCGGGACCGTCGAGGGGCGGGCCCGCGTCATCCTGGAGATGGCGGAGGCCGATCTCGAAACGGGCGACATCCTGGTCACCGCCTACACGGACCCCAGCTGGACGCCCCTGTTCGTCGCGATCAAAGGGCTGGTGACGGAGGTCGGGGGGCTGATGACCCATGGCGCAGTCATCGCACGGGAATACGGCTTGCCGGCCGTCGTGGGGGTGGAGCATGCCACCCGGCTGATCCGGGATGGGCAGCGGATCCGCGTGCATGGAACGGACGGGCACGTCGAGATCCTGCCTGAGCCGGGCCAGCCCGACAGGTAGCCGGGCGGCACGTGCTCGGTCAGCCAGACGCCGGGCGCACGTGCCTATGCGCAGATCGTCGCCGTCCTGCGCTAGCTGGTGGATGGGGGGTGAACTCTATCGGCACATCCCGGTCGGATCTCTGCGTCACGGAAGCTCATGGTCTGTGGTAGACGCTAGCGTCTGTCTCGCTATCCATGCACGGATGCGCCGGGCGACAGTGCGATCACTGCGTCGTCTGCGTGCGACCCACGCAGGTCAACGGACGAAATCTCCGTTGTGGGAAGGTACAAGATCGACACGCGACGGTCAGGAATCCGTCAACTGCGATCATCGATTTTTCGCAGCACGACGCCATATCGTGCATGCTCACGTGGCATTTGGCGTCCGCCGACGTTCGCTCTGTCCGCTGATCACGCCGGCTAAGGGGTGGTTGGAGGGGTAGAGAGGAAGCGGATCCTGGAAACCGGACCGCCGGATAAGAGTCCGGATGGTCGAAAAATGGCGTCAAATCAAGGGAAACGGGACTCGGCATAAAGAGGACGTGGTGAGCGGCCGGGGAGTCGAACCCCGAACACACGGATTAAGAGTCCGTTGCTCTGCCAATTGAGCTAGCCGCCCACGAACGCTTGAGTGTACCGACCTTGGGGGAAGATGGTCAACGGACCGTTGCCACCACCGGAGCTCTGCAGGCAGGCGCATCTCAAGACGCGCTGCCTAGATGCTGCTTCACCGTCTCGGCGAGCTTCGGCGTCATTCCTGCCACATCTGCAATTTCTTCCGCGGTTGCTGCTTTGATGCCACGCACCGAGCCGAATGCCTTGATCAGCGCCTTGCGGCGGGCGGGGCCGACGCCGGGAACCGTGTCAATCTGAGAGGCCACGGTTCCTTTCTGCCGAACGACGCGATGATACGACACGGCGAAACGGTGCGCTTCGTCCCGAATGCGCTGCACCAGATACAGCGCCTGGGAGGCGCGCGGAAACAGCACGGACTCCTCGCGTCCCGGTACGAAGATCTCCTCGAGCCGTTTGGCCAGGCTGACGACGTTCACATCCTCTCGTCCCAGCGCGCGAAGCGCGTCGAGTGCCGCGTGTAGCTGTCCTTTTCCGCCGTCGACGATGACCAGGTCCGGCAGCGAGCCGAAGCTCTGGTCCCCGGAGTCGGTTTCGACCCGCCTGAATCGGCGGCCGATCATCTCGCCCATCATGGCGAAATCGTTCGAGCCTTCGACCGTTTTGATCTTGAAGCGCCGATACTCGGCGTTCTTGGGCTTGCCGCGCTCGAACACGACCATCGAGCCCACTGCCGACGTGCCCAGGATATTCGAAATGTCATAACACTCGATGCGGTTTGGTACCGTCTCGAGCCCCAGCGCTTCCTGCAGCTCTTTCAGCGCGGACGTCGTCTTCTGCGCATCATTCATCCAGCGAAGCTTGTGCTGCTCCAGCGCCTCTCGCGCATTGTCTGCCACCATTTCGATCAACCGGCGCTTCTCCCCGATGCGCGGGACGGTCAGCGAGACCGCGCCGCCGCGAAGCCGCTCCAGCCACTCGACCAGCACCTCTTGATCTCGTATCTCATGCTGCAGCAGGATATCGCGTGGGATGTGTGTTGCCCGCTCGTAGTACTGCTGCAGGAAAGAAGCAAGGGCCTCGGCAGGCTCACTCTCTCCGGATTCAAGGAGGTAGTGAGCCTGGGCCACAACCTTCCCCTGGCGTACGTGGAAGATCTCGACGCATGCCTCCGTCTCATCCTGGGCAAGCGCAATGACGTCCTGGTCGGCCGCACGCGGCGAGGTAATCTTTTGACGCTCAACTACACGCTCCACCGACGCAATCTGATCGCGCAGACTGGCTGCCCGCTCGAAGTCGAGCGCTTCAGCCGCCGAGTCCATGTCGGTGTGGAGCTGCTTCAGCACTTCGTCGTGTTTGCCCTGTAGAAAAAGCAGCACTTGATCGATGATCGCGAGGTAGTCCGCGCGGTTGATATAGCGGACGCAGGGAGCACCGCATCGCTTGATGAAATACTCGAGGCACGGCCGATCGATGACCGGACCAGGCTGATCGGCTTCATCCGGAATAGTGAGCTCGCACGACCGGTACGGAAAGAGCTTCTTGAGAATCGCCATCGTCTCATTGAGCGCCTTGGAGTCCGTGTACGGGCCGAAATAGATTGCCCCGTCTTTGCGTGTCTGCCGCACCCGGATCACGCGGGGGTACGGTTCCTGCATGGTCACGCAGAGGTAGGGATACTGTTTGTCGTCGCGCAGGCGCACATTGTATTTGGGGCGCTTTTCCTTGATGAGGTTGTTTTCCAGGATCAGCGCCTCTACTTCCGAGTCGGTCACGATGGTCTCGTAATCGGCGGCTTGAGACAGCATGACCCTCACCCTGGCGGGTTGCTGGTTCGACGAGGTGAAGTAGGAGCGCAGCCGCGCCCGCAGAGAGGCGGCTTTGCCGACGTATAGCACCTCGCCCTCGGCATTCTTGAAGAGGTAGCAACCTGGACGAGTAGGAACGGAGCGGAGGCGGGCGGTGTCGATCATAGGGTCAAAAATGGCTCGCCCCAGCATGGGCGAGCCCGCACACCAAGTATATCAAGCCAGGCAGTAGACATAATAATGCGAACCGAACCAGGTCGCGGGCCAACTCTCCACGGCTCACAAAGCAAACATGACGCTCAATCCACGCACAATTGGCTCGAGATCGGTTGGTGTGAGCGTGCCCATATAACGCATGACGCGGCGCGCATCGATACTGCGCAGGTGGTCGAGGATGGCCACCGAGTCTCTTGGCAATCCACCGCGCCCGGCCCGGTACAACGGGTATAGCTCGGGGCTTTGCTCAGACCAGGCGCCACCACGAGTGGTGAAGGGAACGCCAATAATCAAGGGGTACCGCGGCACCCCGACCCGATCTGGAAGCCCTACCACGACGACGGGACGGTAGCCTTCCTGTTCATGCCCAGGTGGCACATGGATCGGTAGGGTCACGACCACAACGTCTCCCAGGACAAGCCGCCTAGCCGCGCTTCCCAATACCGTCATTCCGAACCACAAACCCTTCATCGGGGACGTACCGTACCGCCTCACCGATTCCGCGCGGGTCCACGTCGCCCCAGTCATATGGTGGTAATGGCTCGGTGAGCTCGCTATCAAGCCAGACGCTGGTTTCTGGGTCCAGACTCTCACGTTCAGGGGCCGCAGAGGGTTCAAATTCCAGCACATCCTCGAAGCTCACCTCTTCACCGGTGACTCTGCGCAAGCCTTCGAGGATGGTCGCAAGGGTGGGCAAGTCGATTCTGGATGGCTCTCTACCCTTTCGAGCCAGGCGGTAGACTGTACCTGTTCGGGTCTCCGCCGCTACTGCCCTTGCCAGACGATATGGCGTGATGCCCCGTTCCTGCAGGTACGCAGCCAGCTTCCATCGCACCTGTGCCACCGATCCGAACCTCCAACCGCCAGTCGAGAAATGATACTTCCACTTAGTGATAGTATCATTAATCTGTTTGGTTTCGAGTCGTGGATGCGGTGGCGCGCTGCTCCATTGTCACAGCTCCGTGAGTCGCGGCGTTGTATTGAATAGAAGAGGCGATCTGCAATCACATCGCCTTACCGTCACGGGAGGTCCAACCATGTATCGCACTCGAATGAGCGGCATCCGGTTTGCCGCTCCAGTGTTCTTCGTCCTGAGCACTGTGCCCCTCACCGCTCTGGCCGGTTACGCAAGCGTTGTGAGCGGGAGCGATCGTACGGCGAAGGCCTCTCACAAGTACCATCGCACCCACACCTTAAGCGGAAGCACCGGCCAGGCCGTCTTCACCTTCGGCATCCAAGGTGGCAACCTTCGGCCATGGAGCGTGACCATCAGCGACGATGGTTCAATTGCGGCGACGGGGAGTATCAAGCACGCACAGAAGCTCGACGACCCCAAGAATACCCTCAACGGTCTTCTGAAGCTGGCAGACGCCGAGAGTTTCTTTGCGCTGCCAAAGAACCTGCGGTGTTCCGGTGTCCTTCCGGATATTGCCGCTCGATGGATCATGATTAAGGCCAACGGCGACACGAAGCAGGTAAGCGTGCATGGAGTGTGCAACGCCGCGTTCAGCCAGGTCTATGCCGTACTGATGGCGGCCGGAGGTGTGACGACGTAGCGCGCGGCGAAAGTTGTGAAACTGTCAGGAGGTGACCACTGGCGAACGTCGCTGAGGCAGGCGGAACGAAGGGTCGCTGCCGCCTTTTCTGCTATACTAGGGACAGATAGAAGGGCTTCGGCCCCAGCGTGTGAGAAGTGGGAAAAGCCCCACTTCTCTTCGTTTACGGAGTGGGTGACTGACGGCTAGTTCTCTCAGGACTAGCCTTTTCCACGCCCGGAACCTTTGACCGGGAGGAACGGTGCAATGGCAAAAACAGAGCTGGTGACGGCAATTCGGCAGCTGACGGCAGAGCGCGATCTGCCGATGGACATTATCATCGAGGCTGTCCAGGATGCTCTAGCCGCTACCTACAAGCGGCAGTATGGTGCCACACCGGACGTTCGGGTTGTGCTCGACACCGAGACCGGTGAGTTCCACGTATTCGCCGAGAAGACCGTTGTCATCGACGTGCAGGATGAGCGAATGGAGATATCGCTCAAAGACGCGCAAGCATATCCCGGCCAGCCCGGCCTCAATGAAAGTGTCGAGGTCGAGGTCACGCCCCCAAACTTCGGACGGATCGCGGCGCAAACGGCCAAGCAGACGATCTTGCAGCGTATTCAGGAAGCCGAGCGCGACCTTGTCTTCGAGGAGTTCACCAATCGCGAGGGAGAAATCCTCAATGGCGTCATCGAGCGCGTCGAGCCGCGCGGTATGATTGTGAATCTTGGTCGGGCTGAGGCCGTTCTACCGCCGGCAGAGCAGGTGCCGCGCGAGCGATACCGCATCAATCAACGGCTCAAGGTTTATCTGGTCAAGGTGGATCGAGGCGTGCGCATGCCGCAGCTCATCGTGTCGCGTAGCCACCGCGGGCTGGTGCGCCGCTTGTTCGAGGTCGAGGTTCCCGAGATCTTCAATGGAACGGTCGAGCTCAAGGCGATTGCTCGAGAGCCCGGATCCAGAACCAAGGTCGCGGTGTCCGCTCGGCAAGAGGGCATCGATCCCGTCGGCGCGTGCGTGGGTATGCGAGGGGTCCGGATTCAAAACGTCGTCAACGAGCTCAACGGTGAGAAGATCGACGTGGTGCAGTGGGATGACCACCCCGAGGTCTTTGTCGCCAATGCACTGAGTCCGGCGCAGGTACTTTCAGTCGAGATCGTGGAAAGTGAGCGCCGCGCTATCGTTACGGTGCCCGACGCTCAGCTCTCGCTGGCGATTGGGAAAGAAGGCCAGAATGCTCGGCTTGCCGCAAAATTGACCGGCTGGCGCGTCGACATAAAGAAGCAGTCTCATGTGGAGGTCGAGCCCGAACCAGAGCCCGTCGCACTGGAGCCCGCCGTCCCAGAGGAGCGAATTGAGAGTACCGAGGTCGCAACCGATGCCGAGCCGGCGACTATGGCCGAGCTGCTCGAGCAAGTCCCGGTGGAAGCCGTGGATGAGGCGTAGCCATGCCAAAGCACATTCCCCTTCGCTCCTGTATTGCCTGCCGCGAGACCAAGCCGAAGCGGGAGTTGGTGCGGGTTGTGCGCCTGGAGGATGGCCGAGTCGAGGTTGACCGGACCGGCAAGCGGAATGGCCGCGGCGCCTACTTCTGCCCGGCCCAGGAGTGCTGGGAGCTCGGACAGAAGCGGAAAGCGCTGAATCATGCGCTTTCCATGACGGTTTCCCCCGATAATTGGGCAGAGCTCTTGGCGTACGCGCGGGATCGTCTCCCGGTGAATAAGGTTCCTACCCGCGTGCCGGCCGGTGCCGTGCGTGCGGTCGGAGCCACGAAAAGTAAAGGGTAGCCTCACAGCCGTGGGGCTCGAGCGGCTGGCGCTGCTCGCAGGGCAGCCATCGGGCTGCGGAGAGAGGTGACTATGGCAGCAACGTCGAATGGACGAGGGGGCGGCAGAGGCCGCTCCGGCAGAGGTGGTACTCATCGAGGAGCGCCGCGCGGTGGAACCAGCATTAACCGGCAGGTGCAGCAACCGGCTGAAGCTCCCACCTCCGCGCCAACCTTACCACGCACGGTGGAACTTCCGGCCGCACTGACGGTCGCAGAGCTTGCCGAGCGAATGGGCCTGAAACCGGTCGACATCATGAAGGTTTTGATCAAGAACGGCGTCATGGCCACGATCAATCAGGAACTGGATTTTGAGACTGCCACCATTGTGGCAACGGACCTTGGCTGGGAGGTGACCGAGGCGCCGACCATTTTGGAGGAACTGGAACAGCAGGAAGAGGTCGAGGAGGAGGACGAGTCGCAGCTCGTAGCGCGGCCGCCGGTGGTGACCATCATGGGGCACGTCGACCACGGCAAGACGCTGCTCCTCGACGCTATCCGATCTTCGAATGTGGCTGCGCGAGAAACCGGCGGTATCACCCAGCACATTGGCGCGTACCAGGTCGAGAAGGACGGTCACAAGATCACGTTTCTCGATACACCGGGCCATGCTGCCTTTACCGCCATGCGTGCCCGCGGCGCACAGGTCACGGATGTCGCCGTGATCGTGGTGGCGGCGGATGATGGTGTAATGCCGCAGACGACCGAGGCCATCGACCACGCTCGGGCCGCACATGTGCCGATCATCGTCGCCCTCAATAAGATCGACAAGCCCGATGCGAATCCGGACCGCGTCAAGGTCCAGCTCAACGAGGCAGGTCTAGATCTGGTGGAGTGGGGCGGCAAGACTGAGCTCGTACCGGTATCGGCAAAGTCGGGTGAGGGCATCGAAGACCTGCTTACCACTATCACGCTAACTGCCGACATAGCCCGTTTTCGGGCGAACCCGGATAAGCCGGCCTCAGGAGTCGTGATCGAAGCCAGGATGGATCGGAGTCGTGGCTCCATGGCGACGGTCATCATCCAAAACGGGACACTGCGAGATGGCGACGTGGTGGTTGCCGGCAGCGCATTCGGCAAAGTGCGAGCGCTCTTCGATGAGCGGGCAAAGCGTCTCAGAGCAGCCAGACCGGGTACGCCGGTTGCTCTTCTCGGCCTGAACGAGGTGCCGGAAGCAGGAGACAAGATGCAAGTGCTCACCGACGAGAAGGTGGCGCGGCAGGTCGCCCTGGCGCGCGCACGCCAGAAGCGTGCGGAGAATTTGAATCCGACACGCGCTGGAGCGGCGGACATCCTCTCCAAGATCTCGGCAGGTGAGACGAAGCAGCTCAACATCATTTTGAAGGCGGATGCCCAGGGCTCAATTGAGGCCATCGAGCAGGCCCTGAGCGAGCTCAATACCGATACCACGCGTGTCAACCTGTTGCACGCGGCCACCGGCCCCGTCTCAGAGTCGGATGTGCTGCTGGCGGAGGCCTCCGATGCGCTCGTCATCGGCTTCCACACGCGGCCGGACGCGCCGGTCAGGCGGTCTGCCGAGGAGAAGCAGGTCGAGATCCGTTACTACGACATCATCTACAACCTGGTCAACGACATCGAAGTCGCGCTGAGCGGGATGCTGGAACCGGTGTATGAGGAGGTTGTGCAAGGGCACGCCGAGGTCCGCGCCATCTTTAAGGCCGGCCGCATCAATATCGCAGGATGCTACGTAACCGACGGCACGATAACCCGCAATGCAGAGGCCCGGGTATTGCGCAATGGGGAACCCGTCACCACCGGACGGATCACATCGCTCAAGCGCTTCAAGGATGATGTCCGTGAAGTCGGCGCCGGTTATGAGTGTGGCATCGTGATCGAGGGGTTCAACGACATCGAAGAAGGCGATGTGATCGAAGCCTTCGGCCAGCAACGAGTTTCGTAACCAGGTGTTCTCCCGATTCGGGGAGGTTGCAATGAATGTTCGCCGCCAGCAGCGCGTGGCCGAAGAGATTCAGCGACGCGCCAGTCAGTTTATTCGAGAAGAGCTGAAGGACCCACGCCTGGGCTTCCTGACGATTACGGGTGTCGACGTGAATTCCGACCTTACTCATGCCACGCTCTTCGTCAGTGTGCTCGGAAACGAGACCGAGCAGGAACAAACGATGCAGACGCTGCGCCGCGCCAAGGGCTTGATCAAGCGAGATCTCGGTGACTGGCTGCGCATTCGGACCGTTCCAGAGTTGACTTTCAAGCAGGATGAGTCGATCGAGCGGGGAACTCGTATTCTTCAGCTCATGAAGGGCCTGGAACGGGAGGCCCCGGGTTGACGCAACCCGTCCCGTCCATGGAGCAGGCCCGGAATGATGCGGCGTGTCTGGTCAAGCAGGCGCGTCGCATTGCGGTGATGGCCCATGTCAATCCGGATGCCGATGCCATCGGTTCGGTGCTCGGATTGGCTCTCGGATTGCAAGCGCTCCGCAAGGAGACCACGCCGGCGCTGAGTGATCCGGTGCCCAACTACGCCCGGTTCCTGCCGGGCAGCGATCTGATTGTGTCATCGTTGCCTGCGGATCACTTTGATCTTTTCATCGTCGCGGATTCGGCCGGAATCGAGCGCTTGGGGAACCTGTACCTTGATGAGCCAACCCGGTTTGAACGTGCACCCATCATCAATCTGGATCATCATCGAACGAATCCGCTCTTTGGTACGGTCAACTATGTCGATCCGGCCGCTTCCTCGACCTCAGAGCTGTCGTACCATCTACTTCGCACCCTCGGTGCGGCTCTCGATGCGGCGTCGGCTAACGCACTGCTCTTTGGAATCGTGGGGGACACCGGGTCATTTCGCAACGGTGCGACTACCCCCGGCTCATTGCATGTTGCGGCGGACCTGATTGCAGCGGGGGCTGATAGCCAGAAGATCGCCTTTCAGCT
>Ga0207416_1003035_pt1 | contig 16814 bp, 10 predicted proteins | sample PaiPotPPM11metaG_FD_184107 | JGI IMG/M metagenome (GOLD analysis project Ga0207416, IMG submission 184107) | Iron sulfur acid spring bacterial and archeal communities from Banff, Canada, to study Microbial Dark Matter (Phase II) - Paint Pots PPM... ...
AGGTCGGCGAGCCGTGGCCGCCGACGCGGGCGGCCGCCGACGCGGTGAACGCCCTGCTCAGGGACTGGGACGACGCGGCCGCGGACGCCCTGTTCTCCGAGAACGTGGCGCTCGACCGGCCCTACGACGAACGGCGGAGCGACCTTGCCCTGCTCCGCACGAGGATCGGCGCGTTCGACGTCGATGCCTCCCGGGCGGCCGAGTCGGACACCCCGGCGCAGCGCCGCTGGTGGCTCTTTGGCGAGCGCGGCACGGTCGCGGTGACGATACAGCTCAGCCCGCAGCGGCCTCCGCGGGTCCAGTCGCTCGCGTTCGCGATACCGCCGGCGCCGGACTCGGTGCTCGGCCGGGCGCTCGCGACCGTGACCGGGTGGCTGAACAGCGGCGCCGCGGCCTGGCCGGACTCGCTGCCGGTGGCGCCGGAGGCCGACGCCGGCCTGATCGCCAGGCGGCTGCGAATGGCGGCCGCCTGGGCGGGACCGGTGACCCTAGGGGCGTACCAGGCGGGCGACGGCGCCGCCGCCGTGACGGCGGAACTCGTCGGCGAGCACGCGACGGTGAGCCTCTCCCTGCTGCTCAGCGCCAAGGGGCAACTCCGCCAGGCCGACGTGGCGCTTTAGACGATTGATTCCAGGTGGTTACTGGTCCGGGTGCCGTGATCGCGGGTCATCCGAGGGAAACCGCCGCACTGCCCGGCGGATTGCCCCGCTTTGCCAGCATTTGCCGGCAGGATCTACCGGCCGGTAACACGATTGCGTGACGCAGGGGGCGATATCCGCCCCGTATGACCCTCGATCTTTTGTGGGGCCCGCCCCCGGCATGCGCTGCCCGCCGTGGTTGCCGTCACGGCCCGCATCAGGTACGTCTCGGCCCGCATAAAGTACCCGCCGCCACTAGCAGTCCATGGCATTACTCATTTAGCCCGGGATCGTCGTCTTCTTGGTATAGGTCTCAGACAGGCCGCCGGCCGACTGGATCACGATCGTGGAGTACCCCTCAAGGCCGGTGCCATAGGGCGTCAGGCCGCCCACGGTGACCGTGGCGGCGTAGCCCGTGTACTTCCCGTTCGCACAACTCGGGTTGCAGTTGTCGACCTCCTGCACCCCGGTCGCGTGCGCCTCGGGGGCGCCCCAGTCGGACCAGACGAGGTCGTTCATCGAAGCGGAGCCGTCTCCGGAGTCCACGATCTGGTTCGGGCGGATCTCCATGTACTGGGCCCCGCCAGGGAAGTTGCAGCCGGACTCCGGGGACTGGCAGACGGTGACGGCGATCAGCGCGGTCGAAGGCGACGCGGGAGGTGACGTGGCCGGAGCGGACGTGGAAGGTGCCGTCGTCGCGGTGGCGGACGTGGTCGGCGCCGAAGTGGCGGGGGCGGACGTGGCCGCGTGGGTCGCGGCCGCGCGCGTCGTGGCGACCGCGGCGGGCCGCGACGGTGGCGTCTGGTTGGCGTTCGTCGACCCGGGCGAGCCGAGCAGCGCGACCGCGGTGCCGATCCCCGCGGCCACCACGGCCGCGGCGCCGATCGCGAGCAGCCAGCGGCCGGAGCCCCGACGGCCGGGCAACGTGCCGGGCCCCGGCGCCCCAGTCGGTGGCGGCGTCGGCGGTGCCGTGCCGCCCGCGTGTGCGGCCCGCGGGGTAGCCGGATGCGAATATGTGGGGACATATCCCGCTGCCCGGCCGCCGCTTGCCTGACCTGCCGTGCCTGCCTGACTCGCCGCCCCCGCCTGCCGGGCGATCACCGCCGCCACCGGCTCCGGCCAGAACTGCCCGGGTGCGCTCGCGGGGAAGGCGGCGGCGCGCGCGGTGACCGTCGCGAGCAGCGCGCCCAGGTCCAGCCGGCCGGCCGGGTCCTTGGCCAGGCAGCCGGCGACTAGGCCGGCCAGCGCCGGGGGCAGCGAGCCGAGGTCGGGCTCCGCGTGCACGATCCGGTAGATCACTGACAGCATGTCGCCGCCGTCGAACGGCGCGGTGCCCGTGGCGGCGAACGCCAGCACGCTGCCAAGCGAGAACACGTCGCTCGCGGGGCCGATATCGCTGCTTTCCGCCTGCTCGGGCGACATGTACGCGGGCGTGCCCATGGTCGTGTTGGTGGCCGTGAGCGACCGGCCGTGCAGTGCGCGGGAAACCCCGAAGTCGATGACCCGCGGCCCGTCGGCGGCGATGAGGATGTTGCCGGGCTTGAGGTCCCTGTGCACGATGCCGCGGGCGTGGATCGCCTGCAGCGCCTCGACGAGGCCGCCCGCGAGCCGCCACACGGCGCCCTCGGTCAGCGGGCCGGCGGTGGCCACCAGTTCGGAGAGCGACGGTCCGGGCACGAAGGCGGTCGCGAGCCACGGCGGGTCGTCGTCGGGACCCGCGCCGACCACGGGCGCGGTGTAGGCGCCGCCGACCGATTCCGCCGCCTCGACCTCGCGCCTGAACCGCCGCATGAACTCCGGGTCATGCGCCAACTCCGGGTGGACGACCTTGACCGCGACGGCCCGGCCGCCCGGCGAGCTCGCCAGGTAGACCCGGCCCATCCCGCCGGCGCCAAGCCGCGACTGCAGCCGGTAGACGCTAACCTGCCGCGGATCGTCCGCGGTGAGAGGCTCCATCGAACTCCCCGCCCCATCGCGCTCCGCCCCCCGTGCGCGGGCCGACGCCCGCGCACGGCTTAGCCTATCGACCCCGGTGCCCCCGCGATACCGCGATCGCCGGCCAGGCCGGCGTTTCAGCGGCCCGACGAAACGCTGGCAGAGGCTTCGGCGAGTGCGGGAAGTACGGAATAGATTCCGATACGGACCTGTTCCGTATCGATAGTGCGGCCCGGGTGTCGGTAGTGGCGTCACTTGCTCCGGTCGCGCGTCACGCTTCCAAGTCCTTGAAGGGGCTCATGGATACTCAGACGATTCAACGCAGGCGATGGGTCATCCTCGGCGTCGTGGTCGTGGGCCTGCTGGCCATCGTCATCGACAACACCGTACTCAACGTCGCACTGAAGACGATCGCGAGCCCGGCGGCCAAGGGCGGCATCGCCGCCAGCCAGTCGCAGCTGGAATGGTCGATCAACTCCTACACGCTCGTGTTCGCGGGCCTGCTGTTCACCTTCGGCGTCATCGGTGACCGGATCGGCCGCAAGCGGGTGCTCATGGGGGGCCTGATCCTGTTCGGCCTCGGGTCGCTCTTCTCGGCCTACTCGCACTCGCCCGACCAGCTCATCGCCGCCCGCGCGGTCATGGGCCTCGGCGGCGCGGCCGTCATGCCGCAGACCCTTTCGATCATCGCCAACGTCTTCGAGCCGGCGGAACGCCCCCGCGCCATCGGCATCTGGACCTCCGCGGTCGGCATTGGCGTCGCGATCGGCCCGGTGCTCGGCGGGCTGCTGCTCACCCACTTCTGGTGGGGCTCGGTCTTCCTGATCAACGTCCCCGTGACGATCGCCGGCGTGGTGGCCTCGGCCCTCCTGATCCCCGAGTCGCGCAACCCCGCGCCCGGCAAGATCGACTTCGTCGGCGTGCTCGGCTCCGTCGTCGGCCTCGTGCTGCTCGTCTACGGGATCGTGCAGGGCGGCGACGGCGAGTCGTGGGGCAGCGCGGGCGTCCTCGCCCCGGCGCTCGGCGGCCTCGCGGTGCTCGTCCTGTTCGCCTGGTACGAGTCTCGGATCGAGCACCCCAGCCTGGACGTCAGGCTCTTCAAGAACCGGAACCTGTCGGCCTCCGTCGGCTCGATCGCGCTGCTGTTCTTCGGCATGGGCGGCGTCTACTTCTTCACCAGCTTCTACCTGCAGAACGTCCGGGGGTATAGCCCCTTGGACGCGGGCCTGCTCGCCGTGCCGTTCGCGGTCGGCCAGTTCGTGATGTCGCCGCGCAGCGCCTCCCTGGTCAGCCGGTTCGGTCCCCGGGCGGTCGGCGTCGCCGGCATGCTGATGAACGCGGTCGCCATCGGCGGCTGGGCGTTCATCGGCGAGGGCTCGCCGATCTGGATCGTCGCGGTGCTGTTCTTCATCCAGGGGTCCGGCCTCGGCCTCGCGGTTCCCGCCGCGACCTCGGGCGTCATGGGAGCGCTGCCGCGCGAGCGGGCCGGCGCCGGCTCGGCGCTGACCAACACCGCCCGCCAGGTCGCGGTGGCGCTCAGCGTGGCGGTTCTCGGCTCTATCCTGTCCTCGGCCTACCGCAGCTCGCTCAACCCGACCTTGTCGGCGCTCCCCGCGTCGGCCAGGAACGCCGCGAGCTCGTCCATCACCGCCACCCAGGCGGTGGCGGCGCAGCTCGGCCGCGCGGGCGAGTTCCTGCTGGCACCCGCCAACTCCGCCTTCGTGGACGCCATGCGGGTGACCACGGCCATCGCCGCCGCCCTGGCCATCGTCGGCGGACTCGCGCTGCTGCGCTGGATGCCCGGACGGAAGCGGCCTAACATCGAGGAACTGGTCGCCGCCGAGGTGGCCGCGGCCGAGCGTGACCTCGCGGAGGGCGTCCTGCCGCACCGTCCCGAGCTGTCGGAACGGTAAGCCCCAGAACGGCAAGCCCCAGAACAGTAAGCAAGACCAGTCACAGTCAAGACCGGATCAAGTCAGAACGAAGGAGGGTTCCACGCCATGCGCACTCAAGAAGGTCACGTTACCGACGACGGGCTCACCGAGGCGATCACCGGGAACCCCGCAGTATCTCCACGCACGGGGCGGGCGCCGAACGTTCGGGTCGCGCCGCCCGCCGGCGCTTGGTGCGCCGACGACGTCCAGGGCGCCGGCGGCGCCCAGGGCGCACAGGAGCCGGTTTCCCACAACACGGGGGAAGCCCCGGACGCCGGGCGGCGTCCGGGGCGGCCCCGCAGCGAGCGGGCCGAGCAGGCGATCATCGACGCGACGATCGAGGCGCTCAGCGAACGCGGCATCGACGGCGTGCACTGCGAGGACGTCGCCACCAGGGCCGGCGTCGGCAAGGCGACGCTTTACCGCCGCTGGGGCGGCAAAGAGGACCTGCTCATCGCCGCCTTCGCGGCGATGAAGCGCCCGCTGCCCGAGCCCCGCGGCGAGTCGGTCCGCGAGGACCTGATCACGCTGCTCACCGTGCTCGCCGCCGACGCCGACGACCCGCGCGTCGCGCAGCAGTACGCGCTGCTGCACGGCGCGGGCGAGCGGTACCCGCGGCTCATGGCCGGCTACCGCGAGCAGGTCATCGAGCCGCGGCGGGAGCTCGTGCGCGTGGTGCTGCGCCGCGGCATCGAGACGGGCGAGATCCGCCCCGACATCGACGTCGAGGTGGCGATGCTGCTGCTCACCGGCGCCGTCATGGCCCGCGGCAAGCATGACCCCGCCCCGGCCGCCCCCGGCTTCGTGGACAGCGCCGTGGACGAGTTGCTGCGCGGCATCGCGGTAGCGGCCGATCGCGCCGGCTGACCAGCGGTCCTCGCCTACCGGCCCCCGTCACCCCGCCCGGTCACTCGCCGGGCGGCGGGTTCCTCCGGCCTCCCGCGTAGGCGCTGACCAGCCGGGCGACCAGGGTGGCGAGGAAGACCTGCCCGGCCAGGGCCTCGAGAACCGCGAGCGCGCGCCCGAGGCTGCCCGCGGCGGTAAAGTCGCCGTAGCCCAGCGTGGTCAGCGTCGTGAAGCTGAAGTACTGCAGCGTCTGGGCGTTGACCGGCTGTCCGTCCGCGAAGAACAGCCCTGACACGAGGTATCCAAGCGCCCCGAAGAAGGACGCGAACATCAGCCCGATGAGCAGGTACGTGCTCAGCGCCGCGTAGATGCTCTGCGCCGTGACCCGCTCAAGGCGGACCACTCGGTCGATGATGACCACCACCGCCAGCAGCAGTATCAGGCCGTTCCAGATGCTCGCGATCCCCTCGGCTTGTGTGTTTGCCGACGTCGCGCCGATGCCGGCCGCGACCGCGGTCACCAGCGTGGCGGCGACGGCCAGCACATTGCCCCGCCGTCGCAGCCCGGCGTGTCGCACGGCGAGCAGCGCGATCGCCACGACGAGGCCCACGTGGACCACCTCGGCCCACTTGCTGTGCGTCACCGCCGAGAGGAGATAAGAGGCGACCAGGGTGACGAGCAGAAGTCCGTACCTGGCCTCCGGGCCCGTCTGCTTGCCCCGCGTCATAAACGCCAGCAAAGCAGGCCACGGCCGCCAACAGGCCACCCGGAACGGGTGAGCCGAGCCGCGTCACCTCACCCGGGTGATGTGCGCCGTCGCGACGGGCGGCGATGCTGGGGTCAGCACGCCGGGTAAGCCCGGCGCGTTCCGCGAACCATACAAGCGAACGGCGGGCGGCATGACCAGTGAGGAGCAGCGTCGGCTACAGCAGGCGGAAACCGGGATCCGGTGGCGCCGGTGGGGGCCGTATCTCAGCGAACGCCAGTGGGGAACCGTCCGTGAGGACCCCACCCACGGCGAAAACACCTGGGGAGCGTTCCCCTTCGACCAGGCGGCATACCGGGCCTACCGGTGGGGTGAGGAAGGCATGGCCGGCATCAGCGACGACAAGCAACTGCTGTGTCTGGCGCTGAGCTTGTGGAACGAGCGCGATCCGATCCTGAAGGAGCGCCTGTTCGGTCTGACGAATTCTCAGGGCAATCACGGCGAGGACGTCAAGGAGTGTTATTTCTACCTCGACGCCACGCCGACTTCTTCGTACCTAAAGATGCTCTATAAGTACCCGCAGCATGAATATCCCTACGCCGACCTGGTCGCGACTAACGGGGCGCGGGGAAAGCGCGAAGCGGAATACGAGCTGCTCGACACGGGGATCTTCGACGACAGCCGGTACTTCGACGTCTTCGTGGAGTACGCGAAGGCGTCGCCCGAGGATGTCCTCATGCAAGTCACCGTGCATAACCGGGGCCCGGACGAGGCCCGGCTGCACGTGCTGCCCACCCTATGGTTCCGGCACACCTGGTCCTGGGCCGGCGGCGCGGAGGAGCCTTTGCTCAGCAGCGACAGCGGCCTTTCCGGGATCAGCGCCGTGCGGGCCGAGCATAGCGAACTCGGCCCCCGGTGGCTGTACGCCGAGCAACCGGTGCCTGTGCTGATGACCGGGAACGAGACGAACAACGAACGCGTATTCGGCTCACCGAACGACGCGCCTTTTGTCAAGGACGGCATCGAGCGGACCTTGGTGCACGGCGAAAGCGGAACGGTTAACCCCGACGGCACCGGGACCAAAGCCGCGCTGCCCCACATTCTGGTCGTTCCGGCCGGGGGAAGCGCGACAATCCGCCTGCGGCTGACCGATACCCAGTCGCCGAGCCCGTTCGATGGCTTCGACGAGGTGATGAGCGCCCGGCGCGGCGAGGCGGACGAGTTTTACGCCGAGGTGCTGGCAGGCGATCTCAGCGAGGAAGACCGGCTGGTCAGCCGTCAGGCGCTGGCCGGCATGCTGTGGTCGAAGCAGTACTACGCGTTCGACGCGGAGCGCTGGCTCACCGAGCACGGGTCCGATCCGCTGTCGCCCGATCCTGGGCTGCGTAACCACGACTGGCGGCACATGACGGCGCAGGACATCATCTCCATGCCGGACAAGTGGGAGTATCCGTGGTTCGCGGCGTGGGACCTGGCCTTCCACACGGTGGCCATCGCCGTCGTCGACATCGCGTTCGCCAAGCAGCAGCTTGAGTTGCTGCTTGACCATCGCTACCTGCACCCGAACGGGCAGCTGCCGGCCTACGAGTGGAACTTCAGCGACGTCAACCCGCCCGTGCACGCCTGGGCGACCTGGTTCGTGTACGAGCTGGAGAAGGCGACGACGGGCAAGGGAGACCGTCTCTTCCTCGAGCGGTCTTTCGGCAAGCTCAGGCGGAACTTCGGGTGGTGGCTGAACCGCAAGGACGCGGACGACCGCAACATCTTCCAGGGCGGGTTCCTCGGCCTGGACAACATCGGCGTGTTCGACCGCAGCGCGCCGCTGCCGGGCGGCGGCCGGATCGATCAGGCGGACGGGACCGCCTGGATGGCGCTCTACAGCCAGAACATGTTCCAGATAGCGACCGAGCTGGCGCGCGAGAACCCGGTCTACGAGGAGGAGGCACAGTCCCTGCTCGAGAACTGGGCCTGGATCGCCGCCGCGACCAACAAAGTCGGCCCGCAGGAAGTCGGGCTGTGGGATGAGGAAGACGGCTTCTTCTACGACGTGCTGCGACGGCCGGACGGCAGTTCCATTCCGCTGAAGGTGCGTTCCCTCGTCGGGCTGATGCCGCTGGTCGCCGCGACCGTCATCAGCGGCGACACCCGCGACGACTTTCCCGGGCTGGTGCACAGCGTTGTCGAATCACTGGACCGTCACCCAGCGCTGACCGCCGCCCTGCCCGGCCGCGGTGAGCAGCGGAACACGACCGGCCCGGTCGTGTTCGCCCTGTTCAACGACGAACGGCTGCGCCGGATCCTCGCCCGGATGCTCGATGAGCAGGAGTTCTTCGGGCCGCACGGCATCCGCGCCATATCCAGGTGGCACGCCGAGCATCCGTACGTGCTGAACCTGGACGGGCAGGACTATAGCGTCGGCTACCTTCCCGCGGAGTCCGACACCGGCATGTTCGGCGGCAACTCCAACTGGCGCGGACCAGTCTGGGCCCCGGTCAACCTCATGCTCATCCGGGGCCTGCTGAACCTGTACGAGTACTACGGCGACACGTTCACGGTCGAATGCCCGACCGGCTCGGGACAGCAGATGAACCTGTACCAGGTGGCGAACGAGATCAGCGAACGGCTCGTCAGCACCTTCCGCCGGGACGCCGACGGGCGCCGGCCGATCCACGGGGGCCAGCCGATTTTGCAGACCGATCCGCACTGGCGCGACCTGCTGCTGTTCTACGAGTACATCCACGGCGACAACGGGGCCGGCATCGGCGCCAGTCACCAGACCGGCTGGACGGGCACGATCGGAGTCCTTCCGCTGCTCTTCCGCGGCACGATTGCCCGCGGGATCCGCGAGCGCCGGGTTCCGGCTCCCCGCGTCGGGGAAAGCGCCCCGCAGGCAGCAGAGCGAACGGCGGTGACGCGATGACCGAGTGGCCGGACCAGCCCGTTATCTACGAGGTGAACACGGCGGTCTGGCTGGCCGAGCTGGCCCGGACGGCGGGGGCGCCGGTGACCCTGGGCAGCGTGACCGATTCCGACTGGGACACGGTCACGCCGGCCGGCGCCGACGCGGTCTGGCTGATGGGCGTGTGGGAGCGCAGCCCGGCCGGCCTCGAGCTCGCGCGGACGAACGCGGGACTGCTCGAGTCGTTCCGCGAAGCGCTCCCCGACGTGCGCGACGACGACATCATCGGATCGCCGTACTGCGTGCGCCGCTACGTGGCCGACGAGCGGTTCGGCGGCCCGTCGGGGCTCGCCGCCGCCCGGGCGGCGCTCGCCGCCCGCGGCGTCCGGCTGATCCTGGACTACGTGCCCAACCACGTCGCGCCCGATCACCCGTGGGTCACGGAGAACCCGGAACTCTTCATCCAGGGGGACATCGACGACGTCAAGGCCGATCCGGCTGGCTGGCTGCAGGTCGGAGGGCGGGTGCTCGCGCACGGCCGGGATCCCTATTTCCCGCCGTGGCCGGACGTCGTGCAGCTGAACGCGTTCGCCGCCGCGGCCCGCGCGGCGACCGCGCGGACGCTGTCTGACATCGCCGGCCAGTGCGACGGAATCCGCTGCGACATGGCCATGCTGCTGTTCAACGACATCTTCGAGAAAACGTGGGGGAGCCGGGCGGGGCAGCCGCCGGACGAGGAGTTCTGGCCGGCCGTCATCGCGGAGCTGCGCAGCCAGCACCCGGAGACCGTGCTGATCGCGGAGGCTTACTGGGACACCGAGTGGACGCTGCAGCAGCAGGGCTTCGGCTTCTGCTACGACAAGCGGCTCTACGACCGGATCCTGGAGGGGGACCCGCCCAACGTGCGCGGGCATCTGCTCGCCGACCTGAGTTACCAGTCACGCATGGTGTGCTTCCTGGAGAACCACGACGAGCCGCGGGCGGCCGACAAGCTCCCGGCCGTCCTCGAGCGGGCGGCGGCGGTCACCATCGCGACACTGCCCGGTGCGACCTTGTGGCACCAGGGGCAGTTCGAGGGGCGTCGCGTTCGCGTTCCCGTCTTCCTCGCGCGGCGGCCCGAGGAGCCGCCGGACGAGGAACTGGCCGGCTGGCACCGCAACCTGCTCCGCGCGGTCGCCCAGCACAAGGTGCGGACCGGTGCCTGGCAACTGCTCGACGCCGAAGGCTGGCCGGATAACCAGTCCGGTCGCGACCTGATCGCCTGGTCGTGGACGCCTGACGACGAGGCCGACGGTGTCCGCGGTCACGTGATCGTGGTCAATCTCTCCGGCGCGCCGGCTCAGGCCCAGATCCCGCTGCCCTGGCCGGAGCTGCCGGGCCGCGACTGGAGTCTGCGCGACCTGCTCAGTAGGGATGACTTCGAGCGCGACGGCGGCCAGTTGGCCCATCCGGGGCTGTACGTCGATATGCAGCCGGGGCAGTTCTACCTGTTGGCGGTGCGCCGAACGGCCTGATCACGATGACGACGCCCCAACATCCGCAGGAGCTGTTGCGGAGCAAGAGCTACCTGAGACTGCTGATCCTCGCCGCGGTGCTCGGCGCGCCAGTCTCTGCGGCGGCGTACGGGTTCCTTCAACTTGTCGCCTACCTCCAGGGCCAGGTCTTCACTCATCTCCCGAATGGGCTGGGCTTTCACGGCACGCCGCCGTGGTGGCCCCTTCCCGTCCTGACGCTGGCCGGACTGCTGGTCGCACCGGTCATCCGGTTCCTTCCGGGGACAGGCGGCCACTCACCCGCTGACGGGTTCAAGGCCGGCGAGGGCGCTCCCACGGCCGCCCAGCTTCCCGGGGTGCTGCTCGCGGCCCTCGCCGCCCTGAGCCTCGGTGTGGTCCTGGGGCCGGAGGCGCCGCTGATCGCTCTTGGCGGCGGACTCGCCGTGCTCGCCGTACGGCTGGCCAAGCGCGATACGCCGGGCCAGGCGACCGCCGTGGTCGCCGCGGCGGGGAGCTTCGCGGCCGTCAGCACGCTGTTCGGCTCGCCGATCGCGGGTGCGTTCCTGCTGATGGAGGCCTCGGGCCTGGGCGGCCCCATGCTGGGGGTGGTACTGCTGCCCGGACTGCTCGCCTCGGGTGTGGGCGCTCTCATCTTTGTCGGCCTTGACTCGTTGACCGGGTTCGGTACTTTTTCCCTCTCGGTGCCTGGCTTGCCGCATTTCGCCCGGCCGGACATCGCGGAATTCGGCTGGGCCCTGGTCATCGGGGTCGCGGCGGCCATCGTCGGCCCGGCGATCCAACGGCTCGCCCTCCTTATCCGGCCTCACGTCGACCGGCGGATACTCCTGCTGACGCCGGTCGTCGGCCTGGCTGTCGCGGGGCTGGCCATCGCCTACACCGAGGGAACCGGGAAGAGTTCCTCCGATGTGCTGTTCTCAGGACAATCGCAGCTGGGGCCGCTAATTACCAATGCCGCCAGTTACTCGGTCGGCGCGCTCCTGCTGCTGCTGGCGTGCAAGGGGCTTGCCTATGGTGCGTCACTGAGCAGTTTCCGCGGCGGGCCGACCTTCCCCGCGCTCTATCTCGGCGCGGCGGGCGGCATCGCGCTTTCCCACCTGCCCGGCCTGCCGCTGGTACCAGCGGTGGCGATGGGGATCGGCGCGATGTCGGCCGTCATGCTCCGGCTTCCGCTGACGTCGGTCCTGCTGGCGACTCTGCTGCTGTTTTCCGATGGGCTTGCCGTCATGCCGCTGGTGATCGTGGCGGTTGTCGTGGCGTACGTGGCGTCGGCCCGGCTGGCCCCGGCCCCTGCCTCGGCCCCGGCCCCGGGCCGGGCTCCAGCGCCGACAGCCACGGTGCCGCCGCAGATTCCCGCGACCGAGCCCGCCACGCCGCCACTGGTTCCGCCCGCTAGCTCACCAGACCACGGCACCGAGCCAAGGAGGCTGCCATGACGAGGCCGTCCGGCCGACGCCCTGCTCTCACCGTGATGGGGAACGCCATTCGGGTCAGCGACCGTCTCCTCGCGCGGCTCGGCTAGACCAACCCATGCTGCATGTACGGATGGTGAGCCCGCCCGGCTCGACCGACCACCTGGTCGAGCGGCTTTCCGCTGGTCCCGGCGTCAGGAACCTGGTGGTCATGCGGGGCGCCGCGCGCCACCCGGACGGCGACGCGGTGCAGTTTGACCTGCTCACCCGGTTCGCCAACCCGGTCCTGCGGGAGCTGCGGGCCCAGGTACAGGACCAGGGCTCGGTCGTCATCCAGAACGTCGACGCGACCATCAGCGGCCCGGGAGACCCGGACGAACACCGCGGGCAGTACTACGGCGAGGTTCCGCCGGTGTGGGAGCTGGTCGAATCCAAGATCCGCGAAGGCGGCCAGTATCCGCTGAGCTTCTACGCGCTGCTGGTCATCGCCGGCCTGATCGGGGCGGTGGGCATACTCACCAACTCGCAGATCCTCGTCGTCGCGGCGATGGTGGTTGGCCCGGAGTACGGCGCCATCATGGCGACGGCGCTTGGCTTCGACCAGGCAGACGGGCACGCGGTCCGCCAGGGCCTGGCCGCCCTGGTCGCCGGGTTCGCGCTGGCGGTTGTCGCGACACTGATCTTCGGGCTGCTGATCCGGTGGTCGGGTGAGACCCCACGGCTCTACGAGGATGGCGTGCGGCCCGTCTCCGACCTCATCAACTCACCGAACGTGTTCTCGGTGATCGTGGCGGTGCTGGCCGGGATCGTCGGCGTCGTCTCGCTCACCGAGTCCCGGGCGAACGCGCTGATCGGCGTGTTCATCTCGGTTACCACGATTCCCGCCGCCTCCGACATGGGCCTGTCCATCGCTTACCGCAGCTGGACCGAGGCCCGCGGGTCGACCTTCCAGCTGTTGCTGAACGTAGTGCTGCTGATCGCGGTCGGAGCCGTCGGGCTCCGTCTGCAGAGGGCATTCTGGCGGGGCAGGTCGGCGAGGGCCGCCGCGCGTGCGCGCCGGCCTTCGCCGGATGCGTAACGAATCAGGTCGTGGCCGCCTGCGAGAGCACGGGGCTGACCGCGGTGGAGCCGTGGTCGAGCTGGTTGTTGAGGTTGATCGCGGCGCTGATCAGGGCCAGGTGGCTGAACGCCTGCGGGAAGTTGCCGAGTTGCTCGCCGGTGCTGCTGATCTCCTCCGAGTACAGGCCGAGGTGGTTGGCGTAGGTGTGCATCTTCTCGAAGGTCAGCTCCGCGTCGTCGAGCCGTCCGGCGCGCGCGAGGGCGTCGACGTACCAGAATGTGCACAGGGAGAAGGTGCCCTCGTTGCCGGCCAGCCCGTCGGGTGACGCGCTCGGGTTGTAGCGGTAGACGAGGCTGTCCGATACCAGCTCTTTGTCCATCGCGTTGAGCGTGGACACCCACATCGGGTCGTCCGGGGCGATGAACCCCTGCAGCGGCATCAGCAGCAGTGAGGAGTCGAGGACCTTGGTGCTGTAGTGCTGGGTAAAGGCACCGACCTCGCTGTTCCAGCCGCGGGACAAGATCTGCTTGTAGACCGCGTCGCGGGCCAGGGCCCACTTCGCCAGGTCCGCCGGCCGGGCCCGGTTCGTGGCTATCCGGATGGCGCGGTCGAACGCCACCCAGCTCTGGAACCGGCCGTAGGTGAAGTCCCGTTGCCCGCCGCGGGTCTCCCAGATGCCCTCGTCGGGCTGGTCCCAGTTGTCGCACAGCCAGTCGACCATCCGCGACACCTGCTGCCAGCCCTCGTGGTACACCTGAAGGCCGTTGACGTCGCCCAGGTACGCGGCGTCGAGCATCTCACCGTAGATGTCGAGCTGCAACTGGTCGGCCGCGCCGTTGCCGATCCGCACCGGCCGCGAGCCGCGCCAGCCCTCGAAGTGATCGAGGGTCTCCTCGGTCAGGTCCGAGCTCCCGTCGACCCGGTACATGATCTTCAGCGGGTGGCCGCTACCCGGCACGTACTCCTCGCCGCGGGCCCGCAGCCAGCCGGCGAAGGCCCTGGCCTCCTCGACATAACCGAGGCCGAGCAGCGCGTACAGCGAGAACGAGCCGTCCCGGATCCAGGTGTAGCGGTAGTCCCAGTTGCGCTCGCCCCCGGTCTGCTCGGGCAGCCCGGTGGTCGGGGCGGCGACCGGGGCGCCGGTTGGCTTGTAGATCATCAACTTGAGGGTTATCGCCGATCGCGACACCATGTCGCGCCAGCGGCCGGTGTAGGTCGACCGGTGCACCCAGGTGCGCCAGAAATCCGCCGTTTCGCGCTGCAGCCGCTGGATTTCCTCGTGCGCCATCAGCCGCGGCCGGCCGCCCATCGACTCGAGGACCATCCCGCTGCTCTGGCCGGCCCGCAGCGTGCGGGTCGCGCGCACCCCGTCACCATGCTGTTCGATCATGTCATCCGGGTCCTGCGGCGAGTCGTCCTCCGGCCGGGCCCAGTGCAGCGTCAGTTCCATGCCGTCGGCCTCGAACACCGCGCCGTTCTCGGTCATCTCCACCTTGTGCGGCTGCCGCGCGTAGTCGAACGCAGGCTGCATGTCCATTACGAACCGCATGGTGCCGCGGACCACCCGCAGCTGCCGGACCAGCCGGTGCCGGTCCGTCGCGGCGCCGGTGATGACCGGCATAAAGTCGTGGACCTCGCCGACCCCGTCGGGAGTCATGAACCTGGTGATCAGGATCGCGGTGTCCGGGAAGTACAGCTGCTTGGTCACGTAGTCGTCGCGGTCGGGGGCGATACGGAAGTAGCCGCCGTGGTCCGCGTCGAGCAGCGACGCGAACACGCTGGGCGAGTCGAAGCGCGGACAGCAGAACCAGTCCACCGTGCCGTCCGTCGTCACGAGCGCGGCGGTCTGCAGGTCACCGATCAGTCCGTGATCGCTGATGTTCGGGTAGCGGGCCACGGGTGTCTCCCCTAATCTTCGCACACGCCAGGGTTTGGCGTGCTATTAGAGGTATCGTCCGTCTCAGAGAGTGTCTGACGCATCACCCACAGCAGGTGACCCCTGGCCAGCTAGCCTGGCAGTGTCTCCCGCCAGCGGCTGGTGATCGGCAGCCGCCGGTCCCGGCCGAAGTTTTTCTGGCTGATCTTCGGCCCTGGCGGGTACTGCCTGCGCTTGTACTCGGCCAGGTCGACGAGCCTGATCACCCGCGTGACGAGCGCCGGGTCGTGGTCGGCCGCGATCAGCTCCGCCGAGCCCATGTCCTTCTCGACGTAGTCGTCGAGCAGCGCGTCCAGGGTCTCGTAGTCCGGCAGCGAGTCAGTGTCCAGCTGACCGGGCGCGAGCTCCGCCGACGGCGGCTTCTCGATCGAGTTTTCCGGGATCGGCGAGGTGCGCCCGAGCCGTTCCGCCTCCGCGTTCCGCCACCGGGACAGCGCCCAGACCAGCGTCTTAGGCACGTCCTTAATCGGGCCGAACCCGCCGGCCGAGTCGCCGTACAGCGTGGAGTACCCGGTGGCGATCTCGCTCTTGTTGCCGGTAGTGAGCACGAGGTGCCCCTCGTTGTTGGACACCGCCATGTTGAGCACGCCGCGCACCCGGGACTGCAGGTTCTCCGCGGGCAGCCCGGCCACGGGGAAGTCGCCGAGCCCGTCGCTGAAGGCGTCCACGATCGCCTGGATGGGGATGGTGCGCGCGTTGATGCCCTGCCGCTCCACGAGATCCTCGGCGTCGGTCACCGAATGGGGCGACGACCACTTGCTCGGCATGAGGATCACGTAGACGTTCTCTGGCCCCACCGCGTCGGCCGCGATCGTGGCGACGAGCGCGGAGTCGATTCCGCCGGACAGTGCGAGCAGCACGGACCTGAACCCGTTTTTCCGCACGTAGTCCGCCGTGCCGAGCACCAGCGCGGCGTACACCTCGGCCAGGTCGTCGAGCCGCGGCCAGAACGGCCCGTCCTCTTGGACCACGCCGTTCACGGGCGTGGCAGCCTCCGCGACCTCAGGCAGCGCCACCCGCTCGATGACGATCGCGGTCCCGTCGCCCGCGTCCACCGCGTCGCCGGCGACCGGCCGGACGTCGCTCTCGCCCGCCGCGTCTCCAAGCACCACCGGGCCCGCCGACGGCAGTTCAAGGTCGGCGATGATGAGCGCCTCCTCGAACTGCGGCCCGCGCGCGATCAACTCGCCGGAAGCGGACACGAGGATCGAGTCGCCGTCGAACACTAGCTCGTCCTGCCCGCCGACGAGGTTGCAGTACGCGAGCGCGGCCCCGGCCTCGCGCGCCCGCCGCTGCACCAGTTCGAGGCGCACGTCGTCCTTGCCGCGCTCGTACGGCGACGCGTTCGGCACGACGAGCAACGCGGCGCCGGCGTGCCTGCACACCGCCACCGGCCCGCCGTCCTGCCACAGGTCCTCGCAGATCGCGACCGCGACCTCTACGGACTCACCGGTCTCAGGCACCGGCACCCGGAACACCGGCAGGGTGTTCCCCGGCACGAAGTAACGGAACTCGTCGAACACACCGTAGTTGGGCAGATGGTGCTTCGCTGAGGTGATCACCACCCGCCCGCCGTGGAGCACCGCCGCCGCGTCCAGCGGCGCGCCGGCCGGCAGCCCGGTCCGCGGCGCGAGCCCCGCCCGCCGGTCCAGGTACCCGACGACCACGGCGACGCCGCCGAGCCCTTCGACGTTCAGCCGCTCGGCCGCGTCGCGCACCGCGGCGATCGAGGCATCGACAAACGACGCCCGCAGCGCGAGGTCCTCCACGGGATACCCGGTCAGCGCCATTTCAGGAAATACGACGACCCGCGCACCGCGCGCGGCCGCCCGCCGCGTCCAGTCGACGATGATCTCGGCGTTCCCCGCCAGATCCCCGACGGTAGCGTTCACTTGCGCAAGCCCAACCCGCATCATCACCACCCCCCAAGCTTAGGT